>Ga0114996_10008660_pt1 | contig 11265 bp, 14 predicted proteins | sample ArcticOcean_MG_C_4_FD_87039 | JGI IMG/M metagenome (GOLD analysis project Ga0114996, IMG submission 87039) | Marine microbial communities from western Arctic Ocean - ArcticOcean_MG_CB4_134 | ecosystem: Environmental > Aquatic > Marine > Oceanic | place: Arctic Ocean: Canada Basin | collected... | reverse complement strand
GATTATCATCCTCGTCGCGTTGCACGGTGACGGGAAGACTGGTTGGGGAGAGTGCGTGGCGGGAGAGACCCCCTAGTACTCGCCGGAAACGACCGAGACCGCCTGGCACGTGCTCACCCGCTTTCTCCTCCCGGCGGTTGTCGGCAGAGCACACGTCGGGGGCGCAGGCGTCGTGCGAAACGTATGGGCGCCGGTGCGCGGCCACCCGATGGCCAAGGCCGCGGTCGAGATGGCTGCGTGGGATCTGCAAGCGAAGCGTGATAACGTGTCCCTGTGCACGGCCATCGGCGGCACGCGGCGGGCAGTTCCCGTGGGGGTGAGTATCGGACTCCAGCACGACGACGACACCCTTCTCGAGCAAATCGGATCTTCCCTCGAAGAAGGGTACCTGAGGGTCAAGATCAAGATCAGGCCTGGACGGGACGTCGATATGCTGCGCAGTGTGCGAGACCGTTTTCCGACTGCGTCCCTGATGGTGGACGCCAATTCCAGCTACACCATCGCGGACCTGGTGCGCCTGCGTGAGCTGGACGACCTCGGGCTCATGATGATCGAGGAGCCGCTCGCGCCCGGCGACTTCCAGGGGTACGCTGAGCTACAGGCGGCGCTACGTACGCCCGTGTGCCTGGACGAGTCCATCGGCTCGGCCGTCGACGCCGAGCGAGCGATCGAGATGGGCAGTTGCCGAGTCATCAACGTCAAGCCGGGACGCGTGGGAGGGTTCGGCGAAGCCCGCTCCATCCACGACTTGTGTTTGGGGTCGGGCGTGCCGGTGTGGTGCGGCGGGATGTTGGAATCCGGCGTGGGTCGCGCCCACAACGTCGCGCTTTCGACCCTTCCTGGGTTCACCTTGCCGGGGGACATCTCGGCCAGCCGACGCTATTGGGAGCGGGATCTGGTCGATCCCGAGTGGGAGGTAGCGGGCGGATCTCTCACTCCGCTGGAATCGCCGGGGATCGGAGTCGAGCCGGACCGTGCCCGCATCGAGGATCTCTCAGTGCGGCGGACTGAGATCGCCTGAAGGATAGGGGTCAGGGCGGGGTGGCGGAGCCCACATGTCGCACAACAGGAAGCTGGGACCCGCGCTCTACCCTTCGTGTACGACCTTCCAGGACGCTTTGCCTATGGGAATCTCCCCGCGCCAGGAAAGGCCGACCATGTGGCCGGCAGAAGGTGGGCTGCTCGCTCAAGGAGCGAAGGCATGGTCCTACCGACTATCCGGGCCTCGTTCGATCGTCGTGACGCCCTCAATCTGGTGGATCTTCTGGCCCGGCACGATCCCGGTCTCCGGGACGCGCTCCTAACCGATCCGGACGTGCAGGCGCCACCCTCATTGATGTTCTATGTGCTGGTGCGGCAGACGCTCTTGGAGGGCGTGATCGACAGCCCCTCCATCGCAGATTTCGTTGCCTCGGTGGTGCTAGCGTTCACGCGCACCGAGCGATCCTACCGGGTCTCCGAAGAGACGGAGGAGGATCTCCACTACTTGGTGGAGATGATAGAGCAGATGCGCACCGCAGAGGAGCGCCGCACGTTCCTGCTCCGGGCCCACATGGGCAACTACTACCTCTGGCTGACGGGGCTCTTCCCGGACTACCTCGAGCCGCGCGTCCGGCGCCGCTCGGCGTGAACCAAATGTTTGAGGACGTGGCGCGTAGCTTCACCGGAGTGCGCACGGCGCTCAACCGGCTTTCCGACCGCTATCTGTGGCCCCGGGGTGGAGATCCGGTGAACCGGATCCTATGGGAGGTCACACAGAGAGTGGATCGGCGAACCTCTCGCAAACCTCCGGGCGCGACACGCTCTCGGAGCCGCTCAGGCTGCGCCTTGCTCTGCGCACGGCCATCCGACCCTTCGCCGCCCCGGGCGGTGATCATTCTTCCGTTTGCCCACACTGCTGGATGGTGAAACCGGGTCCTTTCTGCTTGTGTGCACGGTGCGGAGCAAGCATGGAGACGTTCCTGCAGGAGAGTGCGGAGCTCAGGCGCACCGCTGCGATCCAGAGCCCGCTACCAGTCGCCGGCCGCTTATCGCTGTTGCAGAGGGGAATGTTGGGGTTCTTCCTCCTGGCGATGGCGCTCGCGCACTTCGTTCAGCTACTGCTGCCGCACACTGGCAGGGGGCCCGCGTCGGATCCCCACGCCGCGCGGCGCTAGCCTTCACATTTTCCGCAGATAGGCCGGGCAGAACCGCCACGGTGGCTCGAGCGAGACCCCACAAGAGATGGAGGTCGAGAGCCGGCCGGTCGTTCGGGCGACGGCCCTTCACGCCAGCGGCAACTCCGGTTCCGTGCGCGGACGACGCGGGTCATTCGGCCGATCGCAGACCGACCGTGATGGTAACCCCCACATGCCCCATATCGGCGCGCTCCCGGAGGCCCTCACGGATGCGAGGCTCGAGCTTCTTGTGGCTGGCCAACACGCCAGCGCGCAGCGCGGCCCGTAGCACCTTCATCGCGTTGACATCTGGGCGGCTGGTGCGGGTCTCACGCTTCTGGTCGGCCACTTGCTCCGGTTTCACGTCGAACGGCACGACCCCTACGTCGTCGGGCCGGGCGTGATCGAGATACTGAACGCTCACACTCACGTCGCCGTGCGCGTGGTGGTGGTGCAGGTCGCCAACGGTCTGAAACCGGGCAGCTAGCGGTGCAATCGCGACGTTTTGTGCGACCCTCATATAGGTGCGCTCGACCAAACGGACGAGGCGGCGCATCCGTTCCGGGTTGGTCGCATCCACGTCGGGCACCTCGGTATCCAGCTCGCGCGCGCTAGCTTGGAGGTCCGACGCCAGATGCGGAGAGTCCAACTCGCCGCTTCGGGCGCGATCGATATTCTCAAGGATGCGGTCCGGGTTGGTCCGGAAGCCCATGCGACCTTCCTCGCGATGCGTGTAAGTGGTCGGGCGAAGTGTCTCGCCGAGGGACAGTGAGTGCTCAGGGCTTCAGCATAACCGATGGCGGCAGAGCCAGCCAAGGGGAGGAGATGCCGAAGGTTCCCGTGCCCAGCCCCAAGCGGTACTCTGCAATCCGAGCGAGAGGGCTGGCACGCCCTACCGGATTTCCCTTTGTGCGGTTGGAGACCCTGGATGAGATGGTGGCCCCTTCTGTTTCCCCTTCTCTCCCCCCTGGCCGCATGCGCTGGCTCTAGGGCCGGCCCGCCGATGCTCGCCTATCGCGTGCCGGTTCCTCCAGTGGTGGGCTACCTGGTCGGCGATACCGCCCGGGTCGACGTTAAGGCGGCCGGCCAGGGTTTCGAGCTGGGCATGACCGTCAGCGCGCGCTGGCGGATGGAATTCGTGCCTGCTGACGCCGACCACGTGCAGGTGACTGCGACCTTGGCGGAGCTGGCGGCGCGAGTTGCCAATCCGGTGACCACTGCCCAGACGGCCGACGAGTCGGTCGTTTCAGGCCCGGTCGTGTTCACTCTGGACCCGCGAGGCCAGGCCACTATCGTGCGGTTGCCAACGCTTTCCCCTCCAGCGGCGTTCCAGGTCGTGAGCGGCGCCAAAATCGCCCACACTTTCTTCCCGCGGCTTCCGGGGCGCGTCGTTTCGGTGGGGGATGGTTGGGTTGACACCGTCGCCTACGTGGCTCAGGAGGGGGCAGCAGGAACGACCGTGCGTACGGTGATGAGCTACACGGCAGTCGGCGACACGGTAGTCGGGCGCGTGCGCTATCTACTGGTCCGCGCGAAGGGGACTTCCGAGCAGTCGGCCTCCGGTGTGATTTCGAGGACGGATTTCAGCCAGACCGTCGCGGGCACGACCGAGGGCTACTTCCTATGGGACAGCGCGCCCGGGATTCTCCACTCGCTGGAGTATCGGAGCGATCTGAGCGGCACGATGCAGGTGGCCGTCCTACCTGTTCCGCTGGACGTGCGCATTCGCGCCACCTTCCGGGTCATGCGAACGGACAGGGAGTGAGCCACGAGGAACACTCTTCGCGCCAGTCGGGCACAGAGCTCTCTAGCGGGGACCGAATACGAGCTCGGCCCGCGCGCCCACACGGACCTGGTGAGCCGCGAGCCAGCCCTTGGGCACCTCGAGGACGAACATGGCTGGAGCTGCGCTGTCATGGAATGTGGTCGTCTCGGACTCCATCTGTTGGATGTCCAAGACCGTGAGATTCGCGTTCAAGAAGGCGACGTCCAGGGCCACGTAGGTGTTGGACATCCAGAGGGTCCGGATCTGCGCATCGTCAAAGACGAAGAACATCCCGGTACCGTCGGGTACCTCGGTGCGGTTCATGAGGCCCCTTTCCCGTTCGGCGTCCGTTCGCGCCACCTCCGCGACCACGGTGTCTGTGCCGAAAATGACCCAGGCTTCCCCGCGCGTGAGTCCGGGTCCGGCGGGTGCGACCACCCCCGGCTGCCGGATCGGCGCTGGCCCCCCGGGCGAGGGCGGATCCCCGCCCGCCCCGCAGCCAGAGGGGAAGAGCACCGCGAACGGAAGAAACGGGAGCATGGAGCTGATTCGCCGGGCGCGTCTCGTCGCTGTCATGCGCTCATCAGATTGTGTTTTCCAAGAGCTCACGGGTCCCAAACCTGCCTCGCCAAGAATGGGACCCTCATTTATCTTAGCCTTTCTGCCCCCAGGCCACGGCCTCCCACCTAGCGAGGAACCTCGAAAATGATGATGCATACGCGCGGGCCATGGTAGACCCAGAACTCCTCCAGATCCTGGTGTGCCCGGAGAGCAAACAGTCGCTCGAGGAAGCCGACGCCGATCTGGTCCGGCGAATCAATGTCGCCGGGGCGGCAGGCGCCATTCGCAACCAGGCGGGGGAGGTCGTACGCGAGCCCCTGGATGGGGGGCTGATTCGGGAGGACAGGAAGTTTCTTTATCCGGTGCGCGAAGGCATCCCGATCATGCTGATCGACGAGGCCATAGCCCTCGGTGACGTTCCGTGACGTCGCTTCCCGTCATCGCATTCCGTTGACGGGCGCCATGAAGTTCCTGAAATGTTTGACCGCTGTCGCGCTCGTCCTTCTTCTGTCGACCTGCTCCGGAGAGCATCCCCCGTCCAGCATCGATCCCAGAACCGACTTCGCAGAGTCGATTCACTCGCTCTACGTGATGATTTTCTGGATTACGCTGGCCATCCTGGTGTTAGTGTGGGCCGTGATGGCATATGTCCTGGTCCGGTTCCGGGCTCGTCCTGACACACCCCTCCCCCGCCAGATCAACGGGTACATGGGGATGGAGATCGCGTGGACGATCCTGCCTGTCTGACCATGAGTGACCAGCTCATCGATCCGTACGATGCGTTGGCTCCGCGGGTGACATCGCCGGGGCCGCTCAAGGACCAACGGCTGGGTGGTCCCCTGAGGTGGATACGTCGGTATGCTGATCTACCTAGCTAGCGATCACCGCGATCTGATTCCGGTGTACCCGGGAGGAGTACGAGGAGTGGCGGCGGGAGGCCCGGGAGTTCGCCCGCCCGTGACGGGGGCCATCGGTCCGACTATTCTAGCTATCGGCTGGCTTCCATCTCGGACCTTTATCTGACACGTATGTCTCTGATCAGCTTCCATCGCTTTCTGATCGCGACGGCGATCTTGTTCTGCTTCGGTTTCGCGATATGGGAGTTGATGACCTGGTGGGCAGGTGGAGAGCCCGGGGCTCTGACGCTGGGCGGGACGTTCGTAGCGCTGGGCGGCGTTCTCACGTTCTACCTTGCGCGGTTACGGCGCTTCCTGGGGGTGGATACGGGTTCGGATAGCGGCCAGGTTCCCCGTACCCGCTGACCAGCTGGATTCTTTCCGCGTGTCAAAGGCCGGCCATGTCATCGGCACCCACGCCCGGGGCAACGGCGGGATAGACATGGCAGTCCGCCGCGCTGCCAATGCCGGGATGAGTGCCGTCCAGGTGTTCACGGCGATCCCCAAATTCTACGGTGACAAAGCGTCGATCCGAACGGAGCGAGTGGACCAGTTCCGGCGTGCGCTTGCGGACACCGGCATCCGGCCCGAGCACGTGCTCGTGCACGCGGCCTACGTGCTCAATCCGGCCTCCGAAGACGAGGTAAAGTGGGGCCGCTCGGCGGGGGCGTTGGTCAAGGAGATGGAGCGCTCCCACGCCCTCGGTGTCGGTGGTGTGTGCTTCCACCCGGGGTCATGTCCTCGGACCGGCCCGGAGCAGGCTGCCCAGCGGGTGGCCGCGGCCATGGCGCAGGCCCTGCGTGCAGTTCAGGGAGCGACGCGCCTCTACGTGGAAAACTCTGCGGGGGCTGGCAACACCTTCGGCAAGAATGCGGAGGAGGTAGGGCTCATCCTGGCCCTTCTTCCAGAAGAATTGCGGGAGCGGGCGGGCTACGGGCTCGACAGCTGCCACCTGTTTGTGTCGGGCTACGACGTGGAATCTTCGGCAGCGACCCAGAGCGCCGTCCTCGACGAGTTCGAGGCGGCTGTCGGGGAGCCTCCGGCGTTCTTCCACCTCAACGACTCCGTGGGAACGCTGGGCTCGAACCTAGACCGCCACGCCCTGCTGGGGGATGGTCACATCGGCACGGAACCGTTCCGCTGGCTGCTCTCCGATTCCCGGACGCGTGGAATCCCGCTGGTGCTGGAGACCCCCAAGGAGCATACCGACGTCGCGGATGATGACCCCAGCGGGGACCCGTTCGACCTACGCATGATGGCGCTGCTCAGGAGCCTGGGCGCCGAAGCGTGAGCCGTGTCAGTCCGTCCGGTCCAGCGGATCCGAGGCGAGCTCGGCCCGCAGCTTGGGGTGGCATTCCCAGAGGTACCAACCCATGACCACGGCGGCGAGGATATTCCCCACGGCGATCGTCCACCAAGCGAGGTCGTCGATGAGGAACTCGGCCACCACGGCCAACAGCCCCATGAAAAATGCCTCGAAGACAGCGAAAAACATGACCGCGCCGAAGATGAGTGGAGGCGTATCTTCCGCAGCTGTCACGATCGCAGCCGCGAAGAAGCCCGTGACGGTGAAAGCCACGATGTGTAACACCGTGTAGCCGATCACGGTTGCGGCATTCACACTCACCGCGCTGACCGTGCTCGACCCGAGAAATAGTGCTGACCCGAGCGCGCCGGGTGTGAAGAAGGGGCGACCATGGAGGACGTCGAAAAGAAGAAACCACCCGGCTACGACCCCTGCCCCGATCAACCCGGTGACGATCCCTTCTCGGGCCACACTGTTGGAACCGATGGTCTTCCACCAGGTGATCGGGCGCGTGGCGCCAGACACGTGCAGTGCGTAGAGCACGGTAAGCCCGGCCAGTAGGTTGCCGGTGAGCACTTCGGGCCACCCGAGCTCCTGCACCACATCCACTCCGCCGACCACCACACTGCCATAGAAAACCATGTCGAACAGGAGGAAGCCCAGCACCAAACCCAGGAGGAGAGGCGATGCCGTCTCGACGTGGACGAGTACCCAAGACGCCCCTACCCCGACCACTACAAACATTACGTAGTGTATGAGGGTGTAGAGCACGATTGGCCCCCATCCCATGCGCAGGTCCTCGATGCCGAGCAGTGAGCCGGCCAGGAAATTCGGCGTGCGAAAGAGGGCGCCCTGCGAACTGTCCACGAGCAGGAACCAGAAAGCTATGATCGTGGCGCCCAAGATTCCTGCCACCACGCCTCGAGGGATGACACCGGCCCACCGCTTGGGACGCGGGGTCGTGGAGGTCGTCATCACGCCGCTTTTTTAGGTTTGGACACTTCAGCCGCAGCGCGCGCCTTCGAGGCAGACTCTCGCTGTCGAAACGCCCAGATCGCGATGCCCACCGAAATCGAAATTGGCACCATAGCCATCAGCAAGCCTCCCAAGAACATGCCGAGCTGCAGGTCTTCGTAATGCATATAGGGGGATCGGTTACTTCAGAATTCCGTGATAACTGCCGCGATCAGAATCACGACGAGAGGCATGGGGGCAGCTACCAAGATCCACAGTCTGCGTGGCTCCGAACGCAAGTGCATGTAGTACAATGCCACTAGGACTGCCTTCCAAATAGCCATCACACACAACCCGAGTGCGAGCCAGAACTTGGGCAGGGGCAGGAATGCGTATCCGACTTCCGCCAGTGTCATCACTAGGAGCACCAGAAAGATGAGCATGTATGGGGGGTCGTGATGTTCCTCATGCGTCTGTGTTTCGGTCGTCATCGGCCTCTCCCCTCTCCGTCAGTCAGATCAGGTAGACGATGGTAAACAGGATGATCCATACCAGATCGACGAAGTGCCAGTAGAGTCCGATCAGTTCCACGCCGCGGTGGTCGCTGTGTGTATAGTGTCCGCGCATCGCCCGGATGAGTACGAAGGTCAGGCATATCACGCCGATGCTGACGTGCGCGCCGTGGAATCCGGTCATGGTGTAGAACGTCGCCCCGTAGAGTGGGCCTCCCAGTACGGCGCCGCCTTCGACCCCCGTCCGCCCGAGCGCGTGATACTTGGCGGCCATGGGCACGAACCCCTCATGTGTCAGGGCGGCATACTCGATTGCCTGGATCCCCACAAAACAGGCGCCGATCACAATGGTTGCCAGAAGCCAGAGTTTGAGACCTTTCTGGTCCCCTTTCTGAATCGCTGCGAATGCCTTCACCATAGTCATGGACGAACAGATCAAGAAGAACGTGTTGAATGCGGTCAAGGGAACGTTCAGCACCTCACCCGGGACCGCAAAGTGGTCAGGGTGGGCGAAGCGGAGGATGATGTAGGTCCCGATCAGCGAGGTGAAGAACATCACCTCGCTCAAGAGGAACACCCACATCCCCAGCTTCATGTTGTAGACCTGTATCCCCGGCTCGAACGTCGAGTCGTGGACCATCATGTTTTCCTGGATAGCGGGCGTGTGGCTGCTCATATTCGGCCGTCAGTCTCCGGTGGGCAGGAAGCCGGGTTCCCGCGGTACTGGCGGCCGCTGAACTCGGTCGGGCGGCAGGTGCTGCGGGAGGAAGTCGTCGGTCGACTCTGGTGAGCTGTACTCGTAAGGACCCCGGTAGATCTGCGGCGTGACCAGGAAGTTGCCGTGGGGAGGAGGTGTGGGCGCGAGGGCCCACTCTAGCGTGTTCGAGTTCCATGGGTTCTGCGCGGCCTTCTCGCCCCGGAACATGCTCCAGAAGAAGTTGAACGCGAAGATGAGCTGAGCAGCGATCAGGAAGAACGCTGCCAACGAGATGAACGTGTTGAGAGGTTGCATCGACTGTAGGAACGTGTACTGGCTGGGATCGTAGATGCGCCGTATGTGGCCCCTGAGCCCCATGCTGTGCATGGGGAAGAAGACCAGGTTGTAAGCAAAGAACGTAAGCCAGAAGTGCGCTTTACCGAGCTTCGCGCCGAACATCCGGCCGAACATCTTCGGGAACCAATACGTGATCCCTGCGAAGATGGCGAATAGGCTGCCGCCGAAGAGCACGTAGTGGAGGTGTGCCACGATGAAGTAGGTGTCGTGGAGCGGGATATCCACCGGGGCCGAGGCCATGAAAATGCCGGACAGACCTCCGATGATGAACATCGACACGAACGCGAGCGAGTGGAGCATAGGTACATCGAAGTGCAGATCACCCCGCCACAGGGTGCCCATCCAGTTGAACACCTTGATGGCTGACGGCACCGCGATGATGATTGTGGAGATCATAAAACTGGTGCCCAGCATCGGGTTCATGCCGCTCTGGAACATGTGGTGGCCCCAAACGATCCAGCCCAGGAACGCGATCGAGATCAGCGCCACAACCATGGAGTGGTAGCCAAAAACCGGCTTCCGTGACCGGTTGGCAATGATCTCACTCACCAAACCCATGCCCGGCAGTATTAGGATGTAAACCTCGGGGTGGCCGAAGTACCAGAAGATGTGCTGCCACAGCAGCGGCTCGCCGTCGGTGGCCGGCGCGAAGAACCCGGTACCAATGGTCTGATCGAAGAGCAGCATGATCAAAGCACCGGTCAGGATTGGGATTGCGAGCAAGACCAGCCACGAGGTGACGAACAGCGCCCAGGTCGGCAGCGGGATGCGGAACCAGGTCATCCCCGGCGCCCTCATGTTGATTATGGTCGTTATGTAGTTCACCGCGCCGGTCAGGGAGCTAAAACCAAGGATGGTCAGGCTAACCAGCCAAAGGATTTGCCCCATGTATACGCCGCTGAACTCGGGGTCGGCGGACAGCGGGGCATAGGACGTCCATCCAGCGCCCGCGTGGCCACCCACCGCCAAGAACCCCGCCAACATGATCAGGCCGGCCGGAATGCTGACCCAGAACGAGAATGTGTTGAGGCGTGGGAACGCCATGTCGGGCGCCCCGATCTGGAGCGGGATCAAATAGTTTCCCCACACGCCCAGCATCAACGGCATGATCGCGAAGAAGATCATGAACGTCCCGTGCATGGTGACGAGCGAGTTGTAGAACTCCGGTAGGATGATGCCGCCCGGCGCCGTGGTTTCGGAGAATAGCCCTCCGATCAACGGTATGGCCTGGCCAGGAAATCCGAGCTGCCAGCGCACTACAGCGGCGAGCAGGCCGCCCAGCAGCAGGAATGCCAGGCTCGCAACGAGAAACTGCTTGGCGATCATCTTGTGATCGGTCGAGAAGATGTAGGTCCGGATGAAGCCGAGCTCGTGATGCTCGGCTTCGGTCACGTGATTCCCGGACGCCGCTACGGTGGTCGCCATTATTCCTCGCTGCCTCACGGCTGGGCCTGGAGCTGCTCGTTCATCCAGGTCTGGTATTCGCTAGGGGTGTGGACAGTGAGTGTTCCACGCATGCGCGTGTGTCCGATTCCGCACAATTCGGCGCAGCCTATCGGGAACTCCCCGGTGCGGGTGGGCTGGAACCACATCATCAACTCCATGCCAGGCACCACGTCCTGTTTGAGGCGGAAGTCGGGGATATAGAAGGAGTGGATCACGTCCTCGGAATACATCTCAAGCCGTGTGGGCCTATCTAACGGGATGTCGAGGCGGTTCCGGACCGTGAAGTCGTCCTCAGTGTTCAATTCGCCGTCCGGCCCTGGATAGGTGAAGTTCCACTCGAACTGCTTGGCCGTAAGCATCACAGTCATCGCGTTGTCGGGCACGTTGTCGGGATCTTTTATTTCGGCCCACAGTCCACCACTGGCCAGCGCGATCGCGATCACGATGATGGCCGGAACCGTCGTCCAGACAATCTCAGCCTTCGTGCTCCCGTGGATGTACTCCGCTTTTCGGCCTTCGCGATGCCGGTACTTGAATATGAACCACAGTAGCGTCAGCTCGGTGGCGAAAAAGACTATACCAGTGATCACCAGGATCACGTAGTAGAGTCGGTCG
>Ga0114996_10008659_pt1 | contig 11267 bp, 8 predicted proteins | sample ArcticOcean_MG_C_4_FD_87039 | JGI IMG/M metagenome (GOLD analysis project Ga0114996, IMG submission 87039) | Marine microbial communities from western Arctic Ocean - ArcticOcean_MG_CB4_134 | ecosystem: Environmental > Aquatic > Marine > Oceanic | place: Arctic Ocean: Canada Basin | collected... | reverse complement strand
CGAAGCTGCTCGTTGAGCCGCTCGACCCTTCTATTAGCCATGAACCAGAACTTCTCACTGTGTGGGGCTCAGGAAAGCTCCTGGTGACGCTCCAAAATCAGCGCACGGCCCTCCTGCTGCACCAAACGATCCACCTTGCCCAGTACCTCTTCGACGTACCCCGCATCGTTCGCCACCACCGCCACCGCGACCTGCGCCCTAGTCCAGGTATCCTGATGGTCGGTTTCGGCTACCGAGACCTTGAACCGATGCTGGATCCGATCCTTGAGCGACCGCACCACCATCCGCTTCTCCTTCAGCGAGAAGCAGCCCGGCAACGACAACTCCCACCGCATCACGCCCACCACCATGTCAGGGCTCCCAACGGATTGTCACCATGTGGCCGCACCGTGTAGCCTACCAGCCCCCAAACAAAGTGAGGGAACGTGGTCGAGCGTTCCAGCCCCTGGGGTAAGGGGCTCGGTAGCGGCAGGGGGGCCAGGGACCTCGCGCCGCGGGGGGCGCTCCGCTTGACGTCTTCTGCGTCTCGCTGCGCTCCAGATGCTTAGCATCTGAGCCCCCGGGGCGCGAGGTCCCTGGCCCCCCTGCCGCGGGCCGGCCCAAAGCGAGTTCTACTCGCTCCCCGCAGCAATGCCAGCGAGGGTTCGCGCCACCTCTTCGACGTGATACGCCTCGATCACATCCCCTACCTTCACGTCGTTGAAGTTCGCGATCGAGATCCCGCACTCGAAGCCCTCGCGGACCTCCTTCACGTCGTCCTTGAAGCGCTTGAGCGACCCCAGGTCGCCGTCGTACACGACGATCCCATCCCGGGTCACGCGGACCCGGGCCTTGCGATCGATCGTGCCTTCAGCAGTGTAGCAACCAGCAATCGTCCCCACACCCTTGATCTTGAAGATCTCCCGCACCTCCGCTGCCCCAAGGATCGTTTCTCTCTCTTCCGGCAGGAGCATGCCCTCAAGCGAAGCACGTACGTCGTCGACCGCGTTATAGATCACCTCATAGAGCTTGATCTCGACTCCATCCCGCTCGGCGAGCTGGCGGGACTTGGCATCGGGCCGTACGCCGAATCCCATGATGATCGCGCCCGACGTTTCCGCCAACAGCACGTCCGACTCGTTGATGGCGCCCACCGCCCTGTGCAGAATATCCACTTTCACTTCGTCGGTGCCGAGCTGCTCGAGAGCATCGGCGACTGCCTGAACTGAACCGTCCACGTCGCCCTTGATGATCAGCGACAAGACGCCGGATGCTTGGCCCTCACCCACCATACGCGAGAAGTCGCCCAGCTTCATGCCGCGCTCCTTCACACGCATCTGCTTCTCCCGCTCCAACCTCTTCCGCGTGGTCGAAGTCTCGGCGGCCTGATCTGCCATCATCACCTGGAAGATGTCCCCTGCCTGCGGAACACCGCCCGCGCCGAGCACCTGCACCGGGACTCCCGGACCCGCACTCAGCACCAGCTTGCCGCGCTCGTCCAAGAGAGCTCGCACTCGCCCTGAGTGGAGGCCCACGAGGAAAGCGTCGCCGACCCTGAGCGTGCCGCGCTGAACCAGCACTGTCACAACAGGGCCCTTCCCTACATCCAACTCAGCCTCGATCACGGTGCCTTGAGCTTCGCGGTCCGGGTTTGCCTTGAGTTCCAGCATCTCCGACTGTACCAGCACCTTTTCCAGCAGATCGTCGATCCCCATGCCCGTCTTGGCGGAGATATCGGCGGACATCACCTGGCCGCCGAATTCTTCCACCTGCACATCGTGCTGGAGAAGCGCCTGACGCACCTTGTCCGGTTTGGCCGCTGGTAGATCGACCTTGTTGACCGCGACGATCATGGGGACGCCCGCGCTACGGGCGTGGCTGATCGCTTCGACCGTCTGTGGCATCACCGAATCGTCGGCCGCAACGAGCAGAATGACCAGGTCGGTCACGTCCGCACCGCGAGCGCGCATGGCCGTGAAGGCGGCGTGGCCGGGCGTGTCCAAGAAGGTGGCGCTGCGTCCGTCGGGAAGTTGGACGTGGTAGGCACCGATGTGCTGAGTGATGCCGCCGGCCTCGCCGGCCACCACGTTGGCCTTGCGGATCTTGTCCAGTAGGAGCGTCTTACCGTGGTCGACGTGACCCATCACGGTAACCACGGGCGGCCGCGCCTTCATGTCCTCCGCCTTCTCTTCTTCTTCGTCCGCCTCCACGGGAGCACCGATGTACTCTTCTTCGCGCACGGCACGGAAACCGAACTCGTCAAGCAACATTTCGATCTGATCGAAATCGAGACGTTGGTTGATGGTGGCCATCAACCCGAGGCTCTTGAAGGCCGATCCGATGATTTCGGTGGACGAGACGTCGATCAACTCTGCCAGCTCGGCGACCGTGAGGAACTCGTTCACCCGCACGGTCTTGGCCTCGCGCTCTGCTTCCTCCTGCGCCTCCACCTCGGCGAGCTCGACCTCTTCCCGAGACTGACCGAGGGTGCCCTTGCGGCGGCGCTTCTTGCTGCCGCTTTTGATCTCGGCCATGACGCGCGAGATGTTCTCTGCCACCGCACCTTGGTCTACCCTTTGGCGTTTCTTGCCCTTCTTTTTGTCTTGGGAACCTTGCCTGCGACCGTCAGGTGTGTAGCCCTCCGCCTGGATCCGCACGGTTACGGCCGGACCTGCGCTAGCCGCTGGGACGGGCTTGCGCAGGCGGCGCCCTGGGGCCTCGGCGGCAGGAGCACTCGGGTGAACGATCTGGGGATTTTCGTCCCCCTCGCGCCGAGCAGGAATGGGAGAGAACAGCATCTGCTCGGGCGCTAGTTCGGGCTTGGGTTGGGCCTTTTCGGGGGGCTCGGCGCGGTGTGCCCCGGGCTCCTCGTCCACCACCGCTGCATCCGCCACCTCGTGCCGAACGCCCTCGGCGGGCACTTCGGACTCCGGTTCGGGATCGCTCGGCTCAGGCTTGGTAGCCGCTTTGGCGGCGCGCTTCCCACCGCGCTTGGCCGGCTTCACCTCGGGCTCGGACTTCTCGGCAGCCTCGGTCTTTTTCGGCTCCGGAGGAGGCGGCGACGCAGACTCAGGTTCGCTGGGTTCCTCGACCTTCTTACGCCGACGGCGGCGGGGTCGCGAAGCCGCGTCTTCCACGGCGGCCTGCATCGCTTCGGAAGCGCCCTTTGCGCCCGACCGCCGTCCGCGTTCCATTCGCGCGATGACCTTCGCAGTGTCAGCTTCACTCACCTGCGCAGACACGCCTTTCACGGCGACCCCCATCTCTCGCAGGAGTTGGAGAAGCGCCTCCGTTTCGACCTTAAGGTCCTTCGCTAGCTCTAGTACCCGCATGTCTCCTACTGACCTCCCCTCGCTTCATCCAATCCTTCCTGGTACCCAGCCCGATTTACGGGAAGATAGTGTAGCATCGGTTCGGCAAAATTCTGCAGCGTGATCGCAACCGCAGACAACGGCCCTGCTCCGAGAGCAGCGCCGAGGGCCTCCTGCCCACCCAGCTGGCGTTGGGGAACGGGCCGATGCTCGAGCAGACCCGCAATTTTCTTTAGCTGCACATTTGACGCGTCTTCGGCGATCAATACCAGTCGAGCCCGCCCGTCGCGGACGGCACAACGCGTGGCGTCCACTCCACGCTCTACCGCGCCTGCTCGCTGGGCCAACCCGAGCAGTTTAAAGGCCCTCGCCCGCCCGCCTCCGTTCTTCATCCGACCGCCCGCCTGGCGCATTCGGCCCCGCCTACGGGACCACCGACAAATCGGCCGAAGCATCCCCGGGCGAAGCCTCGTCCGACTCGTCCGCCCCGCCGGCCTGAAGCTCACCACCGGTCTGCGCATCACCTTCGATGACGGTCAATTCGTCGATGGACGAATCGGCCGAAGCATCCCCGGGCGAAGCCTCGTCCGACTCGTCCGACTCGCCGGCCTGAAGCTCACCACCGGCCTGCGCATCACCTTCGATGACGGTCAATTCGTCGATGATGGACAGGAGCCGGTCGGAATTCTGCTCCGACAGGCCCTCGATACGCAGGAATGCGTCGCGTTCCAAGTCGATTATGTCCAGAAATGTATTGTATCCGGCAGCTTTCAGGGCCGCCAGAGTAGTTTCGCTCAGGTCGAGCTCGCCCAGCGGGAAGTCCACCATCTCGAGCTGCTCCTCGCCGCGCCCACCGAACAGCGACAGATCGGCGCCCTTCTCCAGCCACTCGCGCGAGCCGTACAGATCGATCTGCCAGCCGATTAGCTGGGACGCCAGGCGCACGTTCTGTCCGTTGCGGCCGATCGCGAGGGAAAGTTGATCTTCATCCACGATGGCGGTGATGACCTGCCGATCAGGGTTGCTGATCACCTTGGCCACACGGGCCGGCGCGAGCGCCCGCCTAGCGAATACCTCGGTATCGGGGTGCCAAGGCACGATGTCGATGCGCTCACCCCCGAGCTCCGACACCACGGCTTGCACGCGGGAACCCTTCAGCCCTACGCATGCCCCCACTGGATCAATGGAATCATCCCGGCTGGACACGGCGATCTTGCTGCGTCCACCCACTTCCCGAGCCAGCTCGCGGAGCTCCACGATGCCCTGATAGATCTCAGGCACCTCGAGCTTGAACAGCGCCGCCACGAACAAGGGATCGGCGCGGGAGAGGATCAGGCGTGGGCCCTTTGGGGTCTCCTCCACCTTCTTGAGCACGGCCCGGATGGGGTCGCCTTGGCGGAAGCGCTCGCGCGGGTTCTGTTCCTTCCACGGAATGATCGCTTCGGCTTCGTGTGAACGGTTCATCATGACCACGATCTTACCGCGCTCGATCTGCTGGACCTCGCCCGAAAGCAGCTCATTGACACGATCGCCGAACTCGTTTCGGATGCGTTGGCGCTCCCCCTCCCGAACGCGCTGCACGATGCTCTGCTTCACCGCCATCACCGCGTTGCGGCCGAACTGGGTGAAGTCGACCGGGACCTCCATCACGTCTCCGATCTCGAAGGAGTCGTCGTCCCAGCGGGCCTCCTCGAGCGAAATCTCGGCAGAGGCGTCCTCGACGACCTCGACCACACGCCTCAAGACGGTGATCCCGACCTCCCCGGTGATCTCGTCGATCTTGATTTCGGCCTGGACATTCGGCCCATAGATGCGCACGAGCCCAGCGAGAATGCCGTCCTTGAGGAGGTCGTTGACCTCGTCGCTGGTGAGGCTCTTCGTGGATGCGACGTCGCGCAACGCGGCGACCATCTGTCCGGCGTTCATCGTCGGCCCCCCTTCTGACTCTTTCGGCACCGGTCTGGCCATGGTTCCGGACCCTCCCGGGGAGCCCTTTCCTCCAATAACAACGAATAAAAAAGCGGGGGCGAACAGCTCCCCCACTCCCAAAAATGGCCGCCCCCGGACGGGGAGCGGCCCGAACAGACCTTAGTATAGATAGGGAGCAACAGCCGTTCAAGGCGGCGGCCCTGCTCCCCTGGCCTGGGCGATCGCCTAGGTCGTTGTGAGTACTGCTGATGTGCCGGAAGGGGGGTCCGGCGGGTGGACTCCCCTAGATGCCGGAATGTGCGGGTCCAGCGCCTGGACCCTCGCCAACGCGGCTCTTCAGACGCGCTTCGAACTCATCGACCCTCTCCTTGAGCAAATCGAACTCCCTCTGGGACACCCCGTCCAGCCGCTCACGGGCCTCGCCCACCACTTCCTGTGCGCGGGACATAGCTGAGCGGAGCGCCAGCTTCGCCCGCTCGGGCGAAAGGTCCCCTACGCTGGCGGATCGTCTCCTCGAGCACGTCCTTGAAGGCAGACAGCACTCCGAGACCCTCCCGGACCACATCCGAGACCTTACTGCGAGCTCCGCGGCGGTCTTCTCCCGTGGCTCCAGCCCCCTCGGCCGTCTCTTGGTCGTCCATTCAGTCCTCCCGCTCGATCTTCGCACCGAGCGCGCACAGGCGTTCGTCTATGCGTTCATACCCCCGTTCGATCTGGCGTATGTTGTGGATGCGGCTGGTCCCCTCGGCACCCAATGCCGCGATCAGGAGGGCCATCCCGGCACGGATGTCCGGGCTTTCCAACTGGCTCCCCCGCAGGGGAGCCGGTCCCACGACCACCGCACGGTGTGGATCACACAGTACGATGCGGGCACCCATCCCGACCAGCTTGTCGGTGAAGAACATGCGGGACTCGAACATCTTTTCGTGGACGAGGATCGTTCCCCGGCACTGGGTGGCGGTCACCACCATGATCGACGTGAGATCCGCGGGGAAAGCGGGCCACGGACCGTCGTCGATCTTGGAAACGGCCCCGAACGCGTCTTGCTGGATGATGTGGTCGCCCTCACCCCGCACCACCAGGTCCCTGCCGTCGATTTCGCATTCGATGCCAAGCCTGCGGAATCCTATGAGGGTGGAATCTAGGTGATCGAGGGGCGCGTCCTCGATGGTGATCGTGCTTCCCGTCACGGCCGCCAACCCCATGAACGAGCCGGCCTCGATGTGATCGGCACCGATCACGAACTCCGCTCCGTGCAGCTCCCTCACTCCCTCGATCGTAAGAGTGTTGGTCCCGATGCCGGCGACGTGAGCCCCCATCAGATTAAGCTGATTGCAGAGATCCTGAACATGGGGCTCCGATGCCGAATTGCAGAGCCGGGTGGTACCCCTAGCCATGACCGCGACCATGATGGCGTTCTCGGTCCCGGTCACGGACGGCTCGTCCAGAAATACGGTTGTACCGACCAGGCGCTCCGCTTTGACATGGAACCCATCATCCAGCCGCACCCGCCCCCCCATCGCTTCGAACGCTAGGAAATGCGTGTCCATGCGCCGCCGGCCGATGACGTCCCCGCCGGGCGGAGGAAGATTCACCTCGCCGAACCGGGCCAGCAGGGGCCCGGCGACTAGGAGCGAGGCCCGGAGCTTGGCAGCCATCTCCCGATCCACATTTCCCGCGGTCACGCTAGAGGCGTCGATGCGAACGGTGTTGCCCTCGGTCCACTCCACCGCGGCTCCGAGCGACTCCATGATCTCGAGGAGATTAAGGACGTCGCGGACCCGTGGCACGTTGGAGAGCGTGACCGGTTCGGTAGACAGGAGGCACGCTGTGATGCATGGCAGCGCGGCGTTCTTGTTACCTGCCGGGCGGATGCGGCCACTCAGGATGTGGCCACCTTGGACGATGAACGCTGGCATCTTGTGCGCATGAGGGGAATCGGGCGGGGCCGGCACGGCCGGGAAGCACTGCGGACCGGAGCGCCCCGGAGGCCTGAACGTATCCGGTTGCGCCCGCATGCAGCAACTCAGCGATCGAGCTGCCCTCACCGGTTCACGTGTACGTAAGGTAGGAGCCCACGAGGCGGGACGGGAACTGAATGAAGCACCGTCGGCGTCTGCTTGACCCCCCGATAAAGAGCCGTCTACGTTTCGGCCGATGCAGCTTCTGATCACCGTCATTCCCAGGACATCCCGCTCTTCGCCCGTTTAGATCGTGTCATTGATCTCGCGGGCCGGCTGGACGAGCAACCCTCCACCACATAAAGGCTCTCCGACGCGCACGCGGGGTACACCGAGTTCATGTCGTCCATCCTAGCGATGCCGCTACAGGCCGCGGATACGGTCGTAATGCTCCAGGCGCGTGATGCCCTTGGGACGACCGCGTTGGTCGCGAGCCTCGTGGTACTCGCCATGTTTATGGCGGTGCTGGTGGTACTCGTTTTCGAGCTCCGCAAGGTCCACGTCACGTTGAAGCGGTTCAGCGGCCACTTCCAGAAGCGCCTCGACCCGATCCTGGAGCGAGGACTCGAGGTCACGGCGAACATGGAGTTCATCAGCTCTGCCGTGCGCATGGACGTGCAGTTGGTTAGCGAGTCGGTCCGCTCGCTCTCCGATCGCCTCCAAAATGCTTCCGACCGGATGGAAGAGCGCATTCAGGAGTTCAACGCTCTCATGGAGGTCGTCCAAGGGGAGGCCGAGGACGTGTTCATCGGGTCGGCTGCAGCCGCGCTCGGTGTGCGCGAGGGAGCTCGGGTGTTCCGTGGTCCAGGACAGGTCCGGCCAGCGGTGCTGGACGACGACGCGGCGGCCTTGGCGGATGCAGCGGACGCCCCGCCCGAGCCCCTCGAACCAGCAGCAGCCAGGCTGCGTCGGGCACCCGAAGCAGCCCCGGGCAGGGCTGATGGCACCGGAGGCGGCGAAGCCGCCGGGGCGGGTAGCCAAGCCAGCGACGCCTGAGCAGGTCGCCCATGCTCGGGACTCTCCTCGTCGCATTCGCATGGCTGGTTTTTTGCCCTGACCAGGCCTGGGCGTGGGGGCCGGGCACCCACGTCGCCCTAGGCGAGACCGTGCTTGGATCGCTTTGGCTGCTCCCGCCCACCCTGCGGGCGATCCTCGAGCGCTGGCCACTGCACTTCCTATACGGCTCGGTCGCGGCTGACATCTCTTTCGCCAAGAAGTACGTGCCTGAGGGACGCCATTGTCACCACTGGCACGTGGGCGAAGAGATCCTCGCCAGCGCGGACAACGAGCCTCTCCTGGCGGTGGGCTACGGTTATCTCGCTCACCTGGCCGCCGATACTATCGCGCACAATCTCTTCGTGCCGCGCCGACTTCTTCTCACCAGCACCACGCAGGGCCTGGGGCACGTATACTGGGAACACCGAATGGATGTGCACGTAGGGGAGCAGTACCTGGGCAAGGCTCGGCGCCTGGTCATGAACCACGACCATTCCGAGGCCGATGAGTTGTTTGACAAAGTCCTGTCGCGGACACTCTTCAGCTTCAAGACAAACCGCAGGATATTTCGCGGCATGATCCGCTTCCAGGGTGACGACCGGTGGAACCTGATCTTTGACCGCATGCTCCGGCACTCGCGCTTCGACATGCCAGATCCGGAGGTCAAGACATACCTGGCCTGGTCGTTCGATTACGTGATGGATTATCTCGTGAACCGGGCGCACTCTTCGCCCGCGTTACTCGATCCAGTGGGGAATTTGAATCTCAGGCTGGCGAAGAAAGTCCGGCGCATTGCGCTCGCCGCCGGCACCGCGAGAAAACCTTCGGTCCTGTACGAGATAGCCGACGATTTCTTCCCTTTTCCCGAGCAGAGCCTGGCCTATTGGACCCAGCTGAGGGGCGAGGATGGTGCCCTCCTCACGGATGGATACCACGCCTCCCCCCCTGGCCTGCACGCCCCGCCGCTCGATCCGCCGTTCAAGGGTGACCGACCCGCTCCACCCATCGACATCGACTAATCGAAATCTTTCTTCAACCCCGCATAGCGCGCCACCAGCTTCTTCCGACCTACCCCTTCGAACTCCACGGTCACGCGCACGTCGGGACCGAAGCCGCTCACTTCCTCCACTCGCCCTGAGCCGAAGGTGGCGTGAACCACCCGCTCCCCCTTCACCAGCCGAGGGGCATCCTGGTCGTAGCTGGTCTCGAAATCTTCATCCGGTATGAATCCCGATTCCCGGCGCTCACGAAAGCGCCCTCGGTGCGGGGTAGCAAATGCGTCGCTCTTGAGCAGCTTGGACGTGCGCCGCTCGAGTAGCCGCCCAGGAAGCGCATCTGCAAACTGGGACAGCCGTCCGTACATGATTTCTCCCGCGCGTCGGCGCTGCCGCGCGTGGGTGAGGTAGAGCTTATTTTGTGCGCGCGTGATGCCAACGTAGAAGAGACGCCGCTCCTCCTCCATCTCCTCGGGATCGTCGTAAGAGCGCGACATCGGGAACAATCCGTCCTCGAGCCCGGCGATGAACACGACCGGGAACTCGAGCCCCTTGGCGCTGTGCAGAGTCATCATGGTGGCCGCGTCTGTCTCGGGATCGTGCCGATCGATGTCGGCCACCAGGGCCACCCGCTGCAGGTATAGATCCAGCTCCGAAAAGCCGTCCATCTCCCCCTCTTCCACGCCTTCCAACTCGACCTCCGCGTCGAACTCGAGGGCGCCGGCGATCAGCTCCTTCACATTCTCGGCCCTGTCCTCTCCCTCGGGACCCTCGTCCCGGAGCACCACGAGGAGCCCGAGCTGCTCCACCAGCTCCTGGAGCAACGGGCCGACCCGGGTGGTGGCGGCGAGCGCTGAAAAACGTTGGATCAGGACCGCGAACACCCGTAGCGCGCGCGCGCCAGCCGGGGGGACGTCAGCGGCCTCATCGGCCCGACTGGCCGCCTCCAGCAGCGACATCCCCCCCTGAGCCGCGAATGCTTCGAGACGCTCCACGCTCGTGGTGCCAATCCCCCGCCGTGGATAATTCACCACCCGGTCGAAGGCGCCGGCGTCGCGTGGGTTGGATATCAGGCGCAGGTAGGCCATCGTGTCCTGAATCTCCCGCCGCTCGTAGAACCGCACGCCCCCCACGATCTGGTAGGGGGTGTTGGCGCGGCGGAAGGCTTCCTCGAGGGCACGGGACTGTGCATTGGTACGGTAGAGGATCGCGAAATCCCGGTAGTTGTGCAGGTCGGGATTCCCCTCGTAGCGCGACCGGATTTCCTCCACGATCACGCGTGCCTCGTCTGCCTCGTGCAGCGTCTCGATCAGCGTCAGAGGATCACCCCCCGCACGATCGGTGCGGAGTGTCTTACCCTTCCGCCCCACGTTCTCCAGGATCACCGCGTTGGCTGCGTCAAGGATCGCGGATGTGGAACGATAGTTCTGCTCCAAGCGCACGGTACGCGCTCTCGGAAAGGCCTTCTCGAACTCCAGGATGTTGCGGATGTCTGCACCCCGGAACTTGTAGATCGATTGGTCGTCATCCCCGACCACCATGAGGTTGTCGTGCGGTCTCGCAATCAGCTCTAGGAAACTGAACTGCGCGTGGTTCGTGTCCTGATACTCGTCCACGAGCAGGAAGGAGAAGCGCACACGGTAGCGCTCGAGCACCTCGGGGGACGTTTTGAAGAGCTCTATAGGCTTCACCAGTAGGTCGTCAAAATCAAAGTTGTTCTGTTCCTTGAGCGCCTCCTGGTAGGCCGGGTAAACGCGCGCCACGGTGCGTGCAAATAGGTCGAAGCTCTCGCCATGGGCCTCCACGAAACGCTGTGGGGATAGCAACCGGCTCTTGGCGGCGCTGATGTGCCCGCGAACGGCGTTGGGGCTCCATTTTTTGGGATCGACACCGACGGCCTCCTGGACCTTCTTGATCAACCGAAGGCTTTGCTGGGCGTCGAGGATCGTGAACGCATTGGTCCACCCGAGAAGTTGCGCGTGGCGCCGCAGCAGGCGCGCACCGATCGCGTGGAAGGTCCCCATCCAGAGCCCTGCCGGCTCGCGGTCGAGCAGGCGCCGGACGCGCTCGCGCATCTCGCCGGCCGCCTTGTTCGT
>Ga0114996_10008658_pt1 | contig 11269 bp, 6 predicted proteins | sample ArcticOcean_MG_C_4_FD_87039 | JGI IMG/M metagenome (GOLD analysis project Ga0114996, IMG submission 87039) | Marine microbial communities from western Arctic Ocean - ArcticOcean_MG_CB4_134 | ecosystem: Environmental > Aquatic > Marine > Oceanic | place: Arctic Ocean: Canada Basin | collected... | reverse complement strand
TCTTTCTTAACTTTGGTTTCAGATTTCACTTTAGGTTTGGATTTAGTTATAATTTTAATTTCATCTTCTTCCATTAACCAGTCTGAGAATCGTTTTAGCAAAGATGGTTGTGTCTTCTTTTTGGGTTTTTCTTTCTTTTCAGAAACTTCTAATTCTTGCTCAAGAAGTTCCAAATCTTTCATCCAAGCTTCAGAATCACGAACTCTTCCAAGTCCATAAAGCACAACCAACAATGCCAAAAGTGCCGGAAATACATACCAATAATTTATAACAAAATTAGCGGTGGTGGAATATAAACTGACTAAACTGCTCCAACTGCTAGTACCTTCACTACTTGAAACTTCAGGAGTGGCGCCAAGAAACTTTGGTTCTTCATCAGAAACAGTCAAAATAACTGCAGTCGAGTCTCTTAATTCGCCAGAATGTGCAGCTACAGAAATTGTATAAGACTTCTTTGCTGCATCCCGTGGAACTGAAATGTACAAATAAGTTTCATCAACAGAATTTCCTTCAATTTCAATTGCACCTGGATTAATTTGTGCAAATTGTGCACCTTCTCCAGATACCGTAAATTCATAAATATTACTTTGAGAACCTGTATTTCGAACGATAATTGGAACTAATGCGCCCTCTCCATATGCTACAGTCACAGCGCTATGTTCAGTTTCCAAATCAACATTATAACATGCCGCTCGAACAGGAACAGTTACTCTGATTAAATCGGAATCCTGAGTATTTCCTACATTCTGAGATCTAGCAGTAACGGTAATATCTTCATAAATCAAACCAACATTTGTTTCTGGAGTTAAAGATAATTGCAAAGTTGAGGATTCGCCGGAATTAAGAACTACAGAATTTCTATCCAAGTTTACCCAGCTTGGACCTTCCACAGTTAGTGAATAACTTTCTTGAAACTGTCCTGCATTTGTTAGCATGACATCAACGGTTTCACTTGTACCTGCACAAAGTTCAATACTTGAACTCTCAATATCTAGACTTGTATCTCTACAAGTTAATACATTAGCATTAATTGTTACTGAATCTGAAGTATCACCTTCAGACGCCTCAGCATCAATATTAAAAACGCTGGTTCCAACATCATCGAATCCTGGTGTTAATATTAAATTGAATGTTCCGCTAGCACCGGCAGGAACACTTAATGAATCTCTATCGAGAACAGACCAACCTTTTCCCTCTAAATCCAAACTATAAACATTATTTTCTGAACCTGAATTAGTAATTGTTACTGGAACTTTTGCTTCAGAATTATCACAAAAAGATACATAATTTTCTGAAGAAAGCATATCAAAATCATAACATGATCTTGAATTGATTGTCAAAGATTGCGCAACAACAACACCTGCACTTTGAGATGTTGCTGCAGTAGCTAAAGAATAAACTCCAACATTATTTCGAGGAGGAGTAACTAAAACACTTATTTGTTCTGACGCACCTGGAGCAAGTGAAACAGAAGTTCTACTCAAACTTGACCAAGGTCCCGCTTCGCCAGATACTGCTAAATCAAATGTATCTTCCCACTGACCATCATTTCTCAAATTCAAAACATAGCTTGCAGGATTACCTGAACAAACTGAAAGCTCGTTAATTTGAGTAGTCAATGAAATATCATGACATGCCTCAACTTCATAATTAAAAAGTAAATTTTGACTCGAAGCTCCGGAAGAAACGGTTAAAGTTAAGGGATAATTTCCCACCTGAGCATTAGAGGAAGGAGTAACATAAACATAAACATCTTGAGACTGTCCTGGACCTAGAGCAAATCCGGCAGGAGCAACACTTGCCCAACCACTAGCAGCACCTGATAAACCTAGAGTATAAATCTCTGTAGCGCTTCCAGAATTCCCGACTTGAGCTACAAACAATCCAGTATTACTTGGACATGTTGAAATACTTTGTTCAGCGGAGGAAAGAGTAAACGCAAAAGCAGGTTGCATAACTAACGTAAGAATGGCCAAAGCCATGAAAATTTTCTTCATCATTTTATTAATCCTAAGGCAGTTCTACCTTGGTCTACCTTCGGAACTCAATATAAAAAGATTTATCTGATTAATAGAATATAAAATAAAAAAGAAAATAAGGAGTCTACTTAGTAGTAGACTCGCTTAGATTTTCTAGAACGTCGTCCTTTCTTTGGACTTGTTCTTTGTTGGTATGCTATAAAAACAATAACCAATGCAATTCCTGCCAATATCATTGACATTGTGTCTATTGCATCATCAATTGTTGCTGTTAGACCTACGCTTGAAACTACTTGGTTTCCTTCACTTACATAAACAGTGAAAGCGTTTGTTCCTTCAGCACTTGATGCTGGGTTAATGTATACACTAGCAATTCCACTTGACCCTGGAGCCAATGTTAGAGTTGCAGGTGTAACTGTAGCAGTTGCCCAACCCTGTACTCCACCTGCTGAAACACCGACAGTTCTTGTTGAATCATCGTTGTTTGTTAGAGTTATCATATATGTTGCTCCATCTTCTCCAATAGTTTTGGAAACTGAGTCAACACTTGCTGATAATCCAGCAGAGCTTACAGTTGCGCTTGCACCAACCGTTACTTCATCAGCATATCTTGCTGAAGAGTCTTCTCCATTTACTAATACAGTTAATACTTCTGAACTTTGTGCATCACTTGGGATGTTCAAATTGAAGTATTGAACAATTTCGTCATCTTGATCAATTGCGAAAGTTGTAGAAGTTTGAGTCACTCCTGCCATAGAGACAGTAATAACAACATTTTCTTCGTAATTTTCACCGTTATTCAAAACACTAACTGCAACACTGTATGTGTCACCTGATTGTGTATTTGAATTGTGTTGAACAGATTCAATACTTAAACTGTGTGTGTGTCTTTCAACATCAAAATTCAATGTTGCTGTATCTAGTTGTGCATTTGTATAAACAACTGCGCCACTTTCAACATCACCAGTTACGCTAATTTCAACTGTATATGCTCCTGTATCCAAATCTGATGGAAGTTCCATTGATAGAGTCATAGTTTCGTCGTAATCAGCTTCTAAGTGACCAACGGTTACTTCAACTTTATCTCCGATTCTTTCATTGTTTGAATCAATAATTTTTGCTTCAACAGTTACTTCGTCGTAATCAGTAGCACCATTTTCAAGATCAATATCAACTACAACAGTATCACCTGGATTTAAAGTTGTTTCATCCAAATCAGCTGTAATCAAATTTTCTTCATGAATTGTTGGTGTTGCTGCGTTAACAGTCAAGTCAAAGTCTAGATTGTCTTGGTCTTGTACTTGTAGTACATCACTAAGAATCAATTCTACGTTTACAGTGTGTAATCCAGTTGTCAGAACATTATCTAAAACAAATTCAGCAGTTCTGGTTTCTGCAATTTGACCCAGATTTGCTTCAATGTTTATTGTTTCTGACTTTGCGTTGTCAATTCCGTCACCAGTAATAACAATCTCTAAAGTGTAATCAACATTAACGTTGTTCGTAATATCAGTTGTGATAGTAAGAATTCCGCCTTGTGTCATCACCAAATCAGAGGTTGCAATCATTGCAGATACTCCGTTTCCACTAACAATCTGACCGACTGAAAGTACTGGAGTTGCTGCACTTGCTGGTACTAGTACTGCTAATGTTATCAAAAGCAAACTAGTCATAATTTTTGTTATTTTATTCATTGTATTTCCACCTCCTGAGGTACCTCAGGTGAGAGTATGAGGGAGCGAGTTTATTTACGCTCCTTTGTTCTTTGTTTCTTTCTTGCTGGGGCTCTTGATTGTGTAGCTGTGAAAAGTGTTCCCACAGTTACGAACAAGATTGTTGCAAGTGACAACAGAGTAATCAAACTTTGTTGGTTTGCGCCCAAGTTAGCAATACTTGAACCAAGTAAAGCATTTGTATATGTTGAAATTGAAGCTTCTGCAATATTCATTGTCAATGTTTTTGTTTGAATTATATTTGCTCCAGATTTCAGAGTTAATACTGCAGCATTACTTCCCGCTGCGTTATCATTTGGAGTTAAGTAAACATACACAGTTGAAGTTGCTCCTGCTGAAACAGTAACTGCTCCTGCCGGTTCAATTTGTGCTGTTCCCCATCCAGTTATTCCTGAAACTTCTAAGTTATATGTTGAGTCAGTTGAACCTGTATTCATAACTGTTAAAGTGTATTGAGTTGGGTTTCCAACTGTACCTTCTGAAACTGATGTTCCAGTAACAATTCCATGTACGTCAGTACCTGCCACCTCAGTACAATTAGCTGTTGAAATATCATACATTGTTGAACTTGTTGCACCGTCATCACCTGCATCAGTATCACGATCATGGAATACAGAAATATCCATTAGGTTTGAACCTGGTGCTGTTTCTGGAATATCTACACTAAATGTAAATACTTCTGAAGCTCCATCTCTGAAGTCTTCAGTCCATTTAATTGTTTCATCGAAATCAAAGTTTCCAATAATCATTCTAACTTGAATATCGTCAGTATCATCCATTCGAGTTGTTCCAATATTTGCAATCTTGACTTTAACTTCTGCAGTTTCTCCTGCACAATATTCGCCAACTGTAATTGATTCTACAGCTAAGTGATCACTATCTTGTTCAACTCTAAAGGTGTCATAAGTCAGAGAAGTAGATACATTTCCATCTACATCTTCAGCTTCAGCTGAATATTCAATTACATATGTACCTTCAATAATATCAAAAGGTAGTTGGAATGAGTAATCAAATTGATCGTCACGATTATCACTAATATCTGAATATTCCGATTCAAATTCGTTAACTATTTTGTCTCCGTCAACTTGGCTGTAAATAGAAACTGTAACAAAAACATTTTCCAAATCTTTTCCAACTTCGTTATCAATCGTAATATCAGTTAATTCAACATTATCTCCTGGATAAGTTCTTGAATCATCCGCAGATAAATCATTGAATTCTCCATCATTTGCACCATCATTAATCTTTAATCCTGTTTCATTAGTTACATCAACAATATTTATTGTCAAAGTAGAATTGTCTTTTGAAACTGTAGGATTTGAATTATCCATAAGACTCAAAGTTCCGGTGTACACACCATATCTATCTGCTGCTGCAGTAGGTATCGTGATTATAAAATTTTGAGTACTTCCTGGAGTAATTGTGTTTGATCCTCCTGTTTCCAGAGCAACAGTTGCTCCAGTTGTTGAAAGTGTTCTTCCATTGTTCCAGTTCAAAGTTAATGCTCCAAGAGAGAAATAATTGTTTGATCCAGTAGATAGGCTTTCTAAATCTGTTGAGGCAACAACATTCTCATTTCCTGTGTTATCGATTGCAACAGTAATTACTACTGCGCTTTCTCTAGCAACAGTTGATACAACTGAAGTTTGAGTAATTACTTGTGAAGCATCGCTTGGGACAGTCGCAGTCATTGCGATTGTAGCTGTGTTTGCTGGACTTGCACCGTTTTCATCCACAACAATATTGAATGCTTGAGGTGTGGTTGTTGGTGCAGTGTTAGCAACAACAGTTGCAGTATAAGTAATGGCTAAAGACGCTGCGTCAGCAACTGAACTTGTTTGCGTAATTGCAGTTCCACTTTCATAGAAAGTAACTGTCATCCAAGCAGGAAGTCCGGTTGTACTAAGGTCATAGACCATAGCAGCACTCGTACCAATATTATTAGTTAGAGTTATAGTTCCACTCACAGATTGTCCGTGAGCAATAGTTAATGCGTTTGTATCTTCAACAGCAGTAAAATCGCTATTAGTACTTGTCGCAGCAAAAGCTACCGACAAAGAAGTTAATCCAATCAGTACCACAAGGGCAACTGATATCATTTTTTTAATATTTACCATTTTGTGTACACTACATAGTCATGACACTATGTAATTCTTCACTAGTTAGTAATACTTTTAAAGCTAATGAAATGACGTTCTCTAATAAGAACGGGCAACTTCATCCAACTACTGTATTGTGCGAAAGACATATAAAAGCAATAAAACACCATTTAATCAGAGGATCCGTAGCTCAGTCTGGATAGAGCGGCAGCCTTCTAAGCTGTAGGCCGAGGGTTCAAATCCCTTCGGATCCGTTTTATTTCTCTTTCATAATTGATATAAATAAAACTCTGAAATAACATCATGTACAAAGCAATTATTCATGCTGGCGGAAAAGGTACTAGATTGAGACCGCATACTTTGAACCTGCCAAAAGCACTTCTTGAAGTTAACGGCTCAAAAATTATTGATATCTCTATGAGGCCCTTAATTGATGCAGGAATAAAGGAATTCTATTTTACTTCGTCATATTTGACTGAAATTCTACAATCATATCTTTCAGATAATTATCCCAACTTATCCTTCACAATGATTATTGAAAATGAAGCAAGGGGTCGAGCAGGAGCAATTAGTCACGCATTAAACAATAATACTTTGGATGAGAACTCCAAGTACATAATACTCAACGCAGATGATATTATAGATATAGATATCAAAGAATTAATCAAACAACATGAAACATCTGAGAAGCATACTACAATCGTACTATGTAACTCTTTTATGAATCCTTATGGTGTTGTGAACTATACTAAAAATGGAGTTGAAAACTTCACTGAAAAACCAACTATGACCCTACCCTTTGGACAAGGAATTCATGCAGGATTGGGCATTTTCAAAAACCTCTCTATATTCAAAGATGCAGAAATTCCTTCTCATCCTGAAAACAAAATATATCCTGAATTAGTAAGTAAAGAACAACTAGGAACCTATATTGTAACTTCTTGGCAGTCAGTAAATACTCCTGACGAATATACGCGAATAAAGAAAAAATACTCAGCTCAAGTAGAACCTTATCCCAACTCTTAAAAATATTAGACTTCTCACCAACCCATGGTCGACTTCACTAAGATTGAAAAGAAGTGGCAAAGGCGTTGGTACAAAGAAAAAATATTCGACGCAAAACCCGACGCAAAGAGAAAGAAATATTTTATAACTGGAGTTTATCCTTATGCTAACGCTCCATTGCACATCGGTCACGGACTAACCTATACTATCGCCGACACTATTGCAAGATTTAAAAGATTACAAGGATATAATGTTCTATTTCCTATGGCTTGGCACGTAACTGGAACTCCAGTTCTTGCTGTCGCTCAGCAAATAAAAAATAAAGATCAAAAAACTCTAGAGCAATATAAATATTACATTGGATTTCATGAAATTGATAAAAAGAAAATTGATAAAATTTTGAAGAGTTTTGAAGATCCAGAAAACGTAATGAATTATTTCTCAAAGACGATGATTAATGATTTCAAACTTGCTGGATACGCAATGGATTTTAGCAGGCAATTTACAACAACTGACAAAGACTACAACAAATTCATTGAATGGCAATTTAATCATCTTAATGACAAAAACTATCTGACTCGAGGAGATTTTCCCCTTCTGTATTCTGTGGAGGATCAAAACGCAGTTGGAACAGATGACATCAAAGATGGGGATACTGATCCTGTAGAGATTAGTGAATTCACCACTTTAAAATTCAGATTCAAGAACGAGCAAAACAAATACCTTGTTGCAGCAACGCTCCGTCCAGAAACATTATTTGGTCTAACGAATTTATGGATAAATCCTAAAGAAATTTATGTGAACATAAAAGTTGGTAATGAGGAATGGATTGTAAGTAAAGAAGCTGCTGAAAAACTAAAATATCAGAAATTAACGATAGACGCGATTGCTAAAGTGGACATTGATAATATAATTGATCAAGAAGTTATTGCTCCCATAACTAACAAAAAAGTCCCGGTTTTACCTGCAAGTTTTGTTGATGGAGACGTAGGTACGGGCGTAGTTTATAGTGTTCCAGCATCAGCACCTTTTGACTTTTTAGGTTTGAGAGATTTACAAAGAGCAAGTTTGTACAAATCAATTAAACCAATTCCAATTATAAAAATAGAAGGTTATACTGATTCGCCCGCCAAGGAACTTTCAGAAAAAAATGATATTCAAGAACAAACTGAATTGGAATCAATTAACAATATCACAAAGGAAATTTATTCCGCTGAGTTTCACAAGGGAATAATGAATAAAAATTGTATGGATTTAGCTGGAATGAAAGTATCTGAAGCAAAATCAATTATAATTGAAAGATTGCTTACAGATGAGAATAGTTTCACATTCTATGAAACTAGTCGAAAAGCAATCACTCGGTCTAAAAGTAAAGTAAGTGTAGCAGTTCTATCTGGGCAATGGTTCCTTCATTACGGAAATGAAAAATGGAAGAACGGAACAAGAGCAGCATTCAAGAAAGTTGAAGTTATTCCTAAACATTATAGAAAACTTTTCGATAATGCGATTGAATGGCTTGATAAAAAACCAGTTGCAAGAAAGAGAGGTCTTGGAACACAACTACCTTTTGACAAACAATGGATAATTGAAAGTCTTTCAGACTCAACAATTTATATGGCACTTTACACAGTAATCAATACTATTCGAGAAAACAAAATCAAACCCACTCAATTAACTCTTGAGTTTTGGGATCATATTTTCCTAGGAAAAGGAAATTCTTCAAAGGTTTCAACAAAAACAGGAGTTTCAACAAAACTTCTAACTTCAATGAAATCTGAATTTGAATATTGGTATCCTCTAGATCAACGCCATACTGCAATTGCTCACATCTCAAATCATCTAACTATGATGATATTTAATCATGAAGCAATATTTGGAGCAAAAAAAGTTCCGAAAAAGATTACGCTCAATAACATGTTAATTCGTGAAGGGAAGAAAATGTCAAAATCGTTAGGTAACGTAATTCCAATTGCACAAATACAAGACAAATATTTCATAGACTTATTTAGAGCGTACTGTATCTATGCAGCAGAGTTATCATCGCAATTGGATTGGAGAGAAGAAGATGTTCAAGCACTTAGATCAAAACTTAATCAATTCTACGAACTAATGGAAAAGGTTTCAAAGAACAAAGCAAAGAAAACAGATACACGTTGGTTGGAATCAAGATTCCATACAAATCTGACGAAAGCTCAAACTCATCTAGAAAACGACAATCCCCGGCATTATTTTCAAGCAATGTTTTATGATATGATGAATGATGTTCAATATTTCATTCGAAGAAATAATGGAAGTCTTGACGGAATAGAAAAAATAGCAAAAGAATGGATAACTACAATTTCTCCAACAATTCCACACATTGCTGAAGAGTTGTGGGAAAAATTCAAAGGAAAAGGTTACGTATCAACAAGCACTTGGCCAAACTTCAACAAGAACAAAATAAACAAAGAAATCGAGGAAGCAGAAAAAACCATTCAGAAAACAATGTCTGATATAAATCAAATTCTTCAGATTACAAACAAGAAATCAGCCAAGAATATTTACATATATGTAATTCCTCCGGAACTGAAAAAATACAAGGAAGCAGAATCCTTCCTAACTGGAATCTTTAACACAAATGTTAAGATTTTTGCATCAAATGATGAAAAGAAAATTGACCCAGATAACAAAGCTTCAAAAGCAAAATTCGGTAAACCAGGCATCTACCTTAATTAGTTACTACTTAACAATTATAACTTAGTATTTTATAATATACTTGACAACTCAAAGTTATGCTAAAAACGTTTGGACTCAAAAACGGTAAGCTCGTTCGTGGGACAGATAAAACAAAAACTAATCCTCGTTGGATTCATATAGATAACGCAACTACTGAAGATTTCAAAAAAATATCTGAATTTGGAATTAGTCGAAATGATTTCAAACAATCAATAGACCGAGGACAAAGATCAAGAATTGCAACTCGAGAAGGATATAACATGGTTCTCATGAATATTCCAGATAATAAATCTGATGAGATGCTAACTATTGGTTTATTTCTAAAGGGTAAAACTCTAATCAGTATTCACGAAAAAACTTGTAAAATGGTAACAAACATAGTCAATGGTTCAGATGCACTTCCTAATTCTGAGCACACAATATTTATTCGATTGGTAGAAGAACTTAATGAGGTTTTTTACAAGCGCGCAGAAGAAATTGAAGATGAAATTGATAAAATTGAAGCGCGAATTCATAGAAACAGTTCAAAGGATCTAATCAAAGATTTCTTCAAGGTAAGAAAAAAATTAATTTATCTAAACAAAGCATTAACTGGAAATAGAGAAGTAATATCTCATATGGCAATGCATCCGGAAGCATTTAATCTAAACAAGATAGAAAAATTTGAAATCGCTGAAATCCATACTGATTTAATTCAAGTAAGTGACAGCATAAAAATATACCGGGAAATAATTAGTAACGCAATTGAAATTTACAACTCAAAGATTTCAAATCAAATAAATCACATCATGAAACGAGTAACAATTATTGGTTCATTTATTTTATTACCTACGCTGATTGCAAGTATTTACGGCATGAACTTTAAGATTGATGCTGGACCTTGGAATATGCCTGAACTATACTGGGAATACGGATATCTATTTTCATTGGGATTAATGGCTGGATCAGTATTATTTACTTTACTATATTTCAAAAGAAAAAGATGGCTTTAGACTTCAGTATACTTCTTGAAAGAATCAATTTGGCTTTTTAGTAAAGAATGAATTTTACCCGTGTCAACTCCGTGCTCATATTTATGGTCCTCATAAGTTCGAAAATAAATATATTCAAAAAAAATATGGTGTACAATTCTCCAAATACCTTTTGAACTTTTGAAAACATTGTCATAATCTAAATCTAATCCCGTGTTGGTTTCAAATCCAATCGTTCCCTTCATCAGATTCCTAATTTCTTCATTTGGACCTTCAACTTGAACTTTTTCAGCACCCTTAATTGCAAAATTAACTTCAAATTTCTGCCTCAAATAAAAATCTCTATTGCGTCCAAAGGTAAGTTTTCCTTCATAATAGTACTTACCATCTTTTCGAATTTCCTCTTCATACTTTTCAATCTTAAACATATCGTACGCATTACGATCGGACCAGAATTTAATAGCCTTGATTATATCATCAATATCAAAGATTGTATTTACTGCTGAAACAGCACCTCGCTTACCTACTTTCTTGTGCGTATGTGGCTGTTTCTCTGAAAGTTTGGCTCTAAGAAGGCTTCTCGGCTTTTTGCCCATAGAATTAATTGTCAAAGACTTTATTTAAACTTTGAGATTATCTGATTAATAGTCAACTTTTCTTCTTTACCACTTGACATATCTCTCAACACAAATTTCTTAGACTTTAATTCTCTTTCACCAACAAAAACTACATAATTTGAACCAGTTTTATTTGCATAATTCATTGCG
>Ga0114996_10008655_pt1 | contig 11270 bp, 18 predicted proteins | sample ArcticOcean_MG_C_4_FD_87039 | JGI IMG/M metagenome (GOLD analysis project Ga0114996, IMG submission 87039) | Marine microbial communities from western Arctic Ocean - ArcticOcean_MG_CB4_134 | ecosystem: Environmental > Aquatic > Marine > Oceanic | place: Arctic Ocean: Canada Basin | collected... | reverse complement strand
GCATAATCGATCTTCAACATCTCTTGAAAGAAACCTAAAGTACGCTTTAGCAGATCTTAAGAGAATTTCATCCTTGCTAAACATTCCTCCAACTATCGAGGAAGAAGCAGCTAGAATTTACAGAATGGCTGTAGAAAAAGGATTAGTTCGTGGACGTTCTATGGAATGTGTCGTAGTTGGAGCAATTTACATCGCTTCAAGACAATTTAAACTTCCAAGATCCTTGAACGAAGTATGCCAACTAACAAACAACAATAAGAGAGATGTTGGTAAGACATATCGATTTATTGCAAGAGAATTAGGTATTAAGATGACTCCAAGCGGAGCCGGAGAATACATTCCAAAGTTTGCAAACAAGCTTGGATTCTCAGCAGAAACACAAACACAAGCTCAAAAGATTTTAGAAATTGCATCAACATCTGAATTAACTTCAGGTAGAGGTCCAACTGGACTTGCTGCAGCAGCTCTTTACGTAGCATCTCTAATTACTGGCGAAAAGCGAACTCAAAGAGAAATCGCAGACGTAGTCGGAGTAACAGAAGTTACAATTCGAAACAGGTACAAGGAAATGATTGAAAAGCTAAATCTAGATCCATTAATCGAAGAAGCAAAGAATAAACGCGAAGCAGAAAGATTAGCTATGGGTCAAACTGAAGAAGCTGAAGAAGAATTAAGAATTCAAGAATAAAGCAATCTTAAGAAACTCTTGGCAGGTAAATTAGTTTTAATTCCTGTCGGAGAGAAATGAGTTCTACTTGCTTTGAAACCCTTTTTTCGAATTTTTTCAATAAGAATATCCATCTTAGGTAATTCTCCAACATCTTTAAGTTTCTTTGACATCATATGATAATTATAATATCCAAAAACATCAACTTCTTCTTTGATTTTCTGAACAGTTTTATTTGAATCTGGAATTTGTTTCAACAGTTTCTGGTCATACAAACTTCCAATCCACAAAGGACCAAGAACTTCACTGTAAGTTCCACAACCACAACGAAACTTTGTTTCAGGTATTTTATTCTCAAATTTCCAAGTAAAGCAATTTGGGCAAAGGAATAAGAATTTCAAGTTATTTCGAATCTTCTTCAGATTCTCAACTCTTCTTAAATAAACACGCATGTAATGATTTGAGCTATGGACAAAAACAGGTTCAAGTGCAACACCCATATTCAAACCTTCGGCAACAACTTTCTTTATCAAAATCCTTGTTCCAATTTCAAACATCATCTGAGTTTTTCTGTTCAAAGATTCGTATTTTCTCATGCAAGCCTTAGGATAAGTTCCACATAAAGCGGAAGTGTCTGTTGCAGTTACACCAATTATTCCACCTTTTCTCAAATGAGCAATACTTTCTTGTAAAAACGGAACTGGCGTTCCAAACGGATCAACATCAATAAAATCATAAGTTCGTCGAGATTTTCTCAACAATTTATTTGCGCTATCATTAAACACTTCAACATTAACTTTGTTCAATTTAGCATTCCTTTTGATTAACTTTGCAGCAGACGGATTCGCATCATTCAAATCAACCTTTGCTCCAGCCTCTACAGCCAGTCGAATTCCTTTTGCACCAGTTCCGGCTAATAGATCCAAAGATTTTGGCTTATCAAGAGTATTGACAATATCGACAGTAATATCTCTATTCAAGTGCATAACTGGATTAAAGAAAACTGGCATTTTGGAGTCTAGCTTATATTTCTTAGCATCAGGAACCCACAATTTAGTAAAACCTTCAGTAATTTTAATTAACTCCATAAAAACAATTCACCAAGAGAATTTAAATCAATTACTCTTTAAAATAATCCCAAATTGGATATAAATTTCCAGTTGCAGGAGATGTTTTGTACAATAAAGTCATCTTTCCTTCAGAAACTCTAAATCGAGCGAATACCTTTCCAGTAGGATGCTTTAACATGTAAACATCTGATGGCCAGCTATGACATACGTTGTCAATAAGTCCTTTGAACTTATTCCTTGTAGAAATGTCATTTCGCTTCAAATAAACGTACTTATACTTCAAAAACGGAGCAGCATAAGTCTTTTTTACACGAATTACTGCTAACTTGTCTTCAAATTTAACTCGTCTAACCATACTAATTAAACTCCAATTTTCTTTAAAAGTTTATCGATATGTTATCCCTGAGAAGTAATACTATAATTTTCGATAGGTACAGTTTCAAGTAAAGATACTACAATAAAAGTGTTATGGATTTTATTGAATCTCTAAAGAAGTTCCTAATGCTTGTCCAGGCAGTCCGCCGTGGTCAAATCGTACTCTAACAGCACCTTTGTTTCCGTGTGGTTTTGTAACAATTCCTTCAATTGTCTTACCAGATGAAGTTGTCCAAACTGCTTTCTTACCTTCAAGCTTTTCAGCATCTTCCCGAGTAGAAACACCTTCAGGCAAAACAATCATCTGATTATTCACTTGAGTGTTATGTGATCCTCGATAATTTGAAATAACTGCTTTCATACGATTAGTTTATGTGATTGGTTTAAAAACTTGTTGATTAATCATGCTTGCAATGTGCTTTGCAATTCCTTTTCCTGAGATATCTCAATTAAAGTTAAACATCATTACGCTGTTTTGAATAAATATCATCAATTCTAATCGCAATTAACTCACTAACAGATTCAGGCTCAATATTATGATCTTCTAAGAAGGTATAGACTTCACTAAGGCTAGATTCAGAATAATTAATCCAATTATCTAAAATCAACCAAACATCAATCTCTCTTGAAAGTTGACCATTATGAGCAGTACATAACGTATATGCAATATCACTTCCACCGTCAAAATCACTATCTGGAGAATAATGAATTGCCAGATTTTCCATATCAAAGACTATAAGTTCAGATAAACCTATTCGCAAATCTGCAGGATTAACTAATAACCTATTTCTAAGGTTAACCAAATTATCAATATCCTTCCGACCTTCGCCTGAAATATAATACTCTAAATCTTGTTTGAATTTATCCATCGTTATCCAACCTCTTATGTACTCGTTTACCTACTCGCTCTCGATCATCCTTTGTTTCTTGAGCATCAGAATGAGCCTCATAAGCCAATCTTACTCTTTCAAGTTGTATTGATTTATTTTGAAGTTCAGTAAGATCATCTCCACTCTCTCTAAGTGAACGAATCGAAGCAAAATGGTCTCTTAGCCGATTACCTAACGCTCTACCAAATAACTGAGTTCTATCCTGACTAGAAATATATTTTGGAGAAGTTACATCAAATAATTGGTATCCCTCTATAAGAAAATCTTCAAAATTAACATCGTCATTAATAATAATACTCTCAAATTCATCGCTAGTAAATTCTGCAATTGGACCAATTCGTCGATCAATTTTATTTTTATCCTTAACTAATTTTTTAATTGAATTATATCCGAATTCATTCTTTAACAATTCGCCCGCAGTATAATATTCTAGATCTTTTTGATCAAATTCAACACCTGCAGCAGTGTACAAGCTCTGAGCTTCAGAAATACTCTCACCATAATCACGATCAAGTTCAACAAATCGTAAAACATTCCGACTTAACTTTTTAGATTCAGACAGTTTCTTTTCTAAACTCCTCACTTGTTGATAGAGTGCAGATGCGCGTGCTTTAGTAGATTCATCTTGAGGAACAACATGTACTTCAATATTTGCAGCCTGACGTGCTTCAGACAATTTACGTTCAACTCGAGCATGATCTTTCTCTAATTTACCATACTCATTCTTTAACAGATCATGATCTAATTCAAGAGTTTCAACTCTACGAATTAGTTCAGAATTTCTTTCATCTAGCGCCTCACCTCGTTTGCGAGAAGATAATAAGTAATTAATTAGTGATGTGTTTTTTATGGAAATTCCTTCGAATTGAAATGCACCTTTCTCAAAAGTAAGTCCGCTTTCGTTATTTACAAATGATTCAAGATCTCCAACATGTTCATCCCGAATCTTAATCTTCCAATGAGGTGGTTCAGAATGAGTGTGAGATTTTACATTATCTTTTCCAACTTTAGAATACAAAATATTCCTCATACTCGCAAGACCTTCACTACCTCCACCGTCGTGTTGTCCAAAAATATTTACATCAGCAATAACTTTAATTTTATAATGATATTCATTAGCCCTAATTGCATCTTGAGGATCAGTCATATATTTCTCGAAATTTTCAGATTTAAAAGAATACCTAAATTACAATGTACTTGAATCCAATTCAGAATTAACTTCCTCATCCAAATAAACTCGACTTCCAGTCGTACCCTTTTGACCTTTATATTTTCCTGAATAAGGTTTATCTGCAGGTTTGTCCAATCTAGAAAAAACTACTTGACAAATTCGGCGACCTGCATCAACTCGAATTGGAACTTGATTTGCGTTAAACAACTCCAAAGTAATTTGTCCCTCGAAACCTGGGTCAATCCAACCAGCATTCTGAACAAACAAACCCATTCTACCAACTGAACTCCGACCTTCAACAAAAGCAACTAAATCATTTGGAATCTTAAGTTTCTCTCGAGTTGTAGCTAAGATAAAAGACTTGGGAGGAATCACAATAGATCCCGATTCAAGTTTGCGATATTCAATTGCCTCATTCATTGAAATCAATTCACCCGACAAATCATCAACAATTAGAAAATTAGAATCTAAAGTTAAATCAACAGAAGCAGGCTGAATTTGATTAGCTTCAATAGGATCAATAACTATTTTACCTGAATCTAAATATTCTTTAATCGTTCCATCGGACAAAGTCATAATTCTAAAATTCAGAAAAACTATAAAAGAATTTATTTAACCAAAACTGCATTAACAATATTGTCTTTTGAAGGTCTTGAAGTTACTCTTGCTTTACCTGCAGTAGTATCAATAATTGAACCCATCGTTACAACATTTTGTCGAACAAAGTGTCGACTTGCTGGATTTTCTAAAACAGTCTTTATTTTTACCTTCTTAGTTTTCTTTCCATCACTAACATTTGCATAAGTTGCTCCAACTAATGATGTAATTTGATTTCCACCACGAACTCGCCTAAGCTTAGATTTAAGTTCTTCAGTGATTTTTGTAAGAATTGGCTGACCCATCATATCACGAACTTTCTTTTTACGATACATCTTACTATATCGTCCGCCTGTTGCTTTTCTTCGTGATCTGACATTGGATTGTGCCATAAAACTAACTATAGAAAAGGGTTTAAATACGTTTCCATTAATACTCAAGCATGGAACGACCATTAGACGCATTAAACTCCCTAAAGGGAAAAGAAGTAAATGTCTTACTTAAAGACGGAACAAAACTAAAAGGAAAGTTAGAAGCTTTTGATATCCACACAAATATCGTATTAAGTGAAACAACTTCCGGAGCTGATAAGATTGGACAAATCTTCGTAAGAGGAGATATGGTAACTTACATCAATTAGATAATTTTTTAAAGAAAACAAATAACCAATACCATGACAAAAGGAACACCATCCAAAGGTAAGCGTTCAGGAAAAAAGACACACGTAATCTGTAGACGTTGTGGTCAACATACCTATCACGCACAACATAAAGACTGTGCATCCTGTGGATTTGGAAAAACTAAAGGTATTCGAAGATATTCTTGGCAATCTAAGCGAGCATTTGGATTTATGAAAGGCGTAAATCTTTCAAAACTTGCTCAAAAGTCCGTCCGAGGACGAGCTTCAAGTGCAAAACGAAAACACAACAAATAGAAGCACTTCTAAGACCAACAAATTACTGGTGCAAAATTTAACGTTTACAGATTAAACTGAGTTTATAAGAATTATTCAAGGAAATCTTTATATTAGATAACACACATAAAAAAGCGTGGCGCGCAAAGGATTATTACTAATAACATTACTTTTAGTAACACTTACAAGCTCATTTGCTCTTTCACCAGTTTTGATGGATTCCGAAGTCATTGATGCAGAGATTTCATCCAACGAGGCTGCAACATTCAAAATAACTTTAATGAATAATCAAAATCACCGAGACACATTGAGATTAAGTGCTCCTCAGTCAAAGTGGGACGTAACTTTCTCAGATCATTTTGTAGAAGTTCCAGCAAAGGGACAAAGAGAAATATCAGTAAGACTAGCACCTCCAATTACAATCAACGAAGGAAAATATGCAGTATTCCTTAAGGTTGCTTCAACAGAAAATCCTGACGTGACAAACCATGAATATGTTCATGTAAGCGTAACAAAGGTACATGAAGAAACTCGAGAAATTCGAGAAATCTCAGTATCCGAAAACGTTCAAGAAGGAATGTTTGGAAAAAGTTATTCCTTTGACATAACAAATACTGGAAATGTTCTTTATTCGGATGAATGGACAGACATCTTTTCATCATTTGACATTGCAATATTAACTTCTAATCTTGAATATACAACAATTCCGTATGGTACCGATACAAAAGTAAGTTGGGCAATTGATTTAGAACCTGGCGAAACAATGAATGTTTCATATTCAGTTTCATATTATCCTGTGTTGATTGGTGGACTGTTATTACTCTTAGCAGTTTTCTTATTCATTACAAACTACTTGAACAAATTTTCAGTAGTAAAAGAACTTCGTCAAGGAGCAGGAACAATATTAGTAAATATTTCAATTAAGAACCGAACCAACACTGAGATGAAAAATGTAAAGGTAGAGGATCTGATTCCAAAACCGCTGAATTTAGTTGAAGATTTCAGTACGCTAATTCCAAATTCTTTAGTAAATACAAAAAATGGAACTAAAGTCGCCTGGAAGTTTGATACTCTTGCACCAAAAGAAGAGATAATTATAACCTATCAAGTAAAATCATCAATGCATGTAATTGGAAATTTACAACTTCCTCAAGCAAAACTAACTCAAGGAAAAACAACTGTATTCTCTGGAAATGTAAAACTTATCGGGAAGTAAAACTTTTTAAACTAACCAATATGAATAACATTACCCCTCTGTAGCTCAATCTGGTAGAGCGTCCGACTGTAGTTGGTTACTGGGATTCAGTCCCAGCAGATATCGGAAGGTTGCTGGTTCAATTCCGGCCGGAGGGATTTACTATTATTATGGTAGAACTGGGTCCGTTTACTGCGTATAGTCCAATACATTTTCTAATCTGGTATATACTTGCACGTTCAACTAAACTAAATTGGAAATGGTTTTTTATATTATCGATCGGATGGGAAGTCTTTGAATGGATATTCAGTTTATATTTTAATTCAAACTTCTTTGTAGAAAATACAATCAATAGGGTAGCAGATATTATAATTAATATTGTAGGATTCTATTTAGGAAAAAAGTAAGATTTTTATTTTATTACGTTATAATAAATATATGAAAGTACAAGGAATTTGTTCAGCTTGTGGTGCCCCTTGCGTTCAAACTTGTAAACTGTGCGGTCAAGGACTTTGCGCAACACACAGCAGAACACACAACTGTGGAAAAAGTACCTCTCACTTACCATAATGTCATTTAGAAACAAATAAAAGTTTGTTTTGATAGGGTTTTCTACAATGGATTTCACTAGAACTAATTATGAATTAAGTAATATTCTCCAAATTGAAGAAATTGATAAAGGAGAATTAGAACTAATTATGAATCAGTTAGAAGATTCAGTATTTGAAGATCCATTTAATTCTGGAGATCTAGCAAACTTAGCAAGAGCAAAGGTGGCATTCGGACAAGAATTTACTCTTTCAGATTCTCAAGCCCTTGAATATTATATTGAGGCTGCAACATTAACTGATAAAGCATTAACATATTTACCTGACGACGAGATTAGTGTCAAAGAAGTAGAATATCCAAACTTCTTTTTCATAAGAAACCGAGCACAAAGAATGAAAAACAATAATATCAGATTCCAAATATACGCTTCAGCACTTCACGCAAATATTATGTGTTATTTCGCAACCGAAGAGTTTCCAAGTGGACAAAAGAGACACGAGCAGTGGGCGCTTGATGCAGCAAATGGATTAAAGAAAGTCTTACCAACCGCAACAATCGCAAAAGATATGGAATCGATTTATGAACTTTCAAATGAGTTCTTCTCCTATTTATTCAAAGAAACATCAAACACAGATTATGCTATAGCAAGAATAGATGCACGCGTCGGTCAATCTAGTTCTGTAAAAACCGCAAAGGAAATTGATCCAAGATTTCCAAAAATAATCCCACAATTTATTCACTAAAGTGGTGTTCTTTAATCTTGGTTTACTACAAAAAATCTTATAATCTCTAGCAATATAATCTAATATGAAAAGAGTAATTGGATTGGGTGCAATTGGAGGAGCTTTATTTGGAATCATTGCTCTAATACTCGGATTAACTTTATTCAGCGTAATATTGATTTTTGCAATAGTATTAATGGTATTGGCATTTGTTCTTTATTACACACGAGCAATCCCTTTAACAATTATTAATAGAATAAATGACTTAATTACTCCGCGAAGGCGGAGAAGAAAATGAAGTGTAAATTTAGAAACTGTAAAACTAATGCAAAGCATATTTGTGAAACGTGTAATAGTAACTTTTGTAAAGATCACACTATAAGCTGTAGCGCGTGCAAGAAATATTTCTGCCATAATCACTGGGAAGATCATGTTAGAAAAAGTCATAGAGACTTCAATATTCGATTCTAATAACTTATTTATATTATAAAATAATAACTACATAATGGAATACAAAGATTATCTAATTAACCAACTTCAAGAAGTAATTAAACTTTTAAGAAAAAAGAATCCAAATTACAGAACAGTTTTTGGAAATATAAGTAGTTTGAGACGAGAATTACACACTCATATAAATCAAAGTCATAATCCTGATTTTGTAAAAGAAAATCAATAACGTCAAATAATCATATTTTTAAGTCTAAGAAACAAACCAAACTATGGCAAAGATTGATGTCAACGCATTCATTACAATATTAGAAGTTCAATCACTCCGAAACGACAAAACGCTAAGTGAAGATGAGATGAACATAATCAATGCTGTAAAGTTCTTAGGTAAAGAAGAAGCTTATGATATCTATTTAGCAGTTCTAAAGGCAGCTTATCTGGATAAAAGAATAACGGATGATGAAGGCGATTTAATGAGTCTTGCAAGAGACCTATTACAAGTTTCTCTAGAGAAACATCAAAAAGCACTTACTGAATTAGATTTATAATTATTCGTTATTCAAAACTTCGTTAACTGAATCTTCACTCCAACGACTAATAACTTCTTCAACTGAATAAGATTTTAGATCTTCACGAATTGCATCATATTCTTCAGGAAATAAAGGTGTTGGTCCAATGTCTGCCAATTCTTCTTGAATTAACAACTTGTGCTCCAAATTATCAGCTTCATCCATCAAAGTAGTAATTCGATCAGATTTTGTAATTCCAAATTCAGTATTTGGAACATAAGATACTCCTCTGCCACGATTAATATTCCAATATTGTCCTTTAACATCATCAGGAATATTTTCTCTAACAAGTTCCTTTACGTGTTCTTTTTCATCAATAAACATTCCTCGTGGATAAGTATGCATAAAGAACTTATTATTCAAATGAGTTAGTAAGAATTCTGAGAATAAAACCTCAGCATCTACATGTCTAAGTAAATTAGCGTAACTTTCAACCGCATCAAGAACTGCAGAATCAGGAAGTACATCACATGCAGAATAAATTCTTGGTCCTTCAGGCATAAGTATAACTGCGCCACCCGGAGTTGCATATCCTGCTTTTTGATAACTTAAAGATACATTTATCATGTTTTTGACCCTGTTTTACGGTTTATAAGCCTTACTAAATTTTAGATACATCATGGCTCCCAGATTCCTTTTTACCTGAACCTGTTATTCGAATAAATTCAGCATTCGTCTGCATCTCAGAAATATTAGTAGAACCACAATAAGAAATACCTGACTGAAGACCACCAACTAATTGTTTAATTATATCTTTAACTGATCCGCGATATGGAACTGTTCCTTCAATACCTTCTGGAACAATATCAAACACATCTGAACGAACATCTTCTCTTTCTCGCTTACTCATGTTTGCTCCATAACCTGCCATTCCACGAATAATTTTAACTCTTCGACCATCTTTAGTTAATAAATCTCCCGGGCTTTCATCAGTTCCCGCAAGAAGACTTCCAATCATTACTGTTGAAGCTCCAGCAGCGAGAGCTTTAGTTATATCTCCTGAAGTTCTAATTCCTCCATCAGCAATAATTGGAACATTATACTTATTAGCAACAGCTGCACTATTCAAAACTGCAGTTAATTGAGGAACACCTGAACCTGTAACAATTCGAGTTATACAAATAGATCCTGGTCCAACGCCAACTTTAACTCCATCTGCTCCAGCTCTAATTAATGCTTCAGTACCTTCACCCGTTGCAACATTTCCGGCAATAATATCAACTTCAAACTTTTCCTTTAAACTTTTCAAAGTATTAATCGCCAAATCAGAATGTCCGTGAGCAATATCAATAACTAAAACATCAACATCTGCTGCAACCAACGCTTCAGCTCTAACTAAATAATCCTTAACTCCAATTGCTGCACCGACCAATAATCTTCCATGTTGATCCAATGAAGCATGAGGACGATTGATTCGATTCAAAATATCTTTGGAAGTAATCAACCCTTTGATATTATTCTCAGCATCAACCAAAGGTAATTTTTCAATTCGATTTTTATCCAATAATTCCGTAGCATCCTCAAAAGTAATACCTGGTTTTCCCACAATTAACTTTTCTCTAGGTGTCATTATCTCCTGCGCAGTCTTGCCATTTTTATAAAATCTAATGTCTCTAGAAGTGATGATTCCCTTCAATTTACCCGTCTCCAACACTAAAAGACTATGTACTTTTTTGGACTTCATTAAGGATTTAATATCATCAAGCGAAGTATCCAAATTAACACAATATGGATTTGGAATAATCAAACCTTCAGCACGTTTGACTTCTTCAACCATTTTAACCTGTTCTTCAATAGAATTAAAGCGATGAATTATACCAATCCCTCCATTTCGAGCCATGGCAATAGCCATTTCTGCCTCAGTAACTGTATCCATATTAGAACTTACCATAGGATTGTTTAATTCAATATTTTTAGTTAGTCTAGTCTTAACAGATATGTTTTTTCTAGAATTTACTGAAGACTTCTTTGGAACAAGAAGAACATCATCAAAAGTAATACCGGTTTTCATGCCGTAATTAGGTTTCTTATTAAATCTTATAAGTCTTTACTAACAGCAGAATAGAATGTCAATAAGAGTAGAATTAAATCAAGGATTATTAGCT
>Ga0114996_10008653_pt1 | contig 11272 bp, 10 predicted proteins | sample ArcticOcean_MG_C_4_FD_87039 | JGI IMG/M metagenome (GOLD analysis project Ga0114996, IMG submission 87039) | Marine microbial communities from western Arctic Ocean - ArcticOcean_MG_CB4_134 | ecosystem: Environmental > Aquatic > Marine > Oceanic | place: Arctic Ocean: Canada Basin | collected... | reverse complement strand
GGTGGTGATTTGCGAGCCGGACCTCTTTTTCCTCGGTTTGAACCAGAACGACGGACTCGGCCGGGCGGTGGAACCCATTGGCGATGTCAACGCCGACGGCTGCGACGATCTGGCCATCGGCGCACCCGATGAGGCCGTCAGTGCCACCCGACAGGGGACGGTGCGCATTCTCTTTGGCGGTGGCGCATCATGCGCTTGGACGCAACCCCGGGTCCTTTTGCTGACGCAAGGGGCGTCCTACGTACGAGCCGGGAGTGCGCTGGCGGGCGGCCACGATGTGGACGGGGACGGCATCCCCGATCTGGTGGTGGGTGGGCCCGAGTTCAACAAGGACGGCCAGCGCTATGGCGGTGCGTGGTTGATTGCGGGAGCCCGGATCAAAGCGCTCGCCCAAGACGCCCTACCGCTGGTCAACGGGGGGCTGTCCACGAATGCGCCCGCCCATGCGTTCAAGGCCGACGGCGACAACACGCCGGATTGGATTGGGACGACGGACGTAGGCAACTTTGGCATGATGGTGGCGTTGGTCCCCATTCCGGGTTCGACGGCGTGGGTTGCGGTTGGAGAATATACAGGCGCCATCGGTGGTACGTCGCCGGGCGGTGGCGCACATGTCTTTGAGTACGGAAACCCCTACCCCGTGGTATCGCTGGGCGGCGAGTCCTGGCGCGAAGGGGGAGAGCTCGGTTTGCGAATGGCCGCTGGTCTGGTGGGCGGCAAGCCGGTCCTGGTCGTGTCGGGCCCCATGGGGACACCCTTCGGCCAGCCCGACCGCATCGATGAAGGCACCGCCTACGTCATCCCCGTGAAGTGATCCGGGCGCGGGGCCCTATTTCTTCAAGAGCGCTGTGATCGGGGAGACGCGTAGATCGGCTGGATCATTGGTGACCCCCAATCCCTCAAAGAGAGTCTGGAGCACGTGCTCGGGCTTCATGACTTCGCCGGCCGGGTCGACCAGTCCGGTGCTCGGGTCGAAGGCCATGGGCTGCATGCCGACGTTCGAAGAGGCACCGGCGACACGGCCACCCTGAATGTCCGCGCCCAGCATTAATGCGGCGTTGCCCAGCCAGTGGTCCCGTCCGCCCTTGGCGTTGAGGAGCGGGGTCCGGCTGAACTCGCTGTAGGCCACAATGTTGGTGTGATCCATCCAGGAGGCGCCGGTGTCCTTATACTCGTGTTCCTCCAGGTCTTCGACCATGCGCGCGATGGCGTCGAATCCCGCCCTCTGCCGCGGGCCCTGTATGCTCTTCCAGTCCTCAAAGTGGGTGTCCAAACCCCCACTAACCACGCTGACCGACGCCGTTCGAGACACGCCCGAGATGATGGAGCGTGCGGCCATTGCGGCGCGCGCGGGTCCGGTATGGAGCTCGTTTTTGGTAAAGACGTAGTGGTCGCGAAGCGCGGCCATCTCCGGCGTATCGGCGGCGAAATCGAAATACGAGTCGATATTGCCGGAGACCATGGCCACCGATTTTTGTCTCGACAGCTCGGCCGCCGTCCGAAATGGGGAGCTCAGGGAGCGTTGGCACTGAGCGGCTTCGGCCAGTAGCACATCGATCTGTTGGTCCATAAACGAGGGCAGGGACGGGTCTTGCCCACGAACCGCCCGGAGCAGGTCGTTCACGCTGTGGACCTTGATGCCGCTTGCATAGGTTGGCTGATCGGCGTTGAACACCTGGCTGTTGCTCACCAGATTGGGGATGATCTGCTGCTTGCCGAGCAGGGAGGAGAACCAGGTTACAGCGGACGATCCGCGGGCCTGGGTGCCGCTGGGCGGTTTGCCGGTCGTGAAACGCTTCTGGCCGGCGTCGTGACTCAGGGTCTCCATGTTCATGCCCCGCACCACGGAGATCTTGTCGGCGTGCTTGGTCGCCAGATCTCCGAGGTACGGCCCAAGAAAGCCGTAGTCCGTCGGGATGAGGAACGGATCGGGCGCACCGTCCAGCAAGTCATAGGCGGGCAGGATGCGTGTGGTCTCGGCGTTTGTGGCGTTGAACTGATTGGGATCCCTCGGGTCCAGCGACAACAGCACGTCCCACCCGCCTCCGAAGTAACAGAAAATGTAGTATCGGTCCTTGAGTCCCGCCGCCGGCTCGGCCGCCTGCGCGAGCCGCAGGATCGGATCCAGGCCCCCCAGCGTCGAGAGTGCGCCACCGGCGGCCAGGCTGCCCATCAGAAAGTTACGTCGTGTGCGTCGTTTCGTCATAATGGGCTCCTAATAACTGTAGAAGTCGGGGTGCTGAATGAGCGCGATGCACACCGCTCTCCAGCCCTCGACCGGTTGTTGAGTACCCTTGACGATCGTCTGAAAGAGCCAACGCCACCGCTGAATCGCCGGATCCGCCGGTCCGGTCACCTTGACCCCGTGGTAGCGCAGTAGCAGTAGGGAGAGGTTCTTGTCGATAGCCAGGGGGGCCGACTCCAACGTGTCTTCGGGCGAGGCGTGGACCATCAGGACACGCTCATCGGGCGGTTTCTCCACCTCCGCGTCAACCAGTTTTGTGCACGCAGAACGGGCCGCGTCGCCCAGAAACTTCTGGAACACGGGGCCGGCGTCGCGCTCCTCGGTCACACTCAGGAGGTAATCGGGGACACCCAGGGTGGCGGCAAGCTTTACGAACTGGTCGACACCCTTGGTGCAGGGGATGTTGACATACCCGGCCGGACCGCAATCCCAGGCGCCGCTGTTCACCCAGCCGATCCCGCCCGTGGCACGCTGGATGGCTTGGCTGAGTTGTCCCACGTCCATGCGGTGACGCACGCGGATGAAGGCGTCGGGGTGACTGGGCACGAGCTCCACCGACGTGCCCTCGCCCAGCGTACCCACGATCGGATCCGCAGAAGGGAGCACGATCAGCTCCGCCCTGGTTCGGTCCACCTGTTCGCCCAGGGACGGTGATTGGGACGCATGGGGTTGAATCGGTACGTCGACCGCGGGCGCCTGGCAGCCCAAGAGCACGGCCACAACGGCGATCGGCAACAGCGTACGGGGTATCGCGTTCATCGCACGCTCCGATACATGTCGCTAAGGACGAGCGTCTTCACCAGGGACCGGAAGCTGTAGCCCTGGGTCACGAACTCATGCGCCACGGCGGAAAGCCAGGACTCTTCCTCCGCCAGCGGCGGTCGTCCGAACAACATCGTCGCCACCTTCCGGGTAAGGCAAGTCGGCAGCCGATGGTCGACCATCGAACGGTACACGAGCACCTCCGGTCCATCGTCCGGGTGTGAGGCATGCTCGTCCTTCAGGAAGGTGAAGGATTGGAGGTAGCCGAAGAACTCCGCTTCGGAAGCAGAGAACGCGTTGGTCATGTACTCGTCACAACCCTGACAGGTGCCCGTCTTCAGCGCACACTGCTCGCACGCAGCGCTGAAGGACGGGAAGGAGAGGTGATTCAGAAATCCGCTACCCTGCTCTACCCAGCGGCCCCAATACGCCGCCGCTGGCTCCAACCGCCCGTGGCAATAGTTGCAACCGGGGCGTTCTTGCAGGTTCGGCTCCATGGCTTCCTCATCGGTCGACTCGGGCAAACCGTCCGGCGGTGCGACCAGAGGTTCACACAGGAAGTCTGAGTAGAACTTGTTGGCGCGCGCACGGTTGGTCTGAAAGCGCAGCAGGAAGGCCGGGCTCGTCAGTACGCCCGCATGATCGGAGCTGAGCGGTATCTCGACCCAGGTGTCCTTCTCGGTGTACGGGATGTCCGGGAGCATGGACGGTGGCACGGGGTGCGGGGTGAAGCTCAACCCAGCGTCCAACGAGGCCTGGTACTTTATAAAGTGGATCATCGGACCGTTCACGAACATCGGGGTGTCGGTGAGCAGCTCCGTCCAGGGCCGGTTGTTTTTGATGATGTAGCCAACCCTCAGGTTGAGGTCCGTGGCGACCGCGTCGCGGAGTAGGGGTTCACCATTCGCTTCCTTGGTGTTGCACCGGTTGAGGAACGGCCCGCATCCGCAGCCGGCGTCCTCGTACGCGCCCGGTTTGTCGCAGGGGGTTCCCGTATGCCCGTAGTCCGCCTCCTGGGCGTCCAGCGCACACACCTTGACCGGGGTGGTCGGATCCCAGTGTGGCGTCACATAGACCCAGCCCTCCCGCATGGTTCCGTCGGGCTGCGGCTTTTGGATGATGGTCCCATCGGCGGTGAACTCCGCCGGCTCATCCAGGCAGTCGACGTTGTTGTAGCCGACATCTCCGCGGAGAAATTGGCTCAAGGCGCTCCGGTAGAACACATCGCCGTCTCCCAGATACAATTTGGTACGAGCGCTGAACATGGCGATGTTGCTCAAGTTGTTCCAAAAGATGGACCGGTGGAAACGAACGACCCGGTCGACGAAGGCCTCGGAGTCGAGCCACTCGTCGATGAGGTTCTCCGGGATACCACCCGTGGCATCGATCGTCTGGTATTCAGCCAATGTGGGCGGGACGCCGCGCAGGTCCAGGCTCATGGCCCGAAGCATCTCGTGGTCGCTCAGTGCCGGGTTGTCGGGGCGGCAGACCTGTTCGGAGTTATAGGGCTCCGCCGACGCTGCGGGGATGACCAGCCCGATCAGCGCGAGACATGCCAATAGATGGTGGACCCGCATGATGTCGATGGTAGTCCGAACGAGAGCGGAATTCAATGGGAAATCGGGGAATGCACCCGCCTCAATTGGTCCCGGTGGCCCTCCCAGCTAGCTAACTAGGTACACCCGGATTTTGAAGGGGTGTGTGGCTGCTACAACTCGCTCCCCGTTCGGTAGCTGAAGCTTCCAAAGCCTGAGTTTAGACTGCAAGAAGTGTGGTGCATCCACGCGATCCATGATAAGCACCGCGGCTAAGCCTTTGATGTGTTCTAGGTAGGAGCATATCGATCTGGAATCTGGAGAAAAAAACGTGTTGAATCGACTGTTTACCGGCTTGGCGTTAACGCTTTTGTTCACTTTTGGTGCATGCGAAAAATCCCAAAAGACTGAGGGAGCGAAAGAAAAACCTCCTACTCTGGCTACTTCAACATCGGCTCCAGCTCAGTCGACAGCGACCCAGGTTGAAACCAAACCCGAGACGGCCAAGGCTCCAGCTCAGTCGACAGCGACCAAGGTTGAAACCAAACCCGAGACGGCCAAGGCTCCAACCAAGAGCGAAGAAATTGTCTTCAATCCGATCAAGCCTCCCGCGGGATACGCAAAGTGCCATAACAATCACTGCCACCTTGTTGGTGGTGGGGTTGAGTCCTACAAGAAAGTGATGGAGAAAATGGGCGCGACGAAAATTATCGAGCCACCGAAGCCTCCTGCTCCAGCAGATGTTGCGGGCCCACCTGGGGACGCGACACGTACTGCCAGTGGACTGGCCTATAAAATGCTCGCTGCGGGTTCAAGCGACAGGAAACCGACGCTCGAGAGTACCGTTATTGCTCACCTCAATAGCTGGAGCACAGACGGAAAGTCACTTTCAAGCACCTCGTCTAGAAAGCGTCCTGCCAGCATTCCACTAGGACGTGTCTTTAAGGGACTTCAGGAAGCATTCATGCTGATGGACGTAGGTTCCGAGTACCGATTTTGGATACCCGGCAACTTAACTCGAAGACCAGATCGAGGCATGGTTGTCTTCGATATCCAGCTAATAAGAAGCCGTCAGCCACAACCCACACCTTAGCGGGTAAGGCGTCCAATCTGGCGAAGTCTAGGTAGGGCGAGAAAGATGAGACCAAGCGCCACCAGTAGGAGGACAAAGACTCCTATGAGTAAGCGTGCCGCGAGCGCCCCATGACTTTCCTCCTCAAAACTGAGGTGTGGGATGTCGTCGAGTGCGTCGCTGTGTAGAGTTTTGTCCTGCTCGACATGTCCGAAGAAAAAGTCTTTGAACCCATCATGGGTTGCTTCCACCTGTTCTTCGAACCGTTGATGACGTGTTGCGCCTGATCCTGCGACATCCTCTAGCGCCAATTGTACGATGATAGCGGGGCTTGCAAATCGCAGCCAATCAACCAGTTCCTGGCGTGCCTGAATTTGTACATCCATGGCCTCGTGAGCGGGTTCAGAGCGACTGGCAATCTCTTTTTTGAGGGCGATTTGCTCTTTGGGGTCTGGCGCTTTCGCGTCCCGGTCGTGGTTACCTTCCACGCCTCGAAGTTGTCCTTCGACCTCCTGGGTCGCTTCCCTGGCCTCATGAAGGAGTTCAATTGTAGACGGTGGCGGATAGAGGGTATCGACTGCAACATGCACAAGACCCGGTATGACGATAATCAGGACCAACCAAAGGCCTACAAGTTGGAGAGCGTTGCGAGCAGAGGTGCCTCCAAAGCTGTTGATGAGGACCGCAGCCGCAAACCAAAAGAGCGCCCAGGCTACGAGAATTCCGGCGAAAAGAGCCACATGCGGCCATGCGCCATCTCCGCTTAAGTCCGCGCCCGCCACCAGTAGTCCCAGGAGCGCAAAGACGAGCGTGACTCCACACAAGGCGATGGCACGCGCTCCTGCTTTGCCAAGCACCAGAGCAAGTTGGCTTACAGGTTGCGATAAAAGCATGGCCAAGGTTCCACGTTCCCGCTCGCCGCTTAAGAGTTCATAGGACAAAGCAATCACGACCAAGGGAAAGAGGAAAACAAAGAGAAATCCCAGGTCAAAGGCCCCTGTCATCAGGCGTGTGGGGCCGCTCATGGCGGTTTCATTTTCTCGCTCGGAGCTTAAATGGTCTTCGGTAGTTAGGCGTACTGCTTGCGGCTGAAGGTCGCGTTGGCCAACTGCTACCGGAGCCAAGGGAGCCGGAGGCAAGATGGCGATCTTGGCAGCTCCCTCTTGGCCCATCCAAATGGGATCCCGAGGGTCTTGTCCTGTCATGGCTTCTTGGGTCTCTTCGAGGCGCTTGAGCTCCTTGAAATGACCCTGGAAACGAATTGATTCAGCTTCCTGCGAGCGTTTTAGACCCTCTCGAACGCTGTCTGCCTGTCTGCCCCCCGCGATGGCGGCTGCGACGACGAAGGCGGCGAAGAGGAGCAAGATCCCCAAAGCGGCTTTATCTCGCCGTAAGATCTTCCACTCAAGTCCTAAAACCGTCCGCCACATACTCAGACCGCCTTCACTCTGCCGGCAGCCCGGCGTGCGAGGACGAACGCGAGTAGAAGCCATCCCAATAGCGCCAGAGCGCTCAGGAGATGAACATCGAATCCGTAGGTAGGCCTAGGGGGTTGATACTCAAATGCCGGCGCATTTTTCCAAAGCTCAGGACCGGCGCGATAGCTCCATCCTTGCGCTCCAGCCTTTTCGGCGAAAGCCTCGTTGAGCGAATCGACAAAGCCCTGTCTCCATGTTTCTGCGTATCCCGTAAAATGCCGGTGATGGGCGACATCGGTACCGCTAAATGCGGCCGAAAGCGTACGCATCGCTACGTAGGGCGAGAGAAAGGAGACCCAGTTCATGACCGATTCTTGGGCCGCGACCTGATCGTCGAGTTCTTTGATGTAGTGGTCGAAGATCACGTTCTCCCACTCAGCGGTGAATTTGAGTATCAAGCCGTCTTTATACGTCTTGATCCTTTGGGCCTCTGCGTCGTCTGCAAAAAACTCGAGTGCGTCTTCTGAGATCCCTTCTGCTTCCAGCGTATCGGCTACCTTAGCTTCGACGAAGACGTCTTTGTCGGTCTCGCCATCGAGCCCTGTCTTCAGGCTCTGGGCGACCTGACGCCCCAGTTCAGCCTGACTGGGTAGCGGTTCGAGTACGCCAGATACCTCGGTTGCAGCCCGCGGTGTCACCAGGCAGAAAAGGCCCCATATTCCGACCATTGCGACCAGGGCTCCTCTCGAGGTGCGTGCGATGGCCGAGGCGAAAAGTGTGAGCCCTGCGAAAATACCAAAGTAGACGCCGTAACCGAGCGCGAGCAGTCCGAGTCGAACCAGGGTATCCCCATCGCCGCCACCTAATCCCCACAGGACACCCACAATGATGAGGGCGGCTGGAATAAGCAAAATGAAGACGACAAAGAAGAGGGCGAGCGTCTTTCCCCAAAAGAGATCGGATTGTTTCACACCCGTGCTCAACACTTGTCGCAGCGTCCCTCGTTCACGCTCTCGGCTCCATAGACCGTAACCCAGCGCAATGATGAGAAGGGGAATGAGTAACAAGAACACACTGGCGACTGAAAACGAGCCCAATCTCTTAGAGCCACCCGAGTCTTGCGCCTCTGAATGTGATGCAAGGCTTCGTTTATGAGCTTTTATTTCAACGGAGCGTCCCAAGTAAGGAGAGACACCTGGATCGATGGCTGTCACCACACTTGTTGGGGCAAAGACATGCGTTCCATAGTGGGCAGCCGAGTGAGGATTACGCTCTCCTTGGCCTTCCCACTGCTTTTCCGCGCGTTCCATGGCGTTGTCGCGAGCCTCTTGAGCGCGTATGGCTTGCTGCGCTCCAAAAGCGAGGGCCGCCAAGGCCAGGATGATCACAATCACACCCAACAGGCGCATACGTCCGTCTCGGACGATCTCCCGGACCTCTTTTCGGGCAACATGCTTGATCATGGAAGCGCTCATACTACTCGGTCATCTGCTCCAGGTAGATTTGCTCAAGCTCATTATGCGACACATCGGAAGCGTTAAACTCTTTGACCAGCACGCCGCGTTTCATGATGCCGATGCGTGTTCCTACTTCCCGCGAGCGAAAGAGATCGTGGGTGGCCATCAAGACCGCAACACCTTCACCGCGAAGGCTAGCCACCAATTGGGAGAATTCGTTAGAGGCTTTAGGATCGAGCCCCGAGGTCGGTTCGTCCAGTAGTAAGAGCTCTGCCTGGCGGGCAATGGCCATGGCAATTCCTACCTTTTGGCGCATGCCTTTGGAGTAATTACCAACCGGACGCTCAATGGCATCTGTGGGAAGACCTGCACGAATCAGCGTTTCTCGAAGTTTCGCTTCTCCCGTCTCTTCGCACCCAGCCAAGGTCGCGAAGTACTCCAGGTTCTCGATGCCCGTTAGATTCGGGTAGAGCATGACATTTTCAGGAATGTAGGCGAGCGCCTTTTTGGTCTCTAGCGCGTGATTACGAACTTCGAGCCCTTTGATTTTAGCGCTTCCCTGGGTGGGTTCGATGAATCCCAAAAAGAGTTGGATGGTGGTGGTTTTCCCGGCTCCATTGGCGCCTAAAAGGCAGAAAACTTCGCCTGAATCGACCGCGAGGTCGAGCCCGCGAAGAGCCACGTGGTCTCCGTAATGCTTCACCAGGCCTTGTGCCTGTAAAATCATTGCACTCTCCTTACCCAAACCAAACTCATCGCATCATAAGGATTGAGTCAGTTCTGTCCATGCCAAACGCACGGCGTCTCCGTTGGAAACCTTTAAGGTGCAGTAAAAATGGCCACGGTCGACTCGATAAAGTGTCTGGGAGATGAGACAGGGCTCATATGACCGCCGGGGATCGAGACAAGCGTTCGGTTTTTTCCGCGGGCTCCTACCTAATCACGTGGCACCTACCTAATCACGTGGCACCCGAATGTTAACGGCTACAAGCTCGTCCCGTTTTTTGAGCCTGACATTCGGCTGCCACCTGTTTAGCCCGAAGCCCGTACTCTGTTTTCCTTGTGTTGACGATGGGTCTTTAGCGGACCAGCGGCCAGGATCCAAAGCACGGCGCCGACCGCCAATGGGACGATGGCAAAGAGAGAAGGCTGACTGAAGACAATGCCCACCGTAACGAGCCCGGAAATGATCACAACCAATGCCCGCCACGCCAGCCAGAGCCGTTCGCCATAGCAAGGCGCACAGACGACCGCATCTTTGGGAATGAGATAGGGCCCAAATAGATTGCGGGCCGCAAATTGGTCGCTGCTCTTGTGTTCGGCACACAGAGCCGCTTCGCAATAGGTGCAGCGAGTGACAGCCTCGGCCGGACAGTCGGTGCATGGGGAAGTTGGGTGGGAGGGGTTCGTTTCCATAGATTCTCCTACCGAAACAACGACTCAAACACAGGCAGTACCAAGACCAGGCAAAACACCCCGACGGAAAAGTGCGAGGGTTGGTAGAGCGGTGGACGACGCGACCAGCGTATGCCCATGAAGGACACCACCACGATGAACACATCCACGCTCAATACCGTGACGATTCCCACGGTTTTGGAGGGCCACGCCACAGGAATGACGTGGATCATCACCAAGAAGGAGAGTATGCCCACAGCCAGTGCGAGCAGCGTGCAAAACAGGCCGCGCCTGTTCTCCTTTTGAAGTTCTTCACTGATGGGCCAGTCGTCGTTTGAGGTGGTGGTCATGGTGTTTAGGATCTCCCTACTGTTGAACGAATGATCTCGATAGCATCCATACGAATCTGGAATGGGATTCCACCGCCCTTACTGTTGCAAAAGCGATGCAAATTGTCCTCGTTTTTTAATATAAAACCGATGAAATACTTCAGTTGATTTGGACCCAAGGCACCGATGCTACCTTGGGCCGAAAAGGCGCCGGCCCAGGCTGCCCCATGAATACTTAATCGCATCGCAAGGTTACCGGCAGCTAGGCCTATTGCCACTGCATCCGCTGAGTAGAGTGCGACGGCCCAAAGATTAGGCATGGCCATTATCGTTACTGTGTAACCCATGATTGCTGCCATTAAGCGGAGGCCGGGCCCAACGTTTTTCGCGGCGTCCATGTAGGCTTGCAACATCCAGTTGGGGTCGGGATCATTCTTGTTCCAGGCCTGTGGCCAGCGCTCTCCTTTGCGGTTCCAGCCGACCAGTTCCTTCTCGGAAGGCAATACGTAGTTGGTGGCGGCCCACTGGATGTACCGGTTTACAACACCCACAATCTGCGCGCCGGTCCAGGTGCCACCGGAGCCCTTGAGGATATTTGGCGCGACCCGAACAAACTCTTCCGAGCTCCAACGAGATTGGATTTTGCCAGAACTCCTCCACACCCAGACACCCGAACCGTTGGCGTCGGTCTCTGGCTCTACCTTTATGCCCATCTTTTCGCACTTAAGCGCCAGGTCCCAGCATTGTGAATGCAGGGACTTGGTGCCCTGGTCAGTTTCTGTGCCTTCACGTTGACCATTCGTCTTCAACTGAACAGGTTTTTGGGAGGGAGTCCCCTGGGTCCTGGGCGACAACATTTGAACACCCTGTTCGTACCTAACTAGGTGGCACCCGATTTTTGAAAGGGTCGTAGAAGCCAGCACAACCCGAAGGTTTTCCCGCCCCGAAACCGACCGTTTTAGGAGCGAACGCCTATCACAGGCCGGCTCATTCGCCCGTGCTCACAATCGGACGTGTTTATGGCGACAATCAGATGCACCTATGCAATCACAGAGCGTC
>Ga0114996_10008652_pt1 | contig 11272 bp, 7 predicted proteins | sample ArcticOcean_MG_C_4_FD_87039 | JGI IMG/M metagenome (GOLD analysis project Ga0114996, IMG submission 87039) | Marine microbial communities from western Arctic Ocean - ArcticOcean_MG_CB4_134 | ecosystem: Environmental > Aquatic > Marine > Oceanic | place: Arctic Ocean: Canada Basin | collected... | reverse complement strand
TAACTTTAGAGAAGAATACTAGAATTAACGAATTTTCCCCAGGCGATACCGTAAATGTTAATATTAAAATTAAGGAAGGCGATCGCGAAAGAGTACAGGCTTTTCAAGGTGTAGCAATAAGAAAGCGTGGCAAAGGACCTGGTTCGTCGTTTACTGTAAGACGTGTTGCTCATGGAATTGGTGTTGAGCGAACATTCCTATTTTACTCTCCAGTAATTGAATCTGTAGACGTTATTAAAAGAGGAGTCGTAAGACAAGCTCGGCTTTATTATTTAAGGGGCTTATTTGGCAAGGCTGCTCGTATAAAGGAAAAGGGTAGAATAAGAAGATAGTACGTAATTCTCTGGAGGCCCAGCTGTTTGCTGAAGTGGCAGTAGATGCCCCCGCTGGATTCAATCGAACCTTCAGCTATTCGATACCCTCTGAATTAGATATTATCCCGGGGCACCTAGTAGCTGTACCTTTTGGCGCCCGTACTTTGTTCGGATTAGTGTTTTCAATAGCAGAAAACCCTAAAGTAATAGAGACGAAAGAAATATTTAATGCACTGTTTCCCTCCCCAATATTAGATCGGATTCAACTTGATTTGGCTAGATGGATTAGTGTTTATTATATGGCTCCTTTGTTTAGTTCAGCTTCTTTAATGTTACCACCTGGTTTTAGGAGTGGATTGAAAGAAGTTTTGACAATTAGTCAGAATAATAATGTGGTTTTAAACAAAAATTTATCTAAGTCCGAAAAACAAGTGCTCGCACTTTTGCAACTGGAAGATGGAATAGAGCGCAAACTTCTATTGAAATTAATTGGAGATCATGCTGGTAAAGATGTGCAATGTTTACTGAATAATGGATTGATAAAGAAGAATTATTATTGGTGGCCGCAAACTGGGAAGTACAAAAAATCCGTGAAATTATCCATGGAACTTCAATATAAAATTAATGAAACATTGGAACAGTTATCAAAAAAAGCTCCAAAACAAGCAGCTTTAATTAGTTATTTAGCCAAACAAAGAAGTGATATTGTATCTTTATCTAAACTAAGTAAGACTTTCGGATATTCATCAGTGAAGGCTCTACAAAAGAAAAATTTGCTTGAGATTACTAATGTGCAAATAGAAGAGGGCCCTCTTGCTGGCAAGATATTTCCATCTGATAATCCTCATGAATTAACATTTGCTCAATACCAGGCCATTGGGAAAATAAAAAATGCTATTAATGATGAATCAGATAGTAACAAAATATTTCTTCTCCATGGAATCACTGGGAGTGGGAAAACAGAAGTTTATCTGAATGCTGTACAAAAATGTATTAAGAAAGGGAAGAGGGCTATTATTCTAGTGCCTGAAATTTCGCTTACTCCACAAACAATAGAAAGATTTGCTTCTAGGTTTCCAGGGGAAATTGCAGTACTACATAGTAAACTAACTCAAAGTCAATTGGCACATCAATGGTGGAGCATTAAAAATGGGCGTTATAGAATTGTTATAGGTCCAAGAAGTGCAGTATTTGCTCCTCAGCCAAATCTTGGACTTTTGGTCATTGATGAAGAGCATGAATGGACTTATAAAGAAGAGGAACAGTCGCCTCGATATCATGCTAGAGGGATAGCGTTAAAAATCGCAGAATTAAATGGATTAACAGTTATTTTGGGGAGTGCTACTCCAGATATTTCCACCTATTATCATGCTCTGAATGGGCGAATTTGTCTTCTGGAATTACCGTCCCGTATCAATATCGGCCAAAAGGAGACTAAACAGTTAAATCCTTTAGATAAAGGTTTACCGTCGGTTACTATAGTTGATATGCGTAAAGAGTTAAGGGATGGTAATAGAAGTATATTTAGTCGGGCTCTTTTATCTAATATGGAAGTAACTTTGAATAGAGGTGAACAAATAATTATTTTCCTAAATCGTAGAGGATCTGCCACTTTTGTTCAGTGTAAGAATTGTGGTTATTCATTTAGGTGTAGGAATTGTGCAGTTGGATTAACTTATCATAGAGAAATTGATAGTTTACTCTGCCATTATTGTAATAAAAAAACTTTGTTGCCAAAAGAGTGTCCCAAATGTCAAAATGTCAATATTAAAACAATAGGTTTTGGTACTGATTATGTAGTAGAGAGTATCAAGAAATACTTTCCAACAGTTAAAATTTTAAGATGGGATAGAGATACTACCAAAAGCCCAAAAGCTCACGAGATACTATTATCAACATTCCAAGAACATAGGGCGGATATTCTTGTTGGAACCCAAATGGTTGCTAAAGGATTAGATATTCCAAATGTAACATTGGTAGGAGTGGTATCTGCTGATACTGGCCTCAACCTGCCAGATTTTAGATCTGGTGAAAAAGCTTTTCAACTGCTTAGTCAGATATCCGGACGGGCTGGACGAGGAGTTACTATGGGAACGGTTATAATACAAACATTTCAACCAGATCATTATGCAGTAAATGCAGTAGCGAGCCAAAACTTCCTTAAGTTTTATGAAACGGAAATAGTATATAGGCGTGAGTATCGTAACCCACCTTTCAACCGTTTGATTAGGCTTCTTTACACCAATGCAAATTCTATAACTTGTGAATCTGCTTGTTCAGCATTGGCAAACATTCTTGTTACTGAAAGGGATTTAAGTGGGTTTTTAGGTATAGATATTTTAGGACCTACTCCTAGTTTCCCTTCTAGATTGAAAGGTTATTACAGGTGGCATATCATATTACGTGGATCTAAACCTGAACTTCTCCTGAATAAAATTATGGTTCCTCGAGGTTGGACTATTGAAGTTGATCCAGTAACAGTTATGTGAATTATTTACATCTCTGTTTTGGTGATGATAAATAATTATATAGTTTAGCTTTACACTTTCTTATATCTGCAGCTATAATTAAAGACACATATGAACATTAAATTTTATGTAGGGAAACATAAAAATTGTCTATATTACCTATAAGGCAACTGCCAGATTTAATCCTTAAGCAGAAAGCGAAAAAAGTTCGTCGTATAGATTCTTCTATTAATCGTCTCATAGCGGACATGTTGGAAACAATGTATGCGGCAAGTGGTGTAGGTTTAGCTGCTAATCAAATTGGTGTACTACAAAGAGTAATTGTTATTCATTTACCTGAAGATGAATTACCTATTGTATATATAAACCCAGTAATAACATCAAGGGAAGGTGAACGAGAAGTTGAAGAAGGCTGTCTAAGTATTCCAGGATATAGGGGATTTATCATGCGGGCTGTTCAAGTTAAGTCAAAAGGCCAGAATCAAGAAGGTAAGATTGTTAAAATTACTGCTGATGGTTTACTCTCTCAGGCTATAGAACATGAAATAGATCATCTCAATGGTATCCTTTATGTAGACCATTTAACAAATCATAATAAATTGGAAAAATTACCCCCTGATAATGGCTCTATGGATTCTATGTTAACTACTAGATAGCAATATGGAAAATTTGATTAATCTTCTTAAAGTATTCTTTTCTGAATCAAATATAGAGGCTTATCTGGTAGGAGGGTCTATCAGAGACACAATGTTGGGCCAAGAAATAAATGATTTTGACATAGCAGTAAATGTTAACCCTTTAAATTTCATTGACAAATTGGCTGATGAGTTTAATTATATTGTTATACCAATTGGTAGAAATCATGGACTTTTTAGATTAGTTCCCCCAGACAAAAAAGAAAATGTTATTGATTTGATTGGCTTCCCCAAAACCATTGAAGATGAGCTTAAAGAGAGAGATTTTACAATTAATGCCATGGCCTTTCCTTTACACGAGGATCTAGTGATTAACAGGAACTCAATTATCGATCCGCTTAATGGATTAGATGATCTTGATAAGGCTTCAATAAAAGCAGTGAATTCAAATATCTTTGAGAAAGACCCGATTAGACTTATCAGAGCTGTACGTTTGGCATCTAAACTTCAGTTTTCCATTGAAGAAAACACTTTTAACTTAATTAAATCTAAATCTTATCTTATCTCTAATGAATCTCAAGAGAGAGTTCGTGATGAATTAATGAAAATCCTAACGTATGATAATAGTTCACAATATATTTACTTGATGGATTATTTGAGCCTTTTAGCTGAAGTAATTCCTGAATTAGATTTATTGAGGAATGTTGAGCAGCCAAAGGAGCACCATTATTGGGATGTCTTTAATCACTCAATTCAAACACTTAAAAGTTTAAGTAATATAGTTAAAGAACCATATCTTCGAGATACTGATCCTTTACTTAGATTAATTCCATGGCATCAATCTTTAGCAGAATATTTTAGTGAAAAAATTAATGATGGGTTTGATAGGTTAACGTTACTAAAACTGACGGGACTTCTACACGATATAGCCAAGCCTCAAACCAAAACAATAGACGAAACTGGACGGATGCGCTTTTTGGGACATTCTGAACAGGGAGCTGATATTGCTAGTCATATTCTGACTCGATTAAGATTTAGTAAACAAACTATAAATAGAGTATGTAAAATGGTTGAGCAACATCTTAGACCAGGACAGATATCAGAACCTAATGCATTACCTAGTAAAAAAGCTATATATAAATACTTACGAAATCTAGGAGATGTAGCTATAGAGGTACTATATTTAAATTTAGCAGATTATCTGGCTGCCCGTGGTCCTAGTGTGGAATTAGAGGACTGGGCAAATCGCTGTAACTTGGTAGAATATATCCTTTCCTCCATACTTGAGGAAAAAGAATGCGAGCAATCATATAAACTTATAGATGGGCATGATATAATGAATGTTTTCGGGCTTGGTCCAAGCCCATTAATTGGAGAATTGATTGAAATCATCAATGAAGCTCAATTAGTAGGTGAAATTCTTACAAAGGAAGAGGCATTGGAGTTAGTGAACAGTACTTTGAAGTCAAACAGAAATCATGCGTAGATATTTTCGAAGCTTAATAATTATCTTTATTCTTATCGCTATTGCTGCTACTTCCCTATTTGTTCAGCATATACAGTTTAATTTTTTCGGCACCAATTTTAATAGAGGTGGTGATACTCCACTTGGGCTTAGTTTAGGATTAGATTTGCAGGGTGGTAGCCATCTAGTTTACCAGGCTAGCAAAGATATAACAGTGTCTTTCGAAGAAATTGTTAGCTTGAATCAAGTAAAGGATGCAATTTCCCAAATTGGTTTAGAAAACGTGGTTATTAAGCGAGGGGAAGAGGATAATTTTATCATAAGTAAAATTTCTCTCCAAAAAGAAGACAGTGAAAGAATAAGGGAAGGTTTATTAGAATATATTGGTGATATTAGTATATTCCAGTTTAGTTTAGCCCCAACTGATGAGCAAATTGAAGGGGTTATGAGCATAATTGAGCGTAGAGTCAATGCCTTTGGAGTAACTGAACCTTCAATACAGTTAATGGGTTCAAATCGTATTCTGGTTCAACTACCTAATATAGAATTATCTAAAGCTAAGGAACTTATAGGAGAGACAGCGACTCTAGAGTTCAAAGAGCGAACTATAAATGCTTTGCAACCATTGGATATAACGACAAGTGATATAGTATCGACTGAATTAAACATTGGAACTGATGAGAAGGATGTAATACTTAATTTATTACTTGATTCAAGTGCTACTCAGGAAATGGAAGCACTTTTTATAAGATTGTCAGAAAAGACTGAAGAAAATATTAACAAGATTGGATATCTCTTAGGACAAGATGCTTTGATTTTAACGTTACTTGGGCAAGATACCGATCCTATCAATGTTAATTATCAAGAGATAGAGCACTTAGAAGATAATTTGTTTCTTCTTAAGCTAAGTGAGTTTCAAACGATTAATGAAGCCATGGAGGTTTTAGGAGAATCACCGCAGTTTAATTTTCAGGAACTGATAGCGAAATTAGACACCCGAATAGGACTTACAGGTAGTGATTTGATTCGAGCTTTTGCTGGGCAACACCCTACGACTGGAGAACCTATTGTTAGCACACAATTTAACGACCGTGGTGCTAGGATTTTCGCCGAAGTTACTGGAAGAATCGCTGGAACAGCAAACCAATTTGCCATTTTCCTTGATGATGAAGAATTACTATCTCCAGTTGCTCAACAGGCAATTACAGGAGGGTCTGCGTTTATCCAGGGACCTGGGTTTACTTTTGACATGGTACGTACCATTGCAATACAACTAGAATCTGGCAGACTTCCTATTCCAATTGAGGTAATCCAAGAAAGAACTGTTGATGCAACACTTGGAAGCGATTCGCTTAAAAAAAGTGTTATTGCAGGCCTAGTAGGCTTAGCTATGGTGCTTATATTTATGGTTTTCTATTATAGAATGATTGGATTGGTAGCTGGAGGAGCTTTAATTGTTTATACCATCCTTGTAATGGCAATTTTTAAACTTTGGCCAATTACATTAACTTTGTCGGGAGTAGCAGCACTGATTTTGTCTATTGGTATGGCTGTGGATGCTAACATACTTATATTTGAAAGAATGAAAGAAGAACTACGCGCTGGTAGATCTCTGAATACAGCTGTTAATGAAGGTTTTAATAGAGCTTGGACTTCAATTAGAGATAGCAATATTTCTACAATAATAACCTGTGCAATACTTTTCTGGTTTGGAAATCAACTTGGCACTAGTATTATTCAAGGATTTGCATTGACTTTGTTTGTAGGGGTTGTTGTTAGTATGTTCACTGCTATTACGGTTAGTCGAACTTTTGTTAGAGTTTTAGCAACTACTTCCTTTGCGAAACGGACAAATTGGCTACTAGCAATAGATGGCAAAGTTAAAGAGCGAAGTAGGAAATTACAATCGTCCGATCCTAATTAAAGACAAAATGTTAAAATACAATTTGAAAATTAATATCATAAGAAGGTAAAAGAGTGGATTTTGTAAAGAATAAACGGTGGTTCTTCTTTATTTCAGGGCTAATTATAGTTCCTGGTATCGTTTTTCTTTTGATACCACCAGCCTTGAAATTAGGCATAGATTTTACTGGAGGCTCCTCTATAACCTTGAGTTTTACTAAGCAAACTTCTCAACAGGATTTAAGATCTGAATTGGTAACTTTAGGATATCCAGATGCTACTGTTCAGAATATAGGTGGGAATAGTTACTTTGTTAGAACAAAAGCTTTATCAGAAGCTGAGAAAGATATTCTGGTAACAACTTTAGGATCAAATTTGGCCCCGCTGCAAGGGGATAAAGAAGATTCATTCGATTTTGTGTCGGCCCTTATTGCTGGAGAAACTGTGAGAAATTCAGTTCTAGCAGTTCTACTTGCAGCTGTAGGAATATTACTCTTTATTACCTATGCGTTTAGAAGTGTTCCAAATTCTTTTCGCTATGGTGTATGTGCAGTTATAGCGTTAATCCACGATATGCTAGTTGTCTTGGGGATATTTGCCATATTAGGGCAATTTTTTGATACAGAAGTTAACGCAATGTTTATACTGGGCATATTGACTGTGCTTGGTTACAGTGTACATGATACCATCGTTGTTTTTGACAGGATAAGGGAAAATGTTGGCAGAGGTTTTTCTAGGGATATGTCTGTTGTAGTTAATGTTAGTCTTATGGAAACTATTGGAAGATCCTTAAATACAAGCATTACATTACTATTTACCTTATTGGCATTACTTCTATTTGGTGGTTCTACAATAGCAAATTTCATTCTTGTACTTATTATTGGTGTAATAGCAGGCACTTATAGTTCTATAGGTATAGCCAGCCAAGTATTGGTGATGTGGAGCACGGGTGAGTTAGGACAGCTTTTACGAAAGTTACCGATCCCTCTTTTTAAAAGGCAGGAAGCGTAATAATATTGAGTTAGCACTTTTTGTGCGCTAATCATATTACTTAGTTTAACCAATTATACGGAGCAAAGAATCTTACTGGTATTATGAAGTTTCTGCTATAGATTGGACATCGTTTTGAAGGACTGATAGCGATTCTGTTGTCCTCTCAGTCATAAACATAAACAATTGACCTTGTGTTCCTATCCACGCTCGTTCTGTAAGTTCAACATGTCCTGTTACAGGCTGATTGTTAACTCGTATTGTGTGGGTTCGTTTAGATTGAAATATCTGAACATTCATCCGATTAAATTTAAATGTAATACTATTAAGACTTGGTATGTTTGTTATTGTACCGTAAATAGTATTTTTTAGAAAAAGCTTCATAAAAATACTTTGACTTAATTCTCTAAATGATACGACTTGATTTCCTCGGTCATCATAAAGATATCCATAAGGTCTTATCTTAGAAATCCAGATTGTTAACCAAAGTAAAACCAATATTGCAATAATTATTAGAGTTATACTCCATACAGGTATAAAGTTTGTGATTTCAATTGGTATAATTGGCGCTATATCCGGTACATCTATCATGAGTTGATTTGCAAAAACGACAAAATCTCTACCCATATAATTAGCATTGAGTTCCACATTTAAATTATGTTGACCTGTGCTAGATGGTATTATAGTTGCGTAGTAACTCCAAGCTCTACCTTCACCGAATACCTGGCGTGCTGTTATCTCTACGGGGATCGATGTACCATCAAATCTGGTAGCAGTAGCTGTAATTTGGTTAGCATAGATGGGAAATGCCTTACCATCTATGCTAACATCGACTGTAGCAATTCTAGATGGCCTTCCAGGTGTTAACTCATACTCTGGTACGATTTGCAAATCAATCTTTGGGAAAGCTTCCACTCCGAATATAGATTTAGTAGTCAAATTGCTACCTAAGGCTGGCCAGTTAAGTTTCAATATAACTTCATAGTTACCTACTTCAGTTAAAGGTGGAATACGTATAGAATAGAATTTATCGCCAGATATTTTATCGCCTTCAATTCCTTTGTCATTAAGATTATAGACGGCTTTATTCCCTGTTGGGGATGTAATTTCAGCAAAGTATTTACCACCCTGAATGCTTACTTTTGAATCGGCTTCTCTAACTGAAGCAGTGATTATAGTAGGAGCATCTTTTGGTATGGCTCCTTTTGTTTCAAGAACTAGCTTTAATCGATTTAAGTTATTGTAAAATGCTAAATAATTACCATTAGAACCTTGTATTCTTGCTTGCCAAACCCCTTGGGCTGGTTTGAGTACACGTTTTATCAAGGCGAATGGAGAATCTACCGAAATTATTGAAGATGGCCTTGTAACACCAGAACCTACTGGTTCAATAAGACTTGCAGCAATAGAATTTGAATCTTTAAGGAAAATAAAATTGGTAACTTCTGTGTTTGGTGCTACTGGTATATCATATGTTTCTATATTATTGTTATCTTTTAAGTTACCTGAGTTCAAATTTACTAATATTTCTTCACCATTTGATCCAATTAGGTTGCTGGCTAACCTTTGAAGACCGCTAGGAAACGTAGTATCAAAGCTATTGCCTCCGGTTAATTTTGAGAGATTAGATAGCGAACTTGCTGAAGATTCATCCCCTGGTAGATAAATAGTGTTAATTTCCCATCCTTTTTGATTGAATCGTGATAAGAGATGGTTGAATGTATTCACTTCTGCGATAGGAATTTCTAATGAGGCTGTATTAGAAATAACAAATAATGCTGATTCTTCAGTGGCACCTTCCGATAGTAATTTTTGGAAAGAATCATTCAGTGTAGTTAACAAGTTAGTGCTAATTGATTGTTGAGGATTGGACAAATCAACTAATATTTTATTAGTAAGGCTACTGCTTTCTTTGGTTCCTATTGTTACGATGTCAGAAAAAATTGGTTTGGGTCCAAAATACCCAACAGTTAAATTACCATCTTGTGTAAGCGTAGTAACCATAGCTACTGCTGTTTTTGCTTGATCATTGATAGCTATATTGTCTCTTGTGCTAGAAAGATCTAACAGTATTAAAGTTAATTTTGAGTTAGCCTTAACATTTTCACTAAAACTAAAGAGAGAGGAAGCTATTACCAACATTGCTAAACTAAAAACCAAGAATACTCTCATTTTTTGTACCATCTCCACTGGAAAATTACTTTAACACCTTAAAATGCAAGTAGGTTTATAGTCAATGAGAATTTAGACTCCTTTTCTTCGTGTTTCAGAAAGGTTTGTAAAAAGTAACAATGTAAGTGCTGGAAATTGGAATAATATATAACTAATTAGATAATTCACTTATGAGATTGATTACTCTTTGTCTGGATTTTATAGGATCAGAGCCTGCTGTAATAATTGTCACTATTATCTCAGATGCTCCAATAGAAAATAGTTTCTGTATACTATCTGAAACCTTATTTTCGTTTCCCCAAAGCACAACAGCATCTAACATTTCATTGCTCCATATTTTAGCGTCAGCCTCAGGGTAACCTGCATCGACAAACATTTTCCTGTAGAAATCAAAGTCAAGGTAATAGGTTGCCAATTGGGCATTAACGGCTGCCCTAACCTCTTTTATATCCTCATGAACGCATATAGGAGCATGGGCTACTAGTGGTGGTATACCTGTGCGTCCAGATCTAGCAGATCCTTTTCTTAATGCTGGTAGGGCCATATTTTTCAAGTAATCTCCTGGACAAACCCAGCTAATTGCTCCATCTGATGCTTCTCCAGCTAATTCATATGATCCTTTTCTTAATGCTGAAATCATTACAGGTATATCGGGGGCAGTAATTCCAAAATCGGCCTTTGCACTGAGCTGTTTTCCTTTAAAGTCTACTGAGCCATTATGTAAAAGCGTTCTAGTAATATGTAAATACTCCCGAGTATGCGTTAAAGGAGTATCAAATGGTATTCTATAATTGCCTTCTATTCTATCTTTATGACTCGCACCAATTCCTAATATTAATCTTCCTGGGGCTAATTGGTTTATTACATGGGCTTGCTGTACAGTTATCAAGGGATGTCTGGGGTATGTTGGGACTATGCTTGTACCTAAAATAATTTGTTTTGTTTCAACAGCTGCAGCAGCAAATACACTTAATGAGTCCTGCGCTCCGCCACCTGTAGCCATCCAGGCTACTGGGATACCCTTATTTTCTAGTTCTTTGATTTGATTAATTACTTCAGTAGCTGTTGCACCTTGAGTTTGAATGCCTATACGTTTTGTTAACATATTTACCTCCCAACCAATTAGCCGAAATACTAGAGGTTTTTTAAACTGAGGTCAAGTTCAAGAGAGCAATATTTTTTTGTGTGATATACTGGCTGAATTGTCAGTCAGTTTTAAGGGTGATGTTAATTGGATAAACAACAAGAAGAATTGCTAAACAATAATAATGATGTGAAGACAAACAGGAACTTCATTTTAACTATTGTTTCTATTGGGCATGGAAT
>Ga0114996_10008651_pt1 | contig 11274 bp, 10 predicted proteins | sample ArcticOcean_MG_C_4_FD_87039 | JGI IMG/M metagenome (GOLD analysis project Ga0114996, IMG submission 87039) | Marine microbial communities from western Arctic Ocean - ArcticOcean_MG_CB4_134 | ecosystem: Environmental > Aquatic > Marine > Oceanic | place: Arctic Ocean: Canada Basin | collected... | reverse complement strand
GAAGATGGCGAGGCCGGCGCCCGTCGTTTTGCAGCCGCAAGCCACCTGTTCGCGACCGCGGAGAGCCTCGGCGGGGTGGAGAGCCTGATTAATCACCCTTGGTCGATGACCCACGCCGCAACACCCGAGGCGCGCAGGCTCGAGATTGGGGTCACCCCGGGCCTGGTCCGTTTGAGTGTGGGCATCGAGGACGCTGCAGACTTGTGGATGGATATATCCCGTGCCCTCGAGGCAATCTGAGCCTCAGGCCTCAGGCAGGTCAAGGGTCGCGCCACTGCGATCTGCGAAGACGCGCATCGCGTCGATGTAGTCCTCACGGCCCCCTTCAGAATCGTTGGCAAGCCCCTCACTCGCAGCATACAGTTCCGAGAGTGCAGGGACCCAATCCCCGCCCTTGTCACGGGCGTCGGAATCGAAGTGCCACCCCTCGGACTCGGAACGCTCATGCACACAGATCCATGCCCAACCAAGCGCTTTTTCCGACGCACTCTTACCCTTCTTGGCCATCGATATCGTCACGCCCACACCACTGACGCGTGCCTTGCGGATCAGCGCATCCGCGTGACCACACAAGCCGCTCAATCCACCCTCCCGCCAGGGGAAGCGTGAGAGCAGTAGGTGCTCTGAACGCTGCGAATCCATCTTCTTCAGAAAGGCTCCGAAACCCTGTTTTCTGCGCGCTTGGCGCTCGATGATTTCACTCGCCGCATCGCCGGTGATTCCGTACAGTTCATCCAGCACGAGATCGGCCCACTCAGGCCATAGCGCGACGAGATTCGCATGACAACTCACCTCCTCCAAGCGCAGCACATCCTCCTCGAGTTCCTCGAAGGTTCCATCACCGCGAACATGCAGCCCCCCCTCTTGGAGAGCCTCGTCAAGAATCAGTGCCAATGCCGCTTTTTCGGGGGCCGAACCGGTCATCGATTCGAACATGGATTCGCGGTCATCCATCGCCCACCAACGCTCACCGATGATACAACCCTCATCGAGATGATTGCACAGTGCACGACGGAGTAGTTTAGGCAGGATGGAGTCAGTGAGTGAGAGGTTCAACCAGGCTTCAAGAACCTCGTCAACATTCTCTTGTGCAGCGGGCGGAAGGTCGCGATCCTCCGGCCAGCCCTCAGGCCTCCAACCCCATTCGGCATCGGCGAAGGCGGACAATTTGGGTGGCAGCATGCGCAGTGCAATCGAGCGTGTGAAGGATTCTTCCTTATCCACACTGGACAGATCTTCCTCAGCCAGGACCACAACTTCGTCACCGATCTGGAGGCGCAGTGCCGTCGACAGATCCGCAGTGGCAGAAGGTGAGCAGTACACACCGGCGTCGGGCGTGATCTTCATCGGGGCATCCACCACGCTCTCCGCCAACCAATCCTCGGGCGGTGAGGGGGACGGACCAGTGCACACGATCGACGATCCCACTGAGAAGAACCACCAGCCCGCCTTGGCGTGTTCCTCCCAGGCCAGCAGTCGGAGTGTGGGGTGGGCATGGTTCTGCATGGATACCAGCGTGGTCTGTCGGCTCACACCCCGACGAATGAAGGAGGCGGTGCCGAAGACCGGGTGGCTGAACACAGCCACCATGCTCCGCTCATCATCGTGGGCGGCGTGTAGAGAACCGGCCAGCGCGCGGGCGATGCCATCTCCACGCCGCCTCACCATCTTCTTGCCGAGCCATCGCCGATCGTTCTTCTTTGAGATTACCTTGGCGCACTCCGCAATCGAGCGCTGGACGGGATCTCTGCGCCCGCGTCGGGCGATATAATCCATCGAAGGCAGAATCAAGGTAGGGTCCTCGAGCAGGGCGGAGAGATTCTTCTCCAATTTCCTCTTGACGCCTTCGGAAGCGCGTTTGGTACCCCGCGCACGCATGCGCTGGCGCTTGGATTGGCCGGGGAATTCCACTTTTCCAGGTCCTGCCATCGTTGCTTCCTCCTGCCTGCGAGTGGTGTGGTCGGCTTGACGGCTTCCCTCACCAGCGTTCCAGTGCTTCGCGCTCAACATCGTGCAGTTTCGCGGGGATGAGCAGACAATGGATGCGCCCCCCTTCAACCTGTGCGATGTCGCTTGCAGTTCCCGAGATGATGCGCGCATCTGCGGTGCCCATGTCCGAGCACAGCAGCAGATTCCAGTCCTCTACATTCACTTCCAACTCAGCCGCCATCCGGCGCAGGACGTCGATGGTGACCGCAGGCGTCATCGGTCGCTGTTCACCCTCCCCCATGCCGGTCGGATCCAGATCCAGAAGTGCGAGGGTGTGCAGGTCGCGCTCACGATTGGCCAGGATGATTTCCAGCGGTGAGGTCGGCAGGTAATCCCCATATGGGTAGGCGAAGGTGGACTGGCGGCCGAAGCGGTAGGACTGCAGCCCGGCGGCGCCGGTCACAATCGTCGTGATTGAGACGCCGTGCAGAACATGACAGGTGATACCTTGCTCCTCGCATCTCAGTTGCAGGTCGACATGGGTGGTCGCCTGTAGCGGGTCGCCGACAATCAACAAGGCCACCTTGCTGTGGGCGGCCAGAGCCAGAATCTCCGCAGGGTCCTCGACCGCGGAGCGCATTCGCCGGCTCCAAGGTCCGAGAAGGGACTCCATGCGCTCCAACTCAACGGATGGGAGCAGAGCGGTATAACCCTCTAGGAACCGGTGGTCCGAAGTCCGCGCCGCATCGCGCGCCGCCACCGTCATCCAATCGAGATTGCCCGGGCCGAGTCCGATGAGCCAGAGTCCGTTCTCCACTGTCATCCCCTCCGTCAGCGTCAAGCGCGATGCGCCTGTCGACACCTTCGAGAGACATGCGTCATTTGAGCGTGCCGAGAGCTGATACAGCCACGGTGTTCACGGCGATGCGAGAAGCGGGCTGGCTGCCGCCGGGCGCACGCGTCCGGCCCCATCCTGACAATGAAGAGCGCCGCCTCATCCCCATTGTCGCGGGCGCCCCGGCCGGCGATTGGCCGACCATCGAGGCCGAGGAACCCCTCGTGCCAACGCAGACCTATCGTGATTTGCTCAGCGATTTCCTCGACCCTTCGATCGTCGAAGCGAAGGCTGAACTATGGCCTACACGTCACGAGATTATCGGTGACCTCATTCTGATCAAGGTACCCACCGAACTGGTGGAATATAGTGCTGGGATTGGGCAGGCTCTGCTCGCCCAGCATCCACGAATCCGCCTCGTGCTGCACGATGATGGTGTAGAAGGAATCTACCGAGTGCGCCGGCTGATTCCGTTGGCCGAGAGGATTGGAAACACGCTTCAAGTCGAGTTCGATGAGACACCCAGCACCCGCACGTGCACGCGTGAGTCTGGCCATCAGATCTGGACCGATCCAGCCCAAGTATACTTCTCGGGACGCTTGTCGCGTGAGCGCGAAGAGACGCTGGTCAGTTGCCAACTTCTCCGTGAAAAAGTTGGACGTTCGCTGAACATCTGCGACCCATACGCGGGCGTCGGACCGGCATTGCTGCCCTTACTAACCTCAACAGGCCTCGTCGAATCCGCCTTCGGAGGCGACCTCAACCCGGCCGCGGTTGAATTGATGCGGGAGAATTTGAGTAGATTCGACAACGTCCGCCTCGAATGTGGCGATGCACAGGCGCTCGCCGACGACCCGACCCTGAGACACGCCTTCGATGCTCTCTTGGTGAACATCCCGCACAGCACGGTGGAACATCTACCCCTTCTGCTACCATTGCTGAAGAAAACCTCACCCACCCTGTTGCGGGGCTGGCTGGTGCTGGAGGAGGCGGAGATGGACGGGATCACATCCGAATTGAGGTCGATGTTGCCGTCGACCTGCGGGTTCGAGATCTCAATCAGGCGCTCCTACTCCACCCACCAGCAATTGTGCCGATTCGAGGCCTGGATGAAGCCCTGAGGTGATTCGATGGAGGAGGAATCGACACCCGTCTCCAAGATTGGATTGTTGGTGTGAAGTGGCTGCCTTCCAGAGACTCAGCAGAGCCCGATGAAAGCGAGTGAATAGGCGCCCCCGCCGGGATTTGAACCCGGGTCGGAGCCTCGACAGGGCTCCATGATAGGCCACTACACTACAGGGGCTGAGCGACTCGGCGACAGCGGACCTGTATTTAATCGGCACGTCATCCGCCATTTGGGTGGCGGCGTGACTGACGAAGGACCGGAAGAGGACGATGGTTCTACAGAGATGCTGGCAAAGATGACCGGCACTGCGCCCAGCACCCCTCCCGGTGGCCCGCCAAGCGGACCTCCCGGCGGCCCTCCTGGCGGCCCCCCCAGTGGCCCCCCATCCAGCCCCCCGGGCGCTGGCGCGGGTGGGCCGACGATGTTCGGCGGCGGCCCTCCCACCTCCGCCCCCCCTTCATCCGCCCCCCCAATAGCGCCCGCTGGCGCACAGACCATGCACACAGGCTCCACCGTCGTGGTTGAGGCTGGACAGGACAAGGTCGAGGCGGTCAAGCGGGAAATCGCCGGAGACGAGAAGGTCGAATTGGAGCGGCTGCGCGAGGAGAATGAATCCCTCAAACACGGATTGGCCGCAGCTAGCGAGGTCATCCAAGATGTCGAGAATCCACCCATGCCGCCGATCGTCGGCGATGGTTTCGTCGTCGCGGGTGAGACCGTCGGCCAATTCGCCGCCCTGGGCCGTCAATTGCACAAGGAACGCCTGATTCACGGAACGGCCGGTTCGTTCAGCATGCTCTCCACCAGCCATCCGGGGTTGGTCCACATCACCAGGCAGGGCGCAGCCTTGGGTATTCTCAACGAGTCCGACCTGATTACCGGGCGACTCGGCGACGCGGCGCCGAACAAGGGGAGTGAAGATTGGCAGATCCACAGCGTGGCTCTGGCCATCTGTTCTCTGGAGTACGAGGGCATGGGTGCCTGTGTGCATGTGCATGCGCCGTACACGACCACGATGAGTCTGGAGAAGGATCGTTATGCGCTGGTGCCCAAGGATTTCGAAGGGAGGTCCACCTTCGGACGCGCGACGATTGTCGATGTCCAGTACGACGGCATGGAGGGGTATCTGGTCGACATCACCGAGGCGCTCAAGCAGACGGGCAACAAATTATTCGTCGCGCGTGGACACGGGTTGTACGCACTTGGTCCGAATCTGTTCGAAGCCTGGGGTCATGCCGCCGCGTTCGAGCACAGCATGCGAATCCTCTATCTCAGCGACCTGGCGGACCTGTGAGCGACGTCACCTTGATTGGGCGCCGCTGTTGCGCACAAACCGATGAGTGGCACGCCCTTGGTCATCGACGTCATCGACAATGGAGGGCAGTGGACTCACCGGGAGTGGCGCATGCTGCGTTATCTGGGGGTTGACACCCGAATCATCGGGAACACGACCCCGACCGAAGATTTGCGCGACCTAGACGGCATCATCCTGTCCGGAGGTGCAGCCCGCGTCGGCCTCTCCGGCGAGCTTGGCAATTGCGCCGCCTATCTCGAACTCGACCTACCCGTGCTCGGCATCTGTGCCGGACTTCAGTTCATGGCCGGCCATTATGGCGGCAGCGCGCAAGAGGCGGACGCCCCTGAGTTCGGTGCGGCATTGATCCACCTGGTCGGCGGTGGTGGAAGGATGTTTGAAGGCACCCCTGACAGCCAGACTGTGTGGGAGAGTCACAACGATGAGGTCAACGTCGTGCCCGAGGGATTCTTCATCACGGCGAGCAGTGATTCCTGCCGGGTGCAGAGCATGGAGAACGAGGCCGGAGACCGCTTCGGTCTGCAGTTCCACCCCGAGGTCAACGACTCGGAGTATGGCAAGGAGATCTTCCAGAACTTCATCGAGGTCTGTCGGATTGCCCGCGATGGCGAGTGAGCCTTGCGGCCCCGGAGGGGCCTTTTTTCCAGGCGACGGCTTCAAATGGGAGGGGCAGGTCGCCCGGCTCGATGTCCAAGACAGTCGAGTACAAGTGCCTGCGCTGCGGCAACCTTGAGCACTTTGAGGCGACCCGTACTGGCATATCCTGCAAGGCGTGCGGATTCCGCATCTTCGTCAAGCCGCGCCGTCAGGGTCACAAGACCCTCGACGCGGTCTGAAGCGGCGTGTTGAAAGACCGCAGCGCGCCCGGCAATGCCGATGGCCTCGTGGCTCTCCATTCACGCACCCAAGCGCTTCGATGCGCTGGCGATGCCCGATTCGATCCGCACCCAGCTGATGCGTGCAAGCATCGCGGGAAACCCCCCCCACCTCCTGCTCACCGGGCCGGCAGGTGTGGGCAAGACCGCGGCTTGGCGTCTGGTTGCAAGACAAGTACTCGGCCCGGGTTGGAAATCCACATCTCACGTGCTGCAGGCCCGAGACCTCGCCCGCCAGGCCAAGGCGATGAATGTCTTCGAACAGTTCCTCCGGCCCGGCGGTACCGGCTCACAGGATACGCTGGCCGGGCGCACCAGTCTGGATGCCTTCGACCGTGGGATGTGGGCCGGTGAGGTCGGCGAGGCACCGTGCGGCGAGGAGACGCAAATCACCGAAGGTCGTGCACCGGTCAGCCGCCTGATTATCATCGAGGATGCCGACCATCTCGGAAACCGCCGCCAACCCTACCTACGCCGGATGATGGAATCTGAGTCGCACACGACACGATTCATCTTCACCGCCCGAGCGCCCAGCCGCATCATCGATGCGTTGCGTAGCCGCATGCAGCACATCCGCATCCCTCCTGTGGAGGAGGACCAGATTATCGCGACGGTGAGCAAGGTGGCTTCTCTTGAGGGTGTTGAATTGGCCTCGGGTATGGCCGATGACCTCGCTCATGTGGCCGATGGCAATCTTCGACGTGCATTGTTCACCCTCGAATTGCTCGCCAGACGTGGCCTATGTGGCGAGCGCGACCGGCTGTACGACGTAGTCGCAGCCAGCACATTGCTGCACGCGCGCAGGATGCTCGAGTTCGCCCTGCGCGGGCGGGTCATCGAATGGCGTTGGGAGAAGCAGCGTGGACGCAACGTCAAGACGTTGGAAGGTGCGATGGGCCAGCTCGACGAGATGATGGGTGCCCATGCGTTGGATGCCGAGGACATCATCCATCAGATTCACATGGAACTGGTCGGAAATCACCTGATGATCGCTACATCGCTGCGCGACGAGATGCTCGCCGCCCTGGCACACTGCGATGTCTCACTGCGGGGTTCGATGCATCCGCGCATCCAGATCGAGCACTTCCTGTACAAGGTGTCCACGGCGGGAAGGAAGCACGGACTCGCACTCGCCTGAGTTATCGAATCGACATCGTATTGGCGGGCGCGGCAGGATTTGAACCCGCGATACCCGGCTTAGGAGGCCGGTGCATTATCCAAGCTATACTACGCGCCCGGCGAACCCTCTTGTGTGCCGTTCAAGACCGTTGCGGCAACCTCCGTGCAACATGCTGATGACCGGTGCGGCCCCCCGCACTCTCGTCTACCATGATTCGTGATGATGCCGATGCCAGCCTACCCCGCCCTTATGGGGAGGGTTTCGAGGTCGAGGATGGACTGGGGGACATCATCGAGGCGCGACTGCGGCGCAGGGAGCGAAGCCGCCGATTCTGGGGTCGGCTCGCTGATACCTGGCTGCTCCGATTCGCCCGCCGGATATTGCCGATATTTCTGATTGCGACCACCATCGGCATGATGGCCTTCCCGCTGCAGATTGATCCTTCTCTGGCCGCGCTGTGCGCGGTATTCGCCAGCATCTGTTTCCTCGGCCCTTCCGTGGCTTCGAGCAACTTCGCACTCTGGGTGGGTCAGGACCGACTCGGACGGCGCGGCAACAATCGGGATGTTCGGGACGGCGGGGTGGAGCGGATTCTCAATGCGCTGACCGAGGGTCGGCTGCACGAACACATGCGGCTGGCGAACCAGTTCGCCTTCGCCCTCCTGCTCTGGCTGGCCGACCGATTCCCACCCGGCGAAGAGACGCGCGGCCTGCTGTTGGTGACCAGCATCCTCTCCGCCAGCATCGCGCTGGTTCACACGATGTTGATCGAGCGGCGCACACCCAAGCATACCAATCGACTGCCCTTTCTGGTCCATCACGCTCCGAGCCAGCACGAGAGCACGCTGGAGGATACTCTGACCGAGATACTTCTCGCCCACCTGGATCCCGAGAGCGCCCATCGCTTCACCCGGTGGAGTGAGGATATGGGCGCATCCCTGCGACCGGGCACCACCGCCTCTCAGGCGGGCGAACGGCTACTCCACCTGGTTCACCTAGAAGGCCAAGGGCAGCTCGATCGAGCGCAGATGCTGGATGAGATCCGGGCATTCATCGAGCCCGATGCGATTGAATCCCTGTTGTTCGACAATCGCCACCTCGATCTTCCGCTACTGTCGAGGATGATGGGGCATACACGGGCCTGGCAACGAGGTCTGTTTCGTCAACTGGATCGGCTCCAGTTCGATCTGATGGATCACAAGGAATCCCTCGCCGGGCGGTCCTGGCGAATGGACGCCAGTCTACCGAATCGCTGTGGGGAGTCTCGTGGCGACCTGTTTGTGATGGTCAACAACCTCGGTGTGGATGAGGACCCGGTCGAGTTGGAGGTTCATGTTCCCGACGGCCAGCCCGCGCGCCAGACCTTCCGCTTGACACCCCGTTCACTCGCCCCCCCGGATCGCCCACTTCCCCTGTGGGCGAGCAATGATGATGATGTTGTGACCTGGCTTTCTCAGCTTCTCGATGCGGCCCATGTGCTGTGGCTTGGCGTTGCCTGGGCGGATGGCGCCGAAGGGCGACGCCCCGTTCGCCTGACCCTTCGGCAGATCGATGGACGCACGATTCGCTCCGACACATTGTGGACCCAGGTGCACCCTCGTTCGGGAGGTGGCGAGTCGATGCGACGACGCATGGAACTCGCTCGTACGCTGGCGCGACGATGGCAGAAGCAAGCCCTCGCCCAGTCGGATTGATATGAACGCCTCGCACCGTAGGTGCGCAAAGGCACGGGGTAGTTCGGAAGGGGTGCGTTTATGACGCGCCTACAGGTGGCCGAGTCCATCTGGTGATACCATGGAGGCATGGGACGTTGTCGTCGTCGGTGGTGGAATTGCCGCCTTGCGCGCAGCCATATCGGCATCCGATGCAGGTGCGAGCGTGACCGTGCTCAGCGCAGGTGCGCCCACCTCCCTCGAAGGCAACCCCTCCTGCGGCCTGGCCGCGTCTCTGGGCGAGACCGATCACACAGGCCATGCTGCGGACACGATGCGCGTCGGTTCTGAACTGTGTGAATCAGATGTCGTCACCCGTGTCACAGCCTCCGCCTCGAACCATCTGTCTGAGTTGGAACGCTGGGGTCTGATGTTGCGCCGGGATGGCAACGGGCTGCCAGAACTCGGTCTTTTGCCCGGTCAGAGCACCGCGCGAACGGCCAGTACGGGCGATTCCACACCCCGCGAGGTGCTCGCACTGCTCGAGGAGCAGTGCATCAAGCGCCGCATACCGCGCCGTGGAGACATCGAGGTTCTCGATTTGGTGCTCACCGAATCCGGTTCACGTGGCCTGATCGCGCTGGACATCCAGTCCGGCGAGGTTCTCGGCATCCAAGCCAAGGCAATCATCCTCGCCAGTGCGGGCCACGAAGGCGCTTGGAATGGCGACGACGTCGGCATGGGAACGGCAGCCAGTCTGGTGCTGCGCTCTGACCTTGCTCTCGCCGATCTCGAGTTCGCTTCACTCCACCCTCTCACTGTGGCTGAAGTCGGCTTGCACCTTCCCCTCGACCTGCTCGGTGCGGGTGGCGTGGTCAATGGCCCCGATGGGTCCCCGCTGGCTTGTGATGATGGCCCTGATGCACTCGCTCGTGCCATTCTCTCCACGGATGGCGCTTCTCTGGACCTTTCCGGAATATCGCGCGCAGACCACGCTTGGTTCGCAGGCGTGTCAACCACTCTCGCCAGTCGATGTGGTATCGATGCTGCCACGGAATGCATCCCGCTGATGCCGACGGTCGACCAGACCATCGGTGGCATCCCAACCGATGCTGACGGCGCCGTCATCAATCGTGACTGGAATGCGCTCGTGCCCGGCCTCTTCGCCGCTGGCGATGCGGCCTGTTCCGGTTTGCACGGCGCGGCGGCCAACAGTGGTGACCACATGCTCGGTGCATTGGACGGTGGCGCGACCAGTGGCACATCCGCCGCCGCTCACGCAACCTCCACCCGCTTCTCGGGCTCGAGCGCGATTTCGGTCGCCCTCTCCGAGGCTCACCACATGCACGACCGCGTTCTCGCGGCTGCGGGCAATGGTGGCACGAGTGCAGGTGCACTGCTCGAAAGCCTCTCCTTGACCATGCGCACTCACATGGGAACTGAAAGGGATGCTGCGGGCCTGTCCGCAGCAGCAGCAGCGATCACCGAACTGCGCTCCACCGAGTCCAACATCCACGACACCAGTCCGGTGATGAACATGGAATTGGTCTCGATGCGTCGAACTCAGGGACTGCTCAACATCGCCGAGGCCGCGGTCGCCGCTGCGCTCGCGCGCGAGGAGAGCCGTGGCTGCCACGTTCGCAGTGACCACCCCGATACCGATGCCAGCCAGGCCCACCATTCACTGGTCGCTGGTGACGGCACCGTCGGCGCGCTTGCTCTCCGCAACTGAGAAGCGTGGGCGCGCGATGTCGCGACCGATGCGCACACGACGCCTGTTCGCGACCCTCTGTATCGCGACCCTCCTCTCCGGTTGCTTCGCTGACGATGCCCCCGCGGAAGAGAAGCAGGATGGCGCCTACTCCGCTGAATTCCAACCCCTCATCCCCGCTGATGGAACCACACCGGTGACAGCGAACATCCGCGCACTGGACATCGACGACGATGGTTCACCCGAGATTGTCTTCACCGAACCCATTGCTGGGCGGCTCGGTTGGATTGAGGCGGAGTGTATCTCCACCGACTGCACCCCCACCTTGATTGAGAACATCGGCGCACCGGTCCGCACCTCATCCGCGGATCTGAATGGGAACGGCATCGTCGAACTGATTGTCGCCGACATCGGCATCCTCTATCCTTGAGGAACAATGCATCAAACGCAATATTCCTCGCCGAGGGGATGTCGAAATTCTAGAAATCGTCATGAATGATGGTCGAGCGAGTGGCTTGATTGCATTGGATGTTCAGACGGGCGAACTCTACGGAATCCAATCTAAATCCATTCTTTTGGCCGGTTCTGGTTTCCAGAGTGCTTGGAATGGCGATGGTGTTGCAATGGGCACCTCAGCCTATCTCACACTTCGCTCCGGCATACCTCTTGCTGATCTTGAATTCACATCCCTGCATCCCCTAACCGTCGCTG
>Ga0114996_10008649_pt1 | contig 11276 bp, 13 predicted proteins | sample ArcticOcean_MG_C_4_FD_87039 | JGI IMG/M metagenome (GOLD analysis project Ga0114996, IMG submission 87039) | Marine microbial communities from western Arctic Ocean - ArcticOcean_MG_CB4_134 | ecosystem: Environmental > Aquatic > Marine > Oceanic | place: Arctic Ocean: Canada Basin | collected... | reverse complement strand
GTATCTTTTCAAGATATTAGTATTGATTCTATAAAGTCAGCTATGTCCCTCGATAAAAAAGCAGTAGGTAGTTCTATTAACTGGGTTCTATTACCTGATATAGGCCATGCTGTAGTTAATTCAAGCGTTGATAATACTGTTGTAGACGAAGTTTTAGAAGAATTGTCCTCTTAGTGTTGTAAATAAAGTAAGTGACGCACCCGTCATTATTATTACAATAATTATTTTAGTAAAAAGTTGTTGATTAATTAGTGGTAGTATATTTTTCCCAATTAAATATCCAATTAAGACAGACGGTATCAGAAATAAATTTGCAATTAATGTTTCTTGAGTTATAAATCCGGTTATAAAAAGGGATACTACTGTAACTGTATCAATAATAGAAAAATAAAGGGCTAGGTTATTTCTAAAGTCTAATTTTCCCCATTTTTGATTTATCAGAAATATAGTTATTGGTGGCCCAGACAAACCTGAAGTACTTACTAATATACCGCTAAAAAAACCAGCAAACATTGAAGTTAATTTCTCTCGTTTGATAGTTACTGTCTTCCCAGTAAAAAGAAATAATGCAGTTGTTAAAATTATTATTGATATTATTATTGTTAAAACATACATATCTAAATTAGAAAGGATAATAATTCCTATAGGTATTCCTAAAATAGCTGAACCAGCTATTGGAAGAATTTTATCCGGTTTTAAGTATTTTTTATTTTCAAAGGCAATTATATAGTCATTAATTAATACCAAAGGCATGATTATTGGAACAATAGTTGTTAGATCTAATATAGGAAGTAGTAATGGAGTAGATACCAATGCAAATCCAAATCCTACAGTTGCCTTAACTGTGGATGCGAGCAAAATGACTAGTATTAGAATTATAATTACATTTGTTTCTATTAACATGGTTAGAATAGTATCTGATTAAATCTATTAGTTTCGACTAAATTTTCAAACAAATCATGGTATTATTACCAAATTATGGACATATTTCTTTATTTAGTAGTTTTATTTTTAACTTTTCTTGGTGGATGGTTATCTGGTCTTTTTGGGGTTAGTGGCGCCGTGGTTACTGTTCCATTTCTATTGTATGGCCCACAAATGTTAGGGATGCCGATTATAGATATTAAACAAATTATGGCGATATCATTAGTCCAAGGTTTGGTATCAAGTTTTACCGGCACTTTGGTATATAAAAAAAGTGGCTTAATTGATAGAACTATAGTTATATGGGGAGGTATATTCGTTTCTACAGGAGGCTTTATTGGAGGTATCCTCTCGAAATGGTCACCAGATATACTTTTATTATTTATTTTTGGTTCCATGTCTACTACAGCTGTTGTTTTGATGTTGTTAAACTCTGGTGATAGGATTGAAAGCCAATATAATTCCTCAAGAAGTCGTAAAATTTTAGGGATATTTATTCCTGCAGGAATAATGGCAGGAATGGTTGGGGTAGGTGGTGGGTTTTTAACAGTTCCTATTCTTAATAGGATGATGAAAATACCTCTACGGAATGCTATTGCTACTTCTTTAGCTGTAACATTTTTTGCAGTTTTAGCTGCTTTACTAGGTAAAATAATTACATGGCAGGTGCCATTGATACTTTCTCTTTTTGCTATTGCTGGAGGAATACCGGGAGCAAAAATAGGAACGTACGTCAATTCTAAATTATCAGTAAAACATTTACGTTTTGGTTTTATAATACTACTAACTATAATTTCAATCCGTATTTGGATGGATGTATTAGCGGTTATGCTTTAGCAAGAAGTTTTTTAACTTGGGATAATACTTCTTTAGGTATTCGTTCTAAGTAAGCGCTAGGTCCATTATCTGGTATTGGTGGGTTCGGAATTGGGTGGAGGACTACATATTCAAATTCAATACCTATATTCATACACTCTTTGAGTATTTGTACAATTTGATTAGTTATTTGATTTGCACCACCCATTAGGCAAAATGCTTTAGCTAGGTTTTCAGATATAAAATCTACTGCTTTGCCACTTTGAATCAGGTCTGAAGCATGATGAAAATCTGGCCACACGAGGCCCTGGTTTTTTAATTCATCTGGGTGTGGCCCATTCCAGGATATGTTTAAATTTTCTACAAGCATAGGTGAATATTCATAATATCCAGCCGCCATAGATTTCCCCATAAACATTGCATCGTCTTCATCTTCACAAAAAACAGTATGGAAAATAGTACCTAATTTAATTGTACTAGGATCTCGACCTGATTTTATAGCACCTTCTTTAATTCTATTCACTGAATTTTTTATATTTTTTATGTCTGTTCCTACTCTAATAAATACACCATCAGCACATGAACCAGCCATTTCAAGTGTTTTAGGCCCACCAGCTGCTAACCATACAGGTACGTTTTGTGGAAAAGGAAGTTCTGCAGGTCTTGTTGCGCCTACCTCAATTTTTTTTCCAGCAAGGAGAGATTTAATAATGTGTACTCCTTGTTCTAATTCTTTTACCCTAGCTGGTTTTAGTCCTGCTAATCGTACTGCGGTGTCTCCTACCCCTAATCCTAGAATAGTTCTATTTGGAGCTAATTCTGCGACAGTTGCTATACTAGAAGCTGTTACTGAAGGATGCCTAGTAATAGGATTAGTTAATAATGGGCCAATTGTAATTGTTTTAGTTGCTTGTGCTGCTCCTGACAAAAGAACATAGTTGTCTCGTAATCTTAAAGGAGAATCTGGAAGGAAAGCACAATCCCACCCTATTTTTTCTGCACGGATAACATCAGCAGTAAATGCGGAAACTGAACTTGTGTTATGACGATTAAGTCCAAATTTTGGAATATTCATATTGTTTTTCTTTTATACTTTAATTAATTTCTATCTGATATGGCAGAATTTATACGATCAGAAACTATTATATCTTCACCATCATTTAGACCAAACATATGGATGTCTATAAAATCGTCTTGGTTACCTGCAACAGATACTCTAGTCCAAATCGGAGGGTCTCCTGCTTTTAGCATATTAACCAAATCTTGAGCGTTAAAATTTGCCGAACTATTTATTTTAATTCTTAGCCCAAATGGCATATGACCTATTACATTGTCGATAATTGAAACATCGATTGAAGGTATATTTTTAATTCCATTAATAATGGACATAGTCATTGTTTCTGATTTTGATAATCTGTCTTCATGATTAAGACTCATCCATCTTTTAACTGCAGCTACAACACCAATCATTTCTTGTCTATCGACTTTTTGAGGCCTACCAACACCACGAATCCTTCTACCTTCATAACCTACAAAAGATTGTAGTGAAAGTTTATAAATCATATCTTTAGTACCTAATGCTAATCCGGTAGATTGTGGAGCACCTATATATTTTGCAGCAATGCATTGAAAATCAGCTCCCATTCTCACATATTTTCCTAAATTTTCTAAAGGATAAATTTGACCAGCTGCATCAACCATAACAGGTATATTATGTTTTTTGGCCACCTCTAAAGTATCTTCTAATGTGAGGGCTTGAGGATCAATGCTCTGCTCAACAGCATAATAGTGGACGGCTAGTGTGTTTTCATTAATTGCTCTTTCTAGATCGTCTTTTGTTGTCTTTTCTGCTGATCCAAAGTCAACTAATTTAGCACCTGCAAGTTCAAGGCATCGATCATACCAATAATGTTGTCTCTTTTGTATTAAAATTTGGTTTTTCATACCGGTGGTGTCAGGTAATTGTTGTATATAATCATCATTATCACCTGCCATTAAAGCAGCAGTTGCTAAAGTAAGAGCAGAGCCCGCTCCAGATGTTATGTATGTGGCAGGGACATTTAATAGATCAGCTATTACAGATCCTGCTTTTTCTTCTAGTTCCATTAATGGTATATAGGCGGAATCTGCTAATTCCATTGCCTCTTTGACTTCTTTAACAGGAGTAGAACCTCCAAGCATAGTAACACTACCGATAGCGTTGATTATTGGTGTAGCACCTAATGATTTATATATTTGTCCCCATTCGTTATTCATAATATTTCCTTTATAAATTAGGTTTCTTAAATATCTTTAATATTAACGACGACTCTGCCTTGAATTTGGCCAGCAAGAATTTTTTGCGCTGATTCATTTATATTAACTAAATTAATTTCTTCTGTTACCTTTTCGAAGTCTTCTGCATTTATTAATTCTCCTAATTTTTCCCAAGCTTTAATTCTTATAGATTGAGGACAATATACAGAATCTATTCCTATAAGTTTTACTTTACGCAATATGAAAGGTAAAACAGTTGTTGGTAGATCATTTCCTGCAGCATTTCCACAACAGGCGACTGCTCCATCGTAATTTATTGCTGATAAAACATTTGCAAGTATGATACCCCCTGAAGTATCAATTGCTCCTGCCCATTTCCCAGAATTCAGAGGTCTATTCATAGCTAATAAATCATCTCTGGACATTACATTACTAGCCCCAATAGTTTTCAGGTAATTTTCTAATTCCATTCTACCTGTTACAGCTGTGACTGAGTAACCTAATTTGTTTAGGATCATTATTGATATATTCCCAACTCCACCAGAAGCACCAGTTACTACAATATCTCCGCTAGTATTAGAAATTCCTGAATCTTCCAAGCTCATGATTGATAACATGGCAGTCAAACCAGCTGTTCCAGCAGACATAGTATGTTTTAATGAAATATTATCAGGCTTTTTAATAAGCCACTCACTATTTACTCGAACTAATTGTGAATATCCACCTGAATGCGTTTCACCAAGCCCCCAACCTGTAACGATTACTTCATCGCCTTGTTTAAATTTACCACTAGAAGTTGATTGTATTATGCCAGCTAAATCAATACCTGGGGACATGGGAATATTTCTCATAATTTTAGCTTTATTCCCATTCAAAGCCATACCATCTTTATAATTTAGAGAAGAAAAATGAACTTCTATTATTGTATCTCCCTCAGGCAAATCTTCCTGTTGGAGTTCTGTAATTTTTATTGTTAATTCTTCAGATTCAAGCTCTGCCCGTAAGGCTTTGAAAGTATTTGACATTATGGCTCCTAAATCACTTTTCAATTGATATCCGTACTATACTTCATGATAATAGTGTCATCAACAATAAAATGAAATCAATTACGTTTATTTTTATTGGAAACATATTGTACAAGAAATGGAAATATATACGATATTCATCATACTGAGTTTATACTTGCCTAGTTTTTGAATTATATGTAATAATATTATCATTATTTAATACGGTGTTAAATCTATTTTGGGTTTAAAATCTGTATTTGTTTAAGGAGGAGCATATGATTAAATTTTCTTCTTATGTTTCGTTTATATTAGTTACAGCTTTGATAGGTGTTTCAATGGTGGCTTGTGATTATTTGCCATCTTTGGATGAAGAAGAAGATGCTGAACCGTTAGAAATAGGAACCTTACTAGATTACACTGGTGATTTAGGTGTATATGGCAAACCTATGCGAAATGGTGCAGAATTGGCAGTGACTGTTCTAAATGAAGCTGGCATGAATGTGGTAGCTGTTCATAAAGACTCAGGAACAGATGCTAAAGTCGCAGGTGATGCTGCTAGAGCCCTACAGGCTAAAGGCATTTCTGGAATAGTAGGATCTTTATCAAGTGGTGTTACAACAGCAGTTGCTGAATCAGTGACTATACCTGGAGGAACAGTTTTAGTATCTCCAGCTTCAACAGCACCTTCAATTTCTGTTATTGATGATAATGATTTGTTATTTAGAAGTACTGTATCTGATGCAGCTCAAGGTTCTGTATTAGGCAAACTTGCTGAGGAGCTTGGATACAAGAAAGTTGGAATACTTTATGTAAATAATCCTTATGGTGAAGGACTAGCTAACATCTTTACTGCTAATTTTAGTGGTATTGTTCAGGCTGTTCCTCATGAGGGAGAACTTTCAACTTATATGAGTGAAGTAGCCAAAGCAACAGAAGGCGGAGTTGACGCATTAATTGCTATGAGTTATCCAGGTAGCGCTCAAGTATATATTAGAGAGGCACTTGAAGGTTCATTTGCAGACACCTTTATGTTTGTTGATGGTACAAAGAGTCAAGATATGTTAGATAGTCTTGGTGCTAACAATTTTGAAGGTATGTATGGTACAGCACCTGGTGCACCACCAAGTGAAGCTAAAGATACTTTTGAAGAGCTATACGCAGCTCGATTTGGAGAAATCCCTTCTGATCCATTCCTTGGTGAAACTTTCGATGCATTTGTTATGATTGCTCTAGCAACAGAAAAATGTCTAATTGATGGTGGAGACGATGCTGATTGTGATGGTGCAGGTGTTGCAGCAGCAATGAGAGATGTATCAAATGCTCCTGGAACTAAAGTTGGTCCTGGAGATATGGAAATTGCTATTCAAATGATTAGAGACGGTGAAGATATCGACTTTGAAGGAGTTGCTGGTTCTCAAGAAATTGATGACAATGGTGACGTTTTGAATTCAATCGAAATCTGGTCTGTCAAAGGTGGAAAGATAGAATCTACAAATAGATTTGAAGCTCCATAATTGCGATAGAGATAAAATAAAAAGAGGCCTTTTTAGGCCTCTTTTTTTTGTCCTTGATTTCCTCCATTTATTGTCTCAGGAATAATTCCGCTAGGTTTAAAAAGGAGCATTACAACTATTAATAAACCTACCATAAAATAACGTAGATCTGGGCTGGAAAGAAATCCTGGCAAGAATTGTGTTGTTGACCAAACGCCCCAAACTATAAATGCACCAGCAATAGCTCCTCTATTATTTCCACTTCCACCAACCATTAACATCGTCCATATTATGAACGTTGAGAGTAAAGGTCTAAAAGTAAAAGGATCTAAGAAGCGAAATCCATGCGCAAAAACTGCTCCTCCGATACCCATGATAAAGGCGCCAAGGATAAATGATTGTACTTTAAATGAAAAAACATTTTTCCCAAGAGATGTTGCAGCAATCTCATCTTCTCGAATTGATTTTAATACCCTACCCCAAGGTGATGTAATTATTCTTTGAACAAGTAAATAGATAACTAGTAAAATTAATACTGCTATTAGAGCATATAGTACATCGTAATACCTTGGAGAAACCATACCACCAAGAAATTTTGGTATACCATACATACCACGTCCACCGTTAGCCAACCATGCTTCATTTAAAAATATTAAACGAATTGCTTCCGCTATACCCAAGGCTGCCATTCCTAAATAATCTTCTCTTAATCGCAAGGTGATTAAAGCAATTGGAGCAGCAATAATAGCACACACAAGACCAGCAAATATTAAGGCAACAAAGAACCACATATCTATTCCAAGGTTAAAAAATCCTAATACTTCGGGTAAATTACCCCCAAATATATAGTCTTCGAATAGTTTTGGGTCAGGTGGCTCAATTGTAATGAGGGCTGAAGAATACGCACCTATTGCAAAAAAGCCTGCAATTCCAATATTAAAAAGACCTGTAAAACCCCAGTGGATATTAAGGCCGATAGAAAATATACCATAGATGCTCGCCATGATAATAAATCCTGAAATATAAATTAATACTCCACCTAAATCCATTAGTCTTTTTCTCCAAATAATCCGTTGGGTTTAACAAGCAACATAGCAATCATTATTGTGAAAGCTACAGCAGGTTTATATGTGGGATTAATCCAAGCAGTTGATGCTTCCATAGAAACACCAATGATTATAGCTCCAACAAGTGCACCAATAGGTTTCCCGATTCCTCCTAATATGACACTTGCAAAAATAGGGAGTAAAATTTTCCACCCTGTCATTGGAAGTATTTGTGCTTGTGAAACTGCAAGTATAGTACCCCCAGCAGCAGCAAGGCTGCCACTAATAACCCATGTCCATATAATTACTACACTTGTATTTATTCCTGTCGACAGGCTGAGGTCAGGGTTATTTGCAGTAGCTCTCATAAATTTCCCATATTTATTATATTTAAGGAATAAATACACACCAAGTGTCATTAAAACTGCTACAAGACCAAGGATTATATTGTCTGGAGGGATTCGTATATCTAGAGGAAGCATATAAAATTGTTTTGATTCTCTTGGAAAATGTGCAGGTTCATTTCCCCATAAAAACTGCACTAATCCTCTAATCATTATTGCCACGCCCAAAGATGCGATACTGATAAGCATGGTACTTGCTTGACGAGATCTAAGTCTTTTATAAATCAACTGATCTAAAACTACAACGATAATAGATGTTAATAACATCGTTAAAGGAATAGCAGCTATTATCGGGAGTCCAAAGGTAAATGGGCCGATCGCTGATCCAGTGAACCCTATACCTGCAAAAATCACAGTGACTATAGTAAGTGAGATATATCCTCCTAGTGTCATTAAGTCGCCTTGTGCAAAATTGCCAAATCTCAATATGCCAAATACCAAAGTTAAACCTATTGCCCCCAAAGAATAAATAAATCCTAAAAGTAGGCCATTGATTAATAAACTAGGTTGAGCAAAAATTATTAAAGCTGATATGGCAATTAAAAAAATTACCCAAAAATAATCGATATTTTTTATATTCATGAGTTTGAACCTCCTAAATATAACATTCCAATATCTGGATTAGTTAATAAGTTTAAACCTGTGTCATCTAATTTATTTTCGCCTGTAGCTAAAACATAACCCCTATCAGCTATCGAGAGAATTTTTTTTGCATTTTGTTCAACTATTAAGATAGTCACGCCAGTTTTATTTATTGATTCTATTGTTTCAAATGTAGAATCGGCCATAATTGGTGATAAACCTGCAGAAGGCTCGTCTAATATCATTAATGATGGTTTGGATATTAAAGCTTTAGCAAATGCGAGTGTTTGTCTTTGTCCACCTGATAAAGTTCCTGCCTTAGTATTCATTTTTGTTTCTAGTATTGGAAATAATTCCAGGATTTCTTCTAATCGCTCTTTAAAATTGAATTTAAGAACGAGAGATGGTATTTCAAGATTTTCTTTAATTGTCATACTTGTGAAAACATTATCAGCTTGCGGCACATAGGAGATACCAGATTCAACAATCTTTCGTGGTGGGGAATTAGTAATATCTCGAGATTCAAATAAAATTTTTCCATTTTTTGCCTCCAATAAACCTACAATTACTTTAAGTAATGTAGATTTCCCAGATCCATTTGGGCCAATTATAGCGACTAAACTTCCTTGGTCTACTTCGATAGAAACTGTATGAAGAATTTCAGTTTCTCCATACCCTGCATTTATATTATTTACATTTAATAATGCCATTTACCCTCCTAGATAGGCATCAATAACGGTTTGATCTGAGCTAATTTCTGCTGAGGTACCTTCAGAAATTTTTGCACCATTACTTAATACTAGTATTGGATTACATAAATTCATAATAAAATTCATATTGTGTTCAATAATAAGAAATGTGATCCCGAATTCGACGTTGCTTCTTTTAATATTATCCATAAGATCATTTACTAGAGTTGGATTCACTCCAGCAACAGGTTCGTCTAGTAAAACTAAACTTGGGTCAGACATTAAAGTCCTTGCCAGTTCTAGTAGTTTTTTCTGCCCAGTAGAAAGATTTCCTGCATATTCATTTGTAAGATGATCAAGGCGTATAAAATTCAAAACATCTTTTGCTTTTTTAATATTAATTTCTTCTTGTTCATTGATTTTCTTGGATGATATCAATGGCGACCAAATATGTTCTCCTATTTGATCTTTTGGGACAACTAATAAGTTTTCCAATACAGTCATCTTTTTTAATTCTCGCGGTATTTGAAAAGTTCTTACAAGTCCCTTTTTGAAGATTTTATGAGTTGGGGTTTTATCGATTTTTTGTTTTTGAAATATACGTGACCTTTATCAGGTGCTAAAAATCCTGTAATAAGGTTAAATACTGTTGTTTTACCAGCACCATTTGGTCCTATTAGGCCAGTGATTGATCCCTCGTATATTTCAAAAGTACAGTTATTTACAGCTTGAATACCATCAAATGATTTTGATACATTTTCTATAGTTAATATGTTATTGTTAGACATTTTTTACCATTATGAGCGACATGACAATAGTTACTTTTCGTATTTTTTTGTAGGAACCTCTTTTCATGGTTATATTATACCTCCAATTTTTGAAACTATCCAAAATCAGGGTGAAGAAAAAATTACCTAGTAATATGTAAATCAAACCTTGCCAGAAAACAGTGCATAGATTCACTTTAAACTACTATAATATAATGGAATTATTTAAACAAAACCTGAGGAAAGTTGATGCATAGTTATCCGCGACAATATAAATATTTATACTTAGTGTTTGCAGTATTAGGTTCTTTATTGAGTCATATGCCTTTATCGGTGGGCGTTTTGACTTCTTGGGCATGGGTATTTAATTTAGATATTACTAATTTTTTCCAATATGGAATTATTGCTGGGGCTATTTCAGGAAGTATTTTGGGGATTTTGATAGGAACGCAGTCAACTCGTGAAACTTCAAGAGAAATAGCTTGGAGGCTACAACCCAAATTTTGGAGTCTTGCTATAGCTTTGATAGTGTTAGCTTTTATTAGTAAAGGCCTTAGAGAGTTTATATTCTAAGACCTTTAAATTTGTGTGTTTTTATTTAACAGGATCGCCGTAGTTATTTGAACCAGAATCCCCCTCTTTAAAAATCGCCCAATATAATAATACAAATAGCGAAATATATACTTCAAGCATTATCCAGAGATTTCACCTCGTGCCAATTTTTCTAGTGGTAATAAGGCGTTATATATAAAGGTGTTAACTGGTATTGATACATTATTTTCTTTTGCGATTCTAACTATAGATCCTATTTGATGTTCAATTTCTGAAGGTTTCCCATCTGCAATATCTCTATGCATTGATGTACTGCCAACACCTTGGTGTAAATTATCAATTCTATCTTGTATATCTTTGTAAGGCACGTCTATATTTAGACTTTTTGCAACATCACGAGTTTCCTCCATATTTTTTATCCACATTTCAACAACACTTGGTATTTGTCTCCATATTGGTGAATTACTACGAGTAATTGCACCAATAGATCCTAATGCAGATACAGCCATAAGCTTTGACCATTGTGCAACTTGAAAACTTTCTGGTATTACTGCATTAAATCCTGCATTTTTTAATGTGGATTGTAGTAAAAGTAGGCGTTCTGTTTTTTTATTATTTGTTTCTGCGATAGTAAGCATTGGATTATTTGCCATACCTCGAACAATACCAGGATTTATTACTTGTGCCCCAAAATTACAAATCCCTTCAAGTACTTTTTCTTGTCCGAGAATTTGTCCAAT
>Ga0114996_10008648_pt1 | contig 11277 bp, 9 predicted proteins | sample ArcticOcean_MG_C_4_FD_87039 | JGI IMG/M metagenome (GOLD analysis project Ga0114996, IMG submission 87039) | Marine microbial communities from western Arctic Ocean - ArcticOcean_MG_CB4_134 | ecosystem: Environmental > Aquatic > Marine > Oceanic | place: Arctic Ocean: Canada Basin | collected... | reverse complement strand
GGAAAACCGACCGTCGCAGCCTTTTTCGCCACCAGCCTCTTCACCCGCCCGCACGGCACCGCCACCTAGCCCCCAACCAGCCCCGCCTATTTTGGCCACCAAACCTGACGACCCGGTCTTTTGCGGTTCTCGGAGGGACACCCCAACCTCAAGTCACTCCCCGCCAGCCATCACGCGTATCACAGACGACATGGCAACAGCGGCCCTCCGCCCTCGCGCCACCGCCGTCGAACACTTACTCCGTATTGGGAATCGTCTTGGGAATCGTCTTGGGAGCGATCGCATTCCTACTGTTTCCTATCTTCCTCGGACCGGCGGGAGTCATCCTCGCCGTCGTCGGCATGGTGATAAAAGAGAAACTCGCCCCCGTCGCACTCACCGTCGCCACTATTGGGACCATCGTCGGGATGATCCTCGGCTATATCGTGTGGTCGACCTATTGACCAAGTATGTGCCCAGTCCGCTGGCGGAGATCGCCTTGGAAGGGAAGGTCTAACCCATGCCTGCAGCGAGGCCCACTACTCGTGATGCGACGGTTCGCGCGACCTGTCTGATCCGTCACAGCCCCACCAATGCTGAGAGGGAAATCGGCGAACTCCGCACACTGCATCTGAAAGTATTCCCGGAAAGTGCCCCCATCTTCGAAGAGAACTTCGGTCTGCGTAATGACGTCGAGAGCATGCACAACGATCTCAAAACTCGCATGATCGGCAGACGCGCGCGCGCGACAACGCAGCAGCGACAGGCGTTGGACATGGCGGCCTGGACCGTCTTCAATAATCCCAAGGCAGTAATCAACTTCACTGAACGCACCGGCAGAGCGCCGCCGTGCTCAAGGCTCATGGTCGTGGCTTGGCCCAAGCCGCGCAAACCCTCAAATCGCGGAGAGGGCCTAGAACGACAGAGGCCGCCCCAGAGATTGTCTTTTCTTCGGACGAATCTGGCTTGACGGCCACCAACCGCCACCACGCTCCGATCTACACTTCCCTCCGGCCGCGTTTCGCGCCAAGTTTCGCGCCCGCCCCGCCCTCGTAGCTCAGGGGATAGAGCACCGGTTTCCTAAACCGGGTGTCGGAAGTTCGATTCTTCCCGGGGGCGCTGAAGCATGGCCCTAACGATCCGGTGGGCCAGCGGGACTACCGAGGCTCGGAGTTTCCGAGCCGGCGCTTGACCATCCTGCAGGGATCAACGGGCGCCCACACATGCTCGTCGGTGAGTCTCCCAGCTCGGTTTGGCTTGGGAGGAGCCGTAGCACCGATTCAGTGGAGCTGACGAAGGACGCGCGGTAGCCTCAGCAAGTGGCTTGGGTTCCCAAAGCGATCGAGAAATGGGTCCTGTCGGTTCATGGCGCTCCCAAGGAAGGTCCCATTGTGTGTTTCTCGGAGGAAGTCAAGGGGGTGGCAAGGTGTCGCCACGACACCAATCGTTGACAAGTGATGGCGAAGTCGTCCGAGGTCTTGACCTGAGGGAATCGAGCGACCTCCGTCCCGTGCTCTCCACCCTGAGCCTCTCTTGATGACACGTCTTAGGTGAACACAATGATGGCGTCTCACATCCGGATGACATCGGCAGTCACGGTGCTCTTACTCACAGCGACGGCATGCAGCAGCAGCGGCGACGGCTCACCGACTACTGCGTCACCGGTGGAGTCCGCACCGGTGACCTCGGCACCGGGCACTTCGGTACTGGCGCAAACGGCGGCCCCACCACCAAATGGATGACGGCGAAGTCTTCTACCTTGAAAAAGGCGAGGGCACGCCGGTCATCATGGTTCATTTCTACGGCGGCAATTCGTGGTGGTACTGCCGTGTCCTGGACACCTTCGCTAAGCGACACAAGGTGTACGTGCTGGACCTACCCGGCTTCGGTCGGTCGGAAGAACCCCCGTTGCCGTACACGGTCCCCGATATGGCAGATGCATTGAAGGAGTTCATGGACCGACTCCACATCGGCACAGCACATCTGCTGGGGATCGGTGGCGGCGCAATGACACTGGTGCACCTCGCCAGCAGCTGGCCGTCACGGGTACAGAAGCTGGCACTCGAGGTCCTCCCCCACTGGACTCGGCCAGAGGGCAAGAGCCTATGGGTCGACAAGTTCCGCCATATGGTGGACGAGCACGAGTTGCCCATTCCGATGGCGCAGTGGCCCGAGAATCTGCGTCAATCATTCCCCGGCCTCACCCGAGACCAACGTTCGATAGCCATCCGCCGCATGGACGATGACTTCTCCGAGCACGGTCGATGGTGGGTGACGCTGCTGAAGGTCGGCCAGCTCCGGTACGACACGAACTTGCGTCTTCACCTGATCCAAGCACCCACGCTGCTGGTCAACGGTGAGAGTGCGGGTGAGCATCTCAGACGGAGGGAGGATGCGGTCACCAAAGCGATCAAAGGATCGCGTCTTGAGATCGTCCCTCGATCTGATTTCCCGTCCTTCTTTCAACAGCCCGATTTGTACAGCGAGCTCGTTCTGGACTTCCTCGAAACGCGGGTCTAAGTGTCGCGAGAACCAGAGTCGACGCGAGGCTCGGACATCGACGGGATCCGCAGCCCCGGACCAACCGTTTCGAGCGCTCGCCCAAGCGAGAGCAGCATTGCTTCGTCGTATCGCCCACCGATGAGCTGAATCCCAACCGGCATCCCCGCGATGCTCGCCCCGAACGGGACCGTGAGCGCAGGATGCCCGGTCAGGTTCGCTGCGCCCGTGAACCTGACTGAGGTCTCGGCGACCGGCATCTCACGATCGTCGATCAGGACGTGCTCTTGCCCGTACCGTGGCGCAACAAATGCGACGGTCGGAGTGACGATCGCGTCCACCTGATCGAGTACTGCGTCGAACTCGGAGATGAGCATCGAGCGGACCTGTTGTGCCCTAACGTAATCGACGGCCCCGTACATGTGCCCCGATAGAAGCGTCAGACGCAGGACGTCGCCGTAGTCCGCAAGATGATGCTTCATGTACTGATCGTGCGCCACGGTTGCTTCGGGAGACACGATTGCAAGCAACGAGTCGACCGACGCATTCGCGGACGGCGTCTCTACCTCAATGATCTCAGCCCCGAGCCCAACCAATGCATCTATCGCTGCATCGAAGGCCGCGCCCACATCAGCCGTGATACCGCTGCTGAAATGGGTCCGCTCGACGCCAATCTTGATACCTTGCAGCGAGTCGATCTGCTTCCCCGTCGACCAGCTGGCCGGCAGTGTCGATCCGGGATCCGCGGCGTCAGGATCCGCCATGGCGTCCAGGAGAAGGCCGACATCGGTAACCGTCCTGGCCATGGGACCGACGTGATCGAGCGACCACGAGGTCGGCAATACACCGCTGCGCCCAACGAGGCCAAATGTCGGTTTGAGCCCGACCACCCCACAGAATGACGCCGGGATTCTGATCGAACCGCCCGTGTCGGTGCCGGTCGCACCGAGGCACATGCCCGCCGCCAGCGCGGCCGCCGATCCCGAGCTCGACCCACCCGTCACCCGATCCAGATCCCAAGGGTTGTGGGTCCGTCCGAAGTGCTGGCTGTCGATGGCAGAGAAGGCGAACTCATAGTTCTTCAGCTTGCCGACAAGGACGGTCCCGGCCGCCCTGAGATTCGTGACTACCGCAGCATCTTCGGTCGGAACCCAGTCGCGCAGCACCAGCGAGCTCGCTGTTGTTCGCAACCCCGCAGTGGCCAGGTTGTCCTTGTGGCCGATGGGGATGCCGTCGAGTGGCCCGAGCTCATCGCCAGCGCGCCGGCGTTCGTCTGACGCAGCAGCCTCAGCCAAGACCGCGCTCCGATCCACTCGAGTGACGAAGGCGCCGACCTGGGATTCGTGTCGCTCGATCTGGCCCAGCACCGACTCCGCCAATTCAACTGAAGAGGCGCTGCGCGCAGCTAGAAGGCCAGCCGCTTCCTCCACCGAACGGGCGATCGGTTGACTCATGACCCGCCTGATCCCGAAGAGCGTCGGAACAAGTGGGCACCCGCACCCCACGGCTCTGGCATGGCGACGTCCACCCGTCCCGGGTGCGCGGCCAGCCGTGCGGCGACCCTCTGGATTTCGGAAAGCCCTTTGCGTAGGGCTTTCAGGTCGGCCGGGGACACCTCCACTGCGAGGTCGCCCAGAGCGTGAACCACGATGTCAGCAGCTTTCGCGATACCGTCTCCTCACGCTACGTTGGCCGGCTCGAAACCGTCTCAATAGTGGGTTCGTAGTCGTCTACTCATTGAACATCCCGTTCACCGCAGGCCAAGGGTCAAGCTCTCTCGAACGTCTTCAGGATGGAGTCTTGCGCCTCGATGGTGACCGATTCTGTAACGAAGTGTGTGGGAGGGCTCAGCTTCACGGTGTCTACCAAACCTTCGTAGGCCTCCAGCTTCTCGCGCGCCCGCTCAGGCGTCCCTGAAAGGGTCAAGGCATCCACCATCTCGTCAGGGGTTGCTTCGATCATGCCGCCGACGTCACCCTCACGAAAAAGGGATTGAATGCGACGAGCTTCGTCACCGAATCCATGGAAATCGAAAAACTCCTGATATGTACGCACCGAGGCATAGAACGCGACAAGCCCGGCTGTGCGCCTGAGGGCCTCCCGGCCGTCGCTATGCACCACGCAACACGCCGACGCGACCACATCGAGCGAAGACAGGTCCCGTCCGCCGCGCACGAGGCCCTTCGTGAGTTGAGGGAGAATCCGTTCGCGCACATAGGCCGGCGAACCGAGCTCATGCGCCAACCAACCGTCGGCGATCTCTCCAGCGAGGCGCGTCATCTGGGGGCCCATGGCTCCGATGTAGATCGGAATCTTCCTGCGAACCGGCACGAAGGGACGCTCGTAGCCACGAAGCCGGAGCGACAGAAGCTGTCCCTCGATCGTTATCGGATCCCCGACGTCAGCCTTCTCGACCAATGTCCGCACGATCTCGACAGTCTCTCGCAAGCGCCTGACCGGGCGGTTCCAATCGACACCGTGCCAATCCTCGTTTAGGCGCTGGACCCCAGTACCCAATCCGAGCACGAACCGACCCTGTGTCAGCTCATCAAGATCCAGCGCCGTCAGAGCCGTCACCATCGGACTCCGCGGGAATGCCAGCGCTACGCCCGACCCGAGACGGACGCTTGTGGTTCCCGACGCCATGGCCGCAACCGGCACAAAGGCCGATCGATGGAGCTCGGCCGACCATACGGTCCGAAAGCCGGCATCCTCCGCTCTCCTGGCCACCACAGGCATCTCGGCCATGGACCCAGTCCACGCGTAGAGATCAATGTTCATCCAGACTCCTCGAGATGGAAACCACGCTCGGGTCCGAGCGATTCGTCGTTTCGGATCCTATCGACAAAGGGACCCGTCGGCTCGTTCACGAAGACGGTCGTTTCTCGAATCCCTTGTCGCTGAGAGCACCTGGTAAACCTACCTAGGCGACGACTGCAACAACGGGAACCCGTGGAGGCCTGCACGGCGACGGGTCAACCGCCTGTGGCCTGCATGAAGGAAACCTTGTTCGACCAGGTGCTGAGCTGGACCGCCATCGACGTTCTCGCGTTGCTGCGTGCCTACAGCGGGATGACGACACTCGTATGATTGCCGTTGATCGTCAGAGAGGAGGGCCACCAGACATGGCTTTGATCGCGCAAGACCTCGAGGGCAATCGAAGTGAGCGTCGTCCGACCGCGATCGAAACCTCTTCGTGAGCCTCGCCGACCACCTTGTGAAGGCGCTTGGGCCTTCCCTGGTCACCGTCGAGCCGGATGACCTGCAGTACTACTCGATGGACATGTACAGCAGCGGGGAGGCCCCCGTTGCGGTCGTCCTCCCGACCAACGTCGACGAGTTGAGCGAAGGCGTGAGGGTCACGACAAGCAACGGTGGGGTCGTCGTCCCACGCGGGGGAGGGATCTCCTATACGGGTGGCGTCGTGCCTTCCGCCAATCAGTCGGTCGTGGTCGACATGTCACGGATGAACCGGGTGCTCGATGTAGCGGAACGGGACATGTACGTCACCGTCGAGGCCGGTTGCACGTGGGGCCATCTGCGAGACACGCTAGAGGCCGACGGTCTCCGGACACCCTTCTGGGGTCCGCTGTCCGGTAACTACGCCACCGTCGGCGGCTCTGTGTCCCAGGGCGCCGTGCTGTGGGGATCGAGCCGCTTCGGCACATCGTCCGAGAGCGTCCTGGGATTGGAAGTCGTCGTGGCGGATGGCTCTCTCCTGACCACCGGGATGGGGTCGATCGAGGGAGCTCGACCGGGATGGCGCCATTTCGGACCCGACCTGACCGGGATCTTTCTCGGTGACACCGGCGCCCTCGGGGCAAAGGCCACCGTCACGCTGCGCCTCATGCGAACCCCAAAGGCAGCGGGCTTCGCCTCGTTCCTATTCGACGACCGCTGTGCGCTCATGGAGGCAATGGCTGAAGTCGCCCGCGATGGCCTGATCGTGGCCGGGTTCGCGCTCGACCCGGTGTTGACAGACCAGCGCATACGGCGCGGCAGCCTTGCGCAAGGAGCCGAGGCCGTGCGCTCGATGATCGGGGGCTCGAAGAACAAGCTCAAAGCCCTCAAAGACGCAGCCCGCATCGTGGCCAAGGGACGAGGTTTCGTGGGGGATGACGGCTACACGCTGCATCTGATCGCAGAAGGCCGCAGTGACTCAGCGGTCGAGCACGACCTCCGAGAAATCAGGCGGATCTGCTCCGCCGGCTCTCCCATGGACGAGACCGTTCCAAGGCTTCTTTACACGCGGCCATTCGGATCGCTGGCATCCGCCCTCGGGCCCGAAGGTCAACGCTGGGCTCCACTCCATGTGTTGATCCCACTGTCGTTGGGGACTGCGGTTTGGGATGCCACCGATGACCTTGTCCGTCGGTACCGAGACCGGATGGACGACCTGGACGTCGAAGTCGGGTTCATGGCGAGCACGGTTTCGACCACGACCGTCCTCCTCGAAGCGGTAGTGACCTGGCCCGGTCCCAGGACCATGTTCTACGAGCGCAATATCGACCACGGCAAGCTTCGCCGGTTCCCCGAACATGCCCGATCGCCGGAAGCTGAAGACCTCGTGGGCGAAATGCGAGATGCACTCGTTGCGCTGTTTGCCGATGTGGGCGGCGCCCACTTCCAGATCGGCACCCGGTATAGCTACCTCGATCGCCTCGATCCCGCGACACGCGCTCTGCTGATGAGCGTCAAGCGAGCCGTGGATCCAGACAACGTCATGAACCCCGGGGCACTCGGGATCGGCTGAGGGGCTCATCCATCATGATTGACGAACCCACCCATTTCGCGCTGCTGCGGGATTCCGTTCGCGAGTGTGTTGCCCCCTTTGGCTTCGAGTACTTCGCGGCGACGTCGCGTGCCAAGAAGAGTCCGACTGAGCTGTGGCAAGCGCTGGGACGGGGCGGCTTTCTCGGCGTCAACATCGAAGAGCGATACGGTGGCGGCGGCCGCGGGATGTCCGAGCTGGCCATCGTTGCTGAGGAAGTCGCTGCCAGCGGTTGCCCTTTGATGCTCCTCGCGCTCTCCCCCGCCGTGTGCGCCACGATCCTGAGCAAGCACGGGACGAATGAGCAGCGCGATGAGTGGTTGCCGGCACTCGCCACGGGGGAGCGCATCATGGGATTCGCGATCACGGAGCCGGACGCAGGCTCAAACACTCACAACATCCGTACCCGGGCCGAACGCGACGGAGATAAGTGGGTGCTCACCGGGGCGAAACACTACGTGTCGCACGTCGACAACGCGGACGCTCTTCTGGTCGTTGCGGGAACCGGAGTCGACGACCGTGGCCGCATCCGGCTTGCCATGTTTATCGTGCCAACAGGAATCGAGAACCTCGAGCAGGCGCCGCTCGAGGTCGACATACTCTCGCCCGAGCGCCAGTACACGCTCCACTTCGATGGCGTGAGGCTTGCGCCGGACTCGCTCGTCGGAGACATCGACGACGGCTGGCGCACCCTCTTCGCTGGATTAAATCCGGAGCGGATCGGCAGCGCAGCGGTTGTGAACGGGATCTCGCGATATCTGCTCGACCGGGCCGTCCGATATGCCCGGGACCGGGTCGTATGGGACGTGCCAATTGGAGCTCACCAGGCAATTGCTCATCCATTGGCGCGGGCGCATGCCCAGGTGGAGATGGCCCGTCTCGGAACTGCCCATGCCGCCCGCCTATACGACAACGGCGATGACACCCGGGGAGACGCGTCGAACCTGGCCAAGCTGGTCGCTTCTGAGGCTGCCGATATAACCCTTGATGCCGCAATCCAGACGCACGGCGGCAACGGGATGGCAACGGATGTCGGAATATCTGCAATGTGGGGCCTCGTAAGGCTCTTTCGCGTCGCTCCCGTCAGCTCGGAGATGATTCTCAACCACATCGCCCAGCACGCGCTCGGGCTGCCCCGCTCCTATTAGTCCTTCTACTGCCAACGCTGTGCGACGCACGGATGCCGGCCCGAGCGTTACATTGAAAACATCAGAGGCTTGAACACTCCGGGTCGTTCCTCCGCCATCTGGCCGCCGGCCGAAGACGAACACGCCGCTCTCGTCGAGCGATGTCACTCGCTCGGATGGACAGACGGGTTACCCGTGCTGCCGCCCACCGCCGCACGAGTCGATGCCATGCTCGGCAAATGGCTGGAGCGTCGTGACGAAGTAGTCGCCACGCTGCCACCTGCTCTCGGAGAGGCAACGCTCGAAGCGATAGCTGCCAACTGCGTTCTGGCCGGATGCCTAACCGGCCATCTTCCCGTAGTGGCCGCTGCCGTACAGGCCGTATCGCACCGCCGCTTCAACCTCGACGCCGTCGTAACCGGGCTGAACTCCGCCAGCCCCGTGGTGATAGTGGATGGTCCGATCGTCGAGGAGCTCGCTTTCAACAGCGGCGCGGGTGGCCTCGGTGCAGGGAATCGAGCCAACGCAGCAATTGGCCGCGCCGTGCAGTTGTGCATCCGCAACATCGGGGGGGCTCGGCACGGTGAGCTCGACGGCGCGACTCACGGGCACTCTGGCAAGTACTCCTATCTCATCGCTGCCTCACAAACCTCGCCCTGGGAGCCACTGCGCACCCGGCTCGGGTTTGGTGCCGACGACTCACTGGTCACAGTGAAGGCAGCGGACGCACCGCTCTGTGTCGCCGACATGGGCCACGACGATGCGACTTCGATCCTCGAGACGATCGCGAGGTCGGTGGCCATCCCCGGGTCGTACAACGCGTACTTCCGACAGGAACTGTGGTTGGTCTTGTCGCCCGAGCATGCGTGGCGGCTCAGCGATGCCGGGATCGGGCCCGACGAGATCGCTCTGTACATCCATGAGTTCGCCACCATCTCCGCCGGACAGCTACGAGGCCATGGACTCTACGGATTCGTCGACGAAACCCTGCCACCGACCTGGATCCAGGACGCCGCTGACTCCGACTTGATCAGCGTCGTCGATCGCCCGGACAGAGTCCGCGTGCTCGTATCTGGTGGATTGCATGGCGGATACACGAGCGTGCTGCTCGGCCAGGGCGTGAGCGTCAGCCAGAAGGTCGAGTCGTGGTGAGCGATCGTCCCGATGGCCTCGTGTCGCCGACCTTCCGGTCCCGCAGCATCCTGGCGCCGGCAGCGAGGCCGTCGAGCCTCAACGACTTGTCTGTCGGTTTGGTCGACAGCATGGTCAACCCGGGCGCCGGGTGGGGGCGCGGGATACTCAAGGCGGTAGAGGATGAGCTGAGACGAAGGTGGCCCCGCGTACGCACCGAACAGATCTCGCGTCCCCAACTCGGCGTGCACGAGCCCTTGCGCTGGGCAAAGGCAATGGCCGCCCAGCACGCAGCCGTTGTGATTGCGGCAGGTGACTGAGCAACGTGCACGTCGCGCAGTTCGCGCGACGCCATCTCATGCGAGGCACTCGGCGTCCCGGCAGCCATCGTTGCCACCGGGCCCCTGGCAATCACTGCGCGTTCGACGGCAGAGGCGTTCGGCCTTCCGAGCCTTGCAATAGCCGACGTCAACACCCCCCTCTTCGGGCGGACGGAGTCGGAGGTTGCGACCTTGGCGATTCCGGCAGCTGTCGAAGCCGTCCGCCTATTGGTTGGCTGAACTCGAATTCAGTCCAAGATTGCCCAGACGGAGACAGCGAACACGGCGTTCAACATCGCGTCGGGCGGTGCGGTCACTCAGCCCGACGTCGATCGAGCCAACCGTCCAGCTTGACGTAGAGCAGGGCACCTGTCTCGCTCACCATCGGCGCTTCGACACTGCCCGGCGGCCGACGCAGGTAGCACCCGGTCGCATGGATCTCATCCCCTAGGCGGGCCTCTCCGTCCAGGACGTAATGCTGCCATCGGCAACTGTGGCTCCCTGCTGCGCTTTGTGCATAGTCGGGCGAGAGCCGCACAAGGAGAGTCTGTCCACCGGTCCACGGGTTGTAGCTGAGGACCTTCACCTGAAGTCGATCGAGATCCATGCCGTCCAACGCGAGTTGCGTGCGGGCGTATGCCGGGCCGGGGAGCCACGCCAGGTGTCCCGTTTGTAGGCGACGCACCCACCCTCTCGGACCCACCGCGGCCTCGAGATCCTCAGGATGGAGGAAGTTGGTGCCGGCTTCGCTATCCGGCCGAATGTTTCTCGAAGTGGCGCGACTGCCCTCGGCCTCGTCCTCACCCTCGAAGCCGAGAATGGCCACAAATCCTGATTCCGATCCTGCAGCGTGAACGAATCCCGGAGGCCGCCAGAAGTAGTCGTCGGGCTCGAACTCACCCTCTCCGTCCAGGCTCAGGAAACCGCTGATCACGAAGCATTCTTCGACCGAATCGTGATAGGAGTTGGTGAGATCGCGAAAACCACCGTCGACCTTGATCAGGTCGAGGCGACGCTTCGTTTCAGGGTCGTGCATGAGCGTCTTCTGGTGATAGTGCGCCATCAGACCCTCAACTAGATGATCGGGCCCGATGTTCTCGCGGAATGCCTGAGCCATCCCCCTGACGACGTCCAGTCCATCGGTCCACGGCATATCCGAAGTGTCTACGAAGGTGCGGTTCATTGTCTTCCCCTGCTCGAAGGGCGGTCCGTTGGTCGCACATCATATGATGCGGCAAGCAACCGCCGCGGCGAATAACGAGAGACGGAGCGATCGAGACGACCAAGACAGTGTGGGGGATCGAGCTCCCTCAATTCTTCATTGACGGGCCCGTAGACGTCGAGCTGATCGAGCGATTTTCGACACGCGCCGAAGATCTGGGTTTCGACGGGCTCTGGGTGGAGGATCTACCGCCGCGAGATTTCCCGTGGATCGAGCCGGTTGCTCTTC
>Ga0114996_10008647_pt1 | contig 11278 bp, 9 predicted proteins | sample ArcticOcean_MG_C_4_FD_87039 | JGI IMG/M metagenome (GOLD analysis project Ga0114996, IMG submission 87039) | Marine microbial communities from western Arctic Ocean - ArcticOcean_MG_CB4_134 | ecosystem: Environmental > Aquatic > Marine > Oceanic | place: Arctic Ocean: Canada Basin | collected... | reverse complement strand
GGCCTTGCGGTTCCCTACGGTTACCTCCATCGGTCCCGACAGGATCGTTTCATCCTGCTAGAATCAGCCCATGCTGGGCACACTGGCGCACGGCTCCAGACGTGCCGTGTCGTAGCCCCGTCCTGGTGGCGTCTCGTCCGGGTCAACGTTGAGGCTACAATGTTGTCCGAATGCACCGGCTCTCCAAACACTGGGGCGCGGCGTTGCTCTTGGCCTGTCTGCTCACTCCCGCCCAGCTGGGCCACCCGGGAGTCCCGCCCCGGAGCGATCCTCCCGCCTTTTCCCCGGCCCCAGCGATCGAGGCCGCCGAAAAGCTGCCGCGCCTGCGTAGCCTGCTGGTCAACCACCACGGTGAATTGATCCTGGAGCAGTATTTCAACGGCGCCCACTCCAAGCAGGCGGCCAACATCAAGTCGGCCTCGAAAAGCGTCGTATCCGCGCTCGTGGGAATCGCCATCGAGCGCGGGCTCATTGCAAGCGTCGATACGCCGGCCGCCACCTTCTTCCCCGAGCTGCGCGCCGCCAAAGCAGATCAGCGCAAACAGCAAATCACGATCGAAGACCTTCTGACCATGCGGTCAGGGCTGGAACCGACCAGCAACCGTAACTACGGCCGCTGGATCGCCAGCCCCAACTGGGTACGGTACATTCTCAACCGCCCGATGGTGAGCGCACCCGGTTTCGGCATGCACTACAGCACCGGCAACACCCATCTGCTTTCCGCCATCCTGACAAGAACCAGCGGCGCCAGCACCTGGAAACTCGCCAACGAGGCGCTGGCTAAACCACTCGGCATGACGCTCGCCCGGTGGCCCCGCGACCCGCAAGGCATCTACTTCGGCGGCAATGACATGGAGATGACGCCGCGGCAAATGATGGCATTCGGCGAACTCTACGCCAATCACGGCCGCGTCAATGATCGCCAGGTAGTTCCGGCGGAGTGGATCGAGGCGTCGCTCGTTCCACGCACGCGTTCGCGCTGGAGCAAGCGGCTTTACGGCTACGGCTGGTGGATACGCGAGCTGGCTGGCCGGCCTGCCTTCTACGCCTGGGGGTACGGAGGGCAGTTCATTTTCGTCGTCCCCGACCTTGAGCTTGTCGTCGTGACAACCTCGTCCGCCAACCCCGGCTCAGAGCGGGGCAGTCACCGGCGGGCGCTCGCTGCATTGGTGGAAGAACAGGTCGTGGCCCCGATAGCACGAGCCGCTGGGATGGCGTAAAGAGCAAGTGCTGCCACAGCCTCCGTCTAGTCGTCCAGCCGTGGGACGTTTGAGCCGCGACCGTAAGGGAGCAGTAACCACCCCAATGCGCTCCCCCGCCCCAGGCCCCATCACTCTCCACCGAGAGCCTTTCCAGCCGCGAAGCGGCGCGGGAAAGTAGCCCTGGGTGAAGCGAAGTGCAACCCAGGGTTCGCGAACCATCAGAGGGTAAGCCCTGAAAGGGGCGCAGGGGCAAACCGGCCCATTCGTCTCCCGCTGACTGCGATGAGAGGTTCGCATTCGATGTGCGGCGGTCGCTCAACCGTGCCCGCAACTAGCCTGCATTTCTCAGCGGCTGACGGGCCAAGCACATGAGAGGCCCGCCATTACTTCGTTGCCCTTGCTCGGGACGATTGGGCGTCGCCGCGTTGCGGCGATGGACCGGCAAGATTGCCGGTCCCTACGGCGCGCGCCTCGTGCTGACAGGCCTCTCACGCACTTCGTCTCGCCACCCGATGAGAAATGCAGGCTAGACCACACGCCACGCCGGGGAGCTATTCGGTGACGAATAGGAGCCAGAAAAGCCTCCCACTAGAATATGCGCCGGGCCATTCTGCAAGAATAGGATTCGCCCAACTGGAAGTCAGCACCCCACGCAGCTCAACGGATCAGCGGATCAGCGGCTCAGCAGCTCAACGGCTCAACGGATCAACAATGCAAAAGAAACCTTTCTTCTACGGCTGGTATATCGTTAGCGCCGCGTTTTTCACGATGATGCTGACCGTCGGCCTGACGCTCTACAATCTGCCGTTCTTCTATGAATTCTTCATTGACGAGTTTGGCTGGACCGACACACAGGCCACCAGAGGGTTTCTGATCGGAACGTTGCTGGTACTCCCGTTCGGGGGATTTCTTGTCCACCGCTTCAGCGCCCGCAAGCTGATCATCGTCGGCGCTTTGTTGCAACTCGTTGCCTTCAACAGCTTTGGACTGATGGGCGGCAGCCTGTTCCTCTACTACTTCGTCTGGTGCGCGCTGATGGCGGGTTTTCTCTACTCCGGCCCGATACCCCATCAGGTGATCTTGTCGCAGTGGTTTCACCGCAACCGGGGCACCGCATTTGGTGTGGCGTATCTCGGCTTGGGACTCGGCGGGGCCATCGCGCAGAAGTATGTGGCCCTGCCATTGATCGAGGCCTACGGATGGCGCGTCGCGATGCAGGGAGTCGGAAGCGTTCTGTTGCTTTGCGTTCCGCTTGTTTTGTTCATCGTGCGGGACCGGCCCGCCGAGAAGGGTCTGTTCCCGGACGGGGCGGACGCGCCTCCACCGGACGCCGCGGTCGAATCACACTCGTTCGGTTACTTGTTCCGCCAGCGGGCATTTTGGCTATTGGCGATGGCCAGTTTCTGCAGCATCGGGGCGATCGGCGCGGTGGACCACAATCTTCCGCTGCTGTTTCGGCGGGCGGGATTGGGACGGGACGTCGTCGCGAATACGAACTTCCTGCGGCTCAGCTCCAGTTTGGCCGGCAGATTCATTATGGGGCGGATGGCGGACCGCTTCAACAAAAAGTATGTGATGATCGCCGCCTATCTATTTGTCGCGCTGCCGGTACCGCTGCTAGCAATCATCGACCAGCCCGGTATCCCTCAGACCTTCGCGGTGATTTTCGGTTTTGGAATGGGCGCCGATTTCATGCTGATCCCGCTGATGGCGGCCGAGATTTTCGGAGCCAATTCTCTGGCTCGCACGATGGGCATCATCTGGCCGTTCGATTCGGTCGGCCAAGCGTTGTGTCCCAATATCGTCGCCTACTTGCGCGATCGCTCGCAGAGCTACACGGGTCCGTTGACCATGGTCTTCGTGCTGGCGATGGTGGGCGCTTTTGGAGTTTCCCTGTTGCCGACCAAGAGCGCTCAGCACAAAGAGCCCCAGCCATCCTAACCCACAATACTGTCCACTGGGAGCCTTCGAGCCCAGAGTCGTTTGAGCCGCGACCCCGCGAGCCCCCGCACAACCAGATAAAGTTCATGCCGTCTCAACAGAGACGTGGACGGAAGTCCACGCTCTGGAGTGTCTACATTTCGCAGGCCCCCGGGGCGGCTCAGGTCTCGCTGGCGGCGTGTCAGGAGGTCCTGATTGACTGCCTTCACTGCCTAGTCACTGTCTCAAAAAAGTTGTTGAAACTAAATAGGTTACAAGTTGATGGCATAAATATTCTTTACAGAATGTCAGGAAATGTCATGATATGCCAGGTTTTGAGGGCGTTTTCCTTGGTTTTGGGCCTCTCTCGTTTCGTTCATTCCTATAGTGTTTTTGTTTTCAACGACTTGAGATGAGGACGCCGGGCGGGCGAGCGTCAGTCTCCCTGACAAAATAGCTGTTTGCCGCGGGGTTTTGCGTGTTCGTTTGCGGTGAGTCATCGGCTGATCCGGTGGCGGCTGATCTGATGCCGCCAGGGGTTTCGAGCTGATGCGAGGAAAGACATGTCGCCACCGATGGCGACACTCCACGTTGGAAGTGTGCATCACGCCGCGCGCCCCACCTTTTGTTGCCTGCTGGCCTACTTCCCCCCCCCCGACTTTCTGCTTGTATTGTAGCAGACGGGGGTCGGTTTTTCGGTTCGTTCGGCTGCAGTTAATGGACGCAAGTGATTGACAATATGTAGTTTAAATATTTTTTGTTCTTACGTGAACGATCGCTTACGTTTTGGGTTTCGAAGTGCGGGCCCATGCTACATTCTGCTGGTGCGAGGCGGGACAGGCATGCTTTCCCGTCAAGGACCGCGGTTGAGAGCAGCGTTCGTGTTGAACGGCGAGACGCCGGCTCCGGAACGGCAGTTACACCAATCCCGAGGCTGCGGGCTGGATGCCCATTGGAACGAAAGCCCTTTGAAACGGGCTGCGGAACGGGGTGGGGAGGCATTTGTCAACCGGCCCTACAAGGACCGGCCTATCCGAATCAAGCCACGTAAACGTGGCTTAGCAGCTCGTGGTGAAAGTCCGATGGCGGTGAAAAAAGTGGACAGCCAGCCGATTTCCGCGCGACTGGCGTTGAAAACAAGGCTGTTCGGCGACCGGAAACCGGTGGTAGTCCCGCATTTTTCGCCCGGAGATCGGTGGCAGTCTCCCATTTTTGTCGGCAGCCACTTCCGCCACGGACTGCTGGCCAAAAGACCGCTTGGCGCTAAGCGCGTAGCTCTAAAATGTAGAAACTCCAGACATCAGGGCTTCGAAAGCGTCTCGGCGTCAAGGCCGCTGTTGTAAACAACCTCGGTCAAGGCAAGCGCCGCCACTTCTTTTCCGCCTTGGTTGACTTGCGTCTTGAACGGTATCCGAATACCGTCAACCTCGCGGTAGTCAGAGTAGACTTGTTCGATCTCGGCCGGTCCGTCGCCCGCCGATCCTTGGTGAACCGACTTGACGACGCCCCCACTTTCAGAGTCCACCCACAATCGGATTGAACCCGCGTCCGCCGATGAGATCTCAATGACGCTGGCCGTCTTGCCGTCGACTTCATCCTGCTGGACGAAGTTCACTGTTCGTCCGGGCTGACCGGCACTGAGCAGCAGCGTCTCTCTCATACGAAACAACGCACTTTTCATTTCCTTGACCTGGGGCCCGGGCATAGGCCCCTGGCCTTGCGGACTATTCATCCAGCCGCTGTCCCCTTGGAGGAACACGGTCATGGCTCCGAAGGGCATGCGATTCTCTTGCCGGAAGACATCGGGAACGATGATCTGCGTGGTTTGCTCCAATGACATTGAGCCCATCGCAAGCCTGCCCCTTTTTGTCACGTCTTTTACGCCTGCCAGTCTCTCGGCGCCGCCAGCGGCCTCGACAGCTTTGGCGAGAATTGCGCGACCCTTTTCCAGCGTGCCTTCGCTGGCTTCGGAAAGAGATTGCTTCGGCTCGGGAATCGTGATGTCCAGCGTCGTGACTTCTCTGCCGAGGGTGTCGAGGGGCTGGTCAAAGTCAGCGGGTTTGCCGACGACTACGAATTTCAGATCGTCGGGGCGCAGATATTTTTCCGCAACACGCAGGACGTCTTCTTTCGAGATCGCCGCGATCCGTTCCTTGTACCGGAAGATGAAATCTTGCGGGTATCCCCAATAGCGATAGATCATCAGGCGGTCGAGAGTCTTGCGAGGGGTCTCGAAATTGAAGACGAAACTGTTAGCACCGAATCCTTGGCGGTGCGAAGTTCTTCGTCGCCGACGGGCTCGGAACGCATCCGTTCCACTTCTTTCAATGCGGCGGTAATCGCCTGCACGGTTGACTCCGACTTCGTGCCGATCGATATCGTGAAGACGCCGGGGTGGCCGTACTCGGCGCCCCAGGAAGCCCCGGCCTGATAGGCCAGTCCGAGGTTACCGCGCACTTCCTTGAACAGGCGGCTCTGAAACCCTCCGCCGAGAATCGCGCTCATCACGCGCAACGCGGGATAGTCCTCGTCTTTCAGCTGACCTCCGAGATGGCCAATGCGGATGCTCGATTGATTGACGTCGTTCTTCTCGACAAGAAAGACGCCGCCCGCCGGCTTTTTCGGCACCGCGGGGAACGCAGGTATGGGCGCTTGTTTAGAGTCCCAGCCCGCAAAGGCTTTCTCGATTTTCGCTTTCATCTCGGCGGCGGAAAAATCACCATGGATCGCTAGCTTGACATTGGCGGGGAAGACGTATCGCTGGTAAAAAGCTTCGAGGTCGGCCTTTGTGATGCGATCCAAATGCTCGTACTGGAGCTGCCATCCGTAGGGCGTGCCGGTGCCGTAGACCAAGTTGCGGAACTCGCGGCCGGCTATGCCCGCGGCGTCGTCGTTGCGGCGGGCGATCCCGCTGCGAGCCTGCTGCAGAGTGAAATCAATTTTGTCCTGCCGAAAAGCCGGGCGGGTCAATACGCTGTTGAATAGGGCCAGCACCGCATCGAAATTTTCACTCAGCGTCCAGAAGCTAACTTGACCGCTGGTTTCTCCGATCCCTGCTTCGATCGACGCCGCCATGCTTTCTAGTTTTTCGTCGATCTGCTCACCCGTCATCGACTCGGTGCCGCCGAGTCTCCAGACGGAACCGGTAACCCCGGCGAGTCCAATCTTGTCGGGCGGGTCGAAAAGATTTCCAGTTCGAATCGAAGCCGAGCCGCTGATCACCGGAAGCGAACGGTCTTCCAGCAGGTACAACTCGATGCCGTTGGGAAGGGTGTAAGGGGTGACTTCCGGAATCTCCACCTGGCGCAAGGGCGGATAACGTTTGGCGATCTCCTCGTGCGAAGAGGCCGGTTGCTGCCCCGGCACGACTGCCGCAAGCAGCAGCGAGAACACCAAGACTAGCGCCGGTTTCAATTTCGCCCGCATCAACTTTTGCCTCCCGATCATTCTGTCCCCGCGGCGGCGTCATCCTGCTCAGCCTTGACCGAGTAAGTGACGGTTCGTTTGTCGCGCCGGAAATATTCCTTCGCGACGCGCTGAACGTCATTGGCCGTGACGCTCTTGATTTCGTCAAGCTGGCGAAACATCTGGCGCCAATCGCCGAAGTTGACATGATTGCTTGTGAGCTGTGAGGCCAGCCCGACTGTACTATCGAGTTGCCGAATCAGCCCCGCTCTGGCTTTGGTCTTCACCATATCGAGCGTGGCCTCATCGACCTGCTCATTCTTCATCCGCTCGATCACTTCATACATCGCTTGCTCGATTTCCTCGACGGTGTGACCGGCCGTCGGCAGCGCGAAAAAGAGGAAGAGGGAAGTGTACTTGCTACCAGGAAAGTTAGGAAAACCGCCGGCGAACAGGGCGATCTGTTTGTCGCGCACCAAGTCTTTGTAGAGCCAGCTTGTGCGGCCACTGCTCAGGACGCTAGAGATCACGTCGAAGACCGCCCGGTCGGCGTGATCATGGGATGGTTTCTTGTACCCGACAATGACCGCCGGCTGCGATTCCGAGATGACTTCAATGCGGCGTTCCCCTTGCTGCTCCGGTTCCTGGGTCTGCACGGCGGGAGGCAGCGGCTGCTTCGGCAGACGGCCAAAGTAGGTCTCGGCCCATTGCCGCATTTGTTCGGGGTCGACGTCTCCGGCAATCGCGATCGTCAAGTTGCCGGGACCGTAATATGTTTTGAAGAACCGCCGCGCGTCTTCAACACTCAATGTGTTGATGTCGCTTGCCCAGCCCACGCCCGGCCGCCCGTAAGGATGAGCCTGATAGGCGGCCGCCAGAAACGCTTCGATCATGCGGCCCAGCGGGTTCGATTCGGTTCGCATGCGGCGTTCTTCACGAACAACATTTCGTTCTTTGTAAAAGTCACGAAAAACCGGACGCAGAAATCGCTCCGACTCCAGATAGAACCAAAGCTCTGTTCGGTTGGAGGGCAGGCGATTGTAATAGACCGTCGAGTCGAGTGAAGTCCCGGCGTTCAAACCCGTGCCGCCGTTCTCTTCGATGATGCGCGTGTACTCGTTACTGTTGGCTAGTTTGGCGGCTTCCTCGGCGGCTTGATCGAATTATTGCTGGAGTTCGGTGAGCCGCGATTCGTCGGCGCGGGGTCCTTTACGGCGTTCGGCCTGCAGCGCCGAGTAAGTCTGATCAACGGCGTCGAGCGCTGGCTGCTCTTTGTCATAGTCTTTGGAGCCGATCTTGGCCGTGCCTTTGAAAGCCATGTGCTCGAACATATGAGCCAGGCCGGTCAGGCCGGACGGGTCGTCCGCGCTTCCTACATTTGCATACGTGTTGAACGAAACAACCGGTGCGTTGTGACGCTCGAGAACAATGAAGTGCATCCCGTTGTCCAGCGTGAATTCGGTGACGGCCTTCTCGAAACTCGCCAGATCCTGCGCCCAGGCGGCAGGCGAGAGGGCACCCCACAGAAGCAACGCGCATACAGAGCTGCTCGAAAACAACCTCATCCCTTGAAGGTAGCTCAGTTGACGAGCGCAACGCAAAGCGTATGCGTGCGCAACCACGTGATGGCGCAATCTTCACCTTGATGTATCGGCGCTGTCGCGCCCGCGGTTCGTCTTTGCACGAGAGAGTTGCACAACGAACTCGTTGAACGTTCGCGCGCCGCGCGCTGTCGGCCGCACAAGTTTGGTTGCAGCGATTCGAACAACGAGTGTTCGTCGCCAGTTTCCTCCGGACCCTATGGATAAAGGGTCCGGAGCCACTCACGTTGAACCACGGCGCTCGAAACGCCTGTAGATAGGGGATTCTCTAAATCAGAAAAGTGAAAAAATGTTTGGAGAATGACACCAGACGTGTTAAAACATTTATGATGATCAATGTAGTGGGTGAAGGAGAACATTGCCGCGACAAGCGCAGCAACTGGCAGCTTCCGAGCCCCCCGAAGTTGAATCCTAAACAGTGAGGTAAATAAACTATGGCGAAGAAAGCAGCCAAGAAGGCAGCCAAGAAAGCGGCAGCCCCAAAGAAGGCAGCCCCAAAGAAGGCGGCTCCGAAAAAGGCAGTGAAGAAGGCGGCTCCGAAGAAGGCTGCCAAGAAGACGGCTCCGAAGAAGGCTGCCAAGAAGGCGGCTCCGAAGAAGGCAGCCAAGAAGGCGGCCCCGAAGAAGGCAGCCAAGAAGGCGGCCCCGAAGAAGGCAGCCAAGAAGGCGGCCCCGAAGAAGGCAGCCAAGAAGGCAGCCCCGAAGAAGGCAGCCAAGAAGGCGGCCCCGAAGAAGGCAGCCAAGAAGGCAGCCCCGAAAAAAGTAGCAAAGATAGCAGCCCCAAAGAAGGCAGCCAAGAAGGCAGCCCCGAAAAAAGCAGCAAAGAAAGCTGCCCCCAAGAAGGCAGCGCCGAAAAAGAAAGCCGCCAAAAAGAAAAAGTAGCTTGAGTGGCAAGCCGCTTCCGCAAGCTGCTTTTCGTTACGCGGTGGAAGGACAGCGGGCATGGCCGAGTGGCAATTTGGAATGACTCGGCTCCAAACGAACCAAGTGGTAGCCCCGATCGGGCTGCCACTTTTTTTTGTCCATCAACCGGCCCCACGGGCGGGCGAGGACCCGATTCGCCGCTTCGATTCCATCCTCCCGATAGCCGCAAGCGTCCAGTATCCTGAAAGTGACGTTTGCTTGCTCTCAGCGCCACCCGCCCGGCATGGTCATCAAGGTTCAGAAGGTCCGATTCGACTCGATCGCCCTCGACTGCGGGAAGACCCTCGCCCCGGTGGAGGTTGCCTACGAAATCCACGGCGAGCTCAACAGTGAGCGCAGCAACGCCATTCTGATCGAGCACGCATTTTCCGGTGACGCCCACGCCGCCGGTATTAGTGAAGAGGACGGCAAGCCTGGCTGGTGGGACAACATGATCGGCCCCGGCAAGGGCTTTGATACCGATCGCTATTGCGTGATCTCTTCGAATGTGCTCGGCGGCTGCCGCGGGACAACCGGGGCCAGCTCCCTCGACCCCGCGACAGGCCAGCCTTACGGCTCCAGCTTCCCTTTCGTAACCATTGCCGACATGGTGCGTTTGCAAAAGATGCTTGTCGACCATTTGGGCATCAAGAGGCTTCTCTCGGTCGCCGGAGGATCGATGGGCGGCATGCAAGTGCTGCAGTGGGTTGTCAACTACCCCGAGCAAGTTGCCTCGACGATTCCGATCGCCACGACCCTGCAACACTCCGCTCAACAAATCGCGTTTAACGAAGTGGGCCGCCAAGCGATCATGGCCGACCCCGACTGGAAGGGCGGGGACTACTACCCTGGACTCGGTCCCCAGCGCGGGCTGGCTGTCGCGCGCATGATCGGACACATCACCTACATGAGCGACGAGTCGATGCACGAAAAATTCGGCAGGCGCAGGCGCGACACCGGCGGCGGCGCCGTAAACGAGTTTACCGGGCTCTTCGAGGTGGAAAGCTATCTGCGATACCGCGGCGGCGAATTCGTCAGCCGCTTCGACGCCAACTCCTACCTGACGATTACGCGCGCCATGGACTCGATCGATCTCAGCGCCGGCTACGGATCGCTGGGCGATGCGTTCGCCCGCTCAGCAGCGCGGTTTTTGGTGGTAAGCTTTACCTCCGATTGGCTCTACCCCAGCTATCAGTCGCAGCAAATCGTCCGCACCCTTCGCAGCCGGAACCTCGATGTAGCGTATGTCGAGCTGCCCTCCAATCACGGGCATGACGCCTTTCTTTTGGAAGTGGGAGAGCTGACGGAACTGATGCAGCAATTCCTCGATAACACGTACAAGAAACTCCGGCCTGCGCAAAGGCGTCCGGCGTAACCGCCCGGACAAGCACCCCGCCGCCGGCAAGATAAACCGCAGTCTTCCCTATAATTGAGTTTTGTATGGCAACTATCGAGGCTACTCTCAGTTCCGTTGTTCCCGAAGTGCTGGGACGCGGCGACTACAAGATCATTGGCGAGATGGTCACCAACGGCGCGAAGGTGCTCGATCTGGGCTGTGGAGAGGGCGACCTTCTGGCCTGGCTAGTCGATCGCCGAGACGTTCAGGCACGCGGCGTTGAAATCTCGCCCGAGAAAGTACTCAAGTGCGTCGGACACGGCCTCTCCGTCTTCCAAGGTGATATCGACCAGGGACTCGCCGACTACCCTGACAAGTGCTTCGACTACGTTATTCTCAGCCAAACGATTCAAGAAACTCGCCGCCCGCGTAACGTCCTGCGTGAAATGGCAAGAGTGGCGGACCGCCTGATCGTCGCCTTCCCGAACTTCGCCCACTGGAGCGTACCGGTTTCCCTGATGACGTCGGGCCGGGCGCCAAAAACCCGCCACTTGCCCTACGAGTGGTATGACTCACCGAACGTTCACTTCGTGACCATCCTGGACTTCGAAGAGACGCTAGCGGGCCTGGGACTCACGATCGAGCAGTCCTATTTCCTTCAAGGCGACCGCCGCATTCGATGGCTCCCCAACATGCGCGCGCGCATTGCTGTTTACATGGTTCGCAGCGGAGTAGCAAAGAGCGACTGAGAATGCGGCGGGACAGAGCTTGTCCGTTAGTCGGCTGATTCAACGCTAGTGCCAGACCGCAAAGAGACTCTCCCAAGGCTCACGGATCGCATCGGTCTTGGGGGGAGCCGCCTCCAAGTCAGCCCGGTGTGTCTGGGGTATGCGCAATCACCTGCCATGATCC
>Ga0114996_10008645_pt1 | contig 11279 bp, 12 predicted proteins | sample ArcticOcean_MG_C_4_FD_87039 | JGI IMG/M metagenome (GOLD analysis project Ga0114996, IMG submission 87039) | Marine microbial communities from western Arctic Ocean - ArcticOcean_MG_CB4_134 | ecosystem: Environmental > Aquatic > Marine > Oceanic | place: Arctic Ocean: Canada Basin | collected... | reverse complement strand
GCCTGCAGGCGCGCGGCCTCGATCCGCTCCAGGTCCTCATCGACCGGGCCCACGAGAAAGGGATGGATTTTTTTTCCAGTCTGCGGCTGGGCGGCTATGGAGGCATGAATCCCAATCACCTTGTCTCGAATGGCGGCCGCGGATTTGCCCACACCGAAGTGCGCGACCACCAGCATGCCGTCGTCGAAGAGCTGGCCACACGTTATGATGCTGAGGCGGTCGAATTGGATCTATCCGCCTCTCCCGGCGGCTGCGCCCACTGCCTCAATCCAGATGAAGCGGAAGAGCAGGCGTCGGTGATGACGGACTTTGTGCGCGATTGCGCGGCAACGGTCAGGGGTCGGTCCGGCGAACCCGGATTGCTTGGCGCCCGCGTCTACCCGACCGTCGAGTTGAACCGGCGCGCCGGATACGAAGTGGAAACCTGGCTCAGCGAGGGCCTCCTCGACTTTGTCATACCGAGTTCATACTCGTGCTTCGTTCTCGATTCGCAGATGCCGATAGACTGGATTGTCGAAGCGGCTCATCAACAAGAGACTTCCGTGTACGGCATACTGCAACCTTTCTTCCACGACGGGCGACGGACCAACACCAACGTCAAGCACGGATCACCAGAAACGATGAGGGCGGCGGCGTCCAATTTCTGGCAGGCTGACGTCGATGGACTGTGCACCTGGTTCATGGACTGGCCGCTGGGGGACAAGGAACGGAGTATCCTCACCGAAATCGGCGATGCCGACCTGACCATCGAGGGAAACAAGCAGTACTTCCTGCGCCAGCGTGCCGAGAAGGAGGAAAGCTTCGACTATGGCGCCGAGCTTCCCCTGGCGATAACGGCGGACCCGGTGAAGACGCACGAGATCTCTTTGACGATCTCCGATGATCCGGAAAACGAACGTATCGGCCGCATGGCGTTGAAGATCAACGTGGCGGACCTCGTCGTGGCGGACACGTTCGAAGTCAGTCTCAACGGGGTCTCGCTTGACTCGGAAACCTGCCGACGCTCACCCCGTTGGCACGACGCCTTCACCGGCGTATGGCTGGAGTTCACGCTCAACAAGGTCCGGCCCCATAGAGGAGTCAATACGCTGCAATTCGCTTTGCGCGAAAGGCCAACTGACTTCGGAGGGGGGATCAGCATCGACGACGTCGAGCTTATCGTCGAATACGACTTGTTCAAGGCCGGTTAGCTAGTGAGTCGATGCTCGCGTCAGTTCGTGACGCGCAGGCGCGTCCAGTGAACATCCATGGCCTCTTCACTGCCGGCGTAGTAGAGGACGAGGACATCACCATTGGGCAACAGGTCACCAAAAGGAAGACCGAAGGACCACACAGACAGACCAAGGGCGCCATCTGCCCGCGTCTCGCCATCTTCCGGATTGCCGCGTGCTGGTAGATGACCACCTCGCTGTCCGGATCGAAGGCCGCGCCAATCGGGCGCCAATCGGGCGCGGATCGAATGGGTGTTGAAGCGGTCCACGTAGGCGAGCAGGACTCGGCCATCGGGAAAAATGGCGGGATGGGCGGCCTGGTCCGGGAAGCCGAGATCTTCTGCCTGCGACCAGGTGTGACCACATCAGCACTGATGCGCCGATGGAGGTTGTGGTAGGTGCTCGTTTTTGAGTCATAGATCCACAGAAAGGCGCCGAGCCGACCGTCTGGCGCCAGACCGACGCGCTGATCCCAGTTGTAGATCCTGCCGCTGGGGTCGAATCCGGCCACCGCCGGCTCCCCCCACGTTTGCCCCTGATCTCTGGAGTGGAGCATCACCACGCGCTGATACCAGGTCGAGTCATCTTCGTAGGTCTTGTTCGACTCAATGCTCATCACCAGGGTCCCATCCGGCAGGATGATGAGCGGGTTCGTCAGACTGGGTGGTCCGACCACTTCCGGCATCGGTACCTCCCGGAAGGCGGACCAACTGTGGCCAGAGTCATCTGACTCGGCCAGCAGCATACAGGTTGGTAGGCAGGCCCTCGGTGTCGGCGTTGAAGAGCCCTGGCCCGGGTAGGTCTTTCGATCGACCCAATGAAAGACGCCCATGAGTCGACCCGGACTGGTTTCGGTGAGGTAGCCAATTTTCAGAGTGCCGCCGACGCCATTCACGCGGGGCGCCTCGAGCGGCCGAAAGGGTTCACGCCAGGTTGCACCGCTGTCGGTCGAGCGGCTGAACTCGAGACCTTCGTCATCACAGTCTTTGGTCGAGCCGGCGCGCCAGTTGGCGAGCAGATCCCCGTTTGAGAGGGCGACGAAGTTCGGAAATGTCAGATTGGCGCGCGCCGTGCCCGCCTACCGTCGGCAGCCTCAATGACGAAGCTGACGAGGACCGCCGGTTTGTCACGGAAATCGCCATCCCCCCAATCTTGTTGATACAGCACCCAATCTGCCGCCAAAGCCTGGAGACACCTGGCGCCTCAACCTTTACCGCATCGGCGGCAAGGTGAATCCCCAGTAAAGTATGTGGTCGAATACGGGGACGCACGAAGCCCAAATACCATGTCCCGGAACGCTTTGGCCTCGTTCACTTTTCAGCGGATCCGGTGCCTGTGAAGAACCGTTAGCGTCTCGACTGGAAACTGCGTAGCTTGTCTCTACTTGTATCACGAACTACTGGCTCACGCCGTTGGTGACGTCTCTCAGCCGACATAGCTGGCCGATCTAATGAGCCAATAGCTAATGGGCTAATGGGCCTGGCTGCCTCAATTGAGCGCGACCGAAAACATTTCGGAGGACATGTAAAGATGAACGCGGATGAAGATTATGGCTTTGACGTAGCAGGTTTCCTCCATGTGCCTCACGTGCTCAGTACCGCGGAAGTGGCAGCCTGCAACGAAGCGATCGATGCTGGTGGCGGGAATGGAAGTGGTCATCCCTTCCAAGCGCTGCTGGAGCACCCGACGCTAACCAGCTACCTCGAGTCGCTCTGTGGCAAGGGTTACGTCGTGGACAACCCGCCGACTCTTGTCAGTGACGGAACCGAAGGCCCGGTTCCCCTCGTAGTTGGAGATCACGAGCGTCGCCGCCGTCTGCGCTATGCCAACTACTCGGAAACGCGAGTCAGCAAAGGCGTGAGGATTTTCCTGGCTCTGGCGCCGACGCCAGAGACGGGGGGCGTCGCGGTGGTTCAAGGAAGCCACAACAGGTCCACCGAACCGCCAGCCGAGTTCCTCGCTGGTTCTGATCCGCACGGAATGACCCAGGAGCCGGTTCTCGAAGCCGGAGATCTGCTCATCTGCGCTGCGACCATGCTCTACGGCGTTCGCGACCACCCCGGGCGCGTACTCGAGATGGAATTCATCGGCTCGGGGGTAAGGCCGACAGCTGGGTACGAGGAGATTGAAGCTCCCGAGTGGACGACCCAGCTGACACCGGAACAGGTGGCCGTCGTTGGCATCAGAACGGTGGGGCGCGGCGGGACGGTCATCTCTGATGGTGACCGCACATGGGTCGAGGCAGCTGAAGAGCGACCGGCATCGGTGATTCTCAACCTCGACGAGCACAGCCAACCGGATCCCGAGGAGTTGTGGTTCTGGGACGTCCGCGGTTACCTCGTTCTGCGCGGCGTCATGGACGAGGAGTGGCTGGCGGCAGCAAACCGCAGTGTTGATGCAGCTCTGGAAATGCAGGACGGTTTGCCGGAGGGTCACCCGACGCGGATCGAGGAAGTCCCCGAACAGGCGTTGCGCGAAAACGACTGGAAGTGGCCGGAGGAGACATCTCCGAGGCTGTACGGTGAGATCAACCGGCCGCGCATCAGCGGACTCTACCAGCTGCCTGAGCAGCACTGCGACCCCTTTCGCCGAATGATTGCGCACCCGGCGATCGTCAAACGGCTGAATTGGATGCTCGGCTACGGTTTCAGGGAATCGACGGAGCCGATGTGCTGTGTCTACCCGACAGGGACCTGTGGCGGCTCGTTGCACGGCCAGAATCCGGGCGGTTACACGGTCTACAATGGACGCCAGCTCGTTGAGCAAACCAATGTAGCGTGGACCCTGCACGATGAGTCTCCCGGATTCGGTGAGGATAGTGGCGGTTTTCTCTGCGTACCGGGAAGTCACAAGGCGAAATACTCCATCCCAAGGCATCTGACAACCAGTATCGATCTGCCCCAGGTCTACAAGCCGGCCATGAAGGCGGGTGATGTCCTGTTCTTTGGCGGCGTCGCGCACGGCACAACAGCCTGGCGCAGCGAATGGATGCGACGCACGGTCATCCAGTTCATGGGGTCGGCCAATGTCGCCTTGCCACCGGGGGAAAAGGGAGCCGGCTGGCGCTGGAGTACCGACCCGAGCAGCAAGAAGAAGGCTGTGTCAGACGCGGGCTGACTCCACAGTGACTGCCGAACGTCTCCTCTATGAAATGCACATGCACACGCCACTGTGCCGACACGCACGCGGCGAGCCGGAAGAGTATGCTGATGTAGCGCAGCGGCGCGGCCTGCAGGGCATCGTCGTCACCTGCCACAACCCGACAAACGATGGCTGGTCGCCGACCGTGCGCATGAGTGTCGCTGAATTCGACGAGTACGTGGCGCTGGTCGAAAGGGCGCGAACCGCGTGGGCGGGACGCGTTGATGTCCGCCTAGGCATGGAAAGTGACTACGTCCCGGGAATGGAACCGTGGCTGGAGGAGCTGCACGGCAGAGCCGAATTCCATCACGTCCTCGGTTCCGTCCATCCCCACCTGAGCGATTACAAAGAGCGCTATTTTACCGGCGACTCCGAAGCGTTTCAGCGAACCTACTTCGAACATCTGGCGATGGCGGCGGAAACGGGTCTCTTCGACACCATCGCCCATCCGGACCTGGTCAAGATCGTGGCGCCGGATGAGTGGGATTTTGAGCGCACTGCCGACATCGTTCGCCCCAACCTCGACCGCATTGCGGCGACGGGCACGGCGATGGAGTTGAACACCTCCGGACTCAACAAGAAACCCTCTGAGATGAACCCGGGCCGTGGCATGCTTGGGGAAATGCGCCAACGCGGAATACCGGTCGTCATGGGTGCTGACGCCCATGACCCACACAGGGTGTCGGCAAACTTCGAAGATGCCCTCGATGTGCTGAGCGAAGTCGGCTACACCACGGTCAACATCTTCCTCGATCGACAGCGGCAGGAGATTCCCATCGACCGGGTGCGGGCGAGCCTGGTGGCGGATGTTCGGCTGACTGCATGATTGCGACCGCATGATTGAGACCGCCACCTTCGATCTGGGGCGTCGCATAGTTGGTGGTTGGTTCCAAGGCTTTGATGTCGACGAGCGCCAGGTGGTCGAGCGCTGGGAGATGCGTTCCAAGGGAACGCCGCTGATGGGTGTACCCGAAACCTGCGGCGTCATCCATTTGACGTGCGGCCACGATGGCGACATTTACGGTGTCACCCGGAAGGACGTCTTCAAGCTGGATGTGAGCACCCACCGCATCCACTACCTCGACCCGCCGCCGATCAGCGACCTCTACCAGATCGTCGAGGGCAAGCCGGGGGTGTTCTACATTGGCGCCCGCGGCCATCTGCTGGAATACCACCTGAAGGATACGGGCCATTACCGGTAACACACACCGACCGCCTGCGACCGGGGTCGGGTCGGGTCGTCCTTACCCACTATAGCGAACCGCTGTAGAGAACCTTCAGCAGAGCGCTGCGCCCCGCTTTGCCGAAGACGTTGACCCCCCGCACTTCCAGCTTGTTGTCACCCCCGTGCAGCACCCAGCGCAGGGGCGCCTCCTGCGACTCCGTCCACTCACCGCCGTCGATCTTGATCTGGAAGTGTGCGAAGTTCGGCGTCGCCGTCTCCACATCCATTTCCAGAACACCAGCTTTCTCAGCGGCGCGCGGGTACAGCCGCGTCTGGTTGACGGACCAGTTGAAATCGGCCGGCCGCGATGTCTGCAGTGAGTACTCGGCGTATATCGGATCGATGTCTACTGACCACCACAGGTAGCCGTCCCAGTGGTACTGACTGTAGCCGTGATACAGTTCAGCGGGTTCAGCCTGGACCAGATGAGTGTTCCTCAAAGGAATCCCGAAGCGGGAAAACAGGCGACCCCAGGATTTGGTCATCTTCGCCTTCGTCTTCTGCGGCAGCTTGTTGATCGTCAGCTGATGGGATTTGCCGGCCTGATGGAAACGGTGAAACTCGAGCGCGCCGATCGGTACGCCGCGACTTTCATACTGAGCGTCGTGCTCGCGACCGGGGCCGGCATCCTCGAGGATCCACTTCTGCAATTCGTCGGACCAGACCTCAGCCAGGCAGTGATGATCGACAACGAGGACGCGGGCGACGTAGCCCAGTGCTGAGGCGCAACCGGCGAAAACGGCGCCGTAATGCGTGCACATACCAAAACCCCAGTTTCCCTTCGTCGTCGAGAGGATTTCGATCGGGTCCCAGGATGGACAGTAGCGATACTTCTCCGCCTGCCAACCGTACCACTGACTGTGAACCCAGTCGCGCAGCAGGGCGAATTTCTCCAGATCCGTCTTCCCCGCGGCGACCACTTCGTGCAGCCGGTTCTCCTTGACCAGGCGGTCAACGCGAAAGTGAGGAGTGAGGTATTCGAAGTCGTATGAGCTGTAGACGATGTCCGGCTGATCGGACTTCAGCAGCTCAACCCCTTTGAGCGAACCCCGCGCTTCGGTTGAGTCGATGGTCAGGGAAACGCTTTTCAGCACTGGGGTGACAGCGGCTGAATTCGAACTCAGAATTGCCCGCCACTGAGCAAAGCGACCCGGTTCGTCGATCGCCGTCAGCGCCTCCCATGAGCTCCAGTGCTTGGCGTAAAAAGCGGGTGTCGACCCGGAGCGCATCTCGAAGTCGATTTTCGTGCCTCGGGGCGCCTGCTTCTCGCAGGTCAACCGCAGGCGCCGGATATCGACGCGCGGCGCCATGCCGTTGCCCTCCGGATCGGCCAGGTCGAATGCCGGTGACACAAGCGTGCCAGCTGGGGCAAACCCCTTGAGGCGCAGCCGGACCATGTACTCCCCTTTTGTCTGCCCATCAGCCCCCAGCGCGTTTCTGTGCCAGGTCTGGCCACCGTCGAAGCTGCGGCTGCTGCGAGATCCGTTACATGGGTCGATGACGATGGACCCGTTCATGAAATCGATCTCGTTGAGCCCTTTCTTGAGATAGCGGGCCGCAATGCGGGCCCGATCCCAACCGCCCGTCATCATGCGATCAAAATCCTGGTGATGATTGATGCGATTTCCGTTGACCATCAGCTGCAGTGGTTTGCCGCCGGCGGGGTTGACGCCCTTGACATAAAAGAGCAGCTCAGCGCTCTTGACCTGAGCCGAGAAAAGATCGAATTCGACACGGGCGCAGTTGCCCTCCCCGCCCAGCTCGTCGCTGAGTTCGACGCTGACGCCCTGCTCATTGGTCAGCATGAGCGTTGGGGCCAACCGAGCGCTGGCACTGGTCTGAGCATCGACAAAACGATCGCGGCGGTAATCGCGAAAATCGCGCTGGACAATTCGCCTGCTGGCCATGACAACCTTTCGTGGTGGTTTGGTGCGAGGTGGCTCAGAACGACCGATCAAGAATAAGACCTATCGCCGAGGTGGACCACTTTACCAATGGTTGAGCACCGTGCTGAACACGATGGCATCAAGTGATTCTGCACGGTGCTGGGTCGCCATCTGCAATGGTGTATGAAGTTTCTGGATCTGGAGACCTGGGTTTTGGCAAACGCATCGTCGACTTAACCCTGGAGGAGGCGGAACGGGCGAGGGAGTTGATGCAGGATCGTGGGCTTTCGGTCTATTGCTTTTCCACCCAGCTCTTGGAGCCGGACATCGAGCTGGGTGAGGCAGTATTCCGTGATGAACACCTCGAAAAGGTGAACCACACGATTGAGATTGCCAGAATCATGCAACCGAAGATGATCCGCTCTGCTGGCGGACCAGCCAGCAGAGCGGCGATCGCCGACAGCAGTGCTTATGACGGAGCACTCCTGGGCTTCGCCCTCTTCAGCTGCCAGGGGCTCGACAGTCGAAGACTGTTTCCTCACCGGCATTCCGCCAACGCCTGTCCACGGCACCGTTCACGGGTCTTGACCGGACCTTCGGTATCGTGTTTTATCCTTCTTTCCTTTCCCACAGACCGACAAAAACTCAGCTCTGAAGAGGAAATGAATTAATCATGGCAGCACGGACGATCCAGGAACTGTTCGATTGCAGTGGCAAGGTGGCGTTGATCACTGGCGCTACCGGGCATTTAGGAACGGCATTTGCCAATGCGCTCGCTGAAGCGGGAGCCAGCGTCATCATCAGCAGCCGTGACAGAGGGCGAGCACGAGAGGCGGCGGCAAAACTACCCTCCCCGGGCGGCACCACACACCACGGAGTCACTCTGGACCAGATGGACGGCGCTTCGGTGCAGAGCGGCTTCGACGAAGCTGTGAAAGCGGCGGGACAGATTGATGTGCTGGTGAACAACGGCCTCGATGCGGAAGGCAAAGACCTGAGGGAGATCTCTTTTGATGAGTTTGCCCGACATCAGACCAACAACGCCGGGTATTTCACCCTCGCCCGCCTGTTGCACGATCATGCGGTAGGACGCGGGGCGCCCGGGAGCATCATCAACCTGGGATCGATGTACGGACAGGTAGGATCATATCCCGATGCGTACGCGGGAGTCTGCTCCGCCAGTTCGGTGGCCTATCACGCCTTGAAAGGCGGCACCATTCACATGACGCGGCACCTCGCAGTGTATTGGGCAAAAGACAATGTGCGAGTCAACTGCCTGAGCCCGGGAGCGTTCCCGAGCAGCGCCGCACCTCAGCAGATGGTGGGTCGCCTCGAAGCGAAATGTCCGATGGGACGCATGGGTGACCCCTCTGAGCTCAAGGGCATCATCGTCTTCCTCGCGAGCGATGCGTCCAGCTACATGACCGGCCAGAACGTGACGATCGACGGCGGCTGGACTGCCTGGTAGTAGGACCGGCTGGTAACAGGACCATGCTATTAACGGACCTGGCTCTGGTTGGAACTCTACCGATTCCCCCGCACCAGCACAAAAGCCTCAACGTCCGGCAGGCGCTTCTTGAGCGCTGCCAGAAAATTGTCCCGCGTCTGGTCCATGACGTCGGATCACCGATATCGTGCTCTTTGAGTCGGCCGTTGTCCAGCTGGACAATCTCCGACGAGGTGTGTTCACAATGGACGCCGGAGACCGAAATACCGTCTCTGCTCATGCGGGCGGGCAATGTCTTTTTCCTGCACATGATCCTGATGGATTCGGACGCAGGACTCGCCATGTGCTGGGGACACTCGGTATTGGTGAGAGAGAACGGCGTTGAGCGGCTCAGCCGCCATCTCCTCGACCTGATCGAACTTTAACCTCGCAATAGGAAGAAAGTGAGTGAGTGAGATGCTGAAAATCGAATTGCTGGACCCGGCTGATCCGGACCGCGCAGCGGCGACCTTCCACCGCGACGGCTTCGTGGCGTTGCGAGATGTCTTGTCGCCGCAGCAGCTGAGCGCCATCCAGGCATCCTACCAGGAGGTGATCGAGCTGGAACTGCAGCCCGATCCGGAACGCATGGGGGATCGCGGCCACCACCGCTACTCCGCATCCGGCAGGGACAATCAGCCGGAGTGGAGCGTGCTGATGGACCTGCCGACCGTGCTGCCGACACTGGATGCCATATGGATGCCGGAGTCCCGCTGGCATAAAGCTGAATCAGGCGGAGCGGATTACGTCTGCCGCGGCACTGGAGGAGACTACTCGCTGCCCGGTGCCGAGATACAGGAGCTGCACTCGGACGGCCTGCTCGAGATTACCGACCCCCATGGACACACCTCGATCCGCGACACGCCGACACCTCAGATAACCGTCAATATTGCGATGATCGACTTCACCGTGGAAAACGGCGCCACCCGGGTCATCCCCTTTTCACAACGATCGCGCGCTGCCATTCCAACCCTGGAAGAGGAGCCGGAGTGGATGAAAGAGTGCACCGTCTGTGTGTTGGCGGGGACCGCCATCCTGCGCGACATCCGCACCTGGCACGCTGGCACGGCCAACAACTCCAACGACATCCGGCCCATGACCGGCGTCGCTTACCTCGCTCCCTGGTTCCGCTATCGCAGCGACTCGAAGTCATTGACGCGCGAGACCTACGAAAGCCTGACACCTCGCGGCCGGGAAGTCTGTCGATATCTGGTTCAGGACTCGTAATAGACAATCCGCAGAAATCAGAACAACGGAAGGGTGAAGAGAGAATAAACCGATTGAAAAACAAGGTCGCCATTGTCACCGGAGCCACTCTGGGCCTGGGAAAAGCGGCAACACTGTTGTTTGCCCGGGAAGGGGCGTCCGTTGTCATCTGTGACCGCGGCCGCACGCCGGAGAACGCGGAGAGGGAGAGGTTGTGCCATTGATGATCTAGCGTGGAAGCGGGAGCATTATCAATGTGCCGTCACACCTGGCTCTCGTCGGCAGTGGCAGTCTGTCCGCTTACGGTCCGGCCAAGGCGGGTATGATCAATTTCACCAAGACGATCGCCGTCATGTATGGTCCTCACGGCATTCGCGCCAACTCGCTCACCCCGGCTCGCATGATCACGGAAAAGAAGCAGGAGATGCTGGATAAGAGCCCATCGCAGATCAGGAAACAGAAGTCCGTCTATCCAATGGGGAGTCCAGCCCTGCCAGAGCAGGTGGCTGATGCGATGCTCTTTTTGGCGTCCGACGAATCGATGGCCGTTACAGGACACAACCTGGTCGCCGATCGCGGCGCCACGGCACAATGTCCCGTGAGCGTGCCGGTTGACCGGTCAGAGGCAAACCTCAAGGAACTGCTTGAAGCTCAGGGGTCTGGCTGGCTGGAAGATGAGATTTGAGCGGAGCTCTACTTGCGCGGGCTACTTGCATCTCCAAAAAGAGCGGAGTTGAGCGTTTCAAGGGAGACATCCGACTTCCGACCAAGGCGGCCGGCGAGATCGAAGGTTGATACCGTCACCATCGCAAGTCCCTCCTGGACGCGAACATCGTGCAGACCGACGATCCGGATGGCCGGGGATGGTGTACCGTCCGGGCTCAGGAGGCCGGCCGGTTCAATCCAGGTTCGTATCATAGTTAAAAAGATACAGCGTGGGGCGCCAAAGCGAAACGAAACCACGCAAGAGATTGCGTGAAAACGGACAAAGACTCGAACAACCAGACGAATATGCCAGTGAAAAGTATGCCGGTCAAGTCCCAGATTCAGTTGAAACAGAGCACAGGCTCGGGTGAATGTGTCAGCCCGTCATGGCGAGCTGTTTGATACCGAGCTCGGCTTGT
>Ga0114996_10008641_pt1 | contig 11283 bp, 8 predicted proteins | sample ArcticOcean_MG_C_4_FD_87039 | JGI IMG/M metagenome (GOLD analysis project Ga0114996, IMG submission 87039) | Marine microbial communities from western Arctic Ocean - ArcticOcean_MG_CB4_134 | ecosystem: Environmental > Aquatic > Marine > Oceanic | place: Arctic Ocean: Canada Basin | collected... | reverse complement strand
GGAATGAGTTGCGACATAAACGCTCTGCTGGCGGCCTGAATCGCTCCCAGCATAGACCCTGCAACCACAGCAATCACGAAGAACACTTCCTTCGATTCCACGAAGTAAATGCTCCCGACCACGGCCGTCCACACCACCAACGTCAGGGTGATCACTCGCTTGGGGCCCCAACGGTCTGTCGGGTTCGCCAGTGCCAACGACCCTACGAGCGCCGATCCCTGAACCACCAGGAACAGCAGGATCACCTCTTTCTGATCGAATCCCAGCGTCGTAGCGGCGAAGATCCCGGCAAAGTAGATGGTCGTATTCACACCATCGATGTAGATGAAAAATGCGAGCAGGAACCGTCGAATGGCGGGTTGCGAAAGGACATCCCCCCACAGCTTTCTGAATCCGAGGGCTCCTTCAACAGCAGCGCTCAGCAACGACTTCTTGGACCTCTGATCTCTAGGCAGAAAAAAGAATGCCGGGAGGGCGAACACGAGGAAAAATCCGGCGACCATCAGCCAGATCGCATCGAAGTTCCCGGCAGTGACCAGTGGCAGCGCAATCAGAAGGCCTGCAGCCGACCCGGCGTATCCCGTACCAAACCCGATTCCGGAGACGAACCCCTGCCGATCTTTCGGAGCGATTTCGGGGAGGTAGGCGTTGTAGAAGACCATCGCGCCTTCGAAACCGACATTGGCCACAACGGCGATGGCGGCGCCCCAGAGGATCATCCCGGGCTCGATCGTTGTGAAGAGGGCCACGGAACCAACACAGATGAGGGAGTAGATCACCATCATCCGCTTCCGAATGCCCACCCTATCCGCCAGAGAGCCCAGCGGAGGCGACGACAACGCAACGAACAGCATCGACACCGATATCACCCGCCCCCACCAGAGGTCGCCCAAACCCTCTTCGTTCCCCACGATGTGCGTGGTGAAGTAGATGCTGAACAGGGTGGCCGTGACAACGGCAGGATAGACGGAATTGGCAAAATCGTATAGCGCCCATACCGCGACGTGACGTCGATTCACGTTGCCCCCTGGAAAACGACCTGGTTCCTCTAAGAACCAGGTCGTCGAATTCAATCTACTTCAGGGCCGCTTTCGCAGCGGCCATGAGAACACCCGAGTCCAGCCTTACGGTGTAATTCGGATTCACGTATTGGAATCGGATCGTGCCATCGGTAGCCACGATGAAGACAGCCGGCACCGGCAAGGGCGACCGGCCCTCCTTCTTGTAAACGATCCCGAAGCCCTTCGCTGCGACAAAGTCGCCGTCGGATAGAAGACGGTATCCCAGTTCATGCTTGGCGGAGGTTCCCTTCAAGTCCTCGGGGGCGTCCGGACTGATCGCCAAAATCTGGTATCCCAGGCTCTTTAGCTCCCCTTCAATCGATTGCAGCTGACCCACCTGCCTGTTGCAGTACGGTCACCAGCCTCCACGATAGAAGACCACGACCGAAGGTGCTTCAGCAACAACATCCTTCAGCTCAACGGTTGTCCCATCCATCTCCTTCAGCGTTGCCTGGGGAACCGATGCCCCCACGAGGGCAGGTTGAATCGCCTTGGCCGACGCCGGGAACCCCAAGTCCAATGGTTTCATCGGATCGTCCGCCGCGATTCCGTCTGCCTGGAGCCCCAACAGAACGACGGCTGCTGCGGCTGCCATCCACCTGAACGGTTTCATTCGTTACCTCCTGTATGTGTGTAGTGCCTTTTCCTCTGCCCCGGTTCCAACGCGCGCGCCGGTTCAGGGCGTGGAACGAAATTGCTGTGTCGACCTACCCGAACAGGTGGGCACAATCATCAATACGGTCGAGGTTCACTCTTTGCCATTTGCCGCTTCTTTCACAGTACGCGATCCCAACTCGCCTTTTAGACTATCCACTTGCTCCATCAAACCCGTCAAGACGATCACTGCTTTCTGTCGGTCCCTCAGCAACAGGCTCAGATCTCCCGCCTTCATCCTAGACTCCTCTTCAAGGCGCTCCATCTGCTCCCCCATTTCAACAAGAGAATCCGTAAGTACATCGTTCTGCTGGCTCGCCTGGGCAAGCATGGAATCGAGCACGCCGAGTCGCTCCACCTTTCTGGTCAAGGCAAGGCTTAACGAATCGGCCCGCGACGTCTCAACCGTCAGTTTCCGGTCCAGCTTCGCCAACACTTCGGCCTGCTGAGACGATTCACATCCAAACGCCACGGCCGAGGCCAAAGCGGCGCTAAGGAAAATCGGTGCGATACATCCCTTTTCCATCTCCAGTCACTCCTCCACGAAATAAACGGCAACAAATGGACTACTGCCCCAATAGCGCGCTGATGCGACAGTACCTGGTAGCTATTCGGCAGCTTTAACGCCGGGTGCGGTCCAGGGCTCCAGGAAGAGTTCTGCCCTGTCTTCGAGAGCAGGTCAGACGGACAGGGAAGGGCGCCTACGTCCTGATCGCCGCGATCAATGGATTCAGCAGGTGATCCACCACCCCACCCCAGAACCCCTTCTCATCGATCTGAGATCCGTTGCGAACAATAATCATCTGGAGCGATGGAACGACGATCAAAACCTGGTTCCCTGCACCGGCCCCTGCGAACGCATCAGCCGGCACACCTGCCCAGTTGAGGTCGTAGTTCGTATACCACGCCAGCCCGCTGGCCGGCTGTGGGTTTCCATCAGGGCGATCCGGAATTGGCGTTTCGGCGTATGCGACCATCCGCTCCACCGTCTCCCGACGCACAAGTGATTCCCCTTCCCAATCGCCCCTCCGAAGCATCAGCCGGCCCACGGCCGCCGCTGTCCTGGCGGTAAAGCCTCCTCCACCCCAGTTCGCGACCAGGGGAAGACCATCCACGTCGAACGTCTTCCCGTAACCCACCGACCACGTATCGTCGGCAAGCCCCATGGGGCGCATCAGCCGATCCGCCAGCAGCGTCCGTATATCGCGGTGCGGCGAGTCCTTCAGACTCTCCGTTACGCACCAGGCCAGCATGGCCATTCCAGGGTTGCTGTAGGCGTAACGATTGCCCGGTTCGAATTCGATAGGGGCGTCGTCACGCGACAGGGTAAAGGGGTCTGGTTCCTGGCGCCAGAAGGCCCCCTTCCATCCGGGTAGTGACATGTGGTGATCGGTAAGGGGTACACCCTCCAGCAGTGCCTTCTTCCGATCGGCCTCGTTCAACTCCGCATCCTCAACACCTGAAGAGTGGGTTGCCAGGTGTCGAATCGTGATCTTTGAACGTCTGGGATCATTCGCCCATGTCGGCACGAATTTCGAAGCGAGGTCGTCCGGATCGATGAGCCCATCATCCATGGCCAGCATCAACGACACGCCTCCCACCATGGCCTTCGCAAGCGAGGCCGAGTAGTGCGGCTTGTCTGGGCCATGGTCATCTCCGTACCACTCCAGGACGATACGATCGTCTTTCGAAACCAGCAGTCCCTGGGTTCCCCTCGTGGCAAGATCTGCCGCCATGGCGTTCAGCGCGCCTTCGTCCACGCCCGCATCGTCAGCCTCTTCAGCCTGCCATTCAAACGCCATGCACGCTCCAGTCCTTTGGGGATGATCTACAGTGGCAGAGAGTTCGCTCACAGACTATATTAAACGACGTTCCTCACCTCAGAGCGAACGGAATAATCACCCCATTCAGTTCTCATCACCCGTCCGCAGTTGCCTCTGCCCGAATCGCTCCCTCTTTATTTGCTTCTTCTTGTAATTGCCTTATCCCTGAACGCCCTTCACTCACTGGAGTCTTCATGCCGAACGCAGCGTCCAGAGAACCGAGTCCCGTCATCGCCGAAATAAAGTGGGCCCCAACGGAGTTGATCCTTCGCTACGCACCGGGGAAAGAGTACGACAATGGAAAGTGGGACGGGAGTGATAATTGGCCGCTGACCTGGGCAGACGATGGGCATATGTACACCGCCTACGGCGACGGCTACGGATTTGAGCCGCTCACAGAGGCGAAACTTGGCCTGGGATTCGCCCGAATTATCGGCGGGCCGGAAGATATGAAAGGCGAGAACATACGCTCTGACGGAGAGAACCAGGGATCGGGTAGAAGGGGAAAGAAGGGAAGCGGAATTCTGATGGTCGACGGAGTCCTCTACATGCTGGTACGCAACGCCGACAACGACGGCAAGCAGGGCCAGCTCGCCACCTCCACCGACTACGGTGTCACCTGGACCTGGTGCGACTGGGTATTTGAAAAGTTCGGCTATCCGACATTCATCAACTACGGACAGAACTACTCCGGCGCTCGAGACGACTATGTTTACGTCGTCTCACCCGATGGCCCCGACGCCTACCTCCCGTCGGACACCTTCATCCTTGCACGCGCGACGAAGGATCGGCTGACCGAACTCAGCGCATGGGAATACCTGCAGAAAGTAGAGGGCGGCGAGCCCGTCTGGACTGCCGACGTAGATGAACGAGGAGCCGTCTTCGAGAACACGCATCAGTGCCTCCGTTCAGGGATCACGTACAACGCCGGGCTGAAACGCTACCTCTGGTGGCAGATTCGGGGTATGGACAAGGAAGGAAAGGACGTCAGGTTCGGAGAGGCCGGGTTCGATGTCTACGACGCGCCTAAGCCCTGGGGCCCCTGGACAACGGCCTACACCACGGACGAGTGGGACATACCGCCAGGCGAGTGCGGATCCTTCCCGTCGAAGTGGATAAGCGAAGACGGCAAGACCATCACCCTGGTCTGCTCGAGCAACGATAACTTCACGGTTCGGAAAGCGGAACTCGTACTGAAGTAGAGGCAGCCCCTATTATACCTCCAACCTATTCGTCAGGTCCGCATCACCCAACACCCTCTTGATGATGGCCTCCAACTGGGCCCTCGTCGAGTCGTCGATGTTTCCACCGGGGTGCCGCACGCGGCTGGTATCCATCAGACCGCGCATCCGGAAGACTTCCTTTCGGATGGCCACGCCAGGCTGCTGCTCGAAGACGATAAGAGGCAAGTAGCGAGTGTAGAGTGTCATCAGGCGATCGTCATCATCTTTGGCCTGCACCATCGCCATCAACACCTCGGGGAAGGCGAAGCCCGTCATGAATCCGTCGGCCCCGCGTTGCAGCTCGAATCCACCGTAGAGCGCTCCAAGCCCCGTCAGAATCGGGACTTTACGGCCCATCCCTTTCACCAGTGCCGATATGCGAGAAGGCGACGGCACAGCTTCCTGCTTGATGCAGGCCACCGTGCCCACCTCCTCTACGATGCGAAGCACCAGGTCCAGCGGCATATGAACCTGGGTGGAGAGAGGATGGTCCTGCAGCACGATCGGCAGGGAACACCGATCGGCAATTGAAGCGTAATGCTCGAAGACCCGCGTCGCATTCGGAGTAGCCTCGCGAAGAGGTGTGACCATAACACCTCCCGCCCCAAGCGCTTCGGCCCTCTGGCTCAAGTCGGCAGCCGCCCGACTCCCGCTGTGGCTGGTGCCCACGACAATGGGGATACGTCCGTCGGCAGACACCACCGCCGTTTCGATTAGTGTTTCTCGCTCGCCATCCACCATCCGGTTGGCTTCCCCAAGCACCCCCAGGATCGTCACGCCATCCACGCCAATTGATATCGCGAACTCCACGATCCGACGAAAGCTGTCCAGGTCGACAGACTCGTCGTCTCTGAACGGTGTCGGCAGAATAGGGAAGACGCCTCGGAACGAAACATCGCTGACAGTCATCTTCGGTCTCCAATCTCTCTATCCGCTCGGTGTCACACGGGTCCGTTAGCGCTTCCTTCAGGCACAGATCAACGATATTTCACTGCATGGCACAGAAATCACGGTATATTAAACGGCATTTCGGTGGCCCGGGCAAACTTGATGCTATCGTAATCCAAGTAGACTCTTGTGAATAGACCACTTGCCTCCTGCCTGCTCGGGCAGGCCAGAATTCTGTAGCACATCGTATTCCAGATACTGCCCATTCTGTGGAATCCGCTGTATCAGAACCGCACAACGAACGATCACTCAATACAGATGAGAAAATGATAGATGAGCCAGACGACATCCTTCGATTTGGATCTGATTCCAGCCGCAGCCCATCTCGAGCCGCTGCTCCCTGGAGGAATAGATGAACGGGAACCCGACTTCTGGCACGAGGAGGCTTCCTCGTGGCAGGCATTCCTGCCGGAAACGGAGACGGAGGTTGAACCGCAGAAGGCGGGAGCGCTCCCCGGGCTAAAGGCACAGGTCGCAGCTCACGCGCTGGAATTCGGACTGACCTTCGCTGCCCTGTTTGCTATGCTCGCCGGCTTTGCGACCGAGCGGTCGGACAGTTCTCCAACCGTAGCCGGAATCCTGTATGGGATCGCATACGTCACGGGCGGGGCCTTCGGTGTCCGCTCCGGGCTCGAATCCCTCCGCGAGGGGACCCTCGACATCGACTTGCTGATGGTCCTTGCTGCGTTGGGTGCCGCCCTTATCGGAGCGCCGTTCGAAGGTGCAATGCTCCTCTTCCTCTTCTCCTTCTCGAACCTGCTTCAGAGCGTCGCCCTGGAGCATACGCGCAACGCCATTCAATCGTTGATGAAGCTTCGCCCGGATCGGGCCTGGATCATGAAGGCCGGAGAGCCGGTTGAAGTCCACGTAGACGATGTCGAGATCGGGAACATCTTTCTGGTCCGCCCCGGATACCGGCTCCCGCTCGACGGCACCATCGTCAGCGGCGAGAGTACCATCGATCAGGCCTCCATTACCGGCGAATCGGTGCCGGCAGCCAAGGGGCAAGGCGACCAAGTCTTTTCCGGAACCATAAATAAAAATGGCAGCCTGCGGGTTCGGGTAACGAAGCGATCGTCGGAGTCCACGCTTGCCCGAATGGTACAGCTCGTCGAAGAGGCTCAGGATAAAAAGGCCCATACCCAGCGGTTCCTTGAGCGGGCCGAACAGATTTACGCCCTCGTCGTCATCGCCGGCACAGGGCTGGCCATCGCCCTCCCAACACTGTTGTGGGGTGAAACTTTCCAGTCGGCCTTCTATCGCGCAATGACACTGATGGTTGCCGCGTCTCCCTGCGCCCTCATCATTAGCACCCCGGCCACCATCCTGTCCGCCATAGCAAACGGTGCTCGGAAAGGCGTCATCTTCAAGGGCGGTGTCCAAGTGGAGCGTACGGCGTCCGTAGACGTCGTCGTCTTCGACAAGACCGGCACCCTGACGATCGGCCGCCCCGAAGTCACCGACGTACGCGTTCTCGTGGACCGGGGACTGGATGAAGACAGCCTGCTCTCCCTTGCGGCTTCGGTGGAACGCGAGTCGGAGCATCTGCTTGCAAGGGCCACGGTAAAGGCCGCCGTTCGCCGTAACGTCGGGCTCTCCGAGAGCTTTGCCTTCCAGTCGGAAACGGGCAAAGGGGTCCGCGCTACAGTGGATGCCGGCGAGATCTGGGTCGGGAATCCGCGCTACTTTGAAGACAGGGCGTGTATCGGTCTGGAGCGTGCGGTGGCCGTCGTGGAAGATCTGCGAGAGGAAGGAAAGACCCCCGTCATCATCGCCCGGAAAACGCAGGACGAGGAGGCCGCTCGCGTCCTTGGTGTCATCGCCTACGCCGACGCGCTGCGCCCCAATGCGGCTTCTGTTGTGCGCGACCTTAAGAAACTGGGCATCAAGAAGACCATCATGCTCACGGGAGATAACGAGCGTGTCGCCCGTAGCATCGCCATGCAGGCCGGCATCGACGACGTACACGCCGACCTCCTTCCCGAAGACAAGGTCCGTGTGATTCGACAGCTGATGGCAGACAAACACATCGTAGCCATGGTCGGAGATGGCGTCAACGACGCTCCCGCCCTTGCCACCGCCGACATAGGCATTGCCATGGGCACAGCCGGCACCGATGTGGCGCTGGAAACTGCAGAGGTCGTTCTGATGGGAGACGACCTCGAGCACATCCCCTATGCCATCGCCCTGAGCCGAAAGGCCAGAAGGACCCTCATCGCCAACCTGGCGTTCTCTCTTGGCGCTATTGTCCTTATGGTGGGCGCCATCTTCTCATTCGGACTCAGCCTGCCGTTGGCCGTCGTTGGCCACGAAGGCGGCACCGTCCTCGTATCGCTGAACGGCCTGCGCCTGCTCCTCTTCCGTCGATAGGCACCCAGAACAGTTGTCACGCCCCAACCAGAGCATGTGCAAGAAAGGATCCCGGGAATTCTACCCGGGACCCTTTTCCATTGTCCTATGGCCCTCGCTTGGAGAACATTCAAGCGGGCTTAGCAGACTCCCCGCGCGCGCCGCTGGTCGAGATCCCCAGCAGGGAACAGGGAGGACACCACCCGATCGCCGCCGTCAGCAGCGGTACGACTCCCACAGCCCCCCACCAACTCTGGTAGATGAACCCCGCCCCCACGATCCCAAGTCCTGCAAGAACGCGAATCATGCGATCGACGCCCCGACATTTACAGTCATCAGAACCTCTCCGATGTGAATTGGCGTGATCCGGCCCTGGTTGAAACCTGCCCGATTTTCCGCCCAATGCAAGGACGGCCGATGACCGGCTCTTCTGAGAGCCAACAAGATCGGGGCGGGAGAAATCCCCCGCCCCGATAGGCAGCCAGGCTGATCAGGAACCAGGTGTAACCGTTACTCGAATCAGATCCCCTACAGCGGGGAGGCTGCTGGCGGCCGAGCGAACCGTCGCATCCGAATCGGCATCTCCCGTATTCGGCCCAGACTGGAACGGCGCCTGGTTCGATCCGAATCCTGGAAGCTCATCGGCCTCCGTACCGGCGTCCCAGAGCTGGATCATGCCGGTGATATCACCCGATACCGGAAGACCTCCATGGGACCAGAGCGCCACACCACCGGCAGCGGGTGCAAAGAAGAAGTCGTTGGACGGAACGAACATGGTGGCAAACGACAGACGATCTCCCGGCTCGGCCGAGAACGAGAAGACGTAGGCGTTCCCGGGAAGGAGAGGTCCAGGTCCCGACGAACCCTCCGGTGTCGTGAACACGCCGTTGGAAGCCAGCGAGCTGTTCGCTACAAGAGAGCTGCCCAATTCCGATGGACTCCCATCTTCCGCCAATGCTTCCAGTCCCTCGCCTCTGTCTGTTGCGCCCACGGTAAAGAGAGGTTCTCCACTCGCCGCAATCGCCCAGACTCCCGGCGCCAACGGTGCGGTCAGTCCTGTCCTTTCACCCAGGGCTGCGGCCAGCCCGGACAGATCGCCATCTTCAGCAAGCGCTTCCAGCCCATCGCCAGAATCTTCCTCGCCAACCGAGAACAGTGCGCCCGGGCTGGAATGTACAGCATAGACGCCCGGCGCCAGCGGTACGGCGACATCTCCAGCGGTGGTTGAAAGGGTAGTGGCTGTCGATACGTTCTCGATTCGGATCCGGAACATACCGTCTCCCAGGGAGGTGGCCGTCACCTGAATCACGTCCTCAACTGCCGGAAGATTGTTGAAGGAATCTGACGCCAGGCGAACGGTCGCGTCTGAGTCGGCCGCCCCGGCATTCGGGCCGGACTGGCGCGGGGCCTGATCGGCACCCGTCCCCGGCTCCTGATCGACCTCTGTTCCCGAATCCCAGAGCATCACCCGATCGGTGATATCGCCCGTAATCGGATCGCCGTTTTCGTCCCACAGTGCGATCCCGGATTCGTCCGGAGCAAAGAAGAAATCGTTCGAATGCACGAACATCGTTGCAAAGGAGAGATTGTGTCCCGGCGGCGCCTGAACCTCAAACTCGTAGGCGCCTCCTGGAGTGAGCGCCCCGGGAGCCGAGGCTCCCACCGGCGTATTGAAGGCGCCGCTCGCCGCCAGCGAGTAGGCCTCGCCGATGTTCTCAATGCGTACCGTGAAGAGCGTGGGGCCGCCCAGAGCGTGGGTATCCACCAACCGGGCGGGGCCGCCCATCGGCAGCGTCAGCTCATTCTCAACACCGGCACGAATTGGAATGCTGTTCCATCTGGCCATCACGGCGCCCGACGTCGGGTCAACGGCCTGGGCCTGATAGTAGCCGCCTGCGCCCAGCCGGCCAAAGGGCCCCAACGGCGGAACCACAATCTCCACTGTAGCGGTGCCGTCGCTGCCCGTCGTTCCACTCCACGCATAGTCCACCAAGCGACCTGCCACCGATCGCCCGAAGCGCAGGAGCACACCGGGAGAAGGCGATCCCCCGTTCGTGACAGTGGCGGTTACGGTGGCCTGTGGTCTCACTGCCGCCTTCGACGCAGCCGTAAGAGCCTTGCCGGCAATCTCCGGGTCCGGGCCGAGGGCCCGGTCTCCATCGCCTCCACAGCCAGTGGCAATGCCAACCAGAACAGCAAGTGCGGTCCATCTTGCAAAACGTTTGAACATCCTCTCCTCCGTCGATTCGGTGTGTCCGTTGACTCGCTCCCCGGCTGCTAATAGGAATACGGGAACCGATGTCGGAGAGTATCACAAAAGGATCACAAATCGGTCAGGAAAGTGTCAGATATGCAAGAGCCGAGGGAAGGCGGTCAAAAAAGAAAACGGGACAGCCAGAGAGGCGGCCCCGTTTTGCGTCTTCCGCTTCGCTTGTCGTATCAGGCTCTATCGTAGGCCGCCTGAGTCGCCGCCGTGGGAGAAACGTCCCGCGGCAGGGTAGGAAGCCGGAAAAGGAATCGTGAGCCTCCCTCCGGCCTGCTCTCAACATCAAGGGTTTCACCGTGCGCTTCCATGATTTTCCGTGCGATAGACAACCCAAGGCCGCTTCCACCGGAGTGCCTGGAACGGCTCTTTTCGCCACGGTAGAATCGCTCGAACACGTACGGGAGGTCTTCCGGTGGGATTCCCGGCCCCGTGTCGTTGACCGTCGCCTCAACGAACCCACCCACCTCCCGGGCGCCCACCGTAACCTTACCCCCCGCGGGCGTATAGCGAAGTGCGTTCTCGACGAGATTCGTCAGCACCCGCTGTATCATGCCGATGTCGGCAAAAGCAGGCGGGAGATCGCGGGCGTAGTCAGTCTCCAGAGTTATGTCCTTTTCCATGGCCCGGGGCTGGAGTTCGAGCACAAGATCCTGAATCAGCTCGGCCGGAGGAAAAGCCTCCAGGTCCGGCCGCGCCTGTTGAGCATCCAGCTTCGAAAGATCGAAAAGCTCGTTCACCAGACGGCTCAACCCCGTAACGCTCCGATACACCGTCTCAAGGAACCTGTTCCTGCGTTCCCGCGCCAGGCCCTCCCCCTTCATCAACACGGTTTCCAGGTAGCCCTGGATAGAAGCCAGGGGACTGCGAAGATCGTGTGACACGTTCGCCACCAGTTCCCGCCGAAGTCTGTCGGTCTGCTTGATCTCTTCGATGTGCCCCACGATCCGGTCTGCCATCTG
>Ga0114996_10008640_pt1 | contig 11286 bp, 11 predicted proteins | sample ArcticOcean_MG_C_4_FD_87039 | JGI IMG/M metagenome (GOLD analysis project Ga0114996, IMG submission 87039) | Marine microbial communities from western Arctic Ocean - ArcticOcean_MG_CB4_134 | ecosystem: Environmental > Aquatic > Marine > Oceanic | place: Arctic Ocean: Canada Basin | collected... | reverse complement strand
GCTCCCATTTTGTGGCCCTTGCCGATGGCAAGGCGAAGGATCGATTCGGAGATGGGCGTCGTCGTTGCAATCCTCGTAGCCCGCCGAGACGATAAACACGTTGGCTAATCATTTGGACCAGCGAATGTCTGGTGTGTACGGGTGACCTTGGGTCTTCGAGCCAAACACTCATGGGGCCGATGATGTCGAAGCGCTCGTCCATCTCCCGCAGGAGAAGAAAGCCCGTGTCGGAGCTGATCTAGGCTCCCTGGAAATTAATCATGATGCATCTGTTGAAGTTGGGCCGAAGGTCCTCTTTTTGCCTGACATCATCTCCGAGCATCTGATACCCTCCCGCTCAGGCAATTTTGGCAAATTATCTCATATGGTTACAAAGATTCCTGCCTCTTTTTGTTCTGTTCCGCAGCATAATGTGGGTTTCTATGATTTATCTAAATTTAATGTTTTTTGCTCTGGTATGGGCGAGAGGTTGATATAAGGAGTTTTTTCAAGTGGATCCATTTTTCGAGAGCCTTCCTTTTTGGTTGAACTTGTTGTTCTTTTTTTTAGGAGTCGGCGCTGTTATCAAAGGCGCTGATTGGTTCACGGACGGCTCAGTGGGAATTGCTGATGCGACGGGCATTCCTAAAATTTTTATCGGTGCCACTATCGTTAGCCTCGCGACGACTACTCCGGAGGTTAGCGTCTCTTGGATCGCAGCCTACCTAGGGCACCCGGATACATCCGTCGGCAACGCTATCGGTTCAACGATATGCAATATTGGGCTGATTCTGGCGGTCGCCTCCGCTATTCAGGGAATAAAAATACCCCGCACGAGGGTCCGGGTTCATGGGCTTTTCATGTTGATCGTCGGAGTTGTTCTTGTTTTTTTGAGTTGGGATGGGCAGTTGGAGAGGCGAGAAGGTTTTTTCCTGCTTGTGGGGACTGTTCTATACCTTTGGGTAATGGTTCGTCAGTCTGGTTGGGGAAGTGGGATGTATGAACGTGAAAATGAGTCACACGATTTGGGGCGTATAGCCCGTAATTTTACTTTTGGCGGGGTCTGTGTGGTCGGGGGAAGTGTCCTCATAGTACAGAATGCAACAATTTTTGCGCGTGCGGCAGGGGTGTCCGAGTTGCTCATCGGACTTACTTTGGTGGCCTTGGGTACTTCTCTCCCTGAATTGATAACAGCGGTTTCTTCGTCGATTCGCGGGCATGGAGACATTGCCGTTGGTAATGTTATAGGTGCAAACATTCTCAATATCACTCTTGTTTTGGGTGGAGCAGCGTTTATTGCTCCGTTAAATATTGAGAGACAGATGTTTTTGCTTGATTATCCGACAATGCTCTTCCTTATGGGCCTGGTGCTACTTCTGGCAGTGTTGCGCGGGAAAGTCGGACGTGCGGGCGGGCTAATTCTTGTTTCTATCTATGTTTCGTACCTACTCTCTCTCGTATTATTTTTTTCTGTATGAAGAAACTAGAATTAGACTGCGGTAGAAGTCGTTAAATTTTATGACGGTGAGATTTTGAAATGCTCGCCTGGAAAGGAGGTCGACCGTATGATGGATAGCGACTATTTCCAAGGTATTCCGTAGCCGAATTCCCTCTGTCATTTGAATATTAGTACATCGGACGTTAAATCGGTCTTTGATGGGTTTACTTTCTTTATTCACGGAGTTTTAGGGTGATGAAATTTCGCTTGCTGGGTTCTGGAGTGTTTTTTTTCTGTCTGGTTTTTCTCGCAAATCATGAATACTCTTTGTTTACAGCGAAAGTTCATGCACAAGAAATCAAGCCGGAAAAATCAGTAAAATCAAATAGGATCACTGAAAAAAAATCTGGAGCTGTGGTGGCTGTGGTAAATGGGCGGAAAATTACACTTGAGATGATAGCCGACCAATTGACCGCACTTCCGATTGAAGTAGGAGTTGCGGCGCTTGAGCGTAAAAAAAAATTTCTCCAGCGTCTGGTGCAAACCGAGCTTCTCTATCAGGAGGCGCTACGTCGGAAACTGGATTTTTCTCCTAAAGTACAATCCCGTATTCGGTTTGCCAGGAGGCAAATTCTAATTCAGGAGCTTGTTGGTCGTTTGCGGAAACAGTCGAAACCTATCAGCGAAAAAATATTGCGCCGTTTTTTTGATGACAACCGCAATCGCTTTGAACGAAAGGCGGCGGTTCGGATTAGTCATATTGTACTTTCCTCGAAGGAAGAAGCTGAATCAGCTCTTGAAAAGATACGGGGTGGCGCCACTTTTGAGAATGTTGCCAAAGAGCGGTCAATATTTGAGTTGTCGCGCAAGCATGGCGGTGCTCTGGGACTCATAGGGCGCGGGGAGATTGATAGAAATCTTGAAATAGCGGCATTCACCCTTCCAATAGGGAAGGTAAGCGAGCCGATTCAAACGCCGATGGGATGGCAATTATTGCGCGTGAGTGAGAAAAGGGATGATGCAGAGGCCAGTTTTGAAGATGTGAAATCACAAGTGAAAAAAATCGTTTCAGATATTCGCCGCAATGAAGCGTATGAATCCCTCCTTGAAAAACTTCGGCGTGAAAATAAGGTTTCACTATACCCTTCTCGACTTCGGTGAAATTTCATTTCGTTCGGGCTGTTTTCATCCTTCCAGCCGGAGTGTTTTTCCCCTATTTTTTAAAAGGAAATGTCATTTTTCTCAGGTGATCTTAGCCTTTTATTTTTGTTGGCCTTATACGGGTAGAGGGAATTGTATTCACCGTTTTTCCACAGAATTGACTCCGGGATTTGCACCGACATATCCACGTATTATCCACAATAGGTTGTGGTTTTGTCCCTTATTTTTATTGACAGAACACAATATCTTGTGGTTCAATGACTCTGTTTGAAAATTGAACGTACGCATCACACGCTCCCGCTATCGGGCGGGTGGGGGCGCGTGCTCTGAGGGTAGGGGAGGAGCGTAGTCTCCTCCCCACCTCAGAGGCTTTGCCCTCTGGATGTTGTTACCTGCCAACATTTCTGGAAATTTTTCACGATAGTCGTCATCAAGAAGCACTAGGAGGAAAGATGAGCATCAAGTCTGACCGATGGATTACCCGGATGGCTCGCGAGCAGAGCATGATTGAACCCTTTGAGGCTAATCAGGTTAGAGACGGTAAGATTTCCTATGGCGTTTCATCGTATGGCTACGATATTCGTATTGCAGATGAATTTAAGATTTTTACAAATGTTAACTCAACGATAGTTGATCCAAAGGATTTTGATGAAAGCTCTCTGGTCACTGTGGTTTCGGACACGTGCATTATTCCGCCCAATTCTTTCGCACTTGCGCGGACGATTGAGTATTTCCGGATTCCGAGGAGTGTCCTGACGATTTGTGTAGGTAAGAGTACTTATGCCCGTTGCGGCATTATTGTAAATGTTACGCCTTTTGAACCCGAGTGGGAAGGATTTGTGACTCTCGAGGTTTCCAATACTACCCCGCTCCCGGCTAAAATTTATGCGAACGAAGGTATTGCACAGGTTCTATTCTTTGAAAGTGATGAAGTTTGTGAAACTTCTTATGCGGACAGAAAGGGAAAATACCAAAACCAGCAAGGACTCACGTTGCCCAAGTTGTAACCAGGAAATTTCCCCGAAAAAAACTAATGGATGTTAACTCCTCCTTAAGCACACAACTTGAAAAGTGCAATTTAGTCCCCCCCCCCCATAAAAAAATCTCATCATACTCACAAGTAATTGATATCATGTTGTTTGTTTTTGCCATTCTATTTCAAGTTAGGCGTCTAAATTTTTTCCGTTTCAAGGTAAGGGGATGTATAATGTTTTTAGTTCGCCTCGATTGGAGTGGGAGCTATCAAGAGATTGAATCGCCTTAGTTGGGAGACTGTATGGCACAAGAGTTGAGTCATCTTGATGAAAAGGGCCGGGCTCGAATGGTCGAGGTTGGCGAAAAGCCTGAAACCGCTCGAGAGGCGTTAGCAAGGGGTAGTGTTGAGATGAGGTCTGAAACTCTTCGGCTAATTTTTGACGGGGGACTTCCTAAGGGCGATGTCCTGGGTACCGCGCGTATTGCTGGAGTCATGGCGGCCAAGAGTTGTTCGGATCTGATCCCGATGTGCCATCCTCTACGCTTGACCAGTGTTGAGGTGAATTTTGAACCTGCGGATAAGGGTGGATGTCTTGAAGTAGAGGCTATTGTTCGGGCGCGTGATCGGACTGGTGTTGAGATGGAAGCGTTGGCAGCTGTGAGCGTGGCTTCTTTAACGATATATGATATGTGCAAAGCCGTTGATAAGGAAATGACTATTACCGCTATCCGTCTTGTCAAAAAAACGGGTGGAAAAAGTGGGACTTTTATACGGGCAGGAGAGTGATCATTTCGCCATCTTATAATGCTGCCCCTTCCATCAGTAGGAGGGACCATGGACAAATCGAACCAAAGCTCAAGAGCGGGGCCTTCGGATTATGACGTCGAGAAAAGGCGTCGGGCAGAGCATTATTATCTCGGCGGGCGGATCGTCCTTGTGGCGACCGCTTCCATGCTGGGGTCATTTTTGGGGCTTTCTCTCTATTCGACAGTAAGCGGGATGTGGTTTGGTGCATTAACGGGTGCTCTTGCGGCTCTGTGGTCTTTTGCTTTTGTGTCGCGTCTCATCAGAATGAGCATAGGCCGTGTCATTGGAGGACTCGTGGGGTTGATCCTTGGTCTTGTGCCTACCCTCGCGGTAATGGCGATGATCGGCAAAAACGTGCCCTTCTCGTCGCAGTCCTTAGCGGCCCTTCTTGTAGGCCTAATCTGTGCGTATATCGCCAACGCCGTAGGTGCAGCCTTTGGTGCGCGCCTTTTGGGCCGCCCTGATGTGCCATCCAAAGGCAAGGTGGTCGAAAAAATCCTCGACACCAGTGTTATCATTGACGGTAGAATTGCCGATATTTGTGAGGCAGGTTTTTTGGATGGGCCTCTTATTCTACCCAAATTTGTTCTTCATGAACTTCAGATGATTGCTGATTCGTCGGATTCGCTGAAGCGTAACCGGGGCCGTCGTGGGCTGGACATTCTCAAGAAAATTCAGCAAAACCCGAGTCTGGATATCAGGATAGTTGAAACTGATTTCCCCAAGGTGCGCGAAGTGGACTCGAAACTCGTTCTGCTGGCCAAGGATTCGGGCGGTAAAGTCATGACGAATGATTTTAACCTGAATAAAGTGGCAGAACTCCAAGGTGTTTCGGTCCTCAACATTAATGAGTTAGCAAACGCTGTGAAGCCTGTCGTTCTTCCGGGTGAGGTGATGAACGTACTCGTGCTCAAAGAGGGCAAGGAATTTGGGCAGGGTGTTGGGTATCTCGACGATGGGACGATGGTTGTCGTCGATCAGGCTAGAGAACATATTGGCGATAAAGTGTTTGTATCTGTGACTAGCGTGCTACAAACTTCTGCGGGAAGGATGATTTTTACCAAGATTAAGGATGATTCCGATTCGACCAGAAACGATGGCTGAGAATCATCCACTTGAGCGCTTCATTGTTGCAGGATTTAAAAAATGACACCTGTTCCTCCGGCTGAAAAGGTAGGTGCCGTCATTCCGGCGGCCGGCGGAGGGGAGCGTTTGCCCGGACCGGTGGCCAAGCAGTTCCGGGAATTGGGCGGGGTCCCGGTTCTTCATCACACCCTCAGTCGAATTTCACGAGATGGCCTGATAAGTTGTATCGTTCTGGCCCTTCCTCCTGCTGAATTAAGCTCTATTGAATTGCCCGATGGGCTTAGTATGCCGGTGTTCCTTGTGGCGGGGGGCTCTGAGCGCCAGCATTCGGTTGCCAATGGTCTTGCCGCGTTACCCCCCATGGTGGAGTGGGTGGTGGTTCACGATGGTGCAAGGCCTCTTCTTCCGCGGGGTCTTATTGAAACATGCCTCCTTGCCGCCCAAGAGACTGGAGCTTCAATCGCGGCTCTGCCCATGACAGATACCGTAAAGCGCGATGACGGACGAGAGTTCGTGAGAGAGACAGTCCCTCGTAATGAGTTGTGGTTGGCCCAAACGCCTCAAGTTTTTCGCCGCGATTTGCTGGAACAGGCACTTTCCATGGCGTCGGATAAAGCTTTAGAAGGCACGGACGAATCCGCACTTCTTGAGGCCTTGGGTATCCGAGTGAAGCTGGTCAATGGCTCGAAATTTAACTTCAAGATTACCTCACCGGAGGATCTTGTCCTCGCTGAGGCTTGTCTGGCGCGGCAAGAGAAAGCGGGCACCGCGTTTCTATCACCCGGAGGGAGGAATTGACTCGAATTGGGGTGGGATTTGACGTCCACCGCCTCGAGGCGGGCCGTCCACTAATTATCGGTGGGGTGAAAATTCCTTTTGATAAGGGGTTGATGGGGCACTCCGACGCCGATGTTCTTGCTCATGCGATTTCCGATGCAATCCTGGGTGCCGCCGCGCTCGGAGATATTGGCACCCATTTCCCAGATACCGACGGCCAATATGCTGGCGCAGATAGTATCGAACTCCTCCGGCGGATAGTAGTGTTGGTCACGGAGAAGAATTTTTATCCATATAATGTCGATTGTGTGGTTATCGCCGAAAGGCCTAAGCTGGCGCCCCACATTGCTGAAATGAAGAAGCGGCTTGCCACTGTGCTCGGGTTGTCCACTGATGCCGTTGGCGTAAAAGCCACGACAAGCGAGGGTTTAGGCTTCGTTGGTCGTGGTGAGGGGATGGCCGCACATGCTGTCTGCACCCTCGAGGAGAGGTCCCCTTGACGAGCCTCCATTTCGCATGACAAATTCCCGCCCTTAAGGATTATCTCGAAATATAATCATTTGCAGATGTTTTTTTCGGTTTTCGGAGTATTTCCCTTGGCCATTCAGCTCTACAACACACTAACCCGAAAGAAAGAGGCGCTCGAAACATTGGAGCCGGACCACGTGAAAATGTACGTGTGCGGGGTGACGGTATACGACGACTGCCATCTTGGTCATGCAAGAGCTGCAATCGTTTTTGACGTGATCCGGCGCCATCTTGAGTACAAGGGGAACAAAGTAACTTTTGTCTGTAACTTCACTGACATTGATGACAAGATAATAATTCGTGCGAACCGGCGCAAAATCCCAATCTCCGAGCTGACCGATGAGAATATTCAGGGGTACTACAACGACATGGACGCTCTGGGGGTAAAGCGGGCGGATATTTCTCCCCGCGCGACAGAGCATATTCCCGAGATGATCGAGATGGTACGAACTCTTGAAGAGAAGGGTATTGCCTACCGCGCCGATAGCGGTGATGTTTACTACAATATCTCAAAATTCAAAAACTACGGAAAGCTCTCGAAACGCTCCACCGAGGATCTGGAATCTGGCTACCGCATCGAGCCCGGCGAGGGTAAGAGCAATCCCCTGGATTTTACTCTTTGGAAGGCGGCGAAGCCCGGAGAGCCTTTCTGGGAGAGTCCCTGGGGAAATGGCCGCCCAGGCTGGCATCTGGAGTGTTCCGTCATGTCGATCCGCTATCTAGGTGAAAAATTCGATATTCACGGCGGGGGAAATGATCTGGTCTTTCCCCACCATGAAAACGAAATTGCCCAAAGTGAAGGGTGCACCGGGCATGATTGGGTCCGTTACTGGATGCACAACGGGATGGTGCACATCAATCATGAGAAGATGAGCAAATCGAAGGGTAATTTCTTCACCATCAAAGCGATCCTCGATGATCATCCCGCCGAAGTTGTGCGGTTTTTCTTGCTGGGGACTCATTACCGCCATCCGGTGGATTACTCCGATCAGGTGATGCTCGAGGCGAGAAAAGGCCTGGACCGGCTTTACAACTCTATCCTTCATCTCAGGCGATATGCCGCCAGTGGCGGGGAGGGTCTCAAAGAGAAGATGGAATCCGTCGTCGCCAAATTCCGGGAGAACTTCGCCGAGGCGATGGACGATGATTTCAACACGGCCCTTGCGCTGGGTCATCTGTTCGATTTCATGCGCGAATCTAATGCTGTGCTCCAGGAGGGAGGCTGGGATATCTCCGAGGAAGCGGCGCGACCGGCGCTTGAGGTTTATCGCGAGGTAGGGGGCGTTCTCGGTCTTTTCCGCATGGAGCCGGATGAGTGGTTCCGCCAGCCACAGCGTGGTGATGTTCCGGCGGATGTTGGTGAGGGTGATGGACCGGCGAGGAGCGAGCTTTCGGAGCAGGATATCGAAAGGCTCATCTCAAGAAGGAACGAGGCCCGTCGACTAAAGGATTTTTCTGAAGCCGACCGAATTCGGGATGAATTGGCTGTGGCGGGTATTTTGTTGGAGGATGGCTTGTTGGGCACGATTTGGAAGCGAAGGCCCTGAAATGTCCCCCAAAAAAAGTCGCGAGGTCATTTGCGGTGTGCACGCTACATTGGCGGCTTTGGGCCGGGGGGCCGAGAGGGTTAAGCGTCTTTTCATCGCGCCCGGACGAAAAGGCGAGCCAGGCACTCTTGCGAGGGAGATGGCCGAAAAAGGGGGTATTCCGGTAGATGAAATTCCAACCGGACGACTCGATGATTTGGCCGGTAGCCGTCAGCATCAAGGGATGGCAGTGGAAGTACACCCCACTCCGATACTTACGCTGGATGCCTTTCTGGAAGGGTTGCCGCCCGAAAAACCCCCGATTTTGCTCTTGGACGGGATTCAAGATCCCCGTAATCTAGGGGCGATTCTTCGAACGGCGGCGGCTCTCGGCGCTGGTGGGGCTCTTTGGCCCAAGGATTCAGCGGCGGAATTGACCCCCTCTGTGGCCAAAGCGGCGGCTGGAGCCATCGAGGTCATGCCGCTGGCCTGCGTCACGAATATGTCTAGAGCCGTAGAAGCAGTCAAAAAGGCTGGATACTGGGCAATTGCAGGAGACCCCGAAGGAAAAGTCGTTCTAGGGAGCAATGAGGCTCTCCCGATGCCGGCTGCTCTTGTTCTCGGTGGTGAAGGAAAGGGCGTCCGGCGACTAGTGCGTAAAAACTGCGATGTCGGGGTGCGTATTCCGCTTTCGGGGGGTATAGTCAGCTCTCTAAATGTATCGGTTGCCGCCGGAATTCTTCTCTGTGAAATAGTCTCCCAGGCGGCCAAATCGGATATTGTTCGTGGTGTTCCGAAAAAGGACAATCCTAACTTCACTAAGGCTTGACATGTAGGGGCGTTAGCCCTATTTTGCAGCGCCTTTGCTGGCTGGCGTAGCTCAGCGGTAGAGCGGCTGATTTGTAATCAGCGGGTCGGAGGTTCGATTCCTCTCGCCAGCTCCATTTTTGGGGCGTGGAGGAACCTTCGCAGAGGGAACAGATACAGATCTGGGGAGGTTCCCGAGCGGTCAAAGGGATCAGACTGTAAATCTGACGGCTTAGCCTTCGGAGGTTCGAATCCTCCCCTCCCCACCATTTTCAAGATTTGTCGATTTTGATTTTCGACATGATGGCTTGGGCGGGAATAGCTCAGTTGGTAGAGCATCAGCCTTCCAAGCTGAGGGCCGCGGGTTCGAGTCCCGTTTCCCGCTCCATTTTTTTAGAATGAAGAGTTTTGGGTTTACTTTAAAGATACTCGAACTACCGTAGTGAATCGGTTTTGATCGGCGCTTGCCGGTTGTATTGGGAATTAGACGGGAGTTTTAATTAAGGATCTCGATCCGGAATTGAAGAGCACGCCCACGTAGCTCAGTCGGCAGAGCACTTCCTTGGTAAGGAAGAGGTCACCGGTTCAAGTCCGGTCGTGGGCTCCATCAACGGCGTGGGCGAACCTATTAATTTTCTTTGAAATGGAGTTAAAGAAGCCATGGCGAAGGCGAAGTTTGAGCGGACAAAGCCGCACGTGAACGTGGGGACGATCGGCCACGTTGACCATGGGAAGACGACGTTGACGGCAGCGATCACCAAGCGTCTAGCGGAGTCAGGCGGTGCAACGGCTGTAGCGTTTGATGAGATTGACAAGGCCCCCGAGGAGCGCGAGCGCGGCATCACGATAGCGACGGCGCATGTCGAATACGAGACGGCGAACCGTCACTACGCGCATGTGGACTGCCCGGGTCACGCGGACTACGTAAAGAACATGATCACAGGAGCGGCCCAGATGGACGGGGCGATCCTCGTGGTATCAGCGGCGGACGGCCCGATGCCGCAGACGCGCGAGCACATTTTGCTGGCGCGGCAAGTAGGGGTTCCGAGCATCGTCGTGTACTTGAATAAAGTAGATATGGTGGATGACGAGGAGTTGCTGGACTTGGTGGAACTCGAGGTGCGCGAGCTACTGTCAAACTACGATTATCCGGGCGACGACATCCCCTTCGTGAAAGGCTCAGCGCTGCAGGCCCTCGAGGGCACAGCGCCCGAGAGCATCGATGAACTGATGGCGGCAGTGGATGAATACATACCTCAGCCAGAGCGCGACATCGATAAACCGTTCCTGATGCCAGTAGAGGACGTATTCTCGATCTCCGGCCGAGGGACAGTAGCCACGGGCCGGGTAGAGCGCGGGATCGTGAACGTAGGCGATGACGTAGAGATCGTAGGGATCAACGATACGCAGAAGACAGTAGCGACCGGGGTGGAGATGTTCCGCAAGCTTCTGGATCAGGGCCAGGCCGGTGACAACGTCGGAGTTCTGCTTCGCGGTACAAAGAAAGATGAGATCGAGCGCGGGCAGGTGCTGGCAGCGCCGGGCTCGATCCTGCCTCACACGAAGTTCAAGTGCGAGGTATACATATTGACGAAAGAGGAAGGTGGTCGGCACACCCCATTTTTTAACGGCTACCGACCGCAGTTTTATTTCCGGACAACAGACGTGACGGGCTCGGTAACACTACCCGAGGGTCGTGAGATGGTAATGCCGGGCGACAACGTGGGGATGGATGTGGTACTGATCCAGCCGATCGCGATGGAGAAAGAACTTCGCTTCGCCATTCGTGAGGGTGGGCGGACAGTTGGCGCCGGGGTCGTTACCGAGGTGATCGAATAGTCCCCCTCAAGGGGAGAGAGTAGCAGGGAGCAAATGGATCAAAAGATTCGAATTCGCCTGAAAGCTTATGATCACCGTCTGCTCGATCAGTCGGTGGCTGAGATTGTCGAAACAGTGCGTCGTACCGGGGCGGTTCTAGTTGGACCCATCCCACTGCCTACGACAATAAATAAATATACGGTGCTCCGGGGACCGCATGTACATAAAAAATCTCGCGAGCAATTTGAAACACGTACGCACAAACGTTTGATCGATATCATGGACCCGACACAGCAGACGGTCGATGCTCTGATGAAACTCGAACTGGCTGCGGGTGTAGACGTCGAAATCAAGCTTTAGACAGGGATACGAAACAATGGATT
>Ga0114996_10008639_pt1 | contig 11286 bp, 8 predicted proteins | sample ArcticOcean_MG_C_4_FD_87039 | JGI IMG/M metagenome (GOLD analysis project Ga0114996, IMG submission 87039) | Marine microbial communities from western Arctic Ocean - ArcticOcean_MG_CB4_134 | ecosystem: Environmental > Aquatic > Marine > Oceanic | place: Arctic Ocean: Canada Basin | collected... | reverse complement strand
TTAGTTTGGGGGGACATCGACCTGCTCCTGGTTGAAGGGGAATACGGGCTGTGAATACCCTAAACTTATTTCCCTTTGTTGCCCAGGGGTAGGTCTTTTACGTTTTGTCGTGTATTATGAAAATAGATAATACATTTATGGATTATCTATTTTATAGATACCGATATCGAATAGATATCGGCGGCATCCTTTTATTTTTTCTCTAGGGCGTCCAATTGGGAGCGATTTCGGCGTACTGCCGCGCCTGGCCGGCGATGTCGACGCCCACCTCCTCGTTCCAAGCTTGCAGCAATTTCCCATAAATCGGTCCGGGTTTGCCGTTGCCCACCGGGCGAAAGTCGAAGCGGGTGACGGGCACCATGCATATGGTGGTGCTGGTAAACCACGCCTCGTCGGCACTGCGCACGTCGTAGGGTCCGATGTCGGCTTCGTGCACCGGAATGTCCAGTTTTACGGCTAGTTCCATACAGGCGCTACGCGATACGCCGCGCAGAATATCGTGGCCCTTGGGAGTGAAGATCTCGCCGTTGTGCGCGATAAAGAAATTGTTGCCAGTGCCTTCGGTGATAAAACCGCGCTCGTCGGTGAGCAGGGCCATGGCGCCTTCTTCGAGACGGGCGGCGTGCAGCTCGGCGATCTTGTAGTAGATGCGGCTGCGGTTCTTGGCTTTGGGGTCGATGTAGCGGGCCGGCACCGATTTTTGCGGCGTGATAACAAAGTGGACGCCGCTATCAAATTTGGGGGCCGTGCCGCCGATGTGGCGCACCAGCGGAATGACGTTGATGGTGACTATGGGATCAGTGCTTTCTTTGACCAGGGTGTCGTAGAGGGCTAGGGCGCCGCGGGTGGCGTTGTGCATGATCTGGAAATCGTAGCCTTCGAGGGCGGGCAGGTTGCGCTCAATGGTCTGGTGCGTAGCCGCTTCTATCTCGTCGATGTTCAGGCCGCAGTCGATTTCGGCGTAGTCGAGGGAGGCGTAGAGGCGTTCGAGGTGATGGCGCAGGCGGTAGGGTTTTTGGTTAAAGGTGCGGGTCATTTCAAAGACCATGTCGCCAACCATGAGGGCGCTGTCGAAGATGGAAATGCGAGCTTCGATTTCGGGGATGAATTCGCCGTTGAAATAGACTAGGCGTTGGGACATGATGGGTTCCTCGGGTTTGTTTTTTGGTTGTTGCGATTGGAGTATAGTAATAGGTTTTTTGTTGGTCTGCAAGTTGGGTATAGGTTTTGGGTTTGCTAGGGTGGGACGGTCAGGTAGGGGACGGTCCCTCGCTCATTCTCGCCGGGCTCCTGCCCGGCTCCGAGGCATTACCCCCTGCGCCGCTCCTGCGGCTTCGGGGGTAATGAATCCGCTCTGGGACCATCCCCTACCTGACCTCCGCAGAAAGCGCAGGTATCTGAGCTGGGCGAGATAAGAAAGGAAAATGTACGATAATGAATGTAAACATGAGCATGCGGAATTATCCGCCGAAACAGGGGATTCGTGTGCCGGCCGAGGAGATGCGCGGGTTGGTAGTGGCGCTTTTTGAAAAGGTCGGAATGCCGCCAGAAGATGCCGCATTGATGGGGGAGATTCTGACGACGAATGATTTAGAGTGTGTTTTTACCCACGGGACTAAGCAGACGCCTGGTTATATTCGCGAAATACAGGAGGGCAGGGTTAATCCGCGGCCCGAGATCGAGGTGGTGAGTGAGTCGCCTGGGGCGCTGGTATTGGATGGCGATGGGGGGTTGGGGTATTTTCCGTGTTATCGCGGGATGGAGCAGGCGATCGAAAAAGCGAAGACGTGTGGGGTGGCGGCTTTGACTACGCGCAATCACTTTCACTTTGGGGCGGCGCGCAATTATCCAAGGCAGGCGTTGGCGCACGATTGTATCGGTATGGCTGTTTCATCGCATCGTTCCTATCCCAATGCCGACTCGATGATTATTGCGCAGACGGGGAATTCGCCAATCAGTGTGGCGATTCCGGCCGGCCAGCAGCCGCCTTTGATCATGGATATGAGCTGTAGTATTGCGCCGCCTTTTGAAGAGGCACTTTTTGAGCAGATGCCCGTGACATTTATAAAAAGCATGGCGCTAGCGGCGGTGGTGCGGATGTTAGGTGGGGTGTTTCCCGGGATTTTCAAAGAAGAGTTTATTCCGCCGCGCTCGCGCTGGACTTCCAATCAAGGTGCTTTTTTATTGGTTGTGGCGGCATCTCATTTTATGCCGTTGGAGGAGTTCAAACAGGAGATGGATCGTTTTATTGGCGAGGCGCGAGGGTTGCAGCCGTTGCCTGGCTTGGAACGGGCCGAATTGGCCGGCGGCATGGAGTGGCAGTGGGCTAAGGAAAATCGCCGCACGGGCATTCCGGTGAGTGACGAGCACCGGGATGCCTTACAGAAAGTGGCCGATGAATTGGGCGTGGAGGCACCTTTTGGTCGCTACGAGGCGTCGCGGTTTTGATCAGTTCTTGTAGATGCCGCCGTTGACATCGAGGGTGGAGCCGGTGATGTAAGAGGCCATGGGCGAGGCTAGAAAAAGTACGGCGTAAGCGATTTCTTCGGGTTCGCCGAGGCGGCCCAGAGGAATCATGGTTTTTATTTTTTCGCGTTGTTCGGGGGTGATGAGGTCGGGGTCGGCGTCGATTTGGCCGGGGGTGATGGCGTTGACGGTGACGTGGGGGGCCAGGTCGCGGGCCAGGGTTTTGGTGAGGCCGAGCATGCCGGCTTTGGAGGCGGTGTAGTGGACGCCGCCGGAGACGCCGCCGGTCTGAGCGCTGACCGAGGAGATATTGATGATGTGGCCGTGTTGTTGGTTGGTCATATGGGGGGCGACGGCGCGGCTGCACAAATAGGCGCCGGTGAGGTTGGCGCCTAAGACGCGGTCCCAGTCGGCTGGGTCGATTTCGGTGACGGGGGCAAAGCTGATGAGGCCAGCATTGTTGACCAGGATGTCGATGCGGCCAAAGGTGTCGATGGTTTTTTGTACGGCGGCGTCGACTTGGGTCTGGTCGGCGACGTCGGTGGGCAGGGCGATGACGGTTTCGCCGCTGCTGGGGTGGGTTTGGCGCAGTTCGGCGGCGGTGGTTTCGAGGGTGTCGGCGGTGCGGGCTACGAGGGCGAGGCGGGCGCCGGCCTGTGCTAAGGTGATGGCGATGGCTTTGCCGATGCCGCGGTTGGCGCCGGTGATTAGGGCGACTTGGTCGGAGAGGTTGAGTAGGTTTTCGATTGGGGGCATGGTGATCTTCCTGTGGTTTATGACGTTGGATGTACGTTTACGTAGAATTCATGTGATCCATATTAGTTTCCAGCCGAAGCCGCTTAGTTCGCAGGTGATTTGGCCTTTTGAGCAGGCGAGGTTTTCTCCGCTTAATGTGTCTAGAGCTACGGCCTCTTCTGGTAGATCCAGTTCTTGTAGGTTCAATTGAATTTTGGCTTTTATCTGTTGGCGTTGCACGTTGGCTGTGACGAGTAGGACGCCGTTTTGCGGGTGGTGGTAGAGGCTGGTGTATACTCCTCTGGGGCCGGATTTTACTTTGTCGGCGTTGTTCCAGTAGGGATGCCATTGGGCGGCTTTGCGGTCGAAATCGTCGGTGACTTTCCAGAGGGCTGACATGAGTTCGAGTTGGTCGAGGTAGAGGGGTTTTACTGGGACATCGTGGAGTAGGGCGATGCCGCAGACTTCTTGGTAGGTGTAGGCTTGGCCGGCTAGGAGGAATTCGGTGGCTACGCCCCATTGGCGGCCCATAAATTCGGCGCGGAAGCTGTCGAGGGGGAGCAGTTCGTTGACATCAGTGCCGGCGCCGACGCCTTGGAATTGTTCGCCGTCCCAGGCGGTGGTGGCCCATTCGAGGGTGGGCATGGTCATGATGCTGGAATTGTGTACGAAGACCTGGCCGTCGGGGCGGCGGCAGCGCACGTTGTGGTAGATGCGGCGCATGGCGGCGCGCACGGCGAAGATGGGAAAGGAGGGGGCAATGGCGCCGTCTTCGCGCAAGATGCCGCAGGTGTGTTCGGTGTTGCAGCAGGGCCAGACGTATTCGGTGCCGTCCAGGTAGACGCCGTCGGCATCGAATTCTTGTAAGACCTTGGCCATGCCGTCGGCTAGCACGTCTTGCCAGGGGCTGTTGAGACAGACGCGCCAGGCGGCTTGCAGTGGCTGGGGAGTGTAGTTGAAGATGTCGTAGCCGCTTTTGGGTAGGACCAGGGAGTCTTTGCCTAGGTCGCGCCATTCGGGGGCTAGATCGGAGATGAGGAAACCGAAGTAGAGGAGCACGTCGAGGCCGCGCTGGTGGCAGTCGCGCACGATTTTTTTGAGGGCGCGTTTATGTGGGGTGGCAACGTAGGATTCGGCATCGGCCCACATTTCGAAGATGGTGACTGAGCGCACGCCGCGGTCGGCGAGTTGGTCGAGGAAAGCGGTGTCTACGGCCAGGCGCGGTTTGAGTCCCTCGCTGTGCTGGGCGATGCAGAACATGCGGTAGTCCCAGGCGTCCTGTTCCACGGGTTTGATAGGAGTGGCCTGGAAGCCGAAGCTGTAGGAGAGCACGCCGTTGGCGTTGGGGTTGCGGCGCACAGCGCCGATAGCGGTGGCGGTGTTTTCTTTTTCGTTTGTGGGTTCGAGTTGTACGGGCGCCGATACGAGGTTGAGGCGCAGTACGACTTGGTCGCCCCTCTTTTTGATCTCGATGTTTTTCTTGCCGGGGGCGGTGACCCAGCTGGCGTCGCTGTCGCTAAACCACGAAAAACCGACATCTTCGTTGCCGAGCCAGGCGTAGTATTTGAAGTCGAGGGCGAGGTTGCGGCGCAGGACGCCGGCGTTTTTGGCCAGGATGCTGTCGTGCTCGCCGGGCTGAAAATAGAAGTATTTGGCCACAGCGCGCGGCAGGGCGATATCGACCTGGAGGGCGTCGAGGCGCAGCGGGCGGGTGGTGTCGAGTTGCCAGTCGACGCGCACCATGCCGTCGAAGTCGACTTCGGTGCGCGCCTTGAGACGCAGGCCCTGGTCGGTTAGGGCGCGGGTGAGAAAAGCGGTCTGGTCGGCAAAGGTGGAGAGGGCAGAAAGGGTGCCTTGCTTCCAGGTGGCGGCTTGGCCGTCGATCTGAGCGCTCAATTGGATGGGGGCGGCTAGCAGCTCGGTGTCGCGGGAACGCACGGTGCGCAAGAAAGTATTGGCGTCGAAGGTGTGTTCGCGGCCCCAGCAGGAGATGTGCAGATGGCCTTTGCGGCGTTTGGTTTGTAAGGAGGTCCAGGGTGCGGGGACGTCGAGGTTGACGCCGGTCCAGGGTTGCAGTTTGGCGTCGGTAGGGGAGGCAGTGTCGAGTTGGACGTCGGCGGCAAAGCAGTGGCCGTGGCGGTCGGTGATATCAGCGGCGATGATGCAGGTGCCGTCGGGGGCCTGGCGGGCGGGGAAGGCGACGGTGGGTAAAGGGGCCGGGCCGCTGGGAGGAATGGTCTGGTGGAATTTTATTTTATGGTCGCGGGTGCTAATGAGGTAGAGGTCTAGGGTGGCACCGACGAGGGCGTGGGGTTCGCCAATGGGATGGGGGGTGACGAGAATTTCGTCGCCTTGGTAGCGGACGGTTATTTTGAGGGGGAGCCGGCGTGGGGTGCGGGGTGGTTTTTTGGTCATGTTACCTTGGGGATGTTTATTCTGGGGTGGTGAGCCATTCTGGGGTGAAGCGGGCTAGGGTTAGGGTGGAATGGTCGTCGGCTTCGTAGAGGCAGAGGATGTGGTCGGCGGTGGCGGCCAGGTCGGAGTAGGCGGCGGATCCTTGGTACAAGATTTTGGCGATGGGCCAGGTGTGGCCTTCATCGGAACTGAGACGGATGGTTAATTGGGCGCGTTGTTCGGGGTCACTGGGGTGGGACAGGAGCAAGCGCTCGTCGTCGAAGCGGACCAGGCCGGCTTGGCAAGAGGGTTCGGGTAGGGTGGGGTCGTGTTCGATCGGGGACCAGGTGTGGCCGCCGTCCTGACTGCGGGCAGAGGCGCGACACTTCTTGTCGTGGCGGCTGCGCATATTCATGTATACGGTGCCGTCCAAGCACTCTGCGGCGACACATTCGTCCGAGGTGTCTTGGAGCATTTCTGCACCGCTTTGCCAGGTGTGGCCGCCGTCGTCGCTGTAGAGGGCGAAGGAAGTTTGGATTTGGCCCCAGATTGCCGGCGGCTGGCGCCAGGTAGCCACGCCGGGGCTGGTGTCGGACCAGGAGGGAATGAGCAGGCGGCCGCTTTGCAATTGGATGCCGTGGCCCGGGCCGGTGCCCAGATAATTCCAGGCGGGGTCTTTGACGCTGGCAGTGATTTCTTGGGGGGCGGACCAGGTGGCGCCGTCGTCGCCGCTGCGCGTGACGTAAACTTCCTGGTTGTCTTTGCAGAAGGGCAGCACGATGGTGCCGCTATTGCGGTCGACCACGGGGCAGGGATTGCCGCAGGTGCGGTCGCCGTCAATGACTACTAGCTGACGCGCTTCCCAGGTCTGGCCGCCGTCAAAGCTGCGGCGTAGGACGATATCGATTTCGTCGTCGTCGTGGCCGCTGTGGCGGCGCGCTTCGCAAAAGGCCAGGACGGTGCCTTGCGTGGAGACGACCAGGGCGGGAATGCGGTAGCGAAAATAACCGTCGGTACCGGAGGTGAAGAGGGCGGCCTGGTTCATGCTTTCTCCCCCATGATTTGGGCCAGGATGTCGAAATCTATTTTGTCACTCCAGGCGCTGAGTATTTCGCCAAAACGCGGACCGGGCCGACCGCTGCCGATGGGCTGGTCGTTGATGCGGGTGACCGGGGCAATGCAATAAGGAGTAGTGGTCAGCCAAGCTTCGTCGGCGTTGACTACGTCGTAGGGTTGCAGGTCTTTTTCGACCCAATTCCAGCCCAACTCAGCGGCTAGTTCGCGCGCCGTGACCAGGCTGACGCCTTCGAGGATGTTGCGGCTGGTGGGGCTGTAGATGGTGTGGTCGTTGAGCAGCACAAAATTGGCGCCGGAGCATTCGGTGATATTGCCGTCGAGGTCGAGCAGCAGGGTGGTGGCCTTGGGGTCGACCGCGTGGCTTTGTTGGTCGGCGATCCACCAGTGCAGGCGCGAGCGGTTTTTCATCTTGGGGTCGAGGCATTGGGGCGGGATGTGGCGAATTGATGGGGTGATGACGTGAGCACCGTCGATAAAGAAGTGGCGCCACTCGCCAAAGGGCAGGGGAAAGGAATGGATGCAGAGGGTGGGACTGAGGCGGGCACTGGCAGCGGCGCTGCCGGCGTAGATTTTGTTTTCGCCAGGGGTGGTAAAGTGAACTATACCGAGGTCTTCGTCGGGGCCGATGAGCGCAATGTTGCGGGCGATGAGCTCTTCGGTTTTGGCCACCATTTCGGCAGTGTCAAAGAGCGGGGGAATGCCGGCGTATTTCATCGAGCGGTAGAGGCGGTTGACGTGGTCTTCGAGGCGAAAGGGTTTGTGGCCAAAGGTGCGGGTCATTTCGGTGAGGGTGGCACCGAGCACAATGCCTAAGTCGAAGACGTTGAGATGGGCCTGGGAGGCGGGGACGAATTGGTCGTTGAGAAAGACGGTGGGTTCGATGGAGGACATGGGTGGCTCCTTTGAAGATGTAAGTGGGGCAGTTATATTATTCGTTTTGTGGAGCAGTGACGGTAAGATAGGGTAATATTAAAGGGTAGGGCAAGTTTGCGCATACGCATCCTAAAGGAGTGAGAGATGGCAAGAGAAAATCTGGTTTCCTTTGTGCTCGACGCCGCCGATCTGGAAGAGCGCGGTCAGTTCAGCAATCTGCAATATTATGGTAGTGAGGGCGCTATTAGCCTCAATGATATGTTGCTGGTGGAGGACGATGCGCCGGCGATCGGGTGCCCACAAGGGGCAGAGGAGCGCTCGTGGTTTGAAAAATTGCAGCGGGGGGTGATGGTGCGCAAAGATCTGGTGTTAGAGGATGCGCGGGCGTTTGCGGGTTATCTGGTATTTGTCGGCACAGAAGCCGACGACAATGACCATCCACTCTATATTCGCATCAATGGGGTCGATCTGGTGCGGCCACCAAGTAAGCTGGCGCATCCTTTTGCGCGGCACTACTACACCAACGATTGGGGCGGATCTCACTTTGACAATTGGTTTGTAGTGGAGATTCCGGTGGGGGCGCTGCAAGCCGGGGAGAATGAGATTTTACTGTGGGCTGAGTCGGAAGAGACCAGCTGGGAAATTATGGTAGCGGCCGACCAGGAGTACCCCCGAGGATCGACAACGCGGCTGAGCCATCCCAATCGCAGTGCCAAGAGTCGAGACCATGGCGCGTCGTGGGATTTTGAGCATTTGGGATGGAAAGACGAGATCGATGGGGAGTATTCCATTCGTCTGAGTCTGGATCGTTATGTCTCGGAGGGTGTGTATGTGTCGCCGGTGATCGATCTGGTGGGGCAAGAGGGGGTGGTTAAGAGATTAGTAGATTTGCAAGAGTGTTGCGCGACTTGGGAAGTGGAGGTGCCGGAGGAATGCAGTGCAGAGATTCGGGTGCGGTTGGGGGACAGTCCAGTGCCGGGGGCAGCAGGGTGGTCGGATTTCGATAAAGTGCATGGTCTTGCCGCAACGTGGAATAAACATAGTGGTCGTTATATGCAGTTCGAAGTAACGTTGCGCACGGCAAATCCGCTGGTGACGCCGACATTTTTGGGCGTAGCGGTGGAGAGCACTGTTGTGGAAAGGAAGCGGACCGGCGACCTGTTCTACCGCGTCCAAGACCTGAAGAATGGTCGGGTGGTGCGCTCATCGGTAGAATTTGTCTACGAGGATTTTGCTAAGCTAGCGGATTTGCGCCGGGACTTTGAATTAGACAAAGTGGTGGCGGGCGCGGCAACCGAGTTTGAGGCGCAATTGCGTTTGATGCGCTGGGCTTATAAGGTGCCGCTGGGTCAGTTGGATAGATATGCCTGGAATTATTACGATCTGCTGCAAGTCGAGCGCGACGCAGACGGACGCATTGTGCTGCACGATGATTACAATAAGCGCCGCCGCGATGGGCATTGCCTCTACTGCAATCTGGCGTTGATTGCCGCCTATCTGGCCATGGGGTATCCGGCGCGCTGGGTCAATATTTCTGCCAAACATACCTACGGGCACGAGGTGACGGAGGTGTGGTCGAATGAGTTCAACAAATGGGTTTTTATGGATTCGACGCGCGACTATTATATCTACGATCCAGACACGGGCATTCCGCTAAATTTGGTGGAGATCGGCCACCGTCTGGGCGAGGTCATGCCGGGGCCGGCGACGTGGGAGTATCCGGTGCAGTGGCATTTGCCGCAAAAATCTATGCTCGACGGCGTGCGCATTGCCTACCGAGAAGGGGACCACAAACATTCGGTGCTTTCCGAGGACGAGGTCGAAGGGCAGGAATTATTGATGTTTAAAGGGCATATACAGATGCCGCTGCGCAGCGATTTTGCTAGTCGCCCCCATCCGCTGCCATGGCGTCTGTCGAGTAATTGGGGCGGCGATCAGTTCTATTGTTTTTATAGCGAGATGTTTCCGCGCAAACAAGAGTATCAGAACCACACTGAGCGCTGGCAAGATTTTAATCCGACGCTCAATCAGGCGGAATTGTTTTTGCGCGAGACTGAGGAGGCGGGGATTTTGCGTGTGGAGGCGGATACGGAAACGCCGTATCTCGATACGTTTTTGGTGCAGGTGGATGGCGGTGAGTGGTGTGAATATGCGGCAGGTATATTCGATTGGAAGTTGCGCGAGGGGTTGAATCGGTTGCGGGTGAAGGTGCGCAATAGTGCGGGGGTTTGTGGACCGGAGAGTTATGTGGCGGTGGTGGCGAATGGGTGAATTAGAGGCCTGTCTCCTAGTGTAGATATAGGAGACAGGCCTCTGATGAAAGGGTTATCGACCCGGCCGCGCTACTTGAGCAGCAACATGCGCCGCGTCTGGTCGATGTCGCCGGTTTGCAGGCGATAGAAATACACGCCGTTGCCCAACGGGGTGCCATCTTGGCTCTGGCCGTTCCATATCACCTGATGGGTGCCGGCGGCCATAGTGCCAGTGAGTAGGGTTCTTACTCGCTGACCCAGGATGTCGAATATCTCCAAGCGTACTTCGCTCTCACTTACCAGATTAAAACGAATGGTCGTCTCCGGGTTGAAGGGGTTGGGCATATTGGCATGCAAGACGGTAGTTGTCGGCAAAGTGCGCATCGACGGGATGGCGTCTAAGCGGGCGGCGATGCGGCCGTCGTTGAAAAGAGCCCGGGTGAGCTGCAGTTTATCGGGCCCCACCCCTGGATAAATGCGCAGCAATTCACCCGGACCCGATACGGGCTGAGCGCCGGCAAAAACCAAACGCAGGCCGGCGTCGGTATTGCTGGAGGCTGCGAGGAAATCGCCCAGCTCATGGCCCATCTCGATCTTGCCCTCGATGCCTTCGATGAGCAGGTCGCCCGAGAGGATGTCGTCCCGTGTATCGATCCATAGGCTGATGTAATCGGCGCTCTGATGTAGACTCAGCAGGCGTTCGTCGACGACGAGCTTAGGCACTGAGTTGTCGGTTTCGGGTTGTGGGTGATTGTCTGCTTTGTCTCTCTGTACGGGGAAACGGCCAATCAACCCTACGCGCTTTTGCAATACCAGCGAGGCGTCGAATGGGGTGATCTTGCCGAAGACCGCGTCAAAGGCCACCGAGTCGAGGTTGGCCGACAGGGAATCGAGTCCAGTTAAAAACGGTGAAAGTACGTGCAATAAGACCTTGGCTGCGTCAAAGGCCTGGACAGCGCCGTTGTCGTCGGCGTCGCCAAACGGATCCACGACCTCATCGTCGTCTATGAGGGTAGCTGTGCCGCCCTGGACGGTGAGGTCGTCCAGGTAGGAGATGTCGATGACGTCGCCTTCCTTGGTGTTTAATGTTGCATCGCCCAGGGGACCGGCCACGTTGCCGGGGGCCGTTTTGACGATGCCGAAGAAGATGTCGCTATTGATGCCTTGTTCGTTTAAGGTGATGCTTTCCGATTCTAAGGTCGCGTCGTTGGTGGCGGTGACCTGGACACTCTCCTGGGTGCCGTCGTCAGCGTTGAGGTCGGCGTCGGTGACGCGCACGCGTAAGGTGTCGCCCGGCTGGGTTACGATGGTGGTGAGAATGGCTCCGTCGGTGCCGCCGATGACGCTTTTATTGACGCAGAGTTCTTCGGTGTTGCCGAGGGCATTTAATAGACATTATACCGATTAGATCGTGACAAAAAGATGAAGTTGGACGGGTTTGTAATCCCAGGGGCGAAAATTCAATCTGAAATTATGGAGCCCACAGCAC
>Ga0114996_10008638_pt1 | contig 11287 bp, 10 predicted proteins | sample ArcticOcean_MG_C_4_FD_87039 | JGI IMG/M metagenome (GOLD analysis project Ga0114996, IMG submission 87039) | Marine microbial communities from western Arctic Ocean - ArcticOcean_MG_CB4_134 | ecosystem: Environmental > Aquatic > Marine > Oceanic | place: Arctic Ocean: Canada Basin | collected... | reverse complement strand
GGCGCCGCGCACATGTTCGACGCCCTCCTCGAACAGCGTCAGGGCTCCTTCCATATCGAGGTCGGCGGCCTCGAGAGATCGCACGATCTCTTCAAGGCGTTTCAGCCGCTCCTCTAGAGATGGAGCGTTTTCGGTCATGTCATCCCCCAAGGCGTCAGGTGCTTCATCTTTCTTGATCGTCACGATCCACCCTTTACTTCACACGGCACCGACCCGTCCGAGACACGGAGGGCGAACCGATCACCTTCCTCGAACGCTTCAACGGTTCGCAGGATCCTCCCATTCACATCCTGAGGGAGTGCATACCCGCGACGAAGCGTCGCAAGTGGTGAAAGTACATCCATCTTGCCGGCGACTTCGGATAGGCGGGCTCTCTTGAGTGTCGCCAACCCGCGGATCGCCGACTCCATACGGTCTCCTGTCCGATCCAACACCTCGCGGCGTGGCCGCATCAGGCCGACGCCGGATCGCCGGAGTTGAGTCAGACGCACACCGAGCACCTCCCGCCGACGAAAGGCGATGGCTCGTAGGGCCCCGCTCATTCGGGTACGGGTGACGTCCAGCGCATCGCTCAACCCCTCGCCGTCCTTCACCGCGGTTTCCGCGCCCGCAGACGGCGTGGGAGCCCGGACGTCGGCTACCAAGTCGGAGATGGTCACGTCGACCTCGTGCCCTACGGCCGAGATCACCGGGACGGGGCACGCCACGATCGCGCGAGCTACCACCTCCTCGTTGAATGCCCAGAGGTCCTCCAGCGATCCCCCACCGCGCCCGACGATCAATACGTCCACCAGCCCACTGGCTCCGAGGGCCTGAATCGCCTCTGCGATCTCATCGCCTGAGCCCTCGCCCTGTACCCGCGCGCCCCGCACGATCACACGCGTCCAGGGGGCTCTGCGGCGGACCACAGTCAAAACGTCGGCGAGCGCCGCACCCGCCAGCGACGTGACGACGCCGACGGCCTCGGGGAAACGCGGCAGGGCACGCTTCCGCTCGGGAGCGAGTAGCCCCTCGGCCTCGAGCTTCGAACGCAGGCGCTCGAACGCCTGACGCCAGAGCCCTTCGGCATCCTCTGCCTCGAGGCGCCGCACGACCAGCTGATACTCTCCCCGGGCCTCGTACAGCGTCAGCCCGCCGAAGGCCCTCACGGTCGTGCCCTCTTCCGGATCGGCAGGAAGGGTCGCCGCCTCGGTCTTGAACATCGCGCAGCGGAGTTGCGCCTGCTCGTCCTTGAGCGTGAAGTAACAGTGCCCGGACCGGGCCCGAGTCCAGTTGGCAAGCTCGCCGCTGATCCAGAGACTCTCGATCGTGTCCTCGAGCAGGCTCCGCACCGCTCGGTTGACCTGCGTGACGCTCCAGACACGAGGCTCGGTCATCGTGAGATCCTCTCTAGTGGGATGCCCACTCTAGCCCCCGGCTGCCGCCGACCGGACGGCCGCTTCCACCGTATTCGAGAGCAACATGGCGATCGTCATCGGACCGACGCCCCCGGGAACCGGACTGATCGCGGAGGCGATTTCCTTGACCTCGTCATACGCCACATCACCCGTCAGGCGGTAACCCCTCTCGCGCGTGTTGTCATCCACCCGGTTCACACCGACGTCGATGACCACGGCGCCGGGTTTCACCATATCACCCCGGATCAGGTCGGGCTGCCCGATCGCCACGATCAAGATGTCCGCCTCGCGGGTAACGGCACCGAGGTCGGGCGTGCGGGAGTGCGCGACGGTCACGGTCGCGTTCCCCCCCGGTGCCTTCCGCAACAGAAGCGCGGCCATCGGCCGTCCGACGAGGTGGGAGCGCCCCACCACGACCGCGTGCTTGCCGGCAGGGTCGTTCCCACTGCGCAGAAGCATTTCGGTCACACCCGAGGGCGTGCATGGGGCCAGCACCTCGGGGTCGCCACTCGCGAGCCGGCCCACGTTCACGGGATGGAAGCCATCGACATCCTTTACGGGATCGATCGCCGAGAGGACGTTGGTTTCGGCGATCGGATCCGGAAGCGGAAGCTGGACCAGGATGCCGTGGATCTCCGGATCGGCATTAAGACCCGCCACGACCCCCAGAAGCTCCTCTTCTGGGGTGTCCTCTGGCAGGGTGATCTGCCGGGAGTAGATGCCGGCCTCGGTCGCGGCCTTGTTCTTGGATCGGACGTACACCTGGCTCGCCGGATCCTCGCCTAGGAGAACCACGGCGAGGCCAGGTGTGAGCCCCAACTCCTTGAGACCGACGACCCGCTCCTTGACCTCCTCGCGGATCGACGCCGCCATGTCCTTCCCCGATATGAGTTCAGCGGACATTCACATTCCTGGTACAAGTTGGGCTGTTGTTGGACGAAATCGACTCACCGTGCGAAGTCGACCGCGCGGGTCTCACGAATCACGACCACCTTGATCTGCCCCGGATATTGGAGCTCACCTTCGATGCGGCGGGCCACGACCTCGGAAATCTGAGCCATCTCCTGGTCGGTCACCTTCTCGGGCTCGACCATCACGCGGATCTCGCGACCGGCCTGAATGGCAAAGCAGCGCTCGACCCCCGGGTGCTCCATCGCCAGCTCTTCGAGCTTTTCGAGGCGCTTGACGTATCCCTCGAACATCTCTCGCCGCGCCCCCGGGCGTGAGCCCGAGATCGCGTCCCCGGCCGTGACCAGAAAGGTCTCCGGGAAACGGTGGGGCTCTTCGTCGTGATGGGCCTTGATGGCGTTGAGCACGATCTCGGATTCGTCGTGCTTCTTGCACAGGCGATAGCCGAGCTCGACGTGCGTGCCCTCGTGCTCGTGTGTGAGTCCCTTGCCGACGTCGTGAAGAACGCCGGCACGTTTCGTGGCTTGGACGTCGAGGCCCATCTCCGCGGCCATGCTTCCGGCCAGCTGAGCGACTTCCTTGGCGTGCTGGAGCTGATTCTGGCCGTAGGATGTCCGGAATTTCAAACGCCCGAGGGTCTTGACGATCTCTCCGTGCACGTTGTGGATACCGAGCTCGTACAGAACCTCCTCAGCAGCCTGGACCATGGACTCTTCGACGTCTTCCCTGCTTTTGTCGACCACCTCCTCGATGCGACCCGGATGGATGCGGCCGTCCTCGATCAGCCGCCCGAGTGCGATGCGCGCCACCTCTCGGCGTACAGGGTTGAACCCGGAAAGGACCACGGCCTCGGGCGTGTCGTCGATGATGACGTCGATCCCGGTGGCTTGCTCGAAGGCGCGGATGTTCCGACCCTCCCGGCCGATGATCCGGCCCTTCATTTCGTCGGAGGGAAGCTGCACGACCGAAACGGTCATCTCGGCAGTCTGATCGGCCGCCATGCGCTGGATGGCCAAACCGAGAATCTTCTTGGCCTCGCGGTCCGCCGTGCGCTGGGCTTCTTCCTTTACTTCGCGAAGTGTATTGGCTGCTTCGGCCCGGGCTTCGTCCTCCAGATCCGCCAGGAGCTCTTTCTTGGCCTCGGGTTGGGACATCCCCGAAAGGGACTCGAGTCTTTCACGAACCCGCTCTCGATCCTTCACCAGGTCCTGGGTCTGATCGGCGAGTCCCTCCTGGCCCGCCTCCAACTCCTTCGCACGCCTCTCCTGAGCGGATTCCCGCTCATTCAGGTTGTCGAAGCGGCGTTCCAAGGAACTCGATCGCTCCGAAAGGCGTGCCTCGGCCTTCTCGACTTCCTTGCGGTGCTTGGACTCCTCCTGCTCCCAGGATTCTCGAAGACGGATAACCTCCTCTTTGCCCTCGAGCACACGGGACGTACGGAGGTTGTCGGCCTCTTCCCGGGCACGACCCAGAATCCTAGAAGCCTCATCCGCGGCGGCTGCTACAGCCTTTTTCTGACGCGATCGCTCGAGCGAACCGCGTACGAGATATCCCACGGCTCCGAAAAGCAACGCCGCCGCCAGTCCAATAACCAGCGGATCCATTTATCGGCTCCAAAATCGGACACGAAGAACACGCATCCGAAGGGTGAGCATACGTTGTCCTGAACGACAATAGAATTTCGGCTCCCGCGGACGCAAGGAGCATCGGGTCAGCCGTCGGAAACCGCATCCTCCAAACGAGCCGCGAGTGCACTAACACGCTCGGCCATCTGGGCGCCGCCCCTTTCCTGCGTATCCAGTGCCTGAAACAGTTCGTCCGCGATCGAAAGGGCAGCGAGGATGGCCACCTTGTGGCCTTCGAGGAGCCCGACCTGCTTCTTGATTTCATGGATCCGCTGATCCACATGGGCCGCGCAACGTGTCGTATATTCCGGCTCGGCGTTCGAGCGAATCGTGTGCTCCTCGCCAGCGATGCTGACGGTCACCGACTCTCTTCTCTGGTCCGTCACGGCTGCTCCTCCAGAAATTTGATCTGCGCCAAAAGCCGGTTCACACCCTCCCGCCCCTCGTCGAGGCGTCTTCGAAGATCGCGATTCTCCTCCTCGAGGATGTGCAGCTTGGCAACCATTTCCCTTGGCCCCCCTTCGCCTGAAGTGACCCCCTTGAGCAGGCCTTCCAGCTCTTCACCCTGCGCGTTGATCCGAACGACCTCGCCCTCGAGCAGCTCGACCCTTGCGAGCGCTGCGGTCACCGCATTTTCCAGCCGTTCGACGGCCTTGTCCGGTGTCACGTCTTTCGGCGTTCTTTGCATCTTAGAACCGCTGCTCGACACCCAGATCCTCCCGGAGACGCTTCACTATTTTTTTGACCAACCGATCCACTTCCTTGTCCCTCAACGTGCGATCCCACGCCTGAAGTCGGAGACGAAACGCCAACGAGCGATGTCCCTCAGCCACGCCGTCTCCCCGGTAGAGGTCGAAGACAGTGACCCGTTCCAGGAGCGTGCCGCCGACAGCGCAGATTTCGTCAGACACAGCCGCAGTGGGGACATCATAGGGCACGAGCAGCGCCAGGTCACGATCCACGCCCGGGAACGGTGAAAGCGGCCGATAGATCGGCGTAGTCCTGGCCGCCGGTTCAGCGGGCAACGTCAACTCCATGGCCCAAACCGCCCCTGCCCACGCGGGTGCGTCGACCCGGGCGGGCCAAACCTGCCCGGCGGTCCCCGTCGGAGTGCCGTCTCCAGCCGTCAGAGCAATAGAGGAGGCAGGCACGAAAAGCTTCCCAGCCGCTCCCTCGGCCGCGGGCACCTTCACCGCGGTGTCATCCCACCCTGATTCCGCGAGCGCCGTCTCTACGAGGCCTTTCACACTCCAGACGTCAAACACCTCGCCTGTTCCGGACCAGTGCTCGGGTTCCCTGAGCCCGGTGACTACGAAAGCGACGTGGAGGTCCTCCCTTGGTGGCTCCCCAGCCCCGGCAGCGTGGAACACGGTACCGAGCTCGAACAGCCGCACGTCCCTTACCCCACGCGCAAAATTGTACTCGACGCTCCGTAGCAATCCGGGAACTAACGATGATCGTAACCTGCTCTCTTCCATTGATATAGGATTAATTAGTTCCACTTCTCCTTCATGTATCGGAGCGAACGCCGGATTGGACGCTTCGAACAATCCCTCCCCAGAAAGTACGGTCCGGAGACGGTCTTCGAGCTGGAAAAGCGGGTGGTCCGGGACGGTGGTCGGGCGCACCGGGGCGAGATCGTCGGGAAAACGATCGTATCCGTGCGCCCGGGTGATCTCTTCGATCAGGTCGATCTCGCGTGTCACATCGTAGCTGCGGTACCCGGGAACAATGACGCTCAGGCCACGGCCAACCTCTCCCCCTCCACTCCCGTTCTGGACCGTGAATCCGAGCGGCGTCAGCAACGCCTCCAATTCGGCGTCCTCGAACCGGACCCCGAGCACCTGCTCGACCCTCGTCGGCCGGAGCGCCAGCGCTGGCGGCTCCCAGGGCCGTGGCAGGACCTCCAGGATCGGACCATCAACTTCGCCGCCCGCAGTGGCTAGGATGATCTCCAACACACGTTTGACCGCAGGAAGGTGACCTTCCGGATCCACACCCCGCTCGAACCGGAAGCTGGCGTCCGTGGAAATCCCGAGTGCGCGGCGGGTCCGGCGGATCGACTTCGGCTCGAAGAGGGCGCACTCCACCAAAATGTCGGTCGTATCTGCCGTGACCGAGGAGTGCATGCCACCCATGATGCCCGCAATATCGTGCGGCACCGCCGTATCGCAGATCAACAGCATTTCGGAATCGAACTTGTGCTCGAGTCCGTCGAGCGTCTCCATCGTCTCACCTTTGGTGGCGTTCCGCACGATCAGACTGGACCCCTCCAGCTTGCCCAGATCATACGCGTGCATCGGGTTGCCCATCTCCAGCATGACGTAGTTCGTCGCATCGACCACGTTGTTGATGGTCTGCTGGCCCACGGCCCGGAGTCGGGCCGCCATCCACTGGGGCGAGGGCTCCACCTTCACCCCGCGGACGATCACGCCGAGGAACCGATGACACCGCTCCGGATCGTCGATGCGGATGGTCACACCCCCATGGGACACCTCGTGCTCGGCACTCTTCACCTCGATGTCGGGCGATCTCGCTCCGGGAATGTTTGCCAGAGCCACACCGGCGACCCCACCCGGAGCCACCTCCCGGGCGATCCCGACGTGAGACAGCCAATCTCCCCGATTCGGTGTCACCTCCACGTCCATCCGGACATCGTCGAGGCCGAGCGCCTCGATCAGCGATTGGCCCGCCGAGACCTCCCGGGACAAAAGCATGATGCCCGATTGATCCCGGCCCAAGCCGAGCTCCTTCTCCGAACAGAGCATCCCGTTGGAGTACTCGCCTCGAATCTTGGCTCTCTTGAGCTCGAGTCCCCCGGGAAGTGTCACGCCTACCGGCGCGAACGGGTAAAACCCTCCCTCCTCGACGACCGGGGCGCCACAGACGACCTGGACCACCTCCTCGCCGTTGTAGACCTCGCACAACAACAGGCGATCCGCGTTGGGATGGCCACGCACCGTCTTCACTTCGCCAATGATCACATCCTCGAGCCCGGCGGACACAGGGGTGATCTCCTCGACGGGCGCACCCAGAAGGGCGAGGCGTTCCGCCAGATCCTCGGGGCTCTCGGTCAGACCCGGCGCGATCGATTTAAGCCAGGCGAAGGAGATGTTCACACGCCTCCCCCTGAGAACTGCGAAAGGAAGCGGACGTCATTCTGAAAGAACATGCGAAGGTCGGGCACGCCATACTTGAGCAGGGCAATCCGCGCCGGGCCCATGCCGAAGGCGAAGCCCGTGTAGCGCTCCGAGTCGTAGCCGACATTCGCCAGCACGTTCGGATCCACCATACCCGCGCCCATGATCTCGATCCAGTCGGACTCGACTCGCGTCCCGTCCTTCATTGTGATCATGCGCTTCACATCGACCTCGGCGCTCGGCTCCGTGAACGGAAAGAACGAAGGCCGAAAACGCACCTTCGTTCCGGGACCCCAGAACTGGCGCGCGAATTCGGCCAGAGTGGCCTTGAAGTCGACAAAGGAGATACCCTCATCTACGACCAGCCCCTCGATCTGCGCGAACGCCGGCGTGTGTGTGGCGTCGTAGCTGTCCCTCCGGTAAACCATGCCCGGCGCTAGGATGCGGATGGGCGGCTCATGCTGTTCCATCGTCCGCACCTGAACGGGCGACGTGTGGCTGCGAAGGAGAACGGAGTTCTTCAGGTAGAGTGTGTCCTGTTCGTCCGCGGCGGGGTGGTCGAGCGGTGTATTCAACGCCAAGAAGTTGTACCACTCCGTGTCCGCCTCCGGCCCACGGGCGCGCACGAATCCCATCGACTGAAAGATTCTCCAGATCTCGTCGATGACCTGATTGACCGGATGGACTCCCCCCTTCCATCGGTGCCGGGCCGGAAGCGTCAGATCCTCGACCGGAGTTCCGGTCTCCTCGCCGGGGGCGGACATCTCGGCTTCACGAGCGGCGAGGGCCTCTTGGAGCGACTCCTTGACCCGATTCGCTTCGGCACCCACCGGCGGCCGCTCATCCGGGGCGAGATCGCCGAGACCTCGGAGAATCCCAGAAATTCGGCCCTCCTTACGCCCCAGATAGGAGATGCGCAACACCTCGAGCGCGTCACCTTCGGGAGCCTCCCGGATGGCATCAAGTGCCTCTGACTCCAACTCCTGGAGTGTTTGGATCAGAGAGTTCTGATGGGTCATTTAGATGCAGTTACCCAGTGTGGTGTCCCAGAAGTGTCTCGGCCATTGATCTCGCTGCGCTCGATCGTCTCGCGGTCAGCTCGGCGCTTGCGACGGGCACGTTAGGCGCTCGGCTCGAGCACCGATGCGTCCGATCTCCTGAGGACCTGGGTGGACGGCTGTTGTCAGCCGACCCCGAGCCCTTCTTTGGCTCGGTCTGCCAACGCGGTGAAGGCCTGCGGACTGCGGACGGCCAAATCGGCCAAGGCCTTTCGGTCGAGCTCAACGCCGGCCCGCTTGAGGCCGTTCATGAATGTGGAGTACGACAATTCGTTCTCTCTGGCGGCGGCGTTGATCCGTGTGATCCAGAGCCGACGGAAGGTGCGCTTCTTGTTCTTTCGGTCCCGATAGGCGTGTTGCCAACCCTTCTCAACGGCGTCCTTCGCCGTCCGGTAGAGATTCTTACGGCCGCCGAAGTATCCCTTGGCCGCCTTTAAGATCTTTTTCTTCCGCTTGTTACGAGCGGGCGAGGACGTTGTTCTCGGCATCGAAGTTTCTCCTTTCTCCTACGACCCTGGAAGGAGTCGCTTCATGCGCCCCATGTCCGCCGGGCTGACCAGTGTGGCCGAGCGCAGGCGGCGCTTTCTTTTTGTGGATTTCTTGGTCAGGATGTGGCTCTTGTTCGCCCGCATCCTCTTGATTTTACCCTTTCCGGTCCTGCGCAAACGTTTGGCCGCGCCCCGGTTGGTTTTCATTTTCGGCATATCGTCATGCTCCTGGGGCCCGGAGGGCCATTGGCTACATCTGCTTGATCGGCGCGAGAACCATCGACATCACCCGGCCTTCAAAGCTCGGGCGGGACTCGACCATCCCCAAGTCCTTGAGATCCTCCGTGACGCGAAGGAGTACCTCCCGTCCCAACTCGGGGTGCGTCACCTGCCTTCCCCGAAACATCATGGTCAACTTGACCTTGTTTCCCTCTTCCAGGAACCGCCGAGCGTGACGGGTCTTGAAATTGTAATCGTGGTCCTCTATCCCGGGGCGAAACTTCACCTCTTTAACCAGAACGTGGTGCTGTTTCTTTTTCGCCTCCCGAGCCGCCCGCTGAGCCTCATATTTGAACTTCCCGTAGTCCATGAGTTTGACCACGGGAGGCCGAGCCTCCGGCGCCACTTCCACGAGATCCAGCCCCCGATCATCAGCAAGTTCACGAGCCTCTTCGATCGAGACGATACCGACCTGCCCACCCTCGTCGTCGATCAGACGCACCGGGCTGATCCGTATCTGTTCATTAATTCGAGTTCTGTCCTGGCTAATATTCCTCTCCTTTTGCGAGTCTGACCAAGTGCTCCCTCCCCCTAATATTCACATCATTCCACAAAAAAACCCGGACTTTTCCGGGTCACAAGGTCGGGGAAGCTGCAGATGATCATACAGGCTTTCCACGTCCAGGACCCGGCGGCTTCCAACAGCTGATGTGGAACCGAAAGGTGGAGCCGTAGTTGCGTCGGCTCGCTTCCGTCTTGTCTGGGTCCCCATACATCGGGGTCCTAGGAAAATCGGCGGGAGGGGGGCGTACGTCAAGGCAAAGCTATGGGAGCCTCTTTACCTTCGAGAGCCGTCTGGGGAAAATCCTCGCCCACTGCCCAGGCCCTGAACTAGCCCATCACTCCAGCACCCGACTCTCGATCTCCCCCTTCACCTGCTCCACGAACTCCGCGCGATCGAAGACCTGCTGCTTCTTCCCCGCGCCCCGCTTGCGAACCGCCACCGTACCCGCCTCCGCCTCGCGCTCCCCGATGACCGCCATGTAGGGCACCTTATGCATCTCAGCGTCACGGATGCGGTAGGAGAGCGTCTCCCGGTCGGCCAGGATAGCTCGGACGCCGGCGGCCTCGAGCTGCCCTACGAAGTCCGAGGCCGAATCCTGGAAGTGCTCTGAGATGGGAAGCACCCGGACCTGCTCCGGAGCGAGCCAGAGGGGGAACACCCCCGCGTAGTGCTCGACCAGTCCACCGATGAACCGCTCCATCGACCCGACCAGCACGCGGTGGAGCATGACCGGGCGATGGCGCTCGTTGTCCTCGCCCACGTACTCCAGCTCGAAGCGATCCGGCAAGTTGAAGTCGAGCTGAACCGTCGGTCCCTGCCATTCCCGCCCGATCGCGTCGATGAGCTTGAAGTCCAGCTTGGGCCCGTAGAAGGCTCCTCCGCCCTCGTCGTACTCGAACGCTACACCCCGTGACTCCAGCGTATCGGCCAATGTCTGGACAGCCGAGTCCCACTGCTCGTCCGTGCCCAGGGCCTTTTCCTCCGGCTTGGTCGCAAGCGCGATGGAGTAGGGATAACCGAAGGCGGCCAGGATCTCATCGACCAGATCCAGCAGGCGCTCGATCTCCTCGGGGACCTGATCCGGGGTGCAGAAGACATGGGCGTCGTCCTGCGTGAATCCGCGCACGCGGAGCATCCCGTGGAGTACGCCGCTGCGCTCGTACCGGTAACAGGTGCCGAACTCGGCCATACGGATCGGCAGATCGCGGTAGGAGCGCTGCTGAGACTGGTAGATGGCGATGTGTCCAGGGCAGTTCATGGGCTTTGGGCGGTATGCACCACCCTCCTCCATTTCGAACGCGCCGAACATACTGTCCTTGAAGTTCTCGAGGTGCCCGGAGATTTCGAAAATCCGTTCGCTCATGACGTGGGGAGTGTAGACCAAGTCGTAGCCGTGCCGGAGGATCAGCTGCTGCTCGAACTTCTCGACCTCGCTCCGAATGATCGCCCCCTTTGGGTGCCAGAGGATCAGGCCCGGGCCGATGCGGGCGTCGGTCGAGAAGAGATCCAGTTCACGCCCGAGGACGCGGTGGTCCCGCTTCTTGGCCTCTTCGAGGCGCTCCAGATGCTCTGAGAGATGCGACTTCTTGAAGAATGCCGTCCCGTAGATACGCTGAAGCATTTGGCGCTTTTCGTCGCCTCGCCAATACGCTCCCGCCCCAGAAAGCAGCTTGAAGTGTTTGAGGCTTCCCGTCGACGGCACGTGTGGGCCACGGCAAAGGTCAAGGAACGGCCCGTCCTGATAGACCGTGATGATCTCGTCCTCAGGGAATTCCTCCAAGCGCTCCAGCTTGAGCGGATCGTCGGCGAAGAGTTCACGGGCCTCCTCCACGCTCACGGCGCGTCGTTCGAAACCGTAGTCCGCCTTGGCGACCTCGGCCATCTTG
>Ga0114996_10008636_pt1 | contig 11290 bp, 10 predicted proteins | sample ArcticOcean_MG_C_4_FD_87039 | JGI IMG/M metagenome (GOLD analysis project Ga0114996, IMG submission 87039) | Marine microbial communities from western Arctic Ocean - ArcticOcean_MG_CB4_134 | ecosystem: Environmental > Aquatic > Marine > Oceanic | place: Arctic Ocean: Canada Basin | collected... | reverse complement strand
GGAAGCAATAAGACGTCATATAAGAAAAATTGTGCGTAAATGGCGAGGTAAAAACCCTGTAATAAAAGTACATCTCGTGCGTTTAACTAGTAAATAGAAGAAAGTTTATTCTATAATGATTGGGCGTTTAAATCATATTGCTATAGCTGTTCCTGACCTGATATCTGCTGCAAATATATATACACAAATACTTGAAGCTAAAGTATCAGCTCCAAAAAAGTTGCCTCTTCATGGTGTTACAACTGTATTTGTTGAACTATCTAATACCAAAATAGAATTACTACATCCCCTTGGAAAAAATTCTCCAATTCAGTCATTTTTAGAAAAACATCCGTCTGGAGGAGTTCATCATTTATGTTTTGAAGTAAATAATATACTCGGTGCCCGGGACCATTTAATTGCTAATGGTGCACGAGTTTTAGGCGATGGAATACCTAAGCCAGGAGCACATGATAAACCTGTTTTGTTTCTACATCCCAAGGATTTTATTGGAACTCTAATAGAGCTAGAGCAATTATAAACAATAAATGAAAAATCTATGACTGTGATATTCTATAGAAAGGCTCCCGTAGAAGCAGATAATAGGACAATTAACCATACTGGTATGCGTTTTAAGGCTAGTAAAAATATTCCGATAAAAACAATACATATATCACTTATTTGATTTACTGATGAAGTTATAACAGGATCAATAAAAACAGCTAAAAGCACTCCTACTACAGTTGCATTTACGGCTTTTATTGCTGACCGTAAAGAGGGATTTGATCTTAATATTGTCCAATAAGGCAGTGCAGCGCATAATATAAAAAACGAAGGTAGAAAAATAGCGAATAGAGCAATTAGGCCTACTATCCAACCATTTGTATTACCAATTATAGGAGCGGATACTGCCCCAAGGTAACTAGCAAAAGTAAATAATGGACCGGGCATAGCTTGTACAGCACCATACCCTGCAAGAAATTTATCTTCATTTACCCAACCTAAAGGTACCACCTCAGATTGTAGAAGGGGTAGTACAACATGCCCACCACCAAAAACGAATGAACCTACGCGAAAAAAGCTTGAGAAAATATAAATTTCACCAATATTTGCTATGGCCGCAATTACTGGGGCCCCAAGTAAAATCCCAATAAGAATAAATACGCAAATATTACCAAACCGTTTGGACAATTTAATGTTGGTACTAGTAAGAGTTTCGTTATTTTTACGTGGGATACAAAATATACCAACAAAGGCAGATAAAATAATTAATGCCACTTGAATCCATAATAAATTAGTGCAAAGCAATATTGTGCAAGAACCTATAGCTAATATAAGCTCAGTTTTTCCCCTAAGAGCTGATTTTCCCATTTGCCACAAAGCCCAAGCGATAATGGCTACTGCAGCAAGCTTTAGGCCATGTAGAAAGGGTATTACTAACTCATTATTGAAATGGTTTATTCCAATTCCTATGCATAGCATAAAAATAGCTGATGGTGCCGTAAAACCTAGCCACGCAGCGAGACCTCCTGGTATATTACCTCTCAACATCCCAAGACCAAAACCAACCTGACTTGACATTGGTCCTGGTAAAAACTGGCATAAGGCGACTAGGTCTTGAAACTGGTTTGCATCAACCCATTTGCGTTTATCAACAAATTCACTACGAAAGTAACCTATATGGGCAACTGGCCCACCAAATGCGGTAAAACCCAGCAGCAAAAATACAAAGAAAATATGTAATGTTAAAAATTTATAATACTTATACGTGCCCATGCTAATATTGTTTCTTATTGATAAATGAAGGGTATAAATAGACGATGTCTCATTATTGCGATATAGCGCCGGGTCATTATTTACATGGTCCTTATCATGATAACGAATATGGTTTTCCTGTATTGGATGATTCTGTAATGTTTGAGAGACTTGTTTTAGAAATAAATCAAGCAGGTCTGAGTTGGCTAACAATTCTTAAGAAAAGGAAATCCATTCAAGAAGCGTATAATAATTTTAATATAAATAAGGTATCTAGTTATGACGAAGCTGATATAAAAAGATTATTGTCGAATTCTGGTGTCATACGCAACCGTCTTAAAATTGAAGCTACTATTTATAATGCTAAACAGATAAAAGGTATTCAAAAAAAACATATTTCTTTGAATAACTGGTTATATAAACATCATCCAAGTACGAAAAAAGAGTGGGTTAAAAAATTTAAAGACACCTTTCATTTTACAGGTGGAGAAATCACTAATGAATTTCTTATGAGTACTGGGTTTCTTCCGGGTGCTCATTCAAAGAGCTGCCCTATATTTGATGTTATATATAAATTAAACCCTGCATGGAAAACAATTAGTTGATTATATGATAGGAGGAAAATATGTATAATAAATTATATTTTTCTGTAAGGTTTATATAAATAACTCTAAGGTATTAAAAATTCATCTTGATAAGATATTTGAATAAAATTCATTCTTCATAGAGATTAAAATAATGCGGCGAACTCATTTATTTCTTCCAACTTTAAAAGAAAATCCTACAGAAGCACAAATTGTTTCTCATAGACTTATGATGAGAGCTGGAATGGTTCGCCAATCTACAGCGGGAATATACTCGTGGTTGCCAATGGGCTATCGGGTTTTAAAAAAAATAAGTGACATTGTTCGGCAAGAACAAGATCATACGGGAGCCCAAGAAATTCTTATGCCGACAATCCAATCCGCTGATCTATGGCGTAAGTCGGAACGTTATGAAGACTATGGGAAGGAAATGTTAAGAATTACGGACCGTCATAACCGTGAAATGTTATATGGCCCTACCAATGAGGAACTGATTACTGATATAGTTTCTAAAGATATTAATAGTTACAAAGATCTGCCTAAAAATCTATATCATATACAGTGGAAATTTAGAGATGAAGTAAGGCCTAGATTTGGTGTTATGCGAGGGCGTGAATTTTTGATGAAAGATAATTATTCGTTTGACCTTAATTATCAGAGCGCTAAACACTCGTATAATAAAATGTTTATTTGTTATCTTCGAACATTTTCTCGTTTGGGTTTGAAAGCTATACCTATGTCGGCAGATACAGGTCCTATTGGCGGCAACCTAAGTCACGAGTTTATAATACTTGCAGATACAGGTGAGAGTGAAGTTTTCTGTGATAGAAGACTACTCGATATTGAGATCCCTGGAAGAGATACTAATTATGAGTCAGATTTACAGGGTATGGTTGATAATTGGACTTGTTATTATGCAGCTACTGATGAAAAGCACGAACCTGATCAATGTCCCATTGCAGACGAAGATTTGATTAAAGCAAGAGGTATTGAGGTGGGGCATATATTTTACTTTGGCACTAAATACTCAGAAAAAATGAATGCCTTTGTTCAGGATTCCGAAGGAAATAAAACCGCTATCGAAATGGGTAGCTATGGAATTGGCGTCTCTCGGTTAGTCGGAGCTATTATTGAATCATCTCATGATGAAAAAGGAATTATTTGGCCAGAATCTATTGCTCCTTGGAATATAGGATTAATTAATTTAAAAACTGAAGATCTAGAATGTGAAGGGGTTTGCGAAAAAATTTATGCAGATTGCAATAGATATTCTGTAGACATACTTTACGACGATCGGAATGAAAGAGCTGGGACAAAGTTTGCAGAAATGGATCTCATTGGTTTACCCTGGCAGATTATAGTTGGACCTCGTGGGTTGAAGGAAGGTGTAGTTGAGCTAAAGTGCCGGGCAGATGGCGAGAGTAGACAGATGTCCATTGAAGGTATTCAGGAATGGATAAAGGGAAGGGTATTTTGTGATAAGTAGTTATCAACAAACAAAAATCCTTATGTCCATTTCTAGTAGTAAACATATGTAATGTTTACTCTAATAGAGCTAAAAATAGCAATTAGGTATATTAGATCTCGAAGAACTGAGAGATTTATTTCGGTTATTTCTTGGTTTTCATTTTTTGGTATTACTCTAGGTGTAGCGACATTAATTATTGTTTTGTCTATACAAAATGGTCTTAGGGATGAGTTATTAAATAGTATTCTTGGATTTAAAGGTCATATTTCTATTATATCTAAATCTGATAATCTATATGATTACAAAAAGGTAGCTGAAAAGGTGATTGGTTCTAAAGGTGTTGTTCATGCAGTCCCAGTGATAGAATCTCAGGTATTAGTTTCATTTAAAAACCGTTCATCAGGTGCACTTGTTAGAGGTATGGATAAAGCTGATTTATTAGATCGACGTCTAATATCTGATAATATTACTAAAGGATCATTAAAGGGTTTTGATAGTCACAAAAGCATTATTATTGGTTCGAGACTTGCCATGGCCTTAGGTGCAGTTACCAACGATTATATAACCTTAATATCTCCTCAGGGTACAATAACAGCATTAGGTAATATTCCTCGTTTAAAAACATACAAAATCATAGGAACTTTTGAAGTAGGGCACTTTCAATATGATCGTAGTTTTATATTTATGTCTTTACATGAAGCTCAAAAATATTTTCGTTTAGGCGATAGCGTATCTAAAATAGAAGTTTTTGTTAAGAAGCCAGATAAATTAGGAGTATCTCGTCATTCCATAAGGGATAATTTAAATGCAGATTTAGTTATTTTTGACTGGCAAGAAGAAAATAACTCAATTTTTTCTGCTTTAAAAGTACAGAAAAATGTAATGTTTTTAATTGTGATGCTTATTATTTTAGTAGCTGCTTTTAATATAATTTCAAGTCTAATAATGATGGTAAAAGATAAAGGATCGGCTATTGCTATTCTACGAACTGTAGGAGCTCCAAAAGCAATGATTATGCGTATTTTTCTTCTTGCAGGAGCTAGCATCGGATTAGCAGGTACTATTTTCGGTACAATCGTAGGTTTAATAATTACATACTACATATCCTCTATTCAAAATTTAATAGAAAACATATCAGGAACAAATTTTTTCTCTCCTGAGATTTATTATTTTAGCCATCTACCCTGTAAAGTGGTAACTGGTGAGGTTATTATGGTGGCATCGATTTCCTTTGGGTTAACTATTATAGCTACTTTGTATCCAAGTTGGAGAGCTTCACGGTTAGACCCCATTGTTGCGTTACGATATGACTAAACCGGCACTCATTCTGAAAAACATCTTTCAAAGTTTTATGCAAGGAGATAAAGAGCTGCGTGTTTTATGTGGTGCCTCAATTGAAATAATGCCTGGGGAGATTGTAGCTCTTGTAGGCCCTTCAGGATCGGGTAAGTCCAGTCTACTACACATAGCGGCCTTACTAGAACAGCCTGAAACAGGTGAGGTTTTTATAAATAGCTCTGATTGTATTAATCTAAATGATAGGGAGCGAACTCTAATCAGGCTTCACCAAATCGGTTTCGTATACCAGTTTCATCATCTGTTAAATGAATTTTCAGCTAGAGAAAATGTAATGATACCTCAAATGATTGCTGGAGTGAGTAAAGTAATGGCTGAATCTTTTGCTGATGATATTATTAAATCACTGGGCTTAAGTAATCGTCTACACCATAGACCAGGGAAATTGAGTGGAGGAGAGAAACAAAGAATTGCTATAGCTAGAGCGTTATCTAACAAACCTAATATTTTAATTGCTGATGAACCAACAGGTAATCTTGATCCTCAAACAGCGGCAAAAGTGTTTGAAAAACTTATGCTTGTGGTTAAAAATAATAATGTAGCAGCACTAATTGCTACTCATAATTTGGAGCTGGCTTCGCTTATGGATCGTATCTGTTATTTAAAAGAGGGTCGAGTTTTCTCCACCGATATCTAGGTTTTCCACAGACTTGGTCAATATCGAATCAAATAGCACGAAGGTAAGCTATAAGTAGGAGATTAAGAGATGCTTGCTGAATTTGTTCATTTGCGTGTTCACTCTGCTTATTCTTTAGCAGAAGGCGCAATACGCATTCCCGAAATGTTGTCAATATGTAAACAGCAGAAGATGCCTGCTATCGCTATTACCGATACATCTAATCTATTTGGTGCTTTAGAGTTTTCGTTAGAAGCTGCTAAAGATGGAATACAGCCTATTATTGGCTGTCAGTTGTCTATTAACAATAAAGATGTAGAAACTAAATCTCAATCTTTAATTAACAGTGCATCAAAACAAAATATATTACCTCCTCCCAGCCAGTTAGTTTTGTTAGTACAGTCAGAAGTAGGATACCGAAATCTTCTACATCTAGTTAGTTACTCTTATGCATCGACAGATCCACTATATAGAGCTCAGTTGTCTTTAGAAGAATTGAGTGGGCATACTGAAGGACTTATAGCTCTTAGTGGTGGAATAAGTGGTGAGCTGGCAAGGTTAATAAAAAATGGGCAGAAAGAGAATGTTCAAGGTTATTGTGATCGTTTAATTAGCTTATTTCCAAACCGTCTCTATATAGAACTGCAGCGACACGGGCTAGATGATGAATCATTAGTTGAAGAAGCGTTGATAGATTTGGCTTACGCAAAAGAATTGCCGTTAGTTGCTACGAATGAGGTGTTTTTTTCTGGTGCTGATATGTATGAAGCTCACGATGCACTACTGTGTATATCGGAGAGTTCGTATGTTTCGGATTCAAGACGCCGTAGAGTAACACCAGAGCATAGGTTCAAAACATCTGATGAAATGAAACGCTTATTTCAAGATATACCTGAAGCGATACTAAACACTAAAGTTATTGCTAAACGATGTGGGTTTATGCCCAAAGGTTCTCAGCCAAAACTTCCTCCTTTTACAACAGGAACTAATATAGATGAGAATACGGAATTAGTTACTCAGGCTAAGGCCGGCTTAGAACAACGATTAAATAATCACGTTTTAACATCTTCTATGGATTTAAAAACACAGAAAAGTACTTCTAAACCGTACATAGATAGATTGAACTATGAATTACAAGTAATTGAAGATATGGGTTATTCCGGATATTTTTTAATTGTATCAGACTTTATAAAATGGTCAAAAATTAATGATATTGCTGTTGGTCCAGGAAGAGGATCTGGGGCTGGTTCTGTAGTTGCTTGGGCCCTTACAATAACTGATCTAGATCCTCTGCGTTGGGGTTTGTTTTTTGAACGCTTTCTTAATCCGGAGCGTGTTTCTATGCCAGACTTTGATATAGATTTTTGTCAGGCTAGACGTGATGAGGTTATACATTATGTCCAGAAGAGATACGGTTTCGATCGTGTGGCCCAAATTATTACATTTGGTAAACTTCAAGCCAGAGCAGTTGTTAGAGATGTGGGTCGTGTTTTAGAAATGCCGTATGGATTAGTTGATCGTATTGCAAAGCTTGTACCAGCAACTCCGGCAAATCCTGTAACGCTGCAACAGGCTATTAAAATGGTGCCAGAGTTACAAAATTTCCAAAAAAACGATGAGAATATAAAACATTTATTGGATTTAGCTCTAAAACTAGAAGGACTATATAGAAATTCATCAACGCATGCCGCGGGTATTGTGATTGGCGATCGACCTCTAGAAGAAACAATTCCTTTATACCTTGATCCACGGTCAGAGACACTAGCTACTCAATTTTCAATGAAATATGTTGAACTTGCAGGCTTAGTAAAATTTGATTTTTTAGGTTTAAAAACTCTGGATGTAATCCAAAAAACATTATCTTTATTAGATAAAAGGAATATTAAAATAGATATTCAAAACCTTCCCCTTGATGACATAGCCACGTTTGATATGTTGACCAAAGGTGACACAACTGGAGTATTCCAGTGTGAATCATCTGGGGTACGCGATGTTATGCGGAAGCTTAAGCCAGATAGGTTTGAAGATATAATTGCTGTAGTCGCACTTTATCGTCCAGGACCTATGGATAATATTCCAAGTTATATTAATCGTAAGCATGGACTAGAGGAAGTTGATTATCTGCACGACGATTTAAAAGACTGTCTGGGTGAGACCTATGGAATACCAATTTATCAAGAGCAGGTAATGCAAATGGCACAAGCTCTAGCTGGTTTTACTCTTGGCTCTGCTGATTTATTAAGACGAGCAATGGGTAAAAAAATTCAGAAAGAAATGGATGACCAAAGAGATGTCTTTGTTTCAGGAGCAAAAGCACGAAATGTAAATGAAGAAACGGCCACGCGTATCTTTGAGACTATAGCAAAGTTTGCTGGATATGGTTTTAACAAAGCTCATGCTGCTGCCTACGCAATGATTGCTTATCAAACTGCATACTTGAAAGCCAACTATGCAGTTGAATTTTTTGCTGCATCTATGACATTGGATATGAATAATACTGACAAGCTATCGCTCTATCAACAAGAGTTAGAACGTCAAAATATACCTCTGTTGCCTCCAGACTTAAATAGATCTGAGGTTGAATTTTCTGTTGAATACTCTGATAAACAGGAAAGTGAAAATATAGACGGAGAAATTCGCTATGCCCTTTCCGCTATTAAGGGTGTAGGTCCAGCTGCAATGGACACAGTAATAAAAGAACGGGAAGCAAATGGATGTTATACGAATATATTTGATTTAGCAGGTAGGGTCGATCCACAGTCACTAAATAGACGATTAATAGAAAATCTTATTGCGGCAGGAGCCCTAGATTCCATCAATAATAATCGAGCGGAATTGTTTGAGGGTATAGAACTCATTATTAGCTATGCGCAATCGGAGTGTGCTGATCGACAAAGTGGTCAATTTAATTTTTTAAATGATCAGTCTGTTGGTATGACTGATGCCCCGAGTTTAGAAACAGTAGATGAATGGCCACAAGTGGAACGTTTAGAAAGAGAACTTAATGCGATTGGTTTTTATCTTTCCGCGCATCCTCTAGATGATTATGCTAACGCTTTACAGCGTTTGGGTGTTCCCAATTTTAACAATCTTCATGATACTGTGCTAGCAAATGGAGGGACAATGATTGTTTCTTTGGCGGGGACAGTTTTGAACGTACAATATCGAACGTCTCACAAAGGCAATAGATATGCTTTTATTCAATTATCAGATGGATCCGGAGTATACGAAGTAACAGCTTTTTCCGAAATATTAGCAAATCATAGAGAACTTCTCGAAAATAGCATCAAACCTTTGCTAATCAAGGTCTTAGCGAGGATTGAAGAGGGGCAACTACGTTTAACCCTTCAGTCCTTGATAGATATAGATTCAGCAGCTGCATCAGCTCCAATGTCGATTCAAGTGTGGTTGGATGAAGCTGAAATATTGCCAACACTTAAATCGGTTATTGATAAGGAAACAAATACTAGAAATTCGAAAGATGGAAGAGCTAAAATAAGTTTGATGATACCTTCAGTCGATAGAGATGTAGAAGTTCGTCTTGAGGGTGCGTTTACTTATACAACTCATGTATGTGAAGCAATTAGATCTATACCAGGTGTAATAGAGGTTATTGAGGCTTAGAATGTTTCAAATAGGGTATATTACTTTTTTTTGATATAATTCTTGGCAAAATAAATAAGGAGTTTGTATGTCAACTAAGCTAATTGATAAAACAGCTACGGAATCAGCAGCCCTTCCAATTGCTAAGCACCAAGTTCTCTTAAATGATGAAAAAACATGTATTACATTATTTACTATTCAGCCTGGGGAGCAAACTGGTTGGCATAAACATGAATATGATTATGTTGCATTGCAGCAATCCAATGGTACTTTACATCTTGATTATGTTGATGGATCAGAAGTAGAAATAGATTATATACCTGGCGTCGCTCTTTCGGTTCAGGCTCCGGTTGAGCATAATGCAATTAATGTTGGTGATGTACAAATTATTGCATTGGAAATTGAATATAAAATGTAATTCTTCAACACTAAATCGGAGAGAAATTTTATGTCTAATCATCTTGAAGAAAAAAACAAGGTAGAAATCTCTGCTGAAGAACTTAGTCATTATGATATTCTATTAGATAATGATACTACACGTATAACCTTTCACCGTATTAAGCCAGGCCAACAATCCGGGTGGCATGTTCATGATACAAATTATGTTGGATACCATATTGAGGCAGCAAAATTGCGTTATGAACGTTCTGATGGGGTTGTCGGGGAAATAAAATCTGAGCCAGGGAAATCTTTTTTTTATGAAGTTGGAGATGGATTTGAGCACAACGTTACAAATGTAGGAGATACCGATATGGTGGCTCTAGAGATTGAGTATAAAAAGGGATAATTAAATTATAAGCAAAACTTGCAATTATAGTGATAGAGCGTTATCTAGCTAACTCATAAAGTATTTGATTTAATTAATTATATCACATGTAGGATTTGCGGCTACGTAGAAAGACTATGTATTCGCTCCGGTGCCCTCATTGGGCCGCGTTCTACAGAGGTTTAACCGGAGAAGGAGAGACCCTAATGGCGGTCCCAACATTTACTATGCGCCAGTTATTGGAAGCGGGTGTGCATTTCGGGCACAATACTCGTAGATGGAATCCAAAAATGGAGCAGTTCATTTTTGGTAGCCGAAATAAAGTTCATATTATTGATTTGCAACAAACAGTTCCAATGCTTTATGCAGCACTGAATACCACTCGTGACATCGCCGCTGGCGGTGGAAGAGTGCTTTTTGTAGGAACTAAGCGAGCTGCTTCTGAAATAATTGCAGAGTCTGCTAAGAAGTGTGGTCAGTACTATGTTAACCATCGCTGGCTCGGTGGAATGCTAACCAACTGGAAAACTATATCAAATTCTATTAAAACCCTTAGAGACCTTGAGAGCCTTTTAAACTCTGATGAGAGTAAGGGGCTAACTAAAAAAGAGCTTCTCAATTTAACTAGGAAACGCGATAAATTAGACTTGGCACTAGGTGGAATAAAAGAAATGGGCGGACGTCCAGATATGTTGGTTGTTATCGATACAAATAAAGAAGAGATTGCAATAAGTGAGGCTAAAAAACTAGGTATACCAATTGCCGCTGTAGTTGATTCAAATTCAAATCCTCAATTTATTGACTATCCGATACCAGGTAATGATGATGCCATGCGTGCTATACAGCTTTATTGCGATCTATTTTCTGGTGCCGTGCTCGATGGTTTACAGCAAGAATTAACTTCTACTGGTGTAGATGTTGGAGAAAATATAACTCCTCCTACAGAAAATATTGTGAAAGAGACTGCTGAGGAACTATCCGCAGCTACTGAGACTGCAGCTACTGAGACTGCGGCTACTGAGACTGCAGCTACTGAGACTGTAGCTACTGAGACTGTATCTACTGAGACTGTATCTACTGAGACTGTATCTACTGAGACTGTATCTACTGAGACTGCAGCTACTGAGACTGAAGATGTAGTGGTTTCGACCCAGTAAACTTTT
>Ga0114996_10008634_pt1 | contig 11291 bp, 7 predicted proteins | sample ArcticOcean_MG_C_4_FD_87039 | JGI IMG/M metagenome (GOLD analysis project Ga0114996, IMG submission 87039) | Marine microbial communities from western Arctic Ocean - ArcticOcean_MG_CB4_134 | ecosystem: Environmental > Aquatic > Marine > Oceanic | place: Arctic Ocean: Canada Basin | collected... | reverse complement strand
CGAGCGACACGTAGCCGGTCGGCAATACCAGGACGAGCCACACGACGAACGCGCCGAGCACGGCCCATGGAGCGAGGGCGAGAAACACACCGGCGCTGGTCGCGATCCCCTTACCACCCTCGAAGCCGACCCAAACCGAGAAGATGTGTCCGACGATCGCCGCGCCCCCAAATGCGAGCGTCCAGGTCAGGTCCTCGCCCACCAGGCTGGCAAAGAACCACACTGGCACGAACCCCTTGGCGACATCGACCACGACCACCGGCAGCGCCCACTTTGGACCCAAGATCCTGAAGACATTGGTCGCGCCCAGGTTTCCGGATCCATGCTCACGCAAATCGAGCCCATGGAACGCTCGCCCCATCCAGTAACTCGTCGGCGTCGCACCGAGCAGATAGGAAAGCGCCAGCAGAGCGTAGGTCACTTGTCTTTGCCACTCCGGATACGAAGGCGGATCGGGGTACCCATGAAGCCCCAGGCGGCCCGGAACCCGTTTTGCAGATAGCGAACGTAGCTCCCCGGCAGCGCCTTCGGAAAGTTGGAGAAGATGGCGAACGTCGGAGGCGCGGCTTGGACCTGGGTCGCATACTTCACCTGCACGCGACGACCTCGGTGGAGTGGTGGCGGCTGACGACGCAGTAGCCCCTCCAAGATCTCGTTGACCTCGTGCGTCTCGATTCTGCGACGGCGCTCCTCGGACACCTCGAGGATCAGATCCAGACATTTCCGCACGCGCTGGCCCGTGAGCGCAGAGGTGAAGACCATGGGCACCCACTGCAAGAACGGAATGCGCTGGCGTATGGTCTTCTGGAACTCGACCGAGGTCATCGTCTCCTTCTCCACCAGATCCCACTTGTTCGCGAGCAAGATCACCGCTTTCCCGGCCTCCCACGCGGTCTGAAGGATCTTCACGTCCTGCGCGTGAAGCTCCTCTTCGCTGGCGTCGATCAAGACCACGCACACATCCGCCTGATATACGGCGCGTTCGGTCCGGAGCGCGCTGTAGTATTCGAGGCTGTCCTTGACCTTGGTGTGCCTGCGCAAGCCAGCAGTATCGATGAAGACGAGGTTCTTTCCGTGATACTTGAACGGGGTGTCGATCGGGTCCCGGGTCGTACCGGCAACGTCAGACACGACGACCCGGTCCTCGCCGATGAGCCGGTTCACGAAGCTCGACTTGCCGACGTTGGGTTTCCCGACAACCGCCACGCGGATCGTGTCGTCTCCGTCTTCGACCTCATGCACCTCCGGTAGAGCCTCGAGCGCCAGATCGAGCAGATCACCCGAACCCTTTCCGGACAGGGCACTCACCGCGATCGGCTCTCCGATGCCCAGGGACCAAAAGTCGAGATGGCCCTGATCGTGCGGCAAGTTGTCCATCTTGTTCGCGAGCAAGAGCACTGGCTTCGCCGTCTTCCTCAGCACCTCCGCGAGCGCCTCGTCGAGCGGGTGCACACCAGCCTTACCATCGACCAAGAATAGAATCAGGTCGGCTTCCTCGATCGCCGCGAACGCCTGATGTCGGATCGCCCGGTCGAGCGGCTCGTGGCTCCCCTCGATGACACCGCCGGTGTCGACGATGAAGAAGTGATGTCCAGCCCAGTCGGTCGCGGCGAAGTTGCGGTCTCGAGTAACGCCCGGACGGTCATCGACGATCGCAATACGCGCTCCGATGACCCGGTTGAAGAACGTTGACTTCCCGACGTTCGGCCGTCCTACGATCGCGATGACCGGAAGGCGGCGACTCACGTGCCCCTCAGCGCTTCGGTGATCTCGTAGCCCGTGCGGATCTCCGCTGCAGCCAGCGTCGTCACGAGTTCGGCTTTTTCGAGATTGTCGATGAAGACCTCGTCTGCGTTGAGTGCCTCTGCCGGTAGCACGATGATGTCTCCCTGCCGTGCCTCACCAAGCGCCTGTAGAATGTCCTGCCCGCCGAGCAGCCCGGCGATGGTGACCGACTCTCCAAAGTACTGGTTCCGTACCGTCACGACCTCGACGTCAGCGCCCGTAGCGGCCGCGAGGCGGCCTGAGCGCTCCTGCAAGAAGGGCGACATGGAGAGTCCCGTCACGAGACGGATGCGGCGCCCTTCAAAGCGTGGCACACTGGCGAGACCTTCGTCGAAGCCGTCGACGAAGCGCCGGATCGCACCCACGCCGTTCTCGTACAGAGCGCCGTCGTCATAGTAGGCTACGTCCGGTACCGGCCGACCCGCGATTAGGTACATCTCGTCCGCCGCATAGCACCATCCGAAGTCCCGCTTCGCAAAACTCTTCTCACGTGCTTGATCGATTCGATCGATCGCGGCACCCGCTTCAGCTGGCATCAACGGGCGCACGGGTCGATTGAGGTTGTACCGTGTGAGGCCGACCGGCACGACCGAGAGGGATCGGATCCGGGGGCCCAGGTTCCACAGGTCGTCGATGGTTCGGTCGAGATGAGCTCCATCGTTCCACTCCGGACAGAGCACGATCTGTGTGTGGACCTCCAGCCCTCCCCTGATCAGGTCGTACAACTGGCTCAGGATCAGGCCGGCCCTCTTGTTGACCAACAGCCGCTCTCGCACTTCCGGCTCCGTCGCGTGCACGCTCACGTACAACGGAGAGAGGCGCTGATCGATGAGACGCTGCAGGCCCTTGGGCCCGAGGTTCGTCAGCGTGACATAGCTGCCGTACGTGAACGAGAGCCGGAAGTCGTCGTCACGAAGCCAGAGCGTCGGACGCGCATCCTTCGGGTTCCCGTCGATGAAGCAGAACACACACTTGTTGCCGCACTCCCGGATCGCGTCGGGGACCGGCACGATGCCCAACGGCGTACCCGGCTCCCGCTCGATCTCGTACACAACCTGTTCGCCGTCCGGAGATACCGTTTCCAGCTCCAAGTCGGTATCCGCCAGCAGGAACGTCAGATCGATGCCGTCACGGACCGGTTCGCCATTGATGCGCACGATCCTCGTTCCGATCTCGAGACTGAGCTCGTCAGCGATGCTACCGTTTTCGATTTCTGCTATGCGTACCACGAGTCGATACTGGAGAGGGTTAGTCGCAGAGGGCCGCAGGGTCGGTGCAGAGCGCACCGAGCGCGGGCGGAAAAACTAACCGGGGGCTGCGCCCACTACAATTTGTTCGCTTGACCAATGCAGCAGATCAAGGGCAGCTTCGGGGGAACTCGAGCGGGTGACTACACCTACACAAGGATCCCATGTGGATGGATTCTCGCCGGACAGGGGCGGTGTGAGGGAGATGACGAGGAGCGGAATACGGTGGGGCCAGGTGATTGCCGTGGTGCCGCGGTGGAGATGGGCCACTGCCGTCGCGGCACTGGCTGTCCTGACGGCGTGCGAGCAGGTCGAACAGGTCCAGGACCGCTTCCGGGACATGACACCGTACGAAGCCTACGAGGCGTCGTTGGCCGACGCAGGGCTCGCCGAGACCGCTTTGGTCCGGGATTGGCTCATGGCGGGCCGCGAGGCGGTCGACGCTCCGGCTCCCATCTCACTGCCGTTCCAGGAAGAGGGCTTCATCAGCGCCGAGGCCCCCAGCGCAATGGCGTACCGCGTCACGATCGGGCGCGGTCAGCGGCTCACGGCCGAGGTCACACTCAACTCGGGCGAGCAGACACGCGTCTTCATCGACCTCTTCCGTGTGCCCGGCAACGAGGATGATCCGCTTCGGCCCGTGATCTCCAGCGACTCCGTGCCCGGCGAGTTTGTCATCGAGCCGTGGAGGGGTGGCGACTACGTGCTCCGACTGCAACCCGAACTGCTTCGGGGCGGCACATACGGGGTCACGCTCAGGCTGGAGGCGCAGCTGGCGTTCCCCGTGGAGGGGTACAGCATGCGCGGCGTGCAGAGCATCTTCGGCGCCGATCGGGACGGGGGCCGTCGCAGCCACGCCGGCGTCGACATCTTCGCGCGTCGCGGCACCCCTGTGCTGGCGACGTCCGCCGGACGAGTGAATCGAGTCGACGTTACAAATCTGGGCGGCAAGGTCGTCTGGGTGAGGGACCCCATTCGCAACTCGAATATCTACTTCGCACACCTCGATAGTCAGTATGTGCGCAATGGCGACCAAGTCCAGATCGGCGACACACTGGGCTTCGTCGGAAATACCGGCAACGCGCGCACCACCCCGCCCCATCTGCACTTCGGCGTTTACCGCAGCCGCGAGGGCGCCGTCGACCCGTATCCCTTTCTGGATCCGCCGCGCGGAACATTGGCGGAGCAAACCGCAGACCTCGATCAGCTCGGTGAATGGGTCCGTCTAGTCGACGATGGCATTCGACTGCGTGCCGCGCCCGGACGTAGTGGCGCGGTGATCCGCGAACTCGGCCAATACACCCCGGTGCGTGTACTCGGCGGCTCCGGTGAGTACTTCAGGGTGCGGTCGCCGGAGGGAGTCGACGGCTACGTCGCAGCACGACTTACCGAACCCGTCGATTCACCGCTCGGCTCCCAGGTGGCGGAGGCTGGTGGAGCGGTGCGACTCGAGCCCAAGGACGACGCACTCATAATGGTCCGGCTCAAACCCGGCGAACAGGTACCAGTTCTCGGTCGCTACGAAAGGTTCTTATACGTCCGGGCACCCGGTGGACTCACCGGTTGGATGGACGCAGACCAAGAGCAGTAGGTAGAAGAGTCCGGCCGTAGTGCGTGCCCCCCTTCCCGGGGTCCACCCGTGCGAACACGCGCCTAAGGCCCCATTATGCCATCGCGCTGATATTAGCACCCCACCGGTTCTCACCGAGCTACGACGCGGTTCAGCTCCACGACCACCCCGGCACCCGAGGGTCACCATGCTCCATTCCAAGTCTTCCGCACTCTGCGCCTTGATTTTGGCCGCCGTCTTCGCCGCACCGATATCGGCGCAGCAGCGTCCGCTCACGTTCATGGACATGCAGCGCCTCAACCGCGGAGGGGCGTGGACGCCGAGCCCGGACGGCGCTTGGATGCTGTATACGATCTCGACCCCTGATTGGCAGGAGGACGAGTCGCAGAGCGATATCCACGTGGTCTCGCTCGCCGAAGGCGTGGCATCGAGCCGGCAGTTGACGTTCACAGACGACAAGAACGAGTCGCAACCGACGTGGGCGCCCGACGGCTCGTACTTCGTATTTGCGTCCGACCGAGATTCAGGCGACAGCGATTCAGGCGACAGCGAGAGTCAGCTCTACCTCATGCGTCACGACGGAGGTGAGGCGCGCAAGATCACCGATACGGAAGATGGGGTGTCGGGCTTCAGCTTCAGCCCGGACGGCGCCTGGCTGGTCTATCGGAGCGGCGACTCGGGGCAGGAGCAGCTCCATAGGCTGCCTGTCTCCGACCTCTTCGCGACGGACGCCCAGCAGATCACCACCGGAGCGGCCGGTGTCGAACAATGGGATTGGAGCCCTGACGGACGCACGGTATTCCTCGTTCGCCCCGACTCGTTCGACGAAGACGAGAAGCGACGCGTCGAGGAAGGCTTCACGGTCGACGTCCGGAACGCGGTCACGCCGCTATCGAGCCTTTGGTCGGTCGATGTCTCCAGCGCCCGTGAACGCAGGCTGACCGAGGACTCCGGGTTCAGCGTGAACGGTTTCGTCCTCTCGGACGATGGTCGGTGGCTCTCCATCACAGGCGGATCGCCGGAACGCTACGATCGTAACATCACTGGCGCGCGGCTCTACGCCGACCAGTATCTCATGAATGTGTCCTCAGGAGACATCGAGAGGCTGACGGAGAACTACGAGGTCGGGGAGAGCGCTACCAGCTTCTCGCCGGACGGGCGCCTCATCGCCTTTTCCGCGCCGGACGATCTCGAACGGTACTCGATGACCGAGAACCGGATCTATGTCCGGGAGATCGAAGCCGCGGGTGGCTCCTTCCGCAAACTCGGATCCAAGTTCGACCAGAGTCTGTCGATTGGGTTCTGGTCGGAGGATTCACGGACGATCTACTTTAACGCCGGGGTCACGGTCACGACCCAACTACACGCACTCGACATCGAGCGCGACGAAGTCACTCAGGTAACCGAGGAGCGGGCAGCGCTTTCAGTGATCCGCGACGACGATACCGGCGTGATCCTGATCAACTACTCCGATCCGCAGACTTCCCCGACGGTGTTCGCTGTCTCTCAACTGGGCGACGTGGACGATCGGTCCCGGTGGACGCAACTGGTCGACGTGAATCCCCAACTCGCAGACGTGGCGCTCGGCGAAGAGGTCGAAGTCAACTGGACTTCAACAGACGGAAAAACCGTCGGCGGAGTACTCGTCTACCCGGTTGGGTATCAGGAGGGCACGCGCTACCCACTGATCGTCGCAATCCACGGTGGTCCGGCGTCCGCGGATGTTCTTCGTTTCAACGGCGGATACGGCGCCCAGGTATACGCCGGGGAGGGCTACGCCATCCTGAAACCGAATTATCGGGGCTCCAGGAACTACGGAAACGCACACCGGACGGACATCGTCGGGGACTACTTCACGCTGGGTTTCGACGACATCATGACGGGCGTGGACTACCTCGTCGCGGAAGGCATCGCCGATGAGGACCAGCTGGGCGCCCTGGGTTGGAGCGCGGGCGGACACTGGTCGAACTGGATCCTGACGCACACGGATCGTTTCAAGGCGATCAGCTCCGGTGCCGGCACCATGAACTGGATCAGCATGTACGCGCAGAGCGACGTCCAGCGTAACCGCCAGTACTACGTGGGAGACGGCTTCCTCTACGAGGACTTCGACACGTACTTCGACCAATCACCGCTCAAGTACATCACCAACGCACAGACGCCGACCATGATTCACGTCGTCGAAGGCGATCCGCGCGTGCCGAGTCCGCAGTCGGTCGAACTCCACATGGCGCTCAAGAAGCTGGACGTGCCAACCGAGCTCTTCATGTATCCCGGCCGCAGCCACGGCATCCCCGATCCGCGCAATCGATTGGTGAAGTCAGTGAGCGAGATGGCGTGGATGGATCACTACGTGCGCGGCATCGGTGACAAGTTCGAGTGGGAGCAGGTTCTCCAGACGCTCGAAGCCGAAGAGCGCACACGGCCGATCTCGGACCAGTGAGATGATTCTTGTTTACAGAAGCGGAGTCCCTATGCGTTGGACCGTCCTACTCGGTGTAATCGGGCTAGCATTGGCAGCATGTGCCGAACCCACACCCGAAGCCGAACAAGTTCAGGTCACCGATCGGCTCAACCAGATGATCCCCCTCATCGAGCAGGGACTGCCTGTACTCGGAATCACCCACCCGCCCTATGCGGCCGGTCGAGGAGGACGAGGTAGAGGCCGAGGTCAGGGCGTGGGCGTAGCGCCACCCGACGTGGTGCCAGAGCCCGATATCGCCGAGGCCGCACGGGAGATGCTGGCGTACCAGCTTGGGGACTACGAGCTCAATACGTATTCGCCGAACTCCGTGGAGCGGTACCGGGAGTTCATGGAGGCCATTGTTGCCGCCGGTGGCTCTGCTCGCACGAACCCGTTCCTCGCGAAGATCCCGATAATGCACACGGATCCCCCTGCAACCACACAGCGCCTCATCGATCAGTTGAATGACGGGCAGGTTGTGGTGGCGATGCAGCAGGTGGAGACGGTCGAGGAGGTAAATCAGACCATCGCGGCGATGCGGTTCACGTCGAAAGGCGGTACCCGCCCCGAACAGGGCTTCGAACGCGCGGCCGCGTACTGGGGGATGACCGAGGCGGAATACGTCGAGAAAGCCGACGTTTGGCCCATCAATCCCAACGGCGAGCTGCTCATTACCGCGATCATCGAAAGCAGAGAAGGCGTCGCGAACGCCCGAGCCATCTCGGCCATGCCGGGCATCGCGATCGTCACCGTCGGAGCCGGAACGCTCGGCGGGGTGTTCAGCAGCACGAACGCCCAGGGCGAGAGGGTGCGTGACCAGGAGGGCTTCGATGCCGCCGTGGCCACCATCCTCGCTGCGTGCAAGGAGTACAACAAATCCTGCGGCTACCCCGCCAACAACCCTGAACAGGTCGAGGCTCTCATGGCGGATGGCTGGGACTTCCTCATCATGCAGCGTCGCAACCAGGACGCGTTCGACGCGGTGGCGACGGCCCGCCGTCTATCTGGGAGAGCGACAGAGAGTCGCTGATCGGCTGCCGGCTCGATCGCCATCCACCCGTCTTCAAGCGCCGCGTTCACTGAGTGAAGCGAGCGCAGCTTACGCGGCCCCGTCGTCGGACGTCTCGCCGAATCGACCGTCTAGCGGCCCGAAGGGTGTTGCCCCGTCCAGGTTGCTGAACGTGCCGTGGCAGACGATCTCCTCAGCCACTGCGAGAAAGGCTCCCCAGGCGACACGAGCGAGCGCACCCCCGACGCTAATGCGACGGACGCCCAGGTCCGCCAGGGCGGCAACGGTGGTGAAGTCACTTCCCACCAGCACGTTGACGGGCTTCGGCGCGACAGCCTGCACGACAGCTTTGATCTGCTCCGGAGTGCTGAGGCCGGGAGCGTAGAGACAGTCGGCACCAGCATCGGCGTAGGCAGTCAAACGACGGATCGTCTCATCGAGGTCTGGAGCCCCCCTGATGAAGCCCTCGGATCGCGCGGTAAGCACGAGGTCCGCATCGCTTTGCCGGGTGGCTGAACGCGCAGCGTGAACCCGTTCCACGGAGAGCGCGAAGTCCAAAAGAGGTGTGGCACCGTCGCGCGTAGAATCCTCGATCGACAGGCCGGCCAGGCCTGTGGCAGCCGCCGCGAGCACATTCTTCTCCACTCCCGATGGATCGACCGCGAAGCAGTCCATGAAGTCGGCACTCACGGGGAGGGGCACCCCCTCCGCGATCTCGCGGAAGTGCGCGAGTGCCTCTTCTAGCGAACTCGCGTTATCGGACTGACCTCTCGACCAGGCGAAACCGGAGCTGGTCGTGGCGAGTGCTTGAAAGCCGAGTTGTGCCAAGACGCCCGCGCCGCCCAAGTCCCACGGATTGGGAAGGACGAAGCAGCCCGACTGATGCAGTCGATGAAGCTCTTGTTTCCGCTGCAACTGAGTAGTCATCATTCCGCCTTGAGCGTCACCAGTGGATCTACCCGCGTAGCCCGCTGCGGGACGCCGGGGTCGAATCGGCGCTAGCCCCTCATCGTCCACAACACGACCACGCCACATGGTACGGTCCACGCACCACCCGGGTGTCGGTACCTGCGCGGGGATCTCAGAGGCGCCCGAGTAGATCTCGAGGGCCTCAATGGCCGAGATCGGCACAGCGGCGTTCAGCTCGTCCGTTCCTAGGTCGATGGCGGCCCCGTCGAGGTAATACCTCGGGTAACACAATGCCGCTGCCCCAGAGCCCCGAAGCACGATCACCCGGGAGGTGGTGGCCCCCACGGAGGACTCCAACGCAAGTCGTCGGCAGCATCGTCACCGAGCCGTAGTCCTCTTGAGGGCGGCTACGATGAAGGTGTTGAGGCTCACGCCGGTGGCTGCTGCCGCGACCGCCGCCGCGTGGTGTAGCCTCGTGTCCATGCGTAGCCTCACCTGCCCCGAAAACGGCTTGTCCGGCTCCTGGCCTCTTTCCTTGCACATGTCGAGGTAGTCGTCGACGGCTGCCTTCATGGAGCTGCGAAGCTCCTTCACGGACTTGCCCTCGAAGTAGATCACGTCCCTCAAGTCCACGACGCGCCCGGCAAAGACCTCGATGTCCGGGTCGTACTCGAACGTGCCTGTGTAGCCCTTGTGTTCCATCATTGGGGTTTCTCCTCTTTTGGTCCTCCGCAGGGTGGGGTCAGCCCTGTTACAACTCCCCGATGTCGTCCGGCAATTCACGCATCCCAGTCACGAGACCGCGACCACATTCCGGACGGGGGTGCGGACGGTGAACCGAGATCCGTCGTCCCTTGATCGCGATCCTGACGCTTCCGGACGTCCCTCAGTGAACTCGCCGCCCAGATTCCTCAGGAGCGACTGGACCTTGCTCCAGTGGAGTCCGCCGTTCCGCTGCCTGATCTGCTCGAGTGTCTTGTCGTTCCTCGACATGGTACCAATATTCGGTACCACACAGACGGTGTCAAGAGTTGGTACCATATCGGGATGGCGTCGTTGCAAGGGGGGATCTTGTCACTGTTCCAGACACTGTGGGTCGGCTTGGGATTACGAGGCTGAGTCGACTACCACCACGCCTTCCACGAAGACGCGAAGCCAGGGGATCTGGCGGATCAATTCGACACCCGCTCCTTCAACTCCTCGAACCAGTTGAGGACAATCACAACATCTCGCCGTCGGGTTGGGGAGCTCTTGACCATGAGGAACCGCTCGTCATTCCTCCCGACAGCCCACCACGGGTAATCGGCGCCCCCAAAGAGCTCGCGTGGCACCCCACTTGAAAACGTTGGACTCAAGCTGATGTCGACTTCCATCACATCTTGGGTGGGTCCTCGGAAGAAAATCCGGCGGCCATCATGGCCCACCTCGGATCACTGCCCCCTGTCGTTGAGATCTGCCATTGCCTCCCCGAGTCCGGAAAGGCGCGCACCCACACTTCGGGCCTGCCGGTTTCCGATGATTGGTAAGCGAGCAGGCGACCGTCCGGTGAGAGACTCGGGTTCCGCTGCGCCTCATGAGCTTCGAAGACCAGTCGCGCTGTGCTGTCGCGGGCCGGTTCGGCGAACCACAGGTCTAGGTCTGATCCACTGCTCCCGGGGCGGGGAAAGACCACAAACTGTGCGTCGGCGGACCAAGTATGATCCAGCACGGGGGGGGACGGTGATGGCCATTCGCTGACTGGGTCCGCTCCCATCGATGCGCTTTCGGTACCAAGCATCCATATCACCACGACTCGAAAGGAACGTGAGCCAGCCTGGTATCCAGCTCGGGGCGAAGTTATCGCCGTCAAACGTAAACCGCGTCTGCCCGCCCGTGAGGAGGTCGTATATCCAGATGTCTCTTGTTCCTTCTTCGCTCAAGACCTCGACGGCGAGACGCTCATCAGTCGGGGAGAGTGCAACGCGTCCGAAATCCGCAGATCCGATAACCGCGTTCGTCTCTCCTCCGCTGGAGTCGACCCAGACTAGTCGGTCCCCTGCGCTAGCCTCGACTTTTTCGTACATCAAGGTTCCATCAGCGGAGAACTCGAAGCCGGAGAGGCCAAAACTCGTATAGGCGATCTCATCAATCATTCGCAACGCTGGGCCAGTGAGCTCCATGCGGTCCTGATCGAACGACGCGGCGTACAGCCGGTTGTCGTCGCGGGTGAAGACGATGTGGCCGGTGGCCATGTAGTACCCTGAGAATCCTGATGCGATTTCCTGGATCTCACCGCTCTCGAAAGAGACGACCCCGAGCATGTAGTCG
>Ga0114996_10008633_pt1 | contig 11291 bp, 10 predicted proteins | sample ArcticOcean_MG_C_4_FD_87039 | JGI IMG/M metagenome (GOLD analysis project Ga0114996, IMG submission 87039) | Marine microbial communities from western Arctic Ocean - ArcticOcean_MG_CB4_134 | ecosystem: Environmental > Aquatic > Marine > Oceanic | place: Arctic Ocean: Canada Basin | collected... | reverse complement strand
GCACTAAAGGCGGCAAGGCCCACCTATCGTTCGACGCGGCCCGAGCCCTGGCGCATGAGGTGTTCCTGGCCAATGGCTGTTCCGGGGATGTCGCGGCGATATTGGCCGATGTGATCCTGCTTTGTGAGCGTGATGGGCCAACGAGCCACGGCTTCTTCTCGATGTACAACTACATGTTCGGCCTGCGCGGCGGGCATGTGAACGGCGTCGGCGAGCCGACGGCGCAGCGGGCCAGCCCTGGCGTCATCCGCGTCGATGGCGACAACGGCTATGGCCAAGTGGCGATCCGCCGGTTTCGCCCTGACCTGATCGAGGCCACCCGGGAGACCGGCATCGCCACGATGGCGATCCGGAACGCCCACAATATCGGCCCCCTGCGCCATGACCTGGAGCCGCTCGCCGATGCCGGGTTGGTGGCTTTCACCTGTGTGGTCTCGCGCCCGCATATGACACCGCATGGCGGCACCAAAAAGCTGTTCGGCACCGATCCGATCGCCTTTGCCTGCCCGCGCCGGGACGCCGAGCCGATCGTCTGGGACATGGCGACCAGCGCCGTCAGCTTGATGGAAATCAAGGTCGCCGCCGAAACCGGCGAGGCGATCCCGCCGAACGCCGCGGTCGATAAGCATGGCGAGCCAACCACCGATTCCCGCGCCGCCAGCGATGGCGGCATGCTGTTACCTTTCGCCGGTCACAAAGGCTCGGCCATCGCCTTCATGGTCGAGCTACTTGCTGCCGGCCTTACGGGAGGCCGCTTCGCCTTCGAGGACGCGGATCCCGACGCCAAGGGTTATGCCGGCGCCAATCGTGGCCAGACCATCATCGCGATGGACCCCGAGGTCCTGCACGGTCCCGGCTTCACCGACCGGGTGGCGGATTTTCTCGCTGCCTATGGCGACAGCACCGACCAGCGTATACCCGGCGATGGGCGGTTGGCGCGGCGCCAACGGGCCAGCGCCGAGGGCATTTTCCTTAATACCGGTCTGCTGGAGACGGTTCGGGGGTTTCTAAAACCCTGCGCTTAATATTTTTCTCTACGCCGGCTTTGGCTGGCTATTTCAGCGACACCAGCTGACCACGGCGCGCCGAAAGATACGCCGCGTCGATGATCCGCATCGCCGGCTCAAGATCACCGAGACCGGGCGATGGCTCCCGGCCGGCCGCTATATCCGCCAGGAACCGCTCGACAAACTGTCCGTACATAGGGTCGGAATCGAGGTTCATCTCAACTAGTTCAGCCGGCTTGCCGGGCCGATGAATCACGACGCCACCGGGGTGGGTCTGAACATAATGCTCGATGCTGGTCAGACTGAACGAGTACTCGCGCTTGGCCGGCACGTCGGGGAAGTTATAGCCGGTCTCGATCAACGCCCGGCCACCGCCTTCCGATGACAGGGTGAGCAACGCGGTATCCTCGACCGCCGCGCCATGCAGGCAATGATCAATATGGGCGAACACCCGGTCCGGCGGCGACGGCAGGAGCCCCAGCGCCAGATCGACGAAATGCACCGCGAGATTCATCAAGCAACCACCGCCGCTGATTAACGGATCAAGCATCCAGCCATTGCCCGACAGCGGGTAACGGCTCGGTGGTCCGGCATTGAAGCGCCAGGCGGTCGATGCAAAACGTGCCCCCTCAGCATTGATCAGCCGATCAAGCAATGCCTGCAAAGGCCCGACACGCTGCACCAGCGGCACCGCCACCGGCACGTCGGCGGTTTTCGCCAGCTGGCAGAGATCCGCGACATTCGCCGCGTCCAGCCCGGCTGGCTTCTCGATGGCGAAGGCAATGCGCCTATCCAGCAGCGTTCTAGCGATCACCGGCATTTCGCCGTGGCGGCCGAAGGCAAAGGCCGCATCCGGCGCGGTATCCTTTAACAGTTCGCGCCAATCCAGATGCCCGGGACAGTCGAATAGACTGGCGTAACGCGCTCGAATCTCCGGATCACGTTCCGACAGCCCGACGATCTCCACCCCCGAGGCCAACAGAGCGTCGATATAAAGCGGGAAATGCCAATGCGAGACTTCGAGCAGGACGACTTTCATGGCAGGATGTCCACTGGTTAAGATCGTTGTCCGCCAAAGCAGGGCTACGAAGTTTAAGGTGTTTTTCGAGCCGAATGCCAGTTGAATGGAACAGACCTGGCCCCAGGACCAGACGAAAAGGAAAATCTAATGCCGCTATTGGGTAAGGGCGTCGCCGCGATCTGGCACAATGTCGCCGCAGAGGTTCAGGTCGATTATAACCATTGGCATGTGCATGAGCATGTACCCGAGCGGGTCTCAATCCAGGGCTTCCTGCGAGGCCGACGTTATGTGGCGATCCAGGGCGCGCCGGAATTTTTCCATTTCTATGAGACTGAGTCGCTGGCGACCCTGACCTCGAAAGCCTATCTCGACCGGCTGAATAATCCCAGCGAATGGACCCGGCGCGTTGGGCCGACGATCAAGGACAACAACCGGACCTTGAGCCAGGTAGTGACCTCTGCCGGCATCGGCGGCGGAGCGGCTATCCTGACCGCCAGAGTAGCGACGCAAGCGGGCCGCGATGCCGGGTTTTCGAACTGGCTTTCCAGCGAGGTGTTTCCGGCTCTGATTGAACGGCCCGGCATTGTCGCGGCCCACCTGCTGCAAGGCGATCAGGCATCAAGTGCTACCCAGACTGAGGAAAAAGCGATGCGCGACCGCCCTGACGATGTCGCGGATTGGGTTATCTTTATCGAGGCCATCGAGGTCGGACCGCTGGAACCGCTCTGGCAAGATGGCGTACTGTCGGAGGCATCGCTGAAACAGCATGGTGCGGCGCGCGCGGCGCTCGGCACCTACCGGCTGCACTACACCTTGTCGGCGGAGGATTTGCGCTAAGAAAATAATTCGGTAACTTATTCAGTCTTTTTCGGTTTCGCGGCAGCCTTGGCTTTCTCTTCTTCCTCCCAGGCTTTTTCCGCCGCCTGTTTGTCGCGATGGACCTGGAGATAGCTTGACGATATCCGGTCGCCGTTCCACCGCCCCTTGGTCCACCATTCGACCGCCTTGTCTATATCCTGCTCGATCCCGAACCCGCCAGAAAGGAGGAACCCGAGCATGCCTTGCGAGAAACCATCGCCCGCCTCGGCGCCGCGTTGGAACCATTCCGCCGCGCGCGTCAGATCATTTTGATTCTGATAGATCTGCCCCATCGTCCCATAGGCCTGTATAATGCCCATATCGAGCGCCATTTGAGCGAATTCAACCGCCTTGGCCTCGTTTCTCTCAATCATGTTGCCCTGATTGTAAAGCAGGCTAAGAGTGATCATCGCGCTGGCATCCTTGGCCTCCACCGCCGCCCGTTTCAAGAGAGCCAGCCCCTCCTTAGCTTGCTCGCTGCCGGGTTTCGCTTTCGGTAAGCTCAGGACAGACATCGCATAGGCAATCATCGCCTCGCCGTTGCCGGCATTGATCATCTTCCGTAGCGCTTTTGCAGCTCGCTTTGGGTTTTCCGGCCCGGTGCCGCCGGGCAAAAATTCCAAGGCCGCCTTAACCCGCGCGGACGAATGATCGGACTTCAGGGTATTCAACAGCAACAGCCAGGCAGCCTCAGCATCCTTTTCGACGGTATCGCCTGTACCCAGGAATTGCGCCATCATCACCATCGCCGGAGGATGACCAAGCTCGGCGGCCTGCTCTATCAACTTTACGCCGGCCTTCTTATCTCCCTTGGCGAAAAGCGTGTAGGCCCCGCTGATCAAAATGTCACCCTCCTTCGGGGCAGCCTCTCGCGCGGCAGCGCAAACCGCGTGCGCATGATCAACCGCCGCAGTAACCTTGGCTCGTTCCTCAGCCGGTGCCTGCGGATCGGTGGCGCGAACCCAAAGCCTGATTTTCTCCACTTCCGCGGCGCAGGCAGTTGACGTCCCGGCGGCAGCTAGTGCCGCACCCGATGGGACACCAGGCAGCACGAATTGCGTGATCACCAAGGTGGCGCCGAGAGCAACGGCGCCCCAGGGGGCGCGGAAAGTTAGTACAGAGGCTACGGACATGATGGCTCCTCATCCTTCAACGACGACCAGGTCACCTTACGACAAGCCGGTGGGCTCGCAGGTTAACGAATGCGCGATGGATACGCGGTGCGGTGTCCCCGTGTCCATGCCCGGAGCACGATCAATTTAAGTTGAGTCACCACTAATGTGGCAATGACGCGCTTTGGCGCTATTCTGGCAAGTGGACCCTCGTCCTGACAATCCCGGAGTTTGAAGGCCATGGCGCAAATCCGTATCCCCGCTACCTTCATGCGCGGCGGCTCATCTAAGGGCGTGTTCTTTCATGACGTCGACCTGCCCACCGATCCGACCACCCGCGACCAGATCTTCCTTCGGGCTATCGGCAGTCCAGATCCTTATGGCCGGCAGTTAAATGGCTTGGGCGGCGGGGTATCCTCGGTTTCCAAAGCCGTCGTGATTGGCAAGCCAAGCCGGCCCGACGCCGATGTTGACTATACTTTCGCCCAAGTCTCGGTTGGAACGCCGGTGGTCGACTATGCCTCGAATTGCGGCAATCTTTCCTCGGCCGTCGGCCCATTTGCCATAGATACGGGCTTGCTTGCGGACAAACCGACCACCGCCGCAGATCAGCAGCGCGAGGTGCTAATCCACAACACCAACTCGGGGAAGATCATCCGCTCCACCGTGCCTCTGGAGGATGGCCAGGCCCGTGTCGAAGGAACCTTCGAGATCCCCGGCGTTGGCGGTAGCGGTGCGCGCATCCGCCTTGATTTCCTCGACCCCGGCGGCACAACGACCGGCGCCCTGCTGCCAACCGGGAATACAGTCGATACCATCACCGTCGACGGAGCCGGCGACTTTGAAATGTCAATGGTCGATTCCAGCGTACCCTGCGTGTTCCTAGACGCCGCGCGGTTCGGTCTTTCCGGGGCCGAAACCGTTGCCGAGCTGGAGGCCCAGCCCGATCTGATGACCTTGGTCGAGCAAGTGCGTCGTGTCGCCGCCGTACATATGGGCTTGGCCAAAACTCCGGAAACCGCGCCTGGGTCGGCTCCTAAGCTTGGCTTGGTAGCCCGGCCGACATGCTACAGCACCTTGGCCGGCCAGAGCATCCCACCGGACGCTGCCGATCTGGCGGTTCGCATCTGGTCGATGGGCCAGGTGCACCGGGTGCTGCCCTTGACTGGCGCGTTATGCCTTGCCGTAGCCTGCAGGATCCCCGGAACCCTCTGCCATGATCTGTTGACCGGCGGTAACCAGGGTGATGTCCGCTTGGCCAATCCCTCAGGCGTGTTACCCCTGGACGCCCAGGTTCACGTCGACGAAAGAGGCGCAAAAGCCCTGCAGGTCACCGCTTATCGGACCGCCCGAACTCTGATGGAAGGCAATATATTGATCCCAGCGCCAAATTGAGCGGGGATTGAAAGATCAATCATAAAGTTCGGGCATCCGCCAACGATAGCTTGTCCGCAATTCATCGGCCTTTGCAATCAGTTCCAGATACCAGGCGTGTCGCGCTTCGCAGTGGCCGAGGGGAATATTTTTAATCAGATCAATTGGATCAAACGGCATAACGAATTCAATACAGTTACGGGTGGTGGTATTCTTGCGAATTGTTTTAACTTCTAGCTCCTTATTTATCTCCCAGAGAAAGAGAATACCATGACCATCGAGACGGTCCTCAGCAGCACCCGTATGATCCCAGTCCTTACCATCAACCGGGTAGAGGACGCGGTTCCCCTGTGCACCACTTTGGTCGAGGCTGGATTGCTGGTTCTGGAAATTACCCTGCGCACCGCGCCGGCCCTAGCGGCGGTGGCGGCGGCGGCCAAGGCGCTGCCGGAGGCGACGATCGGCGTTGGCACCCTGCTTGATAGCGCGGATTTTGCCCGCGCCCGGGACGCCGGTGCGCTTTTCGCGGTCTCGCCAGGGTTGAATATGGATCTAGTCGACGATGCGAAAGCCGCTGGCATCAACTATCTGCCAGGTATTCAGACTAGCTCGGAGGCCATGACCGGCTATCGCGCGGGATTGCGCTCGCTGAAATTCTTTCCAGCCAAGGCTTCCGGCGGCGCCCATGCCTTGCAGCAGCTGGCGCCGCTTTATCCGGGACTCCGGTTTTGCCCAACCGGGGGGATTGGTTTCGCCGACGCGCCGGCCTATCTCGCCGAACCCAATGTCATATGCTTTGGCGGCGGCCTGGCCTCACCAGCGGGTTTGGTCGCGGCAGGGGACTGGTCCGCGATCAGTGAACTCGCAAAACGCGCCGCGTCGCTTTAAGTGGTGGACGAATAGGTCGCGGCCACCAGCGCCTCGACCTCGCAGCGGGTTGGGATACCCGTCCGGCCGCCGAAGCGGCTGCATTTGATCGCCGCCGCGGCGCAGGCAAATCTACCCGCATCGGCGACACTCATTCCCTCGGTGATGCCGACCGCGAAAGAACCGTGAAAGACGTCACCGGCCGCCAAGGTATCAATCACCTCGACCCTGGGCGCCGGCACCGTCCGGACGGTGCCGGCCTCGACCCAGGCAAAACCGTGCTCGCCCAGAGTGACCCCCATGCAGCCGTCAAATGCGGCAGCACATTCCGGCAATGCCTGCAGAATATCTTCACGGCCGCTGAACAACCGGAACCCAGGTTCGGAAAAGATCGCGTGGGTCCCCAGAGGCGCCAATTGCCGTAGAATTTCAGGGGTGGTCACATCGCCATCAAAAACCCGAATCATCCCCCGCCGCTTGGCCTCGGTGAGGATGCGCATGGATCCCTCGGGCCAGCGCACATCGGCCAAAATGCAATCCACCCCGTCCAATTGCTCAATCGGTAGCCAGGACGGATCCGAGCCGAGCCGGGGATCAAAATACGGCACCACCAACCGCTGCCCCTGGCCATCGACGATCACCGAGGAAAGACCGGTCCGCGCGCCCTCGGTCCGATGAATAAACCGTGTATCGACCCCGGCATCCTCGAGATCAATCATGAAAAAATCGCCGATCCGGTCCGTGCCGATGCGTCCCCAGACCACGACCTCGCCGCCCATCGCCGCCACGGCACAAGCCGCCGCGACCGCCATTCCAGCGCCGATCACCACCCCGTCCTCGGCCATCACCTTGGCGTCGCCGGCCGGGACTTGGTCAACCCGTAGGATCGAATCGACCACACAGGCGCCGAGGCTAATGAACCGCTTGGCACCGGATTTCGTGCCCGTTGTCGGTTGCGGCATAATTGCGGCCTCCTTAGCGTTAACTGGGAAAATCTCCGGCGAAACATCTGGTCGCCATTCACCGAGTGCGATAAAGAGCACCGGCATTCAATCATCGCAAGTGACGCGTGCTAACCATGCTTACCGGGTGGACTATCGATCAAGTCGGAGACCGACGACGACGCGCGCGCAAGACGCGTCCATCGACGCAGTTCCGTTGATTCTCAGCCATTCGGTCGGGGTGACGATACCCTCCCGACCGACGAGGCCCCGATGTTCATCAATGCCCCGCGGTGTTCACCATCACCCGCGAAACCCTTGGCGATCACCCAGCCACGGAGGTGGGCTCTCGGCGGCGCGGCAGAGCCTGGTTTCGCCAACCTGCCGCGCGCAGCCTGAACGGGGAGCCGCTGAATGACCGAAGCTTTACTCGGTTGGAGTTTCATCGTTTGGGCGGTCGCGGTCGGCGCCTGCCTACTCGCCGGGATCGTGCGCGGGATCGTCGGCTTCGGTTATGCCCTGATCGTGATCAGCGCCCTCAACCTCGTTGCCCTACCGGCCGAGGTGGTGCCGCTGGCGACAATCCTCGACCTGCTTGGTGGTATCAATATGATTCCCCGAGTCTGGCGGGACGTGCATTGGAGCGGTGCGCGATGGCTGGGGCTTGGCGCGCTGATCGGCATCCCGGCGGGGATCTGGCTATTGGTCAGCCTGAACGCAGACGCCATGCGACTCGGCATATCACTGGCCATCCTAGTCTCGGTTATCCTGATCGCCCGAGGCTTGGCCTTCGCCAAGCTTCCGAGCAGTCCTCTGTTGTTTCTGACTGGCGGCCTTTCAGGATTTTTGAGCGGCTCCGGCGGCATCCCTGGCCCGCCGGTTATCTTACTCTATCTGTCCTCGCCGCTGCCGATCATCACCACCCGGGCGACCACGGTGGCGTTTTTGCTGCTGGTCGATTCGGTGGCCCTGATTGGCATGAGCAGCCAGGACCTGGTGACGTCGCAAACCCTACTGCGCGCCGCAGCCTTAATCCCCGTGACCTTCCTCGGGATCAGCATTGGCGCAGGGTTGTTCAAATTCGCTAAACCGGCCCAAGTCAAAACCTCGGCGCTTTGGCTGCTAGCGGTGCTGGCGATTGTCGGGGTTGGCAAGGTTCTGATACCCTAGCCCTGCTTTGCAACCACTGGCTTGCCCGGACCCGAATGCGGACACTTTTCCACCTACCCCTTGACCCGTTCTCCCGCAAGATTCGGATCGTGTTGAGCGAAAAGAAAATTGAGGTAGAACTGACCATCGAGCAGTTCTGGGAACGCCGCGACGGCTTCCTCGCCCTCAATCCCGCCGGCACCGTGCCGGTGCTGCAGGAGCCCGACGGAACGGTCATCGCCCCGTCCCAGGCGATCGCGGAGTATCTCGATGAAACAGTACCCGAGCCCGCGTTGATCCGGGGCAACGCGGCCCAACGCGCCGAGGTACGCCGCCTCTGCGCCTGGTTCGACCTGAAGTTCCACCGCGAAGTAACCGAGCATCTGTTCGGTGAAAAACTGATGAAACGTTTCCTCGGCCTCGGCGAACCTAACACTGCGGCGATCCGCGCCGGCCATGCCAACATGGACACCCATCTCAGTTATATTGGTTATTTGGCGGACCGACGGACCTGGCTTGCCGGCGATCATTTCTCACTCGCGGATATCGCCGCAGCAGCCCAGATCTCCTGCGTCGACTATCTCGGCGATGTGCCTTGGGAAGACTACCAAGAAGCCAAGCTGTGGTACGCCCGGATCAAATCGCGGCCCAGCTTCCAACCGCTGCTGGAGGATTACGTCCCAGGCATGCGGCCACCGGCGCATTACACCAATCTGGATTTCTAGAGCGCCGGATGTCCACCAACCCATCGCCGGCCACGCCCCGCTATGTGTTTTGGAGACTGGCCGGTTTCTATGCCACCTATTTCTTAGCAATCGGTATTTATATGCCGTATTGGCCGCTCTGGCTCGACGGCAAAGGACTGACGCCGGTCGAGATCGGCTGGGTATTGGCCGGCGCCTTCTGGATCAAGGTCGCGGCCCAGCCGACGGTCGCACGGATCGCCGATTGGCGGGGCCGAACCAGAGGACTTACCACCGGTTTGATGGCTTTGGCCGCCATTGGCTTTGCCGCGATCACCACCGCCGATGGCTTTTGGCCGCTTTTGATCATCGCCGGGGTGACCGCCGCCTGCTACCAGCCGGTATTGCCAGTGATGGAAAGCGTGGTGCTCAGGCATGTCGACGCCCACCGCCTCGACTATGGCCGGATCAGGCTTTGGGGCTCGGTGACCTTCGTCATGGGAACGGTCGGTATCGGCTGGTGGATCGATGGCCGATCAGCGACCTCGGTGGTCTGGTTCATGGCCGCAGCCATGGCCCTAGTGGCGGTAGCCTGCGCGCTGGCCCCCGACCGGCCGGCACAGACATCGAACCGCAGCGACATTGGACTGACCGCGCTGTTCCTCAAGCCCGCGTTTCTTTTGTTTCTGCTGACCACCGCGCTGATCAATTCTAGCCACGCGGTTCTGTATGGTTTTGCCACCCTGCATTGGCATAATCTCGGCCATGGCGAGACGTTGATCGGGATGTTTTGGGCCATCGGAGTGATCGCCGAGATCGGTCTGTTCGCCATCGCCGGGCGCTATCGGGATAAGCTCGGCGCGGTGACCCTGCTAGCGCTGGCGGCGCTTGGCGGCGTCATAAGGTGGCCTTTGCTGGCGGTAACCGAGGATGCCGCTGGCTTGCTGGCCCTGCAGATCCTGCACGGCCTGACCTTCGGCGCCGGCCATCTCGGCGCCATGTCCTTCCTGTCCGGCAGCATCCCAGCGGAATTATCGGCGACCGGCCAAAGCCTCTACTACGCACTGATTGGCGGGGTATTCGCCGGTTGCATGTTTCCGATGGCCGGCTGGCTCTATAGCGATCTCAGCGGCGATGCCTTCCTGGTCATGGGAAGCTTCAGCGCCGCTGCGCTGCTTGGCGTGTTCTGTCTGTCCCGAGTGTGGCATGGGGCGGACGCAGTGGAGCATAGGAAAAAAACTGAAAAAAGATCGTCTATAAGCTGATATAAATGGCAATAAGCATTCATATTTTTTTAAACATATCGCGAGGAAATTTCTAAGGCCCATCCCAAGATACCGATGATATTCTGGCTGGAATCCTTATTCTTGCCGGACCCATGATTCCCTATTTGATCTGTCTTCTTGCCTCGCGAAAAGTAGTAAATTCAGCCTTGGTCTTGCCAGTTGTGGTGTTTGTGATTTGTAACGATGCCTTCACCTATGTCGACGTGTTGATTGCCTCCACCTCTTCGACAGCGGCAATCAGGTTGGTCGTGGTCCCTTTCCTTAACCTCATAATCGCGCTTCCCTTTGGTTTTTTAATTAACTGGCTGTTGACCCAATTGGGACCGTTAAAAACGAGGCCGCTGGTCGCCAACCAATAGACTCCGCCGCGTCAGTCGTATGATTTGGTTTAGCCGCAGTCCGTTAAATCGCCGATTAATCACCATCCGGTGTTTTAATTTGATGCTTTTGCATCACCGGCACCAAAAACAGGCTGAATACGATCACCAGGACCGGGATGCCGAAAGCCTTGAACGATACCCAGGTATCGGTGTCGACGGACCGCCAGACCACCTCGTTCACCACTGCCAAAACGATGAACATACCGATCCAGCGCTTGGTCATGATCAGCCAGCCCTCGTCGGTCAGTTGCATGACTCGGCCGAGCATCACCTTCATCAGATTGCGCCGCAGCACGATCCCGGTGGTCAGCGCCGATGCGAACAGCAGATTGACGATGGTCGGCTTGAGCTTGATGAAAATCTCATTATCGAAGACCAGGGTGAGGCCACCGAAGATCATCACAAAGACACAGGTTATCGCCGGCATCAGCGGAACCCTGCGCTCCATTGTGTAGGTGATGCCGATCGCCACGATCGTCGCCGCCATCAGCGCCGCCGTTCCAGCCATGATGCCGTACAAATAATTCGCCGCGAAGAACACGGCCAACGGGCCAAGGTCCACAGCCGTTCGCTGGCCCGAGGTAAGCTCTCTATTCACTTGATTCTCCTTAAG
>Ga0114996_10008630_pt1 | contig 11293 bp, 13 predicted proteins | sample ArcticOcean_MG_C_4_FD_87039 | JGI IMG/M metagenome (GOLD analysis project Ga0114996, IMG submission 87039) | Marine microbial communities from western Arctic Ocean - ArcticOcean_MG_CB4_134 | ecosystem: Environmental > Aquatic > Marine > Oceanic | place: Arctic Ocean: Canada Basin | collected... | reverse complement strand
GTGGCCGAGTCGATCGATCTCACGGGGATCCTCTCGGTCGCCGGGCTGGTCCCAGCCGGGGGCACGCTTGTCGCCGAGCGTCCGTTCCGAGCACCCCATCACACTGTGAGCGACGCTGGGCTCGTCGGTGGTGGGGCGATTCCCCGGCCAGGCGAGGTGAGCCTTGCCCATCACGGTGTGCTGTTCCTCGACGAACTCCCGGAGTATCGACGGTCCGTTCTGGAGGCGCTTCGCCAACCGCTGGAGGACGGCGTCGTGAGTCACTCGCGAGCTCGCTCGACACTTCGTTATCCGGCGCGATTTATGCTCGTGGCTGCGATGAACCCGTGCCCGTGCGGGCTGTTCGGCGCGGAAGGAGACCGGTGTACATGCGATCCGGCCGCTGTGGCCCGGTATCGTGCCCGTGTGTCCGGCCCGTTGTTGGACCGCATCGATCTGCACATCGAGGTGCCCGCCGTTCCGGTCGAAGACCTGATGGCTCTCGGTTCGGCGGAGCCGAGCGACGTCGTCCGGTCCCGCGTCACGGCCGCTCGTAACCTGCAGCATCACCGTTTTCGCCGGGCCCCCGAGGTAGGGGCGAACAGCCAAATGAGCTCCCGAGAGATCCGGCGTTGGTGCGCCCTGGACGACGCGTCCGCCGGGATTCTTGGAAAGGCCATGACCCGCTTGGCGCTCTCGGCCCGGGCGCACGATCGGGTGCTCAAAGTCGCCAGGACTATCGCCGACCTGGAGGGCGCCGCCTGTCTGAGTGCCCATCACGTCGGTGAGGCCATCCAATACCGCCTCCTCGATCGCTCCCGGGTGGGGTGAACCGCATCTCCCTCGTCGGATCAAGGGCGGACTCAGCATAATCCTCCGCCCCGGGGGCGATAGGGGGTACTGAGACCCTTGCGTTTACGCCGAATGAGCACATGAATTGAATAGGGCACTCGTTCACGTGGATTCGTCATTCTGCCCGCCGGGGTGAAGCGCGTAAAGCCCTCCGGACGTCGTTCCACAGGCACTACTCGACCGCCGGCATTCGGCGGGCACGACAGGTTTCAGGAGGGTTATGATCACGCTGGGATTCTGGTTCGTCATTCCTGCAGGGGCCGTGTTTTCCAGCACGCTCATGCAGGGAGCGGGCATCCTAGAAGGGATTTCCATGTCCGAGACCATGCCCTGGCGAGAAATAGGGCTCACGGCCGCTGTATTGTTGGGCGCGTGGCTCGTCCGCAGGGTCGGGCGGCTGTTCCTTGGCGGCACGGTGGAAGATCGGGTGGTGGAGTACCGGTGGGGCAAGACGCTTGCCTACCTCACGCTGACACTCACCACGGTTTTCATCATCGCCATCTGGGTCGACGGCCTGTCTCAGATCGGGACCTTCCTGGGGTTGGTCTCTGCCGGAGTGGCGATCGCACTGAAGGACCTGCTCGTGGATTTCGCCGGCTGGTTGATGCTGATCACCAAGCCACCGTTCGAGGTTGGCGACCGCATCCAAATTGGGCCTCATTCGGGCGACGTGGTCGACACATCGATGCTGCATTTCCATCTAGTGGAGATCGGCAACTGGGTGGACAGCGACCAGAGCACGGGACGCCTGATTCGAATTCCCAACTCGAAGATCCTCACCGATCCGATCGCGAACTACACGTCCGAGTTCCCGTTCTTGTGGCATGAGATACCTGTAGTGGTCACGTTCGAGAGCGATTGGCGGAGGGCCAAGGAGCTCTTGCTGGACATGGTGACCGAGGCGACCAAGGAGACGAGCCGAATGGCGGCCGATTCTACCCGGAAGCAACCCAGCCGGATGTTGATGTTAGTCGGGACGGTTACGGCGACCGTGTATACGTCGGTGCTGGACCATGGAATCTGCTTGTCGATGCGCTTTCTTACGGATCCGCGGCGGCGGCGCGGTTTCGACCAGACGCTCTGGGAGGGCACTCTCGACATCATGTCCAACGAGCCCGACATCCAGTTGGCCTACCCGACACAGCGGCTCGTTGGCCTCGAGCGGGAGGCCGAGGCTTTCACCGGCACCCCAACCCGAACTCGCCGGGAGTTGGTGGAAAGATAAGGCTCGCTCTGAGGGCTCGCGGCGTGTGGTGACGACGTGCCCGGTTGTACGCTTAGACCCATCTCGGTAGCTTCTGGCCATGCGTCTATTCGTTGCGCTGAACCTGCCCAAGAAGGAGCGCGACCGAATCCACCGGGCTTCAAGAAGCCTACGGGAATGTGAGCTTCCTGTGCGATGGGTGGAACCGGAACACTACCACGTGACCCTGAAGTTTCTCGGCGAGGTCACTGAGGAGCGCCTGGAGGGGGTGCAGGATGCCCTCAATCATGTGGCCTCGACCACGGGTCGGCTTGATCTGGCGGTAGAGGGTTTTGGCGCCTTTCCGACGATCCGCCGCCCGCAGATGATCTGGGTGGGCATCGAACCGAGTCCCGCTCTGCGGTGTTTGAAACAGGATGTCGAATGGGCTCTGATGGGTTGCGGCTTCGACCGTGAAACGAGGGCGTTCCATCCACATCTCACGCTTGGGCGAGCGGATGCCCAGGATGGCGCCGGAGCGTTCCGTGGTCTGGATGAAAAGGCCGCGAACTTGGTGTACCAAGGTCAGGTGATGGTACGTAAGCTCGATTTGATGCGCAGTCATCTGTCCAAGGGTGGGCCCCCTCGGTATACCCTGAAGCACAGCACCTCTTTCGAGGGCTGAGCTGTGCTCGGAACGGGTTGTCTCAAGGGGTGCTTGGGAAGGGCGGGGCTTTTGGGCCTGCTCATCGCTGCTGCCTTGGCGGGGTGGAGGTGGGGACCGTCGGTTTTCCCAAGGGCGCGGGGTTGGTTCGCCGAAGAGGAGCAGGTGGTGGAGGTCTTGCCGTCTCCGGAGTTGGCCGACGACGCCCTAGATCGCTTCGAACGTTTTCGCCGCGGAGAGACTGGGGACCAACTGAGCCTGAGCGCCACCGACGTCGCTTCTGTGCTGCGGTATTCCGCTCCCGGGATGGTTCCGGGCGGTGTTTCGGATGTGGACGTGGAGTTCCGTGATGGAGTCGTGACGCTGACCGCCCGTGTCCTTGTCGAGGCCTTTCCCGGATTGCCTACCCTGGATGGGATACTGGGCTTCCTTCCCGACACGGTTTCCATCTCGGTTGAAGGTGCCCTCGCACCCCTCGACGAAGATGCGATTTCTCTCATCGTACATGGGGTGTATGCCTCCTTCATCCCCGTGCCACTTCCCGACGGGATGACGCCCAAGATTCTGGTGGCCTTGGGCAGACGGAGCAGGGCCGAACTCCCTGAAGATGCCCTGGTGTTTCCGCTTCCGGATGGAGTGCGGTCGGCCCATGTTCTCCGCGACCGCCTCGTTCTCGTGCGGGACGGTTGAATGCCCGGATCAGGGTGAAGACATGCCCCGAATCCTGATCGTCGACGACGAAAAATCGATCCGCGGGGCACTCAGACAGGTCTTCGAGTACGAGGACCATGAGGTGGTTACTGCGGAAGATGGTCCGGAGGCTTTGGAGTTCTTCGAATCTTTCCGCCCGCACGTCACGTTCCTTGACGTGAAGATGTCGGGTCTAGATGGCCTTGAGGTGCTAACACGCATCCGCGCTCTCGACGCGAGTGCCTGTGTGGTCATGATCAGCGGCCACGGGACGATCGATACTGCAGTTGAGGCGACCCACAAGGGAGCCTTTGATTTTCTGGAGAAACCTCTGGATACGGGTCGGTTACTCGTGACTCTCCGGAACGTCCTCGAACTCCGGGGGCTCACCGAGAGTGTCCAGCTTCTCCGAAGGGAGGTCGGCACCCGGCACCAGATCGTTGGAGCGTCCCAGGCCATCCGCGATGTCATGGAGCGAATCGATCGAGTCGCACCCACGGATGCGCGTGTGCTCATCACCGGTGACAACGGAACGGGGAAGGAGCTCGTCGCTCGTGCTCTCCATCACTCTTCGTCCCGGCGCGATGCTCCCTTCATCGAGGTCAACTGTGCGGCGATCCCCTCTGAGCTGATCGAGTCGGAGCTATTTGGCCACATGAAGGGGTCGTTCACGGGAGCGGTCGCCGACCATGCCGGCAAATTCGAGCAAGCTCAAGACGGAACCCTCTTTCTCGATGAAGTCGGCGACATGTCCTTGGATGCGCAGGCCAAGGTGCTGAGGGTGCTCGAAGAGGGGGTCCTTACGCGGGTGGGGGGTTCCAAGGCCATTACCGTGGACGTGCGGGTGTTCGCCGCCACGAATAAGGAGTTGTCGAAAGAGATCGCCGAGGGCCGGTTTCGTGAGGATTTTTACTACAGGCTCAATGTCGTCCCGATCATCGTGCCCCCGCTCCGTGAGCGGCGGGAGGACATTCAGCCCTTGGTCCGGCACTTCGTCTCACAGGCCGTTGGTTCGAACCATGGACCACCCAAGACGATCGAGGATGGGGCGATGGCACGGCTTGAGGCCCTCGATTGGCCCGGAAACGTTCGGGAGCTCAGGAACACGGTAGAACGGCTCTTGATTCTTTCGCCGGGCGAGGCCGTTCGTGCGGACGATGTGGACGCTCTGGTCGCTGGTACGGCCAGCGGTGACCGGCTAGGCGCTGCGCTTCTTAATGTTGAGGGTTTCAGCGAGTTCAAGGAGAACGCCGAGATGGCGTATATCGCGCACAAACTTCGGGTCAACGACTGGAATGTGAGCGAGACGGCCCGCCGGATCGGTATGCCCCGGTCGAACCTCTACAAAAAAATAGAGAAGTACGGTCTCAACCGAGAGGATTAAGAGCGCCTCGAGACCGGACCTAGGGGCCTATGGGTTTTTTCTTATCTCCGCGCCGTTCGGCAGACGGTAGAGGGCATCCACGGTCCGGAAGTCGCGGGTGGAGAGGTTGCGGGCAGTGTTCGTCGGATACATGACGTCGCGCTCAGAATCACTGTGCGGTAGTCCGAGGGCGTGCCCCATCTCATGGGCTGCCGTGAGTAGCACCTGCTTCGGGGATATTTCGCGGTTCGAGTTGGTGGGGCTGCGCATCGCAAGTGTGAGCCCCAGAACCTCGAACTTGGGCTTACCCCTTTCGAGACTCCACCGAGTCCGAGTGAGGCCGAGTTGAGATCCGGAGAGCCCCAGTCCCCATGCGATCTCTATATCGGCCCGGCCCGAGGGGGTGGGGTGGGTGTCGATCACGAGTTCGAAGGGGCGGCGTTGCCAGTACTGTATTCCACGTACTACTGCGCTCTGAAGCTCGCGGGCGCGGTCGGGGGCTACCCCCTGGGGGGTAGGAATCCGAATCCGAAGGCGGCCCGTGTCCGCCGGCCACCGGAGGATTCGCTGGGAACCCGTTGTCTCAAGTTCGGCGCATAGGTAACCCACGTCGACACACACCGAGGCTGAGGTGAGGGCCACCTCTTCAACGGCGCCTTGAAGGGTCACGCTCTCGCTGCAGATTTCCGATATTGATTCCGGGCAGCCCTCCCCCAGGCGAGAGGACGGGTCCAAGCCGCTGGCGGCGGACGCCGGAGCACGATTCTGAATCCAAGTCATCAGAACGCCTGCTGCGATCGCCAGGAACAGAAGCGAGAACGGAGACCACTTTCTACCCACCTGAATTCGTCACCCTTGCGTTCCGCTGGCCCATGTATCTAACCGTTTAAGAAGAAAGCTCTGCTCTCCCCGGCAACCTCGATCGCTCCTACAACACTAGGACGGGGGCCCTGAACAAGGAAGCTTTTCATCCTTCGGGGCAGACCTGGGGGGGGGAGACCGTCCGACATGTGGGTCGACGGAACGACTCGGCGTGCTGGAACCAGGGTTCGGAGATGTGTGTACCCGTGCTCTACGCCCACCCGACGGTGGGCCACGTGGCCGGGTGATTGGCGAAGGATTCTTACTGGAGGTCCCGCTAGGAATGGTGAGGGGTCAAGGAGGCGCATCGGAAAGGTCGACAGGTTATGTCCGTATCACTTGGAGGTGGACGCGATCGATCATCGTCGCGGTCGTCCTTTTCTTGGCTGTCCGTGCCTTCCTCGTCGAGGCTTTCAAGATACCCACGTCCTCGATGGAGGGGACTCTGCTCGTCGGTGATTACCTGCTCGTCAACAAGTCCGTGTATGGCGCGGACGTGCCGCTTTTGGACCTGAGGTTGCCGGCCTGGCGGGAGCCAAGCCGTGGCGAAGTCGTCGTGTTCCACCCACCCCATGATCCGGAAAGGCACTACGTCAAGCGGGTGGTGGGCGTGCCGGGCGACACGCTCGAGATGAGGGATAAGACGCTCCTCGTGAACGGACGTGAGATGCGAGAGAACTACGTTCGTCACATTGATCGTAGCAGCGACGCCACCCATTCCGACATGAAATGGCAGCGGAACCATTTGTTGGCCGGCCGCATCGATCGCGATCAGTCTTACGGGGAAAGCGGTGGCGAGTGGGTGGACGATAGAGGTTTGTCCAGGGACGACTATCGTCCGTCAAGGGACAACTGGGGTCCCATCTCGGTCCCTGAAGACAGCTACTTCGTTCTTGGTGACAACCGGGACAACAGTGAGGACTCGCGTTACTGGGGCTTCGTCGACCGGCGGTCGATCCGGGGCCGCCCGTGGCGGCTGTACTTCTCGTACGACCCGTCCAGCCGAGGCGGGATCCCCTGGCTCCGAGCCGTACGGTGGGAGCGGGTCGGTAGCCCGATCCGTTGACCGGTTGTGGGTCGTGAGCGAACGTCCGACGATGCGACTCTCGGAGTGGAGATTTGTGGGGCTGTTGCGCCGATGATGCCTTTCCTTATCATATTCGTGGCTTGGTGCTGCTCCGTCCTGGTGGTGGCGCAACCACACACCATGATTCACGTCGAGGGTTAGATGGGGTTTGCTTCCCGTAAAGGTGCCTTCCGGGAAGGGTCGCTTGATCAATACCTCAAAGAGATCAGCCAATATCCTCTGATCGACAAGGCTGAAGAGGCGCGCCTTGCCAAGGGTATCAAGCGTGGAGAAGAGGAGGCGCTCGATAAGCTGGTCCGCTCCAACCTCCGGTTCGTGGTGTCGGTGGCAAAGAAGTATCAGAACCAGGGGGTGCCGCTTTCCGATCTCATCAATGAGGGCAACCTCGGTCTCATCCGAGCTACCCATAAGTTCGATGAGACCAAGGGCATCAAGTTCATCAGCTATGCGGTGTGGTGGATCCGGCAAGCTATTCTCCAGGCCCTCGCAGAGCAGAGCCGCATCGTTCGGGTGCCCCTGAATCGGGCAGGCGCACTCCACCGTATCGGACGCAGGAGTTCGGCGCTTCTCCATGAGCTCGGCCGTGAGCCCACGGTCGAGGAAATCGCGGACGATCTGGACATCTCCCAGCAAGAGGTGGAGCGCACGCTGGCGATCTCACAGTCGCATCTGTCTCTGGACGCTCCCATCACGCCCGGCGAAGACCACCGGCTCCTCGACTACCTGCCCGATCCAATATGCGCCCGCGCCCGAGGATGAGGCGTACGACCATGCTCTCAAGGACAGTGTGGAGAACGCTCTTTCCTCGCTCAAGGAAAGGGAGGCCAAGATTCTTCGGCTGTATTTCGGCCTGGACGACCAGCAGCCGATGACCCTCGAAGAGATTGGGGCGCTAATGGGCATCACCCGGGAGCGGGTTCGGCAGATCAAGCAAAAGGCCTTGATCCGTCTCCGGCACGCTTCGCGGGCTCGTTTTCTGGAGACTTTCTTCTAGAAGGCTGTTGGAAGACCTACCAGGGCGCCGGCTCTCTCGGTCGAAAACCCGTGAAAATACTTGTTCTTTCCCCCGTTGACACCCCGAAAAGGCTTCACTATTCTTCTTTGCTCTATAGCTGATTTTTGAGCGGATAAACCGTGAAAACTTACACTCCAAAAGCCGAACACATCGAGCGCCGCTGGTGGATCGTCGATGCCCAGGGTAAGACGCTGGGTCGGCTGGCCACACGTGTTGCGGGCATCCTCCGTGGCAAGCATAAGCCGATGTACACGCCCCATTTGGATGTGGGCGATTTCGTGGTGGTGATTAACGCCGACAAGGTGGCATTGACGGGACGCAAGGCCGACCAAAAAACCTACTTCACTCACTCGGGTTTCATGGGGCATGAGAAACATATTCCGTTTCGGAGAATGATCGAACGGCATCCCGACCGTGTGATTGAACTTGCCGTTAGAGGTATGCTTCCCAAGAATACCTTGGGCAGGCACATGAGGAAAAAATTGAAGGTATACGCGGGCGCAGCTCACCCGCACCAAGGCCAGCAGCCGCAGCCCCTCGACGTTTGAGTGTGAACTAAACAAGGATCTATGGAAAAAACGCATATTCAGGCGGTGGGCCGGCGAAAGAGAGCCGTGGCCCGCGTCATTCTCAAGCCCGGCAAGGGGGCGTGGTGGGTCAACTCTCGCTCCCTCGAGGACTACTTCCCCCGTCCTACCCACCAGCAGAGGATCGAACAGCCCCTCAAGGCTGCGGAAATGGACGGGCAATTCGACGTCCGTGTCCGTGTTCGCGGTGGCGGTCCGACCGGCCAGGCGGATGCCGTTCGAATGGGGCTGGCGAGGGCTCTTGTCGAGCACGACGAGGATCTGCGGCCCGTAATGAGAGCCGGCGGATTTCTTACGCGGGATTCAAGGAAGGTCGAACGTAAGAAGCCGGGTCGACCCAAGGCGCGTAAGCGGTTCCAGTTCTCGAAGCGTTAGAAACCCAGGACGTCGAAATTTATGGAGCAACAGCAAGTGGGACTGAGTGAGCTTCTCGAGGCTGGAGTCCATTTCGGACACCAGACTCGACGTTGGAATCCGAAGATGCGGAAATTCATCTTCACGGAGCGCAACGGGATCCACATCATCGACCTGCGTAAGACGCTCGACCGGCTCGTCGTCGCGGAGAAAGCCGTGCGCGAGGTCGTTCTAGCAGGCGAGCGAGTCCTGTTCGTGTGTACCAAACGGCAGCTCCGATCGATCATCGAGCAAGAGGCGGAGCGATGTGGCGCATTTTACGTGACCGAGCGTTGGCTTGGTGGCATGCTCACGAACTTCCAGACCATCCGGAAGCAGATCCGGCGGCTCAAGGAGTTGGAGCGGGGACAGGAAGAGAGCGCCTTCGAGTTCTATACAAAAAAGGAACGACTTCTTCTGGACCGGGAGCGGATCAAGCTCAACAAGTATCTATCTGGCGTGAAGGACATGACCCGCCTTCCGGGAGCGATGTTCATCGTTGACGTGAAGCGCGAGGCGAGCGCTGTGCGCGAGGCTGGGCGGCTTGGCATTCCCGTCGTGGCCATCACGGACACGAATGCGAATCCTGATCTCGTTGAGTACCCGGTTCCCGGCAACGACGATGCGATCCGTTCGGTCGGTCTCATCACGCAGGCCATCTCCCAGTCGGTTCTGGAAGCCAGTGCCCAGGTGCCAGAGGAGCAGAAGCGGAAAGTTCAGGACGCCCAAGCTACCACGTACTCGACAGAAACGGGCGAGGTGACCGAGACTCCGAGTCGCCCGGCGGCGGCCCGCAGGAAGCGCGTGCCTCGGCCCGAGGTCATCGAAAAGCATCTCGCGGCAGGGGCTGCAGCTGTGGCGGCGCCGACGGAGGACGAGAAGGTGGAGGACGAGGAGGTGGAGGTCTCTCCCAAAGAGTCCGCCGAAACCGAGGAAGCGGCCACCGATGCTGAGGCGGCGGTGGATGCCGAAGTGGCGGCCGATGCCGAAGCGGCAGTCGATGCTGAAGATGGCCCCGATGCTGAGGCGGCGGCGGATGCCGAAGTGGCGGCCGATGCCGAAGCGGCCACCGATGCTGAAGTGGCCACCGATAGTGAAGCGAGTGAGGCCGAATCGGGACCCTGACGACCGCGGTGTTCGTGCCCCGTTGGTGTGGGCGGAGAGAGGCGGGGCAGTTGGGGGCTCCCGCCTTTTTTTTGTAGATTGGCTCAACCAGATGAACGAATGACAGACAACACGATGTCGATTTCTGCGAAGGATGTGAAGGCCCTCCGGGACCGTACCGGAGCCGGCATGATGGACTGTAAGAGGGCCCTGACCGAGACTGCTGGGGATATCGAGTCGGCGATCGACGTACTGCGGGCGAAGGGAGCTGCTAAGGCCGCGAAGCGCGCGGAGAAGTCCGCCAATGAGGGTGCGATCGGGTCTTACGTACATTTTGATAACCGGACCGCCGTGATCGTCGAGTTGAACTGCGAGACCGACTTCGTAGCCAAGACGGACGACTTCCAGGGGTTGGCAAAGCAGATCGCGCTTCACATTGCGTCTGAGGCGCCCCTTGCCGTCAGCCCGGAGGACATTCCCGAGGACGTCGTCGCACGTGAGCGAAAGGTTTATGAAGAGCAGGTGAAGGAGCAGGGTAAGCCTGACAAACTCGCTTCGAAAATCGTCGAGGGTAAGCTCAACAAATTCTTCAAGGAGACCACGCTCCTTGCGCAGCCGTTTGTGAAGAATCCGGATCAGACGGTCGGAGACCTGATCACCGAGATGTCGGTCAAGACCGGAGAGAAGATAAAAATCGCACGGTTTATGCGTTTTAAGGTGGGTGAGTGAACCCGAGCACCGGGACGGATGTGAACACGGCTCCAAAATACGGGAGGGTCCTACTCAAGCTGTCCGGCGAGGCGTTGGCCGGCCAGCGAGGCTTTGGCATCGAGCCGTCAGTGGTAGACTTGCTCACGAGTGAAATACGAGCCGTACACGAGATGGGCGTCAGCCTCGGTGTGGTCATCGGGGGGGGCAACATCGTCCGCGGGGCGCTAGCCAGCAAGAAGGGGATGGATCGCGTCCAGGCGGACTACATGGGGATGTTGGCTACCGTCATCAACGCCCTGGCGGTTCAGGATTTGCTCGAGCATAAGAAGGTTGCAACGCGGGTCATGACGGCAATTCGTATGGAGGAGGTAGCCGAGCCCTATATCCGGCGGAAGGCTCTGCGGCATATGGAGAAGGGAAGGGTCGTGCTCTTCGCCGGCGGCACCGGCAATCCGTACTTTTCGACGGATACGGCAGCGGCGCTTAGAGCGATCGAAATGGGATCGCAAGTCGTGATCAAGGCCACGAAAGTCAAAGGGGTTTTCAGTGCAGACCCCACGCAAGACCCCTCGGCAGAGTTCATCCCGTCCATTACTTTCCAAGAGGTCGTGCAGCGGGAGTTGGCTGTAATGGACGCGGCCGCCGTTTCTCTTTGTAAGGAAAACGACCTTCCGATCATCGTACTCAATCTCGAGGATCGAGGGGCTATTTCGGCCGCCATTCGGGGAGATCGGGTCGGCACATTGGTATCATGAGCCTCCGGCAAGGCGTCCCGATCCGGAGGTGAACCTGATGCAATGGGGT
>Ga0114996_10008629_pt1 | contig 11293 bp, 11 predicted proteins | sample ArcticOcean_MG_C_4_FD_87039 | JGI IMG/M metagenome (GOLD analysis project Ga0114996, IMG submission 87039) | Marine microbial communities from western Arctic Ocean - ArcticOcean_MG_CB4_134 | ecosystem: Environmental > Aquatic > Marine > Oceanic | place: Arctic Ocean: Canada Basin | collected... | reverse complement strand
GAGGTTGCGATGGCGTGTGACGGCATTGCAACCTGTGTCATCATTCCAGGCTATGGCATGGCGGTCAGTCAGGCGCAGCACGCGGTGAAGGAATTTGCCGACTTAATGGAAGCAGATGGTGTCGATATAAAGTACGGAATTCACCCGGTTGCCGGTCGAATGCCCGGTCACATGAATGTGCTACTCGCTGAAGCGAATGTGCCCTACGAGCAACTCATCGAGATGGACGACATCAACTCCGAACTTCCTGATTGCGACCTCGCACTCGTCATCGGTGCGAATGATACAATCAACCCCGTTGCCCGCTCTGGCGAGGGCCCACTAGGCGGGATGCCCATCATCGACGCTGACAAGGCTCGTCAGGTGGTCATCATCAAGCGAAGTCTCAGTGTTGGCTACGCCGGTGTTGACAACGACCTCTTCTTCGAGGACAAGACGATGATGCTGTTCGGCGACGGCAAGAAGATGATGAACGAGCTGAACGCCGCCATCAAGGAACTTTGAGTATTCGTTCTAGGACTCCCTTAGGGGAGTCCAGCAAGCAACGGTTATGAATCGCCCTCGGGTCGAGCGGCCACACAGGTGTAGACATGCGCTTCGACTCAACCCGTCTGCTTCTCGTCGGCGCACTCGTGCTGATGCTCGCAACTCACGCACTCGCATCGTCTGGCGGCCCGCCTGAATCGAACATGAGTGGCGAATCGACTGTGTTAAACGGTTGCAACTGTCACGGTTCTGCAGCACCTGGTGCTGCATCCGGTCCTTCCACGGAGGTCGTCGTTTCGGTGGCTGGGGTTCCGCACGCCTACGAAGTCGGGGCTGCCTACGAGTTGACCATCAAGGTCGAGCATTCATCCAACACTGCTGGTGGCTTCATGATGTCATCCGGTGGACAGGGCACCTTCTCTTGGGCTGACAACCAATCTGTTCGGCCTGCCGTTGGAAGCAATGATTCAGCGTCGGCAGGTAGCACAAGTGACAACATATCTCACGACGAGTCGACTGACCCTGCAATCTGGGTAGTCACCTGGACTGCACCCGCTGAGGATGGCGGCCCCCTCTCCTTCTACCTAGCCGGCAACTCGGTTGACGGTGGCGGTTCAAACGATGCGAACGACCACTGGAATCTGCTCTCATTCGTCATCAACTCACCCTCTTCGACAACCGCACAATCAGACCTCGGTACCCGAGTCATCAGCGTGGGCGACTACAACAGTCTGTTCGTCAGCGAACCGGATGAAGCGGCCTTGGAGCATGAACGCCAGTTGGAAATCGCAGAAGGTGTCTTTGTGACCGGTAACGCACTCTACTTCACCAGCCTGTTAGCATTACTCGTCGGCGCGATTCTCCAAAAGGAAATCTTGGAGCGAAAGCATGGCGAAGGACCGGAATGGCTGGCCAAGGAGTTGGCGTATCCGCAAGGTCTGCGCAGAGCACTCACTTCAGCGGTCGCCTTCTTGGTTGGCCTCTCATGGATGGCAGCAGGAAAATCCCCTTACTTGTATGGCTGTGCGCTTTTCATCGGATTTTGGGCCGCATACGGAGTCTACCGGACTGCCCTCGCTGCGAAGCAAGAACCCAAAGTGATGGATATCGCTTGAGGTCCACTCAATGGGTGAATTGTCCCTCCCAGCCGACAAGAGCGAATCGATTGTAACGCATCTTGCCGAAGTCTCAATCCGACTTCAACGGCTCATTTTTGCCATCCTCCTCGTTGCAATAGGCTGGGCATTTCTCATCGATGAAATGTTCTCCCTCTGGTTCGCCTCGATACCACTCGCCGCGGGAGAAGGCACAATTTCCATCTATAGCCCGTACGCATGGTTGGACACTCGCTGGACCGCAGTTGGACTCCTTTCGCTGTGGACAGTTCTGCCTTGGGTAGCGTGGGAAGCGTGGAGATTTGCAAGGCCCGGTTTACTCCCCCGGGAAAGGGCGTGGCTCTCTTCCATGCTAGCTGGTGGCGTCTTCATCGGCAGCACGATTCTCATCACCGGCTGGCTTTGGGGCTTTCCAACGCTTGTCGACTGGGCTCAGCAGGCATCTCCGGTCGAAGGAATCGGCTTGCAATACGATGCGGTGGCAATTTTTCAGATGGCACTCGCTGCGAGTTGGTTTGTTCTAATCGTCTTCCTTCTCACGCTCGCCTTGATTCTGGGCCGGGCTTTCGCGCTCATCGACGACGACCCGCTCAACCCATTCCGACTCCGCATCCATTTTGTCGCTGCGTTCTCTCTCTATGTTGTGACTCCACCCGCTCTCCAAGGGGTGTTCCTACCCGCACTCATTACTCTGGCTCTGGGTGCTGAATGGCTTGCTGAAAAGGCTCCTGCTTCGAACCAGCCGAGAGGAAGAACAGCCACCCCAGTGCTCGATGGGTCCGGAAGTGAACGGCAGATTCTGTTTGTGGATTGTTCATGCGAAGGTGTTTGTCCTCGGGTTGATGAGAAATTCTTGGCGCCAAACATCGGCGTTCTTCGACTGAATGCACTCTGCCTAGAGATGCAGGAACAGGAGGCGCTTGCTGACAGAATTCAACAGGGACAAATCAATTCGATTGTCATCGGAGGTTGTGACGGCTCTCCGCTTCCCTTCGCTCTCAAACAATCGTTGAGTAATGCTGAATGTGACCTCACCGGTCTGAACCGTCTTTCAAATAATTCGCCAATCACAGGTACCACGGCACTCAACGACTGGGCTGAATCGTTAGACCTCGCCCGCGCCTCACGACCTTGGTCGGAGGATTCTGCGAGGCGAGTTCAACTTCAACTGATGCAAGAGGCTCCAAAAGACCTCTCGGCACTCGTGGTCAGCGAATCCGGTTCGTTGCCTTGGGGTGCGAGGCTGAATACTGGTGAAGTTCTCTTGACTGGCTCATATCGAATCGATGACACCTTGATTTCAACAACTGAGGCGGCCGGAATCCGGCTCCGAGTCGTTTGAACACATCATCAAGCAGCAACTTGAGTGTCACCTCGGGGATTCATTCAAGGCCCACGCGCGTGAGGGAATGGCCATGAGAGCCCTCTTCGCGGTGCCGATGGCGCTGCTGATTCTCGGCGGCGGCTGGTGGGTCAGTGAGGAACCTAGCCGGCTCGGCCCGGTGTTCGACTTTCTCGACGACCAGGTCAAGAATCCTGATTTGGATGCGCCGGTAGTCCAGATGCAGGCAGATGAACGATGGTTAGTCGTGGTGGTTGATTTCACAAACGCGCCCGAAACCGGGTTCCGAAATGTGGAAAGGGCGAACCTCATTTTGACCGGAACAAACGGCGCTGACGACTTCATCTCGCAAACTACTGGTGGTGCCTCAACCCTCTCTGTGACCATTCAACCCGACGTCTACCACGCCTCCTACCCGGACTCTCGCTGGGGTGCTGACACCGGCGGCATCAGAGATAGCGGAGAAGAGGGGACTGATGGCCCGGCAGGACTTGCAGCATCGGTCATCAAGAACGCTCTGGTCGGTGTCGACTTAACCCCATACGACCTCAACTCGGATGGTTGGGTCGACCGCTTTCTGATTCTCCATACTGGAGAAGCGCAAGAGGATGCGGGCGGCTCGGGTAAGATTTGGAGCCATTTCGGGCCGCTGAAAGAAACGGTTGAGGTCGGCGACTACAAGTTCGACCACTACACGATTACAGGATTTGATTCAGGTCTTGGCACCATCGCTCACGAAATGCTGCATCAAATGGGCGCTCTCGACCTTTACGATGTGCACGGGCAAGGGACCGGGGAAGATTGGAACGGTGTCGGGGACTGGGATGTCATGGCGAGCGGCAACTGGAACGGTGTCAGTGGCAACAGCCCAGCACTACCCACATTGGCTACGATGGACCTCATCGGAGTCAATCGGGCAACCGAGATAGCGATGTCCGCTACAACCCCACAAAGCCAATCTTACCAACTTGAGCCGATATCGGATGGCGGCCAAGGATTAGTCATTGAAATTTCACCGACAGAACGGGTTTGGATGTCGTACCGCGGAGATACCGGATTCGATTCGGAGTTACCGGGGCACGGCCTTTTGGTGACGGTTCAGGACTCTTCTGTGGGCAACGCGGAACAGAATTTGGTCAACACTCAGCCAGATAACGCGTGGCTCTATGTTTTGGAAGCCGATGGAAATGGTGGCCTTCTTGACGGCTCGAGTGAAGGTGAGGCGGGCGATCTCTTTGGAGAGGGGGATTTGTTTGGTGCGGAAGGGCGAATCATCTACGACCACCACGGGCGAAAGGTCCACTGGACGGCTGAAGTGACAAATGTTGACGCTGACTCCCTCACACTCAACCTGACTAGCCAAGGCTCCCCTACTTTCTCGGTGCTTCCTCCGCACGGGCCCATCCAAATCTTGCCATCGGAGACGATTTCTGTAGAGTGGACTTCATCGGTTGGTTGTACGCCCGCTGTCGATTTGTTTTCATCCGACGGGCGCAGCGTCACCGGCCTCTCTGGAGGGGGGCTTTTGACGGCCGGTGATAGTTCATCGCGTCAAATTCTATGGGATTCGGTAGGCAGCGCGGGGACTTCTGGCCGGTTGATTGGAAATGCGACTTGTGGTGGTGGTGAAGCTGTGGCGCTTGACATCGATTTCTTTGTGATTGGGCAACGGTTGACATCTGGGACTCACAACGCTGATATTCCCTACGAAGGAAACAGTTTCATCGAGGTCCCGCTGGAATTCGAAGGCAGTGGGAGAAGACTCTACGATGTGCGAATTGAAGGACCATTGGAGAGAATTACAACCACTGCCGATTCTCAGACTCTAACCGACGGCTCAATTGTCAATATCTCCATCGACCCGAACGGGTTGTTGTCGCCCGGTATGCTCGCATCGGGCGACATTATTCTGCGAGACCAAGATGGCCTCGAGCAATCGATTACAGTCGTACTGACTGCTGAACAGTTTGAGCAAGGAGGCGAAATCATCCGCTTCTTTTCCGACCCTTCGAATATCATCATGGTGATGGCAGGAATGTTGGCGCTCTCCGTCTTGCTTGGGATTTCAGGCAAAAAAGGTTCGGGTATGTCGAGAATCAGAAATGCTGCGAAGCGAAAAGTGAACATCGAGAAGTTACCCCGTGCAACCGGTGAATCATATTCTCCGACCGGAGGTCCATCGCGGCCTTCCGGCCCAAGGGGTGAGTACACCGAATCAAATGTCACTCCATCAAATCTGAAAGTGGATGTGAGTCAAGATGAGAGGGTCGAGATGCGCCCCTCAAACCTGCGGCCTGACGGTGGGGTGAAACCTAACCAAACTGCTGGAGGTGGCCAAGGTGTTGACCAGATGCGCCAAGCTAGCCTAGACCCAACTGTAGGTGTGGGGCAAGGTCGTAAAAGCAGCACAGGATTTTCGGACCCCAATTCGATTCCCGATTTGGAAGACCCCTGAGGCCGTGGGCTGTCCAATTGTCCAGACTAAGGACAGATTTACTTTCATGAACCACGAATTTTGTGTCAGTCGAGAGTAGGCAGCGGTGTAATCAGATTCGGCCCATCGTTGGCGACTGAATTGACACTCTTTGCGACTGCAAAATGGTCGATATTCAAGGCACAGGGGTGCACTTTGTCGGTCGAAACCAACTCCATTGCTACCTCACTTCCCACGCTTGGGTCGAGCCACGCTGCCCAATCTTCTGGTGCAATCAGAACAGGCATTCGATGATGCAGTGATGAAAGATGCTCGGCTGCTTCGCAGGTGAGAATTGTGAACGATTCGATTGCATCACCAGTTGTCGAGGACCACGACGACCAGAGACCGGCGAGGGCGAGTGGACGCTCATCGAGCGGATGAATCCAATGTGGTTGCTTGCCGCCGACGGTTTTAGTCCATTCAAACCAACCATCGGCTGGTACGATGCAACGGCGGCGGGTGAAACTTGACCTGAAAGTCGGTTTTTCGTGAGCGGTTTCGCTGCGAGCGTTGAATGGTCGATGACCACCGCTCATCTGCTTCGCCCATGATGGTAGAAGCCCCCATTGCATAGGTCGCATATGTCGGGGGGCGTCGCCTTGGATTCCAGCTGGCGGCGCAGCCACTACGACCGGCTGCCAACGAGTTGGCGGGATATTGTAGGATGGCTCTGGCGTGATGGCGTCGGGCAACCGCTCTGAGTCAAAGTGGAGTGCGAGAGTTTCTTGCCCCGAATGGAGAGCGAATCTGCCACACATTGGTTAGCGGATACGGTCGGTTGGCATCACGATTTCCCAAGCAGAATGGTTTTCAGTTTCACTATTGGTAACCTCTCCCTCTCCGACCGACAGGCAATACTTGTGGACGCCCTTGCTCATCTTCCCGGTGCTCAAATGCGATCGACTCCACCCCCCGAAGTCCCGTTGGCAACCGCCGAGGACATCCCCCTCACTACCATTCGTTCTTCAATCCGCATTCGCCATGCCGCTACTGTTCGACCCATGACACAGCGAAATCGAGGTCACACAGTCTCTCTTCCGAGCGGGGGCCCCACCTCATGAGAGGTGAAACTGAAAATGTGGGGCGCGCGTGGAACCGGACTCTCAGTGCCGGAAGCCACTCCAACGGCCATCAGCCGGAGGTCGGACAAGTCCGAGGTAGTGCCATGTCTCATTGTGATTGAAACCGCAAAGCCAAGTCTTGTTCACGCCGGTAGCCAATCTAGCAGAAAGACAAGCCTGTGCCCAATCGCTCGGTGCGAGCCATTCTGGCTGTAGCAACCACGGTGCGTGGTCCTCGCCGATTGGGCCATCATAGAGCCTCCATCGAGTGCCATATTTGAAGCCGGGGCGGGGCAGTAAACCTCGCATGAGAACATCCCGCAAAAGGTTGGAAGTAGCAACCTCGTCTTGCCCACCACTGAGCAGTCGAATCTCATCACGGTCAATCCAGGTTCCTTCGGGAATCGGTGCGCCGATTTGTTTCGCCATTTCACTCTCGCCGGGTAGTAACGCGCCGGATGAACTGTCATTAATCAGGGAGTCCAGATATTGGGGTAACTCAGATTCATCAAATCCTTTCATTGTACCCTTTGGGTCGCACACCTTCACTCTATAGGTGGTAACGCCCATTTCATCGTCTACAATCAAAACTTCTGCAATTCGCCCAAGAGCGCCGACTTCACTCGCCCACCGATGCAAGTCCAACCAGACGATTGGCTCGTCATCACGGACCCAAATCACTTCGGATTTCGGGTCGTTTTTTCGCACCTTGTCATTTCGAGCCCAGCGGAAAGCCCAACTCCCTTCAGAGACGATTTGCTCTTTTACCAGATGAGGGATATTTTGTGCAAGTACCACTTTTTCACCCGGGACTCTCATCGATTCCAAGGCGGCAGTTTCGTGCAGCAACCCATCCCTCTCTTCGGCCCTCCCCTCAAGCCACCCCTCGGTCAATTTCAAATGCCTGTGCCGAGAACAGAAGAGAACTTCGGAGTCGGTTAGCAAAAGACGGTTGTTGGGGTGTGGGCGCCCTAAGGTTGACTTGTCGTGCAACCGCTGTGCTGCGGGCCCATCGAGTACCCACCCATCTTCATGGGCAGTGCAAGGTCCGATACCGGATGTTTCCGCCATACCTCGCCGTCAAACCCTTCCGACTTGAGGCCATCGCCCTAATTTCGCCGTTAGTCTTGAAAGGCTGGATGGACTACAGGGGTCGAGAACATGGGTGTTCAGGGCAGACTTGGCGACTTCACGGTCGAGCAGCGCGTACTGCTCCACCTCTCAGACCATCCGCTTCAACGCTCCGAATGGGAAGGCAAACAAGAGCAGACTCAAGCAGGTATCAGCGAGGCAGTCGGCGTCGCTAGAAAGCACCTACCTCGCACCCTCAAGCGACTACTCAGCGCTGGGCGAGTAGAGCAGGAAACCCGACATGTGCCCGGCGCCCGGCAACGCTGCCGTGTCTACGGATTGACAGCATCCGGCATCGAAGCAGCAAACCCGCTGCGCTCCACAATTGTTGACAGAGAGGTACTCACCGAGGGCGGCGAGACCACAATAGGTGCCATCGCCGGCCATGAGATTCCACTTTTAATCGTCTTATCCAGAATCGACAGAACTGGCAGGTATGACCCCGAACTCGGGGAAGTCGACAGACCGGAAGAGGAGGATGGCGGAACTTTGTATCGTAAGATTCTCCACCGCGCATGGAACGACGGCAAATTGACCAGCACAGAGCGAAACATGCTCGACGACCTCTCAATGCACCTCGGGATTGAACCCGACCGCTCCGACGAAATCGAAAAAGCGGTGATGGTGGAAAGGGTGGATTCCAATGAAGAACACATTCCAATTTTCATCGAAGTTCTCGAATGTGCCTGGTTGGATGGCGAAATTTCTGAAGATGAACAGGCGATGCTCGATTCGCTGGCCCTTGCTCTCGGCCTAGATAAGGGTAAAGCGAAAACTGTCCAAACAAATTGGATTGCAGACAACTCTTGAGGTGTAGGCTTCCGCTTGCTCATCAAAAGCTCGCCCGGATGAAATTCGATTGATGGGCGACCTTTCTCTTCGCAAAGCGGGCAGGGGATTCCCCCCTGCACCCCGTCATTCGATTCTTTGCTCGTTGGCATAGCGCGCGCTATTATTTGGGGTCGTCATTGTACAATTCTCGGTCGTCTCGATGCTCTTCGGCGGGGGGTTATTTGATTTGGAGGCGGCACTTCGCCCGGTTTACGGGGAGATGTCATGCCTGTTGTAGACGAGGTCGTGCAGGCGGAAATCGAGATCCTCCGCTCGTTGAAGCGAATGGTCGATTCGCCCTCTTCAAACAGTGTAATTCTGATGGGTGATGTGATCCTAGACCGCTACTTCCACGGATGGGCCAACCACCTCAATGCCTTCGCTCCCGCTCCCGTTGTCAAGGTAATGCGAACCAACGAAAGTGCCGGTGCTGCCGCCCATATCGCCCGCTCGCTCACAGACCTTGGAATGAAGGTGCGCTTCTTTGCGATTCTCGGCGGGGACGAAAATGGTCACATTGTCGCTCAGCAGTTGCATGAGGAAGGCGTGGACACCTCAGATATCCGAGTCGCAGCCCACCTTTCAACGGTGGCGAAGACGAGGATTTATGGAAGCAGAGAGAGTTTGATTGATAGATATCAATTGTTGCTTCAATTCGATGAGGAATCACAGGAAGAGATGCCAGAAAGCATCGTTCAGCGGCTGACTGATTCTGCTATAGAGGCGCTTCCTGGTGCCGGTGCAGTCGTGCTGAGTGATTACGGCAAGGGTGTAGTCAGTGATTCCGGCGCAGAGCGAATCATCACCGCTGCGAAGGCGGCGAAAGTTCCAGTTATTTGTGACCCAAAGTTGACCGGACTCCATCGAACTGTTGGGGCTACAGTTGCCCTCTTCGAAATTCGCGGGTTGGATTTGCTGCGCCGCAGAAATAATCTCAACGATGCAGAAGAGACTGCGGCACACTTCATCGCCGAGAACGATTGGCAAGGCATGCTTGTTCTCGGCGGCGAACATGGAGTCACCCTCTACCAAAAGGATGGGCCTCCCCTCAACCTACCTTGCCTCGTAGATGCCCCGATGCAACTCATCGGATTGCATGATGCAGCCGCTTCTGCGCTCGCGGTGGCGCTTGGGAACGGCCGCTCGCTCGCCGAAGGTGCGAGGCTTGCAAACGCCGCCTGCGAATGCATTTTGGCAGCCGAGGCTAGCCGAGAAGTCCTCGACCGCAAGACCCTCTCTACTCGCCTCGATGAACTCGCTTGGCAAATGCAGATTTCGGATCGGTGAACCGATGAGTTGGTGGATACTGCCGACCACGGCAGATATTGGATTGCGAGCGTTTGGCGCGAGTCCCGAGGTTGTAATCAAAGAGACAACCCTCGGCATGCAGTCAATTCTACTTTCAGAAGCAGGCGCGAAAGCCTTGCCACAACTGGTCAGGAAGACCGGTCAGTGGAGTGTAGAACGGCAGGGCGAGTTAGACAGAACTCTTGTGAAATGGCTCGAGGAAGTGCTCTACCAAGCCGAAATCGAAGGGCGTTGGCTGGTCGATTCACAGGTCCAAATAGGCCAGAACAGCCTTGATGCCCAAGTTTCCTATGTCGAGGCAGACGAGGTCGAAAGAGAGGTCGAAATCAAGGCCGTCACCCGTCACGAATTACTCTTTGATGCAGTACCAGCCGGTATTGAAATCCCCGGTGTCGAGCCGGATATTCCAACCTTCGTGGGGCCCGGATGGGTCGCCCAAGTCATCTTCGACATCTGATTTCATTCGGTGCTCTCACAACGGACACTACGGAGAAAGGGTTTCATCGGGTGTACTGGAGCGTACGGCAACAACGATGAAGTTGGTTTCAATCGTGATTTCCATCGCAGGAGTTAGCACATAACTCGGCGTGTTCATCGTTGTACCGTCCCTGAACAAGCACCCCACTATGCCACAAAGAGCGTTGTGTGCGTTGTGAGGATTTGGGTCCAAACCCAGCACTCCTCCAATCTGAAATTCGTTCATACGATTAAGTAGGAGCTCGAAAAGGGCAGAGCGTGTCTAAAGCCGCGACAATCGAGGTCCACGACTCCGTCGTCATGGGCGACCTCACCCAAAACATACGGGCAGACCGGCTCTGTTCGGCGTGTGGTTCAACGAATGCGGTTGTGATGGTTTGCCAGAGAGATGGCTGTTCAGAGGCCTTTTGTGAAGTCTGTCACCGCGATTGCAAAGTGAATTTACCAATTTACAATCCTCAAGTTGAGGCGGAAGCGTGGCACTCTCAACTCTCCAAGAGAGGGGAAGATTGGGGCCCAGACGCGCCGCTCGACTCATCAATGCCAAGCAGCAGCGAGCTTTTGATGAGTCGAGCGGAAGTCTTGGTGGAGTAGGCGAGCCCGAGGTGGGCGCTCGTTTTCGCGTTCGAGAATGCCTCCGTCTTCTCAACCCCGAGTCCCCAAGGCACCCAAGGCTCCGGGTTGGGCTGCTCCATTCCTGGCCTGGCCTTATCCCCCAGCTTGCGGTGCCACCAGACTCCTTCCGGATTCTGTTCACACCAACCTGAGTCACTTGAGGGCGAGGTCTCATAGTCCACGGTTGCTTCGTCCACGGCTCGTTTGCGCCGCCCTCGGGCGTTCGGACCACCAGTTGCGATTTGTGATACAGGGAACGCCAACTCCCCTCCTAGCCCGACTACAGGGCGCCTGTCAGCCCATTTGAACCCAACGCCAAGACCGGACGCTTTCCCAGTGTGGTAATCAGTAGTCGTAGATATTGTCCCAGTACTCATCAAGAATCGTAAGTGACTTCTCGACTGAGGTTACTGAGAGTGTTCCGTCCTCAGCGGTTTGTAGAAGCCTCATG
>Ga0114996_10008628_pt1 | contig 11294 bp, 6 predicted proteins | sample ArcticOcean_MG_C_4_FD_87039 | JGI IMG/M metagenome (GOLD analysis project Ga0114996, IMG submission 87039) | Marine microbial communities from western Arctic Ocean - ArcticOcean_MG_CB4_134 | ecosystem: Environmental > Aquatic > Marine > Oceanic | place: Arctic Ocean: Canada Basin | collected... | reverse complement strand
TCCTATATGATAATATTTTTTGTATATAATTTGATCATTTTTTAAATCCAATGATGCATTAAAATTTGGATAATCTTTAAGTGCCTTAATTACAGCCCTGATAATAAAAGCTAATGGAGTAACTGAAATTTTTTCACCAGTATATAAATTTCTCAATGATTTTCTAAATGTTTCCATCTCCGTAATATCTGCTTCATCATGCTGTGTAACGTGTGGAATTTCACTCCAAGATTTCTGCAAATGTGGTCCAGCTATTTTTTTTATGCGTGGTATAGGCTTCGTTTCAATTTTACCAAATTCTGAATGATTATACTCTTGTGCTACTGTTTCTTTTTTTTTTAAAACATTTTTTGAGAAAGATTTTTTAATAAAAGATTTTACATCCTCTTCAGTAACTCTTCCCTTTCTTTGCGAACCTTCTATAGAGTATAGATCAGCTCCAAGTTCTCTCGCAAATTTTCTAACTTTAGGACTAGCACTGATAATAGATGTTTTGGTATCACTCATTTTTATAATAAGGTTGGAATTGGTTTATTTTTATCTATTTTATATTTTTTCATAGCTTCATCTGCATACTTAGTGGGAATGAGCTGTTCTTTTGATAATGCACTTAATGTATATGTTACAATATGTTCCTTATCAACTTCAAAGAATTTTCTTAAATTTTTTCTACTGTCACTTCGACCATAACCATCTGTCCCAAAAGAATAAAATGGTTTAGAAGTATAAGGTCTTATTTGATCAGCAAAGCTTCTCATATAATCAGATGCAGCAATAATTGGTCCTTCTCTATTTCTTAGACAACTTTCAACATAAGATTTTTCAGGTTTTTCATTAGGATGAAGCAGGTTTTTTCTTTCAACTGTCATTCCATCTTTTCTTAACTCATTAAAACTAGTAACGCTCCAAACATCGCTGTCAATATTATATTCTTCGCTTAATATTTTGGCAGCAGAAATCATTTCTCGCAAAATTGTTCCACTTCCTAATAATTGAACTTTTGTTTTTCCTTTATTACTAAACTCTTTAAACAAATACATACCTTTTAAAATACCTTCCTCACAATTCTTGGGCATCTCGGGATGCTTATAGTTTTCATTCATTGTTGTTAAATAATAAAAGATATTTTCTTGATTATCGTGCATTCTTCTTAAACCATCTTGAAAAATTATTGCTAACTCGTATGCAAATGTAGGGTCATAGCTTATACAGTTTGGAACTGTTGAAGCTAATAATTGACTGTGACCATCTTGATGTTGTAAACCTTCGCCTGCTAAAGTAGTTCTTCCAGATGTTGCCCCCACAAGGAATCCTCTTGTTTGGGAATCTCCCGCGGCCCAAATAAGATCCATTACACGCTGAAAACCAAACATAGAATAAAAAGTATAAATTGGTATCATTTCTAAATCATGATTAGTATAAGAGGTTCCTGCTGCTATGAAGGAAGACATTGCACCCGTTTCTGTAATACCTTCCTCTAACACTTGTCCTTTTTTATCTTCCCTGTAAGAACTTAATTGTTCTGAATCTTCAGGTTCATACTTTTGACCTTCATGAGCATAAATTCCAATTTTTCTAAAAAATCCTTCCATTCCAAATGTTCTGGCTTCATCTGGAATAATTGGAACTAATCTTGGAGAAATATTTTTATCTCTTAATAAGTTCGTTAATATTCTAACTAATGCCATTGTGGTAGACATTTCTCTATCACCTGAAGATTTAAACATATTTTCAAAAATATTTTTTGCTGGTTTTTTTATTGATTTTGCAAAAGAGCTTCGTTCAGGTAAATTACCACCAAGCTTCATTCTTCTCTCTTTGAGGTACTTTATTTCATCAGATTTTTCATCAGGCTTATAAAATTCTATGTTCTTTACCTGTTTATCTGTCAGCGGAATATCAAATCGATCTCTATAATACAGTAGATCTTCTTCTCCAAGTTTTTTCTGTTGGTGGGTAATATTTATACTTTCTCCAGACTTACCCATTCCATAACCCTTAATAGTTTTTGCAAGAATAACCGTTGGCTTATCTTTAGTTTTCATTGCCTCGTCATAAGCTGCATAAACTTTATGTGGATCATGACCTCCTCTATTAAGTTTCCATATATCTCTGTCGGTCATTGATGAAACTAAGTTTTTTAGCTCAGGATACTTACCAAAAAACTTTTCCCTTACGTATGAACCGTTATTAGCTTTAAATGCTTGATATTCTCCATCAACACATTCATTCATTCTTTTAATAAGTAAACCGCTTGTATCTTTTGCTAAAAGTTGATCCCAATATGATCCCCAAACAACCTTAATTACATTCCATCCCGCGCCTCTAAATATTCCTTCAAGTTCTTGAATAATCTTTCCATTTCCTCTAACGGGCCCATCTAGTCTTTGTAAATTACAATTGATAACAAAAATAAGATTGTCTAACTTTTCCCTTGAGGCTAAACTAATTGCTCCCAAAGATTCTGGTTCATCTGTTTCCCCATCTCCCAAGAAAGTCCATACTTTTCTATCTTCATTTTTTAATAAACCTCTATTAATTAAATATTTCATAAACCTAGCTTGATATATTGACAAAACAGGTCCAAGTCCCATTGACACTGTTGGAAATTGCCAGAATTTTGGCATTAACCATGGATGAGGATATGACGAAAGACCATTTACACCTACTTCTTGCCTAAAATTTCCTAATTGTTGCGCACTAAGTCTTCCCTCTAAAAATGCTCTTGCGTACATGCCAGGAGCACTATGTCCTTGAAAATAAATAAGATCTCCACCAAATTTATTATTTTTTCCTCGCCAAAAATGATTCATTCCAACATCATACAATGTTGCTGCTGAAGCAAATGTTCCAATATGACCACCCAGTTCTGGATTTTTTTTATTTGCTTTAACTACCATTGCGGCAGCGTTCCATCTAATAAGAGATCTGATTCTTCTTTCTATATTTTGATCACCTGGAGATTTTACTTCGGACTCTACAGGTATAGTATTTATATATGGTGTAATTCTAGTTGTTGGCTGACTAAAACCTTCTTTATGAGCTTCATCGCTTAATTTTTTTAATAAATACTGCGCACGATCCGTTCCATCTTTTTTTAAAACTGCCTCTAAGGAATCCAACCATTCTTGGGTTTCAGTTGGATCAATATCTCTACCATTTATCTTCTTATAATTTTTTTTTGGTTCTTGTAATATTGAAGTTTCTGCTTCCTTTATTATTTTTTCTGTTATTGGTAGTATATTTTCTTTTGTAATAGTTTTTTCTTCATGTTTAGATATTTCTGTATTTTTAGATGCTCCTGTTACATTTTCTTCATTTGTGTCATTATCGATAACAGCAAGAACGCTTCCTTTAGAAACCTTATCTCCTATTTTAACACTTATAAGCGATATCTTGCCTTCAAATGGAGATGGTACCTCAACACTAGATTTATCGCTTTCTAAAGTAACAACTGGATCATTTTGCTTAATTAAATCTCCAGGCTTCGCTAAAATTTCTATTATTTCAACGTTGTCAAAATCACCTATATCTGGAACGATTATTTCTTTGCGCATAATTTATGTTTTATTTATACCACAATTTAATCCTTTTTCAGCCATGTAAATACTAATACTTCATGTATGACATTAATTTTAGAAAATTTAGTAAAACTATTAGATTCTAGATACAAAAGTTTAGATGGTAAATTTTGGGTACAAAAAATAATTTTGAAAAAATATTTAAAAAAAAATTAAAAAATAATTAAAAATTTCTCTCAACACACATAGCTATACCCATACCGCCACCAATACAAAGGGTCGCAAGGCCCTTTTTAGAATTTCTTCGATTCATTTCATGTAAAAGAGTTACAAGTATTCTGGTGCCAGAAGCACCTATAGGGTGTCCTAAAGCAATAGCTCCACCGTTTACATTAATTTTTTCTTTTGGTATTCCTAAATCTTTGATCACTGCTAAACTTTGAGCAGCAAATGCTTCGTTTGATTCTATTAAATCTAAATCTTTAAAATCCCATCTAGCTTTTTTTAAAGCTTTTTTTGATGCAGGAATCGGACCTGATCCCATTAAAGCAGGATCTACACCACATGTTGCCCATGAAACAATTTTAGCTAGGGGCTCTAAATTTCTTTTTTTAGCTTCATAATCACTCATTAAAACAACGGCAGCAGCTCCATCATTAATTCCAGATGCATTTCCAGCTGTTACAGTTCCATCTTTTTTAAATGAAGGTTTTAATTTTATGAGTCTATCTATTGTCATACCTTTTCTAGGATGTTCATCTATTTCAAATTTACTAACTTCATTTTTTGATTTTAACATAATTGGAATAATTTCATTTTTAAAATTTCCTTCTTTTTGTGCTTTTTCAGCTTTGATCTGTGATGATAAAGCAAAGTCATCTTGTTCCTTTCTAGTAATTTGCCATTTGCTAGCTATATTTTCAGCAGTGATTCCCATATGATAACCATTAAAAGCATCCCAAAGACCATCTTTTATCATCATATCAATTAAATTTTTTTCTTCTAATTTTTGATCATTGCGAAAATTTACTGCGTGAAGAGCATTAGTCATGCTTTCTTGTCCTCCCGCAACAACAATGGATGAATCTTCAGATTTAATTGCTTGATATGCGGATGCTACCGATCTTAGTCCAGAGCCGCAAACCTGGTTAATCACGTAAGCTGTTTTTTCAACCGGTAAACCAGCTTGAACAGCTGCCTGTCTTGCTGGATTCTGCCCCGCTGATCCTGTTAATACCTGTCCCATAATCAACTCATCAATGTCATTTGGTTCAAGATTTGATTTTTCTATAACCTTGCTAACAACAGCAGATCCCAATTCATGTCCTTGCATGCTTTTTAGACTTCCTCGAAAAGATCCTATAGCAGTTCTTAAAGCAGAGGTTATTACAATATTTTTTTTTTCACTATTCATAATTCGTTAGTTGTTTAATGATAAAATATATTTGAATAATAACAACATACAACATTGTCATCATAAAGAAATGATCAAGAAAGAGGCTTCAAATAACGTGGTTTATTTGATAGAAAACATTAGGCGCCTGTAGCTCAATTGGATAGAGCGCTTGGCTACGGACCAGGAGGTTCTGGGTTCAAGTCCTAGCAGGCGCGCCAAAAAAATTGATTTATGTCAAAAAGATATAGTGGAAAATCGTTTAAAGATGCAAGTGTGATGAAAAAATCAAAATTAAGTTTTAAAGAAAAAAGAGAACGCAAAAGAGAAAAGATGAAAAAAAAATGAACTTTAATTGGTTAATAAAAATCCCACTACAAAAAGCAGTTATATATTTTTTTATTTTTATAACAATTTTTATATTAATATTAACATTGGTATTTTAAAAATTATGTATAACAGTTTTGAACAAATTAGTCTTAAGCCAGGTTTTATGAAACACAATGGTGGAATTTTATTTAAAAATATTTCTGAAAATGAATACTGTTTTAAGACTACAATTAAAGAAAATCATCTTAATGCAGCTGGTATTACACATGGTGGTTTTATTGCTGCTTTTGTTGATGCCGGCGCAGGTACAGCAGCACATAGATCATCTGATAATAATCCATGTGTTACTATCTCACTTGAATTAAAATTCATAGCAGCAGTTCATTTGGGTAAAGATTTATTTGGCAAAACAAAAATACAAAAAAAAACAAAATCTATGATATTTCTAACTTGTGAATTAACATCGTCTGGAAAAATTGTAGCTACGGCATCTGGAGTATGGAAAATTTTAAATAAAAAAATTCCAGGAATAGGTCCAGGTGGCTAATTAATTATTTGGGTTTTCTTTTAAAATTTAAATATCCAAAAATAAATAGTAAAATTAAAGCAAATGGGTAGACTATTTTTTTATTAGGTCTATCTAAATTTTCAATTTTAAATTCACTTATTACATCACCGATTTCTATACCAGATTTTTTTGCAAGACTATTCCATTCTAGCGTATCTATTGTTATTCTGCCTTCTTGATCAATTAGATTAATTCCATATTCTTTTAATAGGTAATTTTTATTAAAACTATTTTTTTTAATTATAAAAAGTTTATATCTATCGCCGTATTCTGTTCTTCTGGTTGCTCTTAGGTGAGTATCATAATCTGGCTCTAAAGATAATGTTGATAGCCTATTTATTTCTAAATTAATGTAATTATATTTTGGATAAAATTTATCTAATACATAGTCTGGTCTAAACAAAGCCATAGCAATAGCAAGAAATATTAAAATTTCATGCCATTTCATTTTATTTATGAACCATCCTTGTGTTGCTGCGGTAAAAACAAGAATAGCAATTAAGGATGTGGTAATTACTGTTAAACCATGCCAAATACTTGTAATGCCAATTAATAAAAGTTCATGATTAAAAATAAAAACTATAGGCAAAATTCCTGTTCTTAAACTGTACCAGAATGCTTGAATGCCAGTTTTAATAGGGTCAGCTCTAGAAATAGCTGCGGCCGCATATGAAGCCAGACCGACGGGTGGAGTAACGTCAGCCATTAGACCATAGTAAAAAACATAAAGATGAACTGCAATTAATGGAAAAATATAACCTGATGCTCCAGCGACCTCCACTACAACATGGGACATTAATGCGGCTACAACTAGGTAGTTTGCCGTTGTTGGCAAACCCATTCCTAAAATAATACAAAGAACAGCAGTGAGAGCTAACAGTATTATAATATTTCCACCTGAAATAGCTTCAACAATTATAATTAAATTATTACTCAAACCAGTAGAGGCTACTGCTCCTACGATTATACCTGCAGTCGCAATAGCAATGGCTACACTAACCATATTTATAGCACCTTTTTCTAAACCTAATATTATTTCATTAATACCAATTTTAAAGCCTTCAAATTTACTAAAATTTTTTTTTTTTGCTGCTAATATTTCTCTAATTATAATAATAATCATTAAAGAAATTATTGAATAAAACACTGCAGAAGCTGCTGTCCATCTTTCAAAAAGAAGAAGGTAAATTAAAATAAATATTGGAATTAAATAATGTAAGCCTCCTATAAAAGTTTTGCCCAAAGGTGGAATTTCATTTTCAGGCAATCCTTTAATATTTAGTTTTACAGATTCAAGATGTGAAATATAAAAAAGTGCAATATAGGAAATAATTGCTGGTAAAAATGCATGGGTAATTACTGTGAAATAAGAAATTCCTAAAAGTTCTGCCATCACAAAAGCAGCGGCACCCATAATTGGTGGCATCATCTGTCCATTTACTGAGGCGGCAACTTCAATTGCTCCAGCTTTTACTGCTGGAAGTCCAGTTCTTTTCATAATTGGAATTGTAAAAGTTCCAGTTGTTACTGTGTTTGCTACTGACGAACCAGAAATTAAACCTGTAAGTCCTGATGCTAAAATAGCTGCTTTTGCGGGCCCCCCTCTCATTTTTCCAACTAAAGCAAAAGCTAGATTTAGAAAATACTTTCCTCCACCTGCGGCGTCCAATATTGCACCAAACAAAACAAATAAAAAAATAAAACTTACAGAAACACTTATTGGAATTCCAAAAATAGCTTCTCCCCCAAACCAATGATAGCCAACCAATCTTTTTATTGATAAGCCTTGGTGTGAAATTAAATCAGGCATTGATTGTCCAAAAATCGAAAAAATCAAAAAGATAGCTGCTATTACTACTAAAGGAATACCTATGGCTCTGCGGGTTGCCTCTAATAATAAAATAATTCCTATTACCCCAATGATTATTTCATAGGGAATAGTAAAAGATCCCAAATGAATTTTAGCTAGTATTCCTTGCCTATAAACCAATCCCTCATAATCAAAAAAAAGATATAAAGTAGTTATAAGAGATAAGACTACTAGAAAAAAATCTAAGAGAGATATTTTTGTTTTTTTTTTAGATTTTAAACCAGGATAAATTAAAAAACACAAAATTAATCCAAAAGCTAAGTGGATTGCCCTAGCAGGCACGTCAATAATTTTACCAAAATCTAAAATAAATGGTAATGGAGAAGCATACCATAATTGAAATAAAGACCAGGCTATTGCAATTCCACCTGCAAGCTTTAAGTTCCAACCGTGAAGATTTTTTTTAAATCCACTTTCTTCATCGAATTTTTCTAGATCATCTGTTTGATTATTTTTTTTTTGATCAAAATTCATTAAATAAAGAATAAAAAAAGGCCCAGTTAATCAACTGGGCCTTTAAATTTTTAAGACTACATTAAGCCTTTTTCTTTATAATATTTGATTGCCCCTGAATGTAATGGTGCAGATAAACCGTCTACAATCATTTTCTTAGGATCAAGATTTGCAAATGCTGGATGTTGTTTTTTAAAATCATCAAGATTTTCAAAAACTGCTTTTACCACAGCATAAACTAGATCGTCTGATACATCAGCGCTTGTTACTACTGATGCCATCACGCCAAAAGTTGTTACATCTTTTTTAGATGTTTTGTAAGTTCCTTTTGGAATTGTTGCAAACGCATAAAAAGGATTGTCAGCAACTAATTTTTTTACAGCGTCTGTTTGTAAATTAATTATACTTGCTCCACATCCGTCTGTAGACTGCGCAACGCCTGCGTTTGGAACACCTACTGTATATCCAAATGCATCAATTTTCTTATCGCAAAGTGCTCCTGATTGTTCAGATGAAGTCAATTCAGATGTTCCACCAAAATAACTAGTGTCTACACCGTGAGCTTCCATAAGAACTTCAAAAGTTCCTCTTTGACCAGATCCTGGATTTCCAATATTAACTTTTTTTCCTTTTAAAGAATTCCAATCTTTTATTTTAGAACCTTTTCTAACTATAATTTGAAATGGCTCAGGATGCGCTGAAAATACTGATCTTAAATTGCTAAAAGGTTTTACTTTATCTGGTTTAGTTCCATTATAAGCATGATAACCCCAATCAGATTGAGCAACACCGAATTGAAGTTCTCCCTCCATTATTTGTCCAATATTATAAGTAGATCCTCCTGTTGATGGCGCTGAACAACGGTAAGCTTTGTCAGTACCTTTTTTTCTACCATGTTCTGCAGATTGGATTTTTGCAACCATTTTACAAATTGCATTTCCTACTTGGAAATAAACTCCAGTTGGTCCTCCTGTACCTATTGAGAAATATTCTGCTTCTGCTTTTGCAACTGTCGCCAACGGCGAAGATACTGCAAACATCATCAGTGTTCCTGCAATAGTGGAAATAATTTTTTTCATTATTTTTCTCCTTACATATTATTTATTAATAAAAAACTTAAGGTATCAATTTTTTGATAGAATCTGAAACTAAAGCGAACTAGACCAATCTTTTAATTTAGCTACTCCTTCAACTATATTTGGTGCATATTTTTTTAAATCGTCATCATCTAGTTTTTTGCTACCAGCAACACTCTTTAAAAAATTAGTTCCATCAAAATCTGTATAACTTAAACGAGCAATCATTTTACTTTCTTTCAACCCAAAATCACTTCCTGGTAGCAAGGCCACACCTGTTTTATTTAATATATTCCTGCACATTTCTGACGATGAAGTAAATTTTGCACTTACAAATTCTGGAAATAAATAAAAACCTCCTCCAGGTTTTGAAATATCAATAGTATTAGACTTTAAATTTTTATAAACATAATTAGCAGTATAAGATAATATTTTATTTACATTATTTAAATAATTTGAGTGATCTCCTCTATAAGCCTCAATAGCAGCATATTGAATTGGTGCGCTTACAGAAGTGAAGGATTCACTACATAAAATTTTTAAACTATCCTTTAAATCATTTAAATTATCAGGAATGGCAAAAAAACCTAATCTCCAGCCTCCAGCCGCACACCACTTACTTAAGCCTGTACTAACAATTGTTCCTTCGGGATAAAAATTAGAAATTGATTTAAATTTATTATTAAAAGTTAAATGAGAATATATCTCATCAGAAAGTATTATTAATTTATATTTTTTCGCAATATTTGCAATTTCCTCTAAATTTTCACAAACGGTTCCTGATGGATTATTAGGAGAATTGATAAAAAGAATTAAATTTTTACTTTTGATGCTTTTGATTTTATTTTCAATTTCCTCTGCAGTTGGAAACCAATTTGAAGCTTTTGTAGTTTGAATCCAATGAACTTTATTTTTAGAAATAAGCGCCTGCGGTTGATATGATACCCAACTTGGAGCTGGTAATAATATTTCGCCCTTGAAGGCAACTTGCATTAAAAACATTAATTCCTTCGTTCCTGGTCCAATTATAATATTATCAGATTTAAAATTATTATTATTACTTCTATTTAGATGTTTTGCTATTTCCGATCTTAAGTCTTGGAGACCTTGCATTGGCTGATATGTATTCTTATTTGCATTTTTTTTTAATTCTAAAACTACATTTTCTGGAATAGAAAATGGTGACTGACCAAATCCAAATTTATATATTTTTTTTCCACTCTTTTTTAATCTATTAGATTCTTCATTAATTACTAATGTTGCGGAAGGTTTTAATTTTGCAATTTGTTTTTTTATAATTTTATTCATTTAATTCTTTAATATTTACAAATTGCTTTAAACTATCCGGATTAGCTAAGGCTTCTAAATTTTTTATTTTACCACCCTCTATACTCTGTTTAACAGCTAATTCTACGAGTTTTCCATTTTTTGTTTTGGGAATTTCTAAAATTGAAATTATTTTTGAAGGCACGTGTCTAGGAGATGCGTTTATTTTAATATATTTTTTAATTTTATCTTTTATTTCATTATTTAAGCTATATCCTTTATTTAAAACAATAAATAATATTATCCTAATATCATTTTTCCAAGACTGGCCCACAACAATTGATTCTTGTATTTCTTTGAACTTCTCTACAACACTATATATTTCCGCTGTACCTAATCTTACACCCCCTGGATTGAGCGTTGTATCAGACCTCCCAAATATAACAAATCCTTCTTTGTCTGTTATTTTAGCAAAATCACCGTGATTCCAAATATTTTTATATTTTTCAAAATAGGCAGATTTATATTTTTGATTATCTTCATCATTCCAAAATTTTATTGGCATGGTTGGGAAAGGTTTTTTGCAAACCAATTCTCCCTTACCGTTCCTTATAGATAAACCTTTTTCATCAAATATATCTACATCCATACCTAATCCTCTATTTTGAATTTCGCCTGCATTAACTGGTTGAAATAGATTTCCCAAAACGAAACATGAAATAATATCCGTTCCACCCGAAATTGAAGCTAAATGAACATCTTTTTTAATTTTATTATAAACATATTTAAATGCATCTTCTGATAAAGGGGATCCCGT
>Ga0114996_10008627_pt1 | contig 11296 bp, 6 predicted proteins | sample ArcticOcean_MG_C_4_FD_87039 | JGI IMG/M metagenome (GOLD analysis project Ga0114996, IMG submission 87039) | Marine microbial communities from western Arctic Ocean - ArcticOcean_MG_CB4_134 | ecosystem: Environmental > Aquatic > Marine > Oceanic | place: Arctic Ocean: Canada Basin | collected... | reverse complement strand
AGGCAGCGCTTTGCGGTTTTAGCATGAACACCGGCTGAGCGCGGCTTAAAGCAAAATCGGTAATCGGCGGCGAGGCGGATCCTAGTTTACTTGGGAAACGCCAGTTGGCGTTTGTCATGTATGCGAGGTCGAACCGTGAATTCAAGACTTAGTCGGTGAGGTGCTGGTTTTACATGCTGGATGAAGTGATGAGGCGGCGGAATGGTAGAGCGAAGAGGGGTTGAGCCTCTCGAACCGCAATTGGGTAGTAGCCCCATATTACATGAAGTCGGCGGCGAATCTTCTGACGAATTGCCGAGCCTCTGTGCTGTTTTGAGAAGTGCCCGCATGACTGCGGGTCATGAATTAACGGACATCGCAGCGGCACTGCGAATTCGTCTACTCTATCTAGAAGCGCTGGAAGAAGGGCGCTTTAATGACTTGCCGGGCGCGGCATACGCCGCTGGGTTCCTGCGCAGCTACAGCAAGTTCCTTGGGCTAGACTCTGAGGAAATGGTTGAACGCCTCAAGCGCGAAACGTCGTCGGGGACTATTCGTCACGATCTAACATTTCCCATGCCGCCGAAAGAAGGTAGGAACCCAAAACCGTGGTTGGTTTTGGTGGTATTGCTGCTGGCGGGCCTCGCCTATGGCGGTTGGCATGTTTATTCGAACGAAGGACTAATCGCGACAAATCTCGTTTCTGATGTGTCCAATAAATTGACCGAGGCAGCCGGGCTATCGAACGACGAAGCCGTGATGGCTGCGGTGGCAACGGAGTCAGTTGCCACCGAGGACGACGCGGGCGAAGCGCAATCCACCGTTTCAAGCCGCCAACCCGCCGCGTCGGCTGACACCATGGAATCGGCCCTACCCCAAAGCGGAAGGGCTGTCCCCATGATTCGAAATACCAATACTCAATCAATGGAAAGTACAAATTCCGAAGGATTTGATGTGGCATCGGTTTCGTCTGAAGGGGCTAGCTTGCCAGTTCATCGGCCCACTATATACGGTGCGGAAAACGCAGATTTCAGAATTGCCATCATGGCGACCGCCGATAGTTGGGTGCAAATTCAGGGTCCCAACAATGAGCTGTTGCTGACGCGTATTTTGCGCACCGGTGAAATCTATCAAGTACCCAATCGCTCGGGCCTGATCATGGTGACCGGCAACGCCGGCGCATTAGAGCTGCGTGTGGATGGCACTGTCGTCAATTCATTAGGCCCGATCGGCGTGGTCCGGCGCAACGTGTCCTTGGACCCGGCAACTTTGGTTGCTGGTTCGGAAGCAGACCACTAGCAACTTATTCTGAGCTTTCGGGTTGGCGAATTTGCCTCGGCAAAATATACACAAGCCGAAATGGGCCGCGATGATTCGCTGGCGCAGGATTCAATTCGTCTTTCTCTGAACGGAGTTTCAATTGCCCAAGTTGCAGCCGGTTCGCGGCACGCACGATGTGTTGCCGGATGAAAGCAGAGCTCATCGATATGTCTTGGAGGCTGCCCGTACGGTCGCGGACCTCTATGGCTATCAAGAGATGTCGACCCCAATTTTTGAATTTACTGAAGTATTCAAGAGAACATTGGGTGACAGCTCCGATGTTGTCACCAAGGAGATGTACACGTTTGAAGATAGGGGCGGTGAGTGGATTACTCTCCGGCCCGAGAATACTGCGGGTGTGGCGCGCGCCCTGATCAGTGGCGGTCTCAGCCAGAATCTTCCGTTAAAGTTCTTTTATGGCGGCCCCATGTTTCGCTACGAGCGGCCACAGAAAGGGCGCCTGCGTCAGTTTTATCAGATAGGGGTGGAACTGTTGGGCATACCCGAGGCGATGGGCGATGTTGAAATTATCGCTCTTGGCGCGAATGTCTTGAAAGCCCTCGGCGTTGACAGCTTGGTCAAGCTTGAGTTGAACACTTTGGGTGACGGCGAAAGCCGCGAAAACTACCGCGCCAGTCTGGTGGAATATTTCACTGCACATCTCAACGATCTCTCGGAAGAGAGCCGCATCAGGCTCGAGAAAAACCCTTTGCGCATACTGGATTCCAAAGATGAAGGTGATCGCCATGTCGTCGCTGAGGCGCCGAAAATGTCGGAATATATGAACCCGTTATCGCGTGAGTTTTTCGCTACCGTGTGCGCCGGTCTCGACACCCTCGGCATTGACTACGAACTCAATCCGCATTTGGTGCGGGGCCTCGATTACTACTGCCACAGCGCCTTTGAATTCACCACATCCGCGCTCGGCGCACAGGGCGCGGTCCTCGCCGGCGGGCGTTATGACGGCTTGGTCGAGACGATGGGTGGCCCGGCCACAGCGGGAGTGGGTTGGGCCGCAGGTATCGAGCGACTGTCCATGTTGGTCGGCGATGTCGCTGCCGACGGCAATACCATCGCGGTGGTGCCGATCGGCTCGGAAATGGAAACAGCAGCGTTCGTTTTGACACATAAATTGCGCGACGCCGGGTTTCGCACGGATATGGCCTTTCGCGGCAACATGTCCAAACGTCTCAAACGGGCGCACCGATTGGGTGCCGTCTGCGCGGTTATTCTGGGTGATGAAGAGGCAGGCAGAAATAGCGTTAAGGTGCGCGACCTCGGTTCGGGTGAACAGCAGGAAGTCAACCAGGAAAACCTGCACGCGCATCTCAAACGCTACCGTTGAGTAACCGGTGATGGAGCGCCCTTCGTGAATTTGGACGAGCGCCTTGACGCCATCGTCGCGCGGCTGGACGAGTTGTCAGACCTGTTGTCCGGGCAGCACAATATGTCGAGCGATGAGTTGGTCCGTCTCTCAAAAGAATATTCCGAACTCAAGCCGGTCATCGCCGCCATAAAGACGCTGAGAGCTGCCGAATCCGAAGCCGGCGATCTGGCGGAAATGATAGCCGACCAAGACACCGACGGTGACATGCGAGCGCTGGCTGAAGAGGAGTTCCAGGCTCTCAAAGAAAAAATTCCTAAACTGGACGGCAAGCTAAAAATTCTCCTGTTGCCCAAGGATGAGGCCGATGAAAAAAGCGCCATTCTGGAGATACGCGCCGGCACCGGGGGCGGCGAAGCGGCGCTGTTCGCGGCCGATTTGATGCGCATGTACCAACGCTACAGCGAAGAAAAAAAATGGCGCACCGACGTCATTTCATTGTCGGAAACCGGAATCGGCGGCGTCAAGGAAGTGATTATGGAGATTGGCGGGCGCGGGGCATTTGCTCGCCTAAAATATGAATCGGGCGTTCATCGGGTACAGCGCGTGCCCGAGACCGAGGCGAGTGGGCGCATCCACACGTCGGCTGCCACCGTCGCGGTGTTGCCGGAGGCGCAGGAAGTCGACCTGGTGATCGCGGACAAGGATCTTAGGGTCGATGTGTACCGGGCCTCAGGTCCGGGCGGCCAAAGTGTCAATACGACTGACAGCGCCGTTCGACTCACCCATTTGCCGACCGGTATCGTAGTCACGCAACAAGATGAAAAATCGCAGCATAAGAATCGCGCCAAGGCGCTCAAAGTGATGCGCGCTCGTCTGTACGATCACGAACGTCAAGCGCTTGATGCGGAACGTGCCGAGACCCGGCGCGGCCAAGTCGGTTCCGGCGACCGCTCGGAGCGCATTCGCACCTATAATTTTCCCCAAGCCAGGGTCACCGACCACCGCATAAATTTGACGCTCTATAAACTCGATAAAATTTTGAGCGGTGAGGCGTTAGACGAAATCATCGATGAATTGCTCAATGACGAACAAACACGCCGTTTGGCGCAAACGGATTGAGCGAAGCGGTGGCCACTGTCGAAGAGGCCTTACGTCAAGGGGCGTCTCTTTTAGAGGGAGCCGGCATCGAGCAGCCCCGGCACGAGGCCAGACTTCTCCTTGGCCATGTCATGGGGCTCACGCGCGAGCGGTTGCTGCTCTGTCATCGGAGCGAGATGGATCAACCCGTGCTGAACCATCTGATCGCGCTGGTGAGGCGCCGGGCAGCGCGCGAGCCGATTGCCTATCTCATCGGTGAGCGGGAATTCTGGGGGCTCTCTTTCGAAGTCACGCGTGATACGCTGATCCCACGCCCGGACAGCGAAACATTGATCGAAGCGGCGCTTCAATTCGCGAATCGAACCGGGCAAGAACGTCCACGCATTCTTGATTTCGGAACCGGGAGCGGCTGTCTGCTGGTCTCGCTGTTGACGGAAATGCCGTTCGCACAGGGCTTCGGCGTGGACCACAGTTTTGCTGCGCTAAGGATCGCCCAACGTAACGCGGTGCGCCACGATGTAGCGGCACGGGCGCATTTTTTAGTCGGCTCATGGGGAGAAGCACTGGCGCCGCCGTTTGATCTTATTATCGCCAATCCGCCCTATGTCGCGTTGGGCGAACGAGCCGCGATGATGCCGGACGTTAAAAATTATGAGCCGTCGCAAGCGCTCTTTGCCGGTGCGCGCGGGGACGAGGCGTACAGCGCCTTAGCGCCTGATTTTTGCCGCTTGCTCAGCCCAGCCGGTCGCGTGTTCGTCGAATTCGGCGCCGGTTCGGCAGATAGGGCCGCCGCCATATTCCAGCGCGTCGGCTTATCCGAATGCGAGCGGCGGAAGGATTTGGCGGGCATTGAGCGTTGCGGTATTTTTCAGCGAGTCGGCACCTGAGAAATGCAGCGTGAAATATTTTGTTAACGGAAAATCATTTACATTTGTACTGCAAAAATAAAGGTTGAAAACTAGGTAATCCTAGCTAGGGTCTAGTTGGCTGTGGCGTACGCGGATATGAAAACATCCATCGTTACCACCCCTTTCCCAGCCGCACAGGCCGGGATCAAGTCCCAATGTTTAATTAATATCGCCACAAATTGGTGGCGTTGTGGGCGTACAAATCGTTCGACCCAAAAAAATGAGACAATAATATGAAGCCAAGTCAGCCAACGAAACGTCCGCGAGGTCATCGCGGAAACGGGCGCCGCCCGAACGGTGGACGCAACTCAAATTTTGAAAGTAGTGGCCCGCAAGGTAAAATCCGCGGCACTGCTTATCAGGTGATCGAAAAATATCAGGCGTTGGGCCGTGACGCGCTGACCTTTGGAGACCGAGTGGCGGCAGAAAATTATTTCCAACATGCAGAACATTATTACCGTGTGATGGTCGCCAACGGGGGCTTAGAGCAACGAAACGCTCGTCCCCAAGGTCAACCGCAGAATCGGCAGCCCGCAGTTCCGGATCAGGAGAACGGGCAGCAAGCCGCTCCGGCGCCCGCGGTGGAATACGCGGATCAGGACACAGTGTCGTCCACTGACAGCACGAGCGCAGCTGATGTGCCGGAACAAAAAAATATTTCTGGTGAGGAAAGCGACCTGAATAGTTCTGAGGCGGAATCTCCAGTCGCCTAAAACGGTAAAAACTCTCGCCACTAGCCTGAATACGAACCGGCGTAAATTCTGGAACCAGGGATTTTAGTGCGCGCAGACCCTTGCGAGGGGCTTACCAAATCCCATATAGAATTCATAGTTTTTGTCTGAACAGGCGCCCAGGTTTCGAAGTTACGAGTGCGGTTAGAATACCGGCTCGCGAAGCGCGGCGGCCAATTGGAGTAGGGCAGCATGGACTTCGAAAATTACACCGAACGGTCGCGTGGCTTTGTGCAGTCGGCGCAAGGACTGGCGCTGCGGAGTGGCCATCAACGGTTTACTCCGGAACATCTCCTTAAGGTCATTCTCGAAGATAAGCAGGGCTTGGCCGCAAATCTTATTCGTGCTTCGGGCGGTCGTCCTGAAGAGGCCCTTCGGGGCGTCAACGACGCACTCGAGAAGCTGCCAAAAATTGAAGGGGACGGAGCCGGGCAGGTGTATCTTGCACCGGAGACCGCGCGCCTGTTTGAGGGCGCCCGGGAAATCGCCGAAAAAGCCGGCGACAGTTTCGTCACGGTCGAACGTTTGTTGCTGGCGCTAACGCTCGCGGCGGGCACGCCCTCGGCGACAGTTCTGGCCGAGTCGGGTTTGACTTCCCAGGCATTAAATTCCGCGATCAACGATTTGCGCAAAGGGCGCACCGCACAGAGCGCCAGCGCCGAAGATTCTTTCGATGCCCTAAAAAAATTTGCTCGAGACCTGACGGAGGCAGCGCGCGAAGGCACACTCGACCCGGTGATTGGACGCGACGAAGAGATCCGGCGCACCGTTCAAGTTCTGTCACGTAGAACCAAAAACAATCCAGTCTTGATCGGTGAGCCCGGTGTGGGCAAAACCGCGATCGTGGAAGGCCTGGCGCTCCGAATCGTTAATGGTGATGTCCCCGAATCACTCAAGGAAAAAAAGCTGTTGGTGCTTGATCTCGGCGCTCTCATTGCCGGTGCGAAATTTCGCGGCGAGTTCGAAGAGAGGCTGAAGGCGGTCCTGGCAGAGGTGACGGCGTCCGACGGCGAAATCGTTCTGTTCATAGATGAAATGCACACCATCGTCGGCGCCGGCGCGGCCGAGGGTTCAATGGATGCGTCGAACCTGCTGAAGCCGGCCTTGGCGCGCGGCGAGTTGCACTGCGTCGGCGCCACCACCTTGGACGAATACCGTAAACATGTGGAGAAGGATGCTGCATTGGCGCGTCGTTTCCAGCCGGTGTTCGTCGCCGAGCCGAATGTCGAAGATACCATCTCAATCTTGCGCGGCCTGAAGGAAAAATATGAGGTGCATCACGGCGTGCGAATTTCCGACAGTGCCTTGGTCTCAGCGGCGAATCTGTCCAACCGCTATATCACGGATCGCTTCCTGCCGGACAAGGCCATTGATCTTATGGATGAAGCGGCGAGCCGCTTGCGCATGGAACTCGACAGCAAACCCGAAGAACTCGATGAACTAGACCGACGCATCATTCAGCTCAAGATTGAGCGTGAGGCGCTCAAGAAAGAGGACGATTCTGCGTCGGCGGACAGGCTCGAAAACTTGGAAGAAGAGCTGTTCGAATTGGAGGGACGCTCGACCGAGCTGGCCGCCGTGTGGCAGGCCGACAAAGATCGGCTGGCGGGTGGTCAAAAAATTAAGGAGCAGCTCGATGCTGCGCGAGGCGAGCTTGAAATCGCCCAGCGCAATGGCGACCTGGCGCGTGCTGGCGAGCTGTCATATGGCGTTATTCCGGAATTTGAGCGCAAGTTGGCCGACCTCGAAACTGGCGAGAAAGAACGCATGCTGAACGAAGCGGTTGGCGAACAACAGATCGCCTCCGTGGTTGCTCGTTGGAGCGGAATTCCGGTCGAAAAAATGCTCGAGGGTGAGCGCGAAAAACTGATTCACATGGAGGATGGCCTGCGCCATCGCTTGGTTGGCCAAGACGAGGCCGTGATCGCCGTTAGCAACGCGGTTCGGCGCGCGCGCGCTGGTCTTCAGGATAGCGACCGGCCAATCGGCTCGTTTATGTTCCTTGGTCCCACCGGCGTCGGCAAGACCGAACTCGCGAAAGCATTGGCGGAGTTCATGTTCGACGATGAAAGCGCGCTTCTGCGAATCGACATGTCCGAATATATGGAGAAGCACTCAGTCGCCCGTCTACTTGGGGCGCCTCCCGGATATGTTGGCTACGAAGAGGGTGGCGTTCTCGCCGAGACCGTGCGCCGCCGGCCGTATCAGGTTGTCCTCTTCGATGAGATCGAAAAAGCGCATGGCGACGTCTTCAATGTTTTGTTGCAGATGCTGGATGATGGCCGCCTCACTGATGGTCAAGGCCGCACGGTGGATTTTCGCAACACGGTTATCATCATGACGTCGAATTTGGGTGCCGAATTGTTGGCGGCGCAGACCGACGGCGAGGAGTCAGAAGCCGTGCGCGAACCGGTTATGGAAATGGTCCGCGCCGCATTCCGCCCGGAATTTCTCAACCGGTTGGACGAAATCATTCTTTTCCACCGTCTCAGCCGTGAGAATATGGACGCCATTGTCGACATCCAGGTTTCCGGGTTGGCGGCGAGGATGGCCGAGCGCAAACTCACGCTCGAGCTTCTGCCGGCGGCCCGTTCCTGGCTTGCCGAGACGGCCTATGATCCGGTGTACGGCGCCCGGCCGCTCAAGCGTGTCATCCAACGCCATTTGCAGGATCCGATCGCCAATCTCATTCTTGAGGGCAAAGTGACGGATGGCCAAACCATTCGCGTCGCACCGGGTAAAACCGGGTTGAGCATCGCAGTGAGCGACTCCGGAGAAGTGCTTAGCGCCGCGTAATGATTAAACCCTTCTTCCCCTTGGGGGGAAGAAGGGTTGGGATGATGGGGGAGCCTGAGCGCGTTTTGCGCGCTAAGTTCGCCCCTTCTCTCCAGCCTCTCTTCCCCCCAGGGAAGAGAGGCTTAATCGGCTTCCTACCTGCTGGCGATCTTCTGCGCGTTCGGGACTTCGGCAATCAAGACACGGATTTTACGCACCTGCTGCTCGAACTGAGCCAACTCGGTGCCTTTGAGCTTTTGCCCCGTCGGGAGTTTGAGCTTGCGCGGATTCATCTGCGCGCCGTTGCGCAAAACTTCATAATGCAGATGCGGGCCGGTCGAGCGACCGGTGGTGCCCACATAGCCGATGGTCTGGCCCTGGCGCACGCGTTTGCCGGCGCGAATGCCGCGCGCAAAGCCCTTCATATGAGCATAGGCGGTTTTATAAGTTCCGTTGTGGCGAATACGGATATAGTTGCCGTAGGAGCCGTTGCGGCCGGCGCGCTCAATGACGCCGTCGCCAGCAGCGACGATGGCGGTGCCGCGCGGCGCCGAGAAATCCAGCCCACGATGCATCTTGTTATAGCCGAGCACCGGATGGCGCCGCATGCCATAGCCAGAAGACAAACTGGCGCCATTGATTGGCGTCAGCATCAGTGCCTTGCGCGCGCTCTGTCCTTTGATGTTGAAATAATCAACCGGACCGTTTTCGGGCTCATGGCGGTAAAGGCCGATCATCTTGCCGCTCACACTGAGAGCGGCAAAAAGCACCGGTCCAAGCGCCACGGTTTCGCCATCGTCGTTCAATAGGTTTTCGTAGAGAACTTCAAATTTGTCGCCCTTTTGTATCTCGCGTTGGAAATCGACATCAAAACTGAATATTTGCACCATTTCCATCAGCACGCTGATAGGCAACCCAGCTTCCATCGCCGCATCGTAAAGACTGGTTTGAATGATGCCTTCGGCCTTTTCCAGCCGGCGCACCAGATCGCGGGCGATCTCGCTGGCGTGGAAACGGTCGTCGTCCTGGCGAGCTACTAATATGTCGCGATCGGGCGCGACATCCAGAGCGATTTCAGCGAGCCGCAATGCCGGTGCATTGTCCTCGTCTATCATGGGTTCGAAAGCGAGTGTCAGGGTTTGTCCGATTTGTAGGCTGCGGGGGTTGTGTACGGTACGGAAGGCCGCAATGGCCGCTTCGGCATCCCCGACAGCACTTCCGGCTTTGGTGAGCGCTACGAACAAGGTATCACCCTTGCCGATCATAAAGGCTTTTCGAGTGAAACCGTCCGAAGCGGTTTGCTTCTTTAGCGGAACTGGAAACGAAAGGGCGCTCTCGGCGCCCGTCGCGCTGTTTTCACTCGGCCACACAATAGCGCGGTCGGCGACCATTTCTTGCTCGGCAGGCGCTGCAGCGGCAATCATGGCGCCCTTCATTGCTTGGCCTTGACCGGGGCCTGACACTGATTGTACGCGGCCATTCTTCTTACCGTCGCCGGCCGGCCGGTTCGTCCTGGCTATGTCTGTGCGCGCCGTGAAATTGGGTTCGCTAACTTTCGCTGAGGTAAAATTCTTAGCATCACTTCTTAGAACTTCGATGTGGCGATCCTTGCCTATCTTGATGCTGAATCCTTCCAGCGTGAGAGCGCCAGAATTATCGGCGCGCGTGGCAAGAATGATTTGTTGGCCTTCGCGCAATCGGCGCGGGCTGAAATATTTGCGCAGCGCACGGATGGCGCGGTCCGCTTCATGGCGGTCGATGCCTTCGCTGCGCAGAATTGCCATCAGCGTGTCGCCCCGGTCCACTAGGATCGTTAGCGCATTGATATTCGTCTCAATGTCCGTAGTGCCGGCCGCAGGTGGTTGTTCCGCCACCGCGGGCTGTTGGTTCACCGGCGCGGCGGCAGATTGCCCAGCCTCCTCGGCCGATGCATCTGGTTTGCTTAGATCGGCCATCTCGGTGATCGGTGCGCTGGAATCTAGAGCGACAGATGGTGTTTTGGCCGCCGGCGCGATGTCAGCCAAGCTGTCTATCGGCGCCTGCGCGAGTCCGCTGGTAAATCGTCCGGACGGCCCGCGCAGGACGGTGGCGTGACGCGTACCGCTAATGGCGATCGACAATCCCTGTAATTCCGGCGCGCCCGCATTATTTTCCGCAACGATCAAATAGATGAACTGTCCGGCGCGCAGCCGCCTCGGGTCAAAAACTTCTCTGAGGGCTCGGATTGCGTGATCGGCTTCCGTGCGAGAGACGCGCTGCTTTGTTAGCAGCTCCATGAGCGTTGAACCTTCGGTTACACGCAGTTTATTACGCTCGCCCGCGACAGGCTGTGAATTGCCGTCGGCCCGTACAACGTCGTCATCAATCCTGTCAGCAAGCGCCAACGCCGGGAGGCGGCGGGCAGAGAACTTGCCATTTCCGCCGCGCTGCGCCTGAACGACGCCGCCACTCTTCACGTGGACCGCCAGGCCGATCAGGGTCAACTTGCCGTTGGAACCGGCAGCGCCGGGCAAGATCGATATTTTTTGGCCGACGCGCAATTGTCTGGGATCGAACAGGGTGCCGAGCGCTTTGGTCGCACGGTCGATATCGCGCTCCTGGATATTCAATGCGTGCAAGGTTCTGCCGATTGTGCTGCCCGGACGCGCTTCAAGTGTGATGACGCCACCCTCGCGGCGTTGTTCGGCAACGTCGCTCTCGGGCGACCAGGGCTGGCTTGTGCGCCGTGCGCGGTATTTTCCGTCGGCGTTGCGAACCACTTCAACAAAGCGATTGGTGGCGAGTTGTATTGAGAAAAGGCTCAGCTGCTTCGCATTACCCTGACTAGAATCAAATATAATTAAAATGTGCTGGCCGACACGAAGCTTTCTGGCATCGAAGACTTTCTTCAGAGCCCGAGCGGCTGTGGCGGCGTTTTCCCGTGTCGCGCCCGCGGATTCGAGCATTTCGATAAGTGTGTCGCCCTTTTGGACGCTCTGGTTAAGTACGCTCTCGGTAGAATTTCCATTTTGAGATGCCGCTGCGTGTGCCGGCGAGAAGCCTGCTTCGCCGTTGAATGGCAAAGCCCCGCCAAACGCAGACGCAGAAAGAAAGAGTGCGCAAGCCACCGCTGTGCGTGCCACCCAACTTGGATCCAGATGTCGCATTATGTTGATATT
>Ga0114996_10008625_pt1 | contig 11297 bp, 10 predicted proteins | sample ArcticOcean_MG_C_4_FD_87039 | JGI IMG/M metagenome (GOLD analysis project Ga0114996, IMG submission 87039) | Marine microbial communities from western Arctic Ocean - ArcticOcean_MG_CB4_134 | ecosystem: Environmental > Aquatic > Marine > Oceanic | place: Arctic Ocean: Canada Basin | collected... | reverse complement strand
CTGAGTGTGGAAGAGGGCAATCTGGCCGTCGGCGCGTAAGGGTGCCTCGCGGCAGCGCCAGGGGGCGCTCAGGCAGGTCACCGAGACGCAGCGGTCGTCAAAGACTTCCAGCAATGGGCCCAGGTCGTGAGTGAGATATTGAATCGGCGGTTGGTCGGCGCGCCAGGTGGGCTCGCCGTCGTTGCGGCCGGCGGCCTGGGCCTCGCTGGGAGAAAGGTGGGTGCCGTCGGGAAATTGCAAGGTTTTGGGCAGGTAGTGGACGTATTCGGCTTCGGCCAAGGAGAGGGGACCAAAGCGATCTTCTAATACCCACTTGCGCCAGTAGCGCAGAAAGTCGTAATAGCAGGTGTTTTCTCCCAGCATATAGGTGCGGCCACTGCGCTCCACTACATCGCGCAGGCGAATCAGTTCATCCTGGGTGTAGGCGCCGGGAATTTCAGAGAGTACGTGACAGCCCGCCTGCAGGGCGGCGCAGGCGTGTTCGACCTGCAGTTTGGCGTTGCTGGCGATGACTATGGCGTCGGGGCGCAGCGCAAGCAATTCGTCGAATTCGGCGACTACTTGGGTGCGGGCGCCGGCCTGGTCGATTGCTTTGGCCGCAGCGTCGCGCCAGGTCGGCAAGCGGTCACAAGCGCCGATTACTTCGGCTGCTTCGATGGTCAGAAAATTCTTTAGATGGGTGCGGCCGCGGCGCAGGCCGAGGACGCCGATTTTTATTTTTTCCATAGCGTTTTCAATCGTCCAGTTTTATTGCTTTGATGCGATTGTTGTCGCGGTCGCTGATTAGCAAGATATCTTCGCCGTAGAGGCAGAGACCGTGGGGTTCGTTGAGGCAAGCTGCGGTGGCTGCGCCGCCGTCGCCGCTGTCGCCGGGCTCGCCGCCGGCTACGGTTTGCAATTGGCCATTGGAAGTGATGCGCCGCACACAGTGGTTGTACGAGTCGGAAAAATAGATTGCGCCGGTCGCTGTTACAGCCAGACCGAAAGGATTATAGAGATGTGCTTGTATGGCGGGTGTGCCATCGGGCGAAAAACCCGCTTCGCCGTCGCCGGCTACGGTAGTGATGATACCGGCTGTATCTACTTTGCGGATGACATGGTAGTCGGCATCGCTAAAGTAGAGATTGCCCGCCGCGTCAAAGCAGATGGCGGTGGCGTAACCGATCTCAGCCTGGCGGGCTAGACCGCCATCGCCGCTGTAGCCCGGTCGGCCGCAACCCACCACGGTGTCGATAATGCTCGTCTCGTTATCTATGCGACGAATGCGTCCAGCGCCGCTGTCGCCGACGTAGATATGGTCGTTTTTGTCGTGCGCTACTGTCATCACTTTTATCAGGCAGGCGCAATTGGCTGGCCCGCCGTCGCCCTTGTCCCATTGGAAGGCGGCGCCGGCGATATTGCGAATGATGCCGTCTGCGTCTACCCGTCGCACATGGCCGTGGCGCGAATCGGCAATGACGACGCGCCCCTGCGAATCGACAGAGACGTCGTGGGGGTTGCCCAGGTAGGCTTCGGTGGCCGCTCCGTTGTCGCCGCCGTAGGCGCGGGCGCCGTTGCCGGCCACGGTGCGGATAATGCCCGTTTGCAGGTCGATGGCGCGGATGCGTTGGTTCCACACATCGGCAAAGTAGAGTTGGTTGTCTGGACTCAGCGAGAGGCCGCCCGGCCCGCAGAGAAATCCTGCAGTGGCTAACTCTCCGTCGTGTACGCTGGTGCCACCCAGGACAGTAGTGACGATGCCAGTTTCTGCGTCGTAGCGGCGCGTGCGGCCCGAGCAATCGCTCCAGAATACGGTGCCGTCGGGATCGGCCCAGATGCCGACTTCGCATGAATTGCAGGTGGTTTCGGCGCCGGGCAACCCCTCTTCGCCAAAGCCGGGTACGCCGGTGCCGACCAGGGTGGTGACAATGCCGCTCTGGGTGTCGACCTTGCGGACGCGGAAGCCGTATTTCTCGCCGACATAGAGATTGTCGTGCGCGTCTAGGCAGATGGCGTCGGGCATTAAGGTGCTGGCTTCGGTGGCCGGTCCGCCGTCGCCGTTGGAGGCACGCTGGCCGTTGCCCAGCACGGTAGTGATGACGCCGCTCTGGCGGTCGATCTTGCGGACGCGGTCGTTGGAGTTGTCGCAGACGTAGAGGTTGCCCTTGGAGTCGAAGGCCAGATGTTCCGGGTGGTAGAAAGCAGCTTCTGTGGCCGGTCCGCCGTCGCCGTGGTAACCCATCAGACTGACCCAGGGGCCGGAGGCGGGGCGACTCTTGCCCTGCTCGGAGGGGTAGTGGCGCGCATTGAGCCCAGCCCAGGTGTCGATGATGCCGGTCTTGGCGTCGATGCGGCGGATATTGCAAGCCCATTCGTCGGCAAGAAAGATATTGCCTTCCTCGTCTACTGCGACGCCAGAGGTGCAGTCTAGTTCGGCCTCGAGGGCGGGTCCACCGTCGCCGCCACGGCCCTTGCGGCCACAGCCGGCAACGCGGGTGACGATGCCGGTTTTATAATCGATACGGCGGATGGTATCATTGCACAGATCGGAGAAGTAGAGATTGCCCTCGCGGTCCTGGAAGAGGTCGTGGGGATTGCGAAAGCGCGCCTCGATGGCCGGTCCGCCATCGCCTGAATTGCCCGCTATGCCGTCGCCGGCCAGGGTGTGCAAAATGCCCTCCTGGTCGATGCGCCAGATGCGGTGTCCCTGATAGTCGACGACAACGAGGTCGCCGTCGGGCCGCCGCGCGATGCCCATGGGCCAGCCGACATCGGCTTCTTTGGCGGCAATGCCATCGCGGTAGCCGATCCCGGCGATGGTGTCGATATGGCCGCTGGCGAGGTCGGCGAAGAGTTGGATGAGGTTCATTGCATAGCTCCTGAAAATAGACTTGGAAATGACTTCACGCCTGCCACACTTCTGCAAAGAGGCGCATCCAGTTTCCTCCTAGTATTTTGACGATATCAGCAGATGAATAACCGCGTTTATCTAGGGCGGTGGCGAGGTTGGGAAATTCTGCCGGTGTCGCCAGATCTTTGGGCTGGAAGGACAGCTCCTCGTAGTCGAGATCGGTCGGTGCAAAGGTAGAGGGGTATTTGGTGCCCTGCTGCGCCGAGATATAGTGCCAGAAGGACAGCGGCTGGTCGTGGGTGGAATCGGTGCCCACGGCCACGTGGTCGATGCCGACGCGCTCGACCATGTCGTCGACGGCGTCGATGTAGTCTTCCAGGGTGGATTCAAAACGGGTGGGCAGGAAATTGCAAAAAGGCGTGGTGCCGACAATGCCGCCTTTTTCGGCTAGCAGCTTGAGGGCTTCGTCTTTTTTATTGCGCGGGTGGTCGTAGTAGGCGCGCGCATTGGCGTGGGTGACGGTCACTGGTTTTTCGGATACTTCGATGGCCTCTAGGGTGGTGCGGTCGCCTACGTGCGATAGGTCGATGAGGATGCCCAATTCGTTCATGGTGTGTACGGCGTCGATGCCAAAATTGCTCAGGCCTTCGTCGCGGCGTTCAAAGCAGCCGTTGCCCAGGAGGTTGCGCTCGTGGTAGGTGAGCTGGATGACACGTACGCCTAGGGCGTGGAAGAGGGCTAGGCGGTCGAGGTCGTTTTCGATGGGCGAGGCGTTTTGGAAGCTGAGGATGATGCCGGTTTTATTGGCTTTTTTGGCGGCGTGGATGTCGGCTACGGTGTGGATCTGGACGATGTCATGGCGTTGGCGAAAGCGCTGTATCCAGGCGGTGAGGTGGTCCATGGTTTGGGGGAAGTTTTCCCAGGTGGCTACGGTGGCGCTGATGGCGGTGATGTTGCCGGCGCGCAAATCGTCGAAGACGGCGGGGCTGTTCCAATTGCTGACGTTGAGGCCGTCGATGACTATGGAGTCGTGGTAGAGTTTTTTGGGGGGGGTGGGTTGCATGTTTGGGGTGCTCCTTTAATTATTAGCGACGGTCTGTTACTCAATTAAATCGTTCGGCGATGCGGAACAGATCTCCTAGGGAATTGTGTTTTTCTTCTAGGGCGTCGGCAATGACAGGGCCGATAGAACCGCCGAATTTAAATCCGTGACCGGATCCGCATCCCGCTACCAACAAACGTTGCGAGTTGGGGAGCCAATCGATGACAAAATGGTTGTCGGGGGTGTTTGTGTAAAGGCAAGAGCGTCCTCCGATCAACTCGGCGTTGGCGAGGGCGGGAATGCGGTCGGCGACGAAGGCTTGGGCGGCGGTGAGGAATTCATCTGTGGGGGTGCGTTCGATATTTGGGTTGGTTACTTCTTCTACTTTGAGATCGTCGGCGACTTTGATGTAGCCTTCTTGTAGGAGAGGGAAACCGTACCAGCCTTCATTTTTTGAAAGGACCGACCAGAGGGGGAAAGTGCCCTCGAATAGCTCGGGATTTTTGGGGACGAAGAAGGCCATCTGTTGGCGTGTCAGGTGCAGGTGGCGGTTGAGTTGGGGGAGCAGGTGAGTAACCCAAGCGCCGGCCGCTATTACTGCGCGGTCGAATTCGGGGGTATCGTTTTTGCAGATGAAGCGTACTTGGCCGTGGTCTTCGATTTCTTGGACGGGTGTTTGCGGGTGAATTACTACGCCCTCGGCGCGTGCCAGGTCGGCTAGGTCGGCCACGGCTTGGCCGCTGCGTAGATAGCCGGTCCAGGGATCTTCGAGCAGGGTATCGTCTGGGTGCAGCGTGAATTGTGGGAAGCGGCGGCGCGCTTCCTGTAGCGAGAGCACGCGGGTGCCGCCTGCCGTATTTTCCCACGCTTGCCAGCTTTTGTAGATGGGGCCGTTGGGGTCGATGTCCGGGGAGATCATCAATTTGCCCGGTTGGTAGTAGATGGCTCGGCTGAGGCGCTCGTGCCAGCTGCGCCATTGGTGTGCGGCGCGCTCGACCAATTCGACGTAGGTCTGCTCCGGGTAATTGGTGCGGCGGATGGCCTTGGACACATCGGTAGAACTGGCCTGTGGGTAGGGGATTTCGCCCTGCTCAAATAGGGCGACTTGGTGACCGCGGCCTCTCAGTTCTAGGGCGGCGGCTAGGCCGAAAATGCCGGCTCCTACGATTCCGATACGCATAGCGGCCTACTCGTCGAGGTATTCTCGCGGTACGGGAATGGAGATGGGAATATTGCCCCGGTGCTGAGATTCGAGCATGCCTATGATGATTTCGACTACGGTGTGGCCGGCGCGGCCCGGGGAGATGGGGTCACCGCCCTGGTCGATTAGTTGTACCAGTTCCCGCACGCCGGCGGGGATGCCAGAGATCGGCCATTCGGGTGCCTGGATGGGTTCGGATTCTTCGCCGCGCCAGAGTGTGCCTTGCTCGCCGGACAGGTGGATGCGGCCGCTGGCGCAGATTATTTCGGTGCCGGATTTGGGCGACGGTGTGTTTTTGGAGCCACCGGCAAAAAAACCGCGCACACCGTTGGCGAAGTGGATATAACCAAAGGCGCCTGGTTCGGTGGCGGGCACGTGGCCGCCGTCGCCGCTGTATTGGCGGTAGTCCTCGTAGCCGGTCTCCAGGTCGCCCATGACCCACTTGGGTACGGATTGGGCGTAATAGCAGATGGCGTCGATGTTGTGGGTGCCGTTGCGAAAGAGCATAGCGCGCGGCCCGGACAGCGTACTGACTATGTACTGCACGGGGCCGATCACGTCCTTGTCGATAATCTCTTCTTTGGCATAGCGCCACACCGACTGGAAGCGGCGGGTGTGGTCTACCGAGAGGATGGTGTTATTGCGTTCGCAGGCTTCGATCATGCGGTCGGCGTCGGCCAGGTTGGTGGCCAGCGGTTTTTCGCAGAAGATGCCCTTGGCACCGGCCTCGGCGGCATCTACCACCAGATCGGCGTGGCGGTGGTCAGAAGTGGCTACGGTGACAATGTCGAGGTTTTCTTTCGCCAACATTTCGCGGTGGCTTTTGTACTGGGCGATCTGTGGCCAGTGGTTCTTCCATTCTTCCTGGAAGCTATCGAGCTGCTCCTGTTCCAGATCGCAGGCGGCTACCACTGCGGCATTGTCGAGACCGACGACGCCCGCGGCGTGGCGCACGCCAATGCCTCTGCAACCGATGACTCCTAGACGATACATGGCAATCTCCTTTTCTAAGTGTAATCAGTATACGGAGTTTGATGGGGGTAGAGCAAGGGATGGGTGGGTAGAGCTGTTGACAGGCAAGGAGAATTTTCTTGGCTTAATGCAATCGATGTGATAGGAGTGCTTTGGGTGGGACGAGCGTCGTGGCGCTAATTAATGTCGACAAATATTGCAGAAAGGAAGGTTGGTATGGGGAAGGTGAGATATGAGGAGATGTTGCCGCACGAAGTGGTGGCGGCGCGCCAGGAGAAGCCGCTGGCTTATTTGCCCATTGGTACGGTGGAGTGGCATGGGCTGCAGAATGCCCTGGGGTTGGATACCTTGAAAGCGCGGGCGCTGTGTGAGCGCGCCGCTGAAAAAGGTGGCGGCTTGGTCATGCCGCCGCTGTGGTGGGGTGAGCATCGGGAAATCCAGCTGATGGAGGCCAATCCGAGGTCCAAGGAGGACATTGCCGAGATTATGGAGTGGCCGCCGGAGAATTTTGCTTTTGGTCACATGGGCGGCAAGACGGTGGAGGAGCAGGCCCATTTCTACAATGATTTGCTGTTTCACATCTACCACCAACTCGCCAGTCTGGAGTTTAAGGCCGTGATCGTGCTCTGTGGGCACTATCCGTTGCAGCTTTATGCCCACTTCACGTCGGCGGTTTTCATGCGCGAGAGTGCGGTGAAAGTCTACACCGGCACTGAAGCGGACCTAGTGAGTGATCTGGCCGAGGAATTGGGTGGTCGTGTAGGAGATCACGCTGGGCGCTGGGAGACGTCGGTGTTGATGGCGCTGCATCCCAATCTGGTGGATTTGTCACAACTGCCCCAGGAGGAGGACGCCAAGCTAGTGGGCATCGGGGGCGAAGATCCGCGGCAGGCGTCGATGGAATTTGGCCAGCGCGCGGTGGAAGCCATCGTTGAGCGCTTGGTGGCCAAAGGGGACGAATTGCTGGCCCAATAGCCGTTACATTTTCCAGGAGAACAATAATGAACCCATTCGAAAAGGTGGACATCGGCCAAACCGGAGTCCAGGTGACGCGCTTGGGCCTGGGCGGCGCCCCGCTGAGCGGCATCCTAGCCAGGGATCTGGACCAGCCCGTATCTTTCGAATACCAACCCGCCCCTGCCCACATCGTCGACCAAGCACGCAAATTAAAAGCCGTATGCGATCGCCATGCAGTGGAGCTCAAAGCTGCCGCACTGCAATTCTTCTTCGCTCATGCAGCAGTTGTTACAGTAGTACCAGGGGCCGCAACTATAGAAGAGTTAGAGGACAATGTACGAGTAATGCAGGTAGATATCCCCCCAGACCTATGGTCAGAAATAAAACACGAAGGCCTACTCCCCCAAGAAACCCCCACCCCCTAAGATCGTCCGCACTCGCCCCTAGCTCTTACAATTTAAGCACCCGCCGCGCATTCTCCCCCAAAACCAAGCGCTTATCCTCATCACTAATATCAGCCGTAATAATCTTACCAATCTGAGATCGCGGATCCATCAACGGCGTATCCGAACCAAATAAAACCCGATCTGCTCCAGCCTTTTTAACCAATTCCTCAATGACCCCAGGCGTGCGAAAAGTCGAACAAGTCTCCAGGTAGAAATTGGGACTGCGCTGCGCCGCCGCAATCGCCTGACTGCGACAAGGTTCTGCATTGCCCGCATGTCCAGCGACAAAAATAGCATTGGGAAAACGCGGTGCGGCATTGCCCAATTGTTCGGGAAATGCCGTTCCTACCAAATCGTTGCCAGTATGGGCGATAACCACCAACTCGCGGTCGTGAGCAAATTGGTAGATCGGATCCCATATCGGGTGGTCGAGTTTGTAGGGGGTGTAGGGCGAATAGAGCTTGATGGCGCTCAGTTTCAGGACATTGATACTGCGCTCCAATTCGGGCAGTATATTTTCGGGTACCAGCGGCGAGATATAGGCGAAGCCGATGAAACGATCGGGGTTGCGGCCGATGAATTGGGCGGTGATATCGTTGCCCGGAGTGCTGTCGGGGTAGAAGATGTGGAAGAGACAGGATTTGTCGATGCCGACCGCGTCCATGGTGTGCAGCATGGTGGTGGCGTCGTCATTCATGTCGTAATAGTCCCAGCGGCCGGTGTGGCCGTGGAAATCGATGACGGTCGTGCCCTCAATCATGGCGTCCACTCCCTTGTAGAATGCGTTCTAAGTTGCCGGCGCAGTAGGCGGTCAGTTCTGCTTCGCTCAGACCTATGTGGTGGATGTAGAATAGGGCGGGGCCCATGGCCCAGCGCGGGTAGAACGAGCCGTAGAGAAAACGTTCGCTGCCAAATTCTTGCTTGAGTCTCTGGAGTGCGTCGACGTTTTCAAAGCGGCTCACTTCCATGTGGGCATTGGGCAGGTGTCTGAGGAAGGGTTGCACGACCAGGGAGTGGCTGTAGTGAGAACCGACGAAAACGATGGTCAAATCGGCAAAGCGCCGCAGCGTGTCCATCAATTCGGTCGCCGGGGTATCGGCGAAGGAGACCCATAGGGGGATATTTTCGGCGCTTAACCACTCCAGCAGGTCACCAAAAATCCAATCGGCGAAAGGCACGTTCATTACCTCGGTGTTGAATAAGCGCACGCTCTGCACCCGGCCGTCGGCGTGCAGGTCTTGCAATTGTGCTATCGAATCGGCGGTGGAGGAGGCGATCCATTGCGGGGTGAAGGCATCGTTGTTATCGACCCATTTGAGCAATTCTTCGTTGCCGGTTATGCAGCTGATGTTCTCGCCCATGGCGTGGTAGATCAGGGCGCGCTCGACGCCGTGGCGCTGCATTTCCTCCTGTAGCCCGGCCGGGTCTTCGAAGGGTGCAAGTTGGTTGTAGCGGTGCCCGACGCCGACATTGGCATCGAAGACCGGCACAGTGGCTTTGAAGTTGAGTGAAGCCATTCTTTCTCCTGTTAACTTAGAATGATGACATTGCGGTAGTGGTTGATCTTTGATGGAGTCAGGGCGGCTCATTATATTGTGACTGCGAGATTCGCAGGGCAAAGTTAAAGAATATCGGGCAGCGCTTCAAGAGAACGTCGAGCTTGCCGCGAGGTTTATGTTAGATGCATTGAAGGAGGATGGATGATGGCAAAGGATCTCATGAAAATGTTGGGAGAGGGCCTGGTGCTGGGCGACGGCGGCATGTTTCTGGAGGCCAATTGGCGCGGCTACGACGTGCCGGGCATGATTGGCACCCATCCCGAAGCTCTGCAACAGATCCACAAAGATTTTTACAACGCCGGTTCACAGGTATTGCAGGCATTGACCTGGTTTACTTCAAGCGCTCAGTTGGAGGCGCGCTACGGCTGGAAAAATCGCATGGAGGAGATTAACCGGACGGCGATTCAGGCAGCTAAACAGGCGTGCAACGGCGCCGCGCCGGTGGGGGGATGTCTGGTGTCGACGATGACGGGCTCGTGGCTGGGGGAGTCGGTATTTGTGCCGGGCGATGCGTCGTCCTACGAGCGAGCGCAGGCGGAGTGGGAGGAGCAGATCGCCATTCTGGTGGATGCCGGTGCCGACTTCCTGATTCCCGAGACGTTTTTTCGGCTCGACGAAGTACGGCTGTGTCTGCAAAGTTGTAAGAAAACGGCTTTGCCGACTATGGTGCTGCTGGGCATCGGCAGCGACAAGACGACGCAGGATGGGGCGACGGCGGCGGAGTGCGCTCGGGTCTTGGCCGCCGAGGGGGCGGATGTGGTGGGCACGGTGTGTATAGGGGATCCCGAGCAGATGTTGCCGACGGCGCTGGAGATGCAGGCGGCGGTGGATGTGCCGATCGCCTGCCAGCCTAAAGGTTTTGAGCAGAAAGCGGATACGGAAGAGCGCGGTTATACGGCTTCCCGTTTTGAGAAGTCCGTCGCTCCAGAGGGCATGGCGGCATTTGCGCTGCAAGCTAAGGCGGAAGGCATCAATTACATCGGCGGTTGTTGTGCGACGGGGCCGGCGCATATTCGGGCGATGGCGGAGGCTTTGGGCATGCGGGGTGATGAGTAGAGTGTTGTGGAATTTAGGTTAATAAACGAAAAAATATAGAGGAAAAAATGAGTAGTATGGAACAGCATTTTCGCGAGTTGGATGAGATAGGGTACACTGTGATGGAGGATGTGCTGACGCCGGGACAGATCGAAGAGGCAATTGCGGCGCTAAAGGAGAGCTATGTAGAGGAACACGTCTCGGCCCACGAGCCGGGGACCTGTCGGACCCACAATTTGACGGCGCGGGCCGAGATTTTTCGGGAGATTATTCAGCTGCCTCGCGTCGTCGCTTGTATGGAGTATTTATTGGGGGAGGATTACATCCTTTCGGATATGGGGGCGCGCTCACCTATGCCCGGTAAAGAGCCTCAGGGATTGCATCGCGACGGCGGGCCTTTTGTGCCCAATCCGCCATACAATGTACACACCGTGGTGCCCATTGTAGCGCAGTCGATGTTTGCGCTGTCCGAGTTTACCCAGGAGAACGGCGCCACGCGCCTGGTACCCGGTTCACACATCGAAAATATAGAGGCAGCAGATGTCACCCCCGAGCAGGAACGTTACTTCATAGCTGCGCCCGGGACTGTGCTGGTCTACGACGGTCGCATGCTGCACGGAGGCGGGCGCAATAGCAGCGACGAATTGCGCTATTCTATCCAGGGTTTTTGTTGCCGCGGCAATATGCGGCCGTTTTGCGACCACACCCGCTCTACTCCGCTGGAAGTTGTCGAAAAAGCGACGCCGCTGCTGCGCCGACTCTTGGGTTTTACCAGTCAATCGGCCTGGGAAGAAACACCGCGCAATTTTAAGACTATCGAAGCGCCGGACGCGGCGCCCCGGTTTAATTACAATCTCGGTATCGATGACTAGCCGGGTGACTGCAAAAGTCTGCGCGGAATTATTTGAATTCACTCGTCCAAGACGGGGCGGTCTAGGCGAGTATGATACGGTTTTTCCATGACGGCCCGCTGTCTTTCGTTGGCCCATTCGGGGATTTCGTATGGCGGCACATAAGATAGATTGCCCGCCGTATAACGCGTCATGACCGAACGGCGCGGGTGGTCGGCGGTCCAGGGCAGGGTGCCGTGGGTCACTGCTTCGGTAAAGATGGCGATATCTCCGGCTTTGCACACCACCTGGCGCACGTTTTCCTGGTATTTCTCATAGCGCTTCAGCTCCAACGGACAGGCGTAGTTGCTCTTGTGGCTGCCGGGAACGACGATGAGCCCGCCATCTTCCGGATTGACGTCGGT
>Ga0114996_10008624_pt1 | contig 11300 bp, 6 predicted proteins | sample ArcticOcean_MG_C_4_FD_87039 | JGI IMG/M metagenome (GOLD analysis project Ga0114996, IMG submission 87039) | Marine microbial communities from western Arctic Ocean - ArcticOcean_MG_CB4_134 | ecosystem: Environmental > Aquatic > Marine > Oceanic | place: Arctic Ocean: Canada Basin | collected... | reverse complement strand
CGAGGACGTGACCATGGCAGAGGTCGAACAGGCGAGTCGCGCTTGCGGCAACGATGTGCGCTCCGTGAAGCTGGCAACTCGCGCCGGCATGGGGCCCTGCCAGGCGCGCATCTGTCATCGGATTATTGGTGGTATCCTTCAGGCGAGACTAGGTTCTTCGGAGCGCCCCACACCGTGTCACTCGATACAGGTCCCGATCAAACCGGTAGCTCTCCGCACCATCGTCAAGGCAATTCGATGACCGAGATCCGGCGTATTGTAAGCCTCGTCCCCAGCATCACTGAAACCCTGTTCGATCTCGGACAGGGTGAGAAGGTCGTTGGCGTGACGCGCTACTGCGCTGAACCTGTCGAGTTCGTGCGGGATCTTCCGACCGTCGGTGGACCCAAGAACCCGAGCCTCGACAAGATCGCCGAACTCGAACCCGATCTCGTTTTCGTCAACACCGAAGAGAATCGGGGGGCAGCTATCGATTCCCTCCGATCGCGGTTCGAAGTACACGAATCGCAGCCGCGCACGATTTCCGAAGTGACGGAGGTTCTGCGCTCGATGGGTCATCGTCTCGAGTGTTGGGACGAAGCAGAGGCCTACATCCTGCAGATCCAGGCGCAACTCACGCGCATCGAAGTCGGTGGTCTCCACCGCGACCGCATCCGGGTCTTCTATCCGATCTGGCGCAAACCCTGGATGTCGATCAACAGCGACACCTACATCCACAACGTCCTCGACGTGGTCGGAGCACACAACGTGTGTGCCGAGTGGGGGAATCGCTATCCCGTCGTCGACGAAGACCGCTTGGCCAACCTGGACGTCGAGCTGGTGCTCCTTCCCTCGGAGCCCTACGAGTTCCGTCTCAAGCAGCAGGGTGAACTCCTGCGCAGCGGACTGTTCCCCGGGCGCCAGGTGTTGCTCGTGGACGGTCGTGACTTCTGCTGGCACGGGACGCGCACGGGCGCGGCGCTGGGACGGTTGCACGAGTTCATGATGCGGCACCGCCCGAGAGTGCTCGAAGACGAGCCGAAGTAGATCACCGTCGCCCGAATGAGGATCCCTGTATTTCGCAGGAGAGACCTGACGTGATGGCCGGGCTAAGCTTCCGCCCATGCGTTTCAGCCAGATCCTGATCCACACCCTCCGGGATGACCCTTCCGACGCCGAGATCCCGAGTCATCGGTTGCTCACCCGTGGCGGATTCATCGTGAAGGCCGCCGCCGGCCTCTACAGCTACTCGCCGCTGATGTGGCGCGTGATCAAGAAGGTCTTCAACATCGTCCGCGAGGAGCTCGATCGGGAGGGCGCGCAGGAAGTGATGCTGCCGATCATGCAGCCGAAGGAACTGTGGACAGCGTCGGGGCGCTGGGACCGGTACGTCGCGGATGGGATCATGTTCCACCTGGAGGATCGGAAGGGCGCGGAGATGTGTCTCGGTCCGACACACGAGGAAGTGATCACCTCGTACGTCAACACGGCGGTGAACAGCTACAAGCAGCTGCCGATCAACCTGTACCAGATCCAGGACAAGTTCCGGGACGAGATCCGACCGCGGTTCGGTCTCATGCGGGGACGAGAGTTCATCATGATGGACGCGTACTCCTTCGACGTCGACACGGCGGGGTTGGATGCGGCGTACGAGAAGATGGACCGGGCCTACCGCGCGATCTTCGATCGTTGTGGCGTGAAGTACACGGTCGTGGATGCGGACGCGGGTGCGATCGGTGGGGCCGGCAGTCAGGAGTTCATGGTTGTCGCGGACACGGGCGAGGACGCGATCCTCTACTGCGATTCGTGCAAGTACGCGGCGAACGTCGAGAAGGCCGATGCGCGGGTCTCGCCCGTCGCGGATCGCGGGGACGCCCAACCGATCGAGAAACACGAGACGCCAAACGTCAAGACCGTCGAGCAGCTCGAGGAGTTCTTCAGCCTGCGTTCGGATGTCATGGCGAAGACCGTCCTTTACACGGCGGTGTTCGCCGACCGCGAAGAGACAGTGGCTGTGTTGATGCGCGGTGATCTCGAGATCAACGAGGTCAAGTTGACGAACGCGCTGGACGCGCTGACCGTGACGCTCGCCGACGAAGCGGTGATTCAGAAGGCGACGGGCGCCGAGGTTGGTTTCGCCGGCCCGATCGAGTTGGGCGAGAAGGTCAAGCTCCTGGCGGAAGCGACGCTGAAGGGGCAGGCCAATCTGCTGACCGGCTGCAACGAATCCGGCTACCACTGCTTGAACGTCAACCTCGGGCGGGACACGCGCGAGCCGGAGTTCCACGATCTGCGTCTGGCGAAGTCAGGCCAGGGTTGCCCGCGTTGTGAGGACGTGTTGCAGGAGGTGCGCGGCATCGAGGTCGGGCACATCTTCAAGCTGGGCACGAAGTACTCGTCGGCGATGGGCGCGACGTTCATGGCGGAGAACGGCAAGCCCGCGCCGTTCGAGATGGGCTGCTACGGCATCGGCGTCAGCCGCACGCCCGCTGCCGCGGTCGAGCAGCACTTCGACGACAAGGGCATCGTCTGGCCGATCAACATCGCGCCGTTCGAAGTCGTGATCGTGATCATGGACGTGAAGCGCGAGCCGCAGGTAGAGCTCGCGACCAAGATCTACGAGGAGTTGAAGGCCGCCGGCATCGACGCGGCGCTCGACGATCGAAAACTGCGCCCTGGCCCGAAGTTCAAGGACCTCGAGCTGCTCGGCTTCCCGATCAACATCGTCGTCGGTCGTGGGGCCGAGGCAGGGTTGGTCGAGTTCGGACTGCGCACCGGCGACGGTCGAGACGAGATCGCCGCCGGCGACTCGCTCGCCCGATGCCAGCAGGCGATCGAAGAGCTGTCGAAACCGCTGCAGTAGCGGGTCGCTACCCGATCACGCGAAGCGGATTCGCAAGAACTCAGCACATGCGCTTGATGATCCGCGCGCTGTCCTCTGTCGAGAGACCGAGTGGGCGGCGGGCCAGCGGTCCACCTTCCTTGAGCACGGGTTCCAGATCGCTCAGCGTCGGCTGTTCGCGTTGCAGGAACAGACCCGTGTAGATCGTGTCGCCCCACTCGAGCGCCTTTTCGCACGCGGCTTTCCAGTCCGACGTGTCGTGGCCCTCGTCTTCGAGCTTCTTCACGCGCGGCTTGAAGAAGTCGTAAGAGTTGTCTTTGTTGAACGTGACGCAGGGGCTGAATATGTCGATCAGCGCGAAGCCGTTGTGCTGGATCGCCTTTTTCATCAGCTCGGTCAGGTGCTTGCCGTCGGCGCTGTAGCCGCGGGCGACGAATGTCGCGCCGGCCATGATGGCCGAGGTGATCGGGTTGATGGGGGTCTCGAGGTTGCCGAACGGCGTGCTCTTCGTCTTCGCCCCTGGCCGACTCGTCGGCGAGACCTGTCCCGTGGTCAACCCGTAGATCTGGTTGTTCATCACGATGTAGGTCAGGTTGACGTTGCGGCGGGCGATGTGCGTGAGGTGGTTGCCGCCGATGCCGTAGCCATCACCGTCACCGCCCGTGGCGATCACGGTCAACTCATGATTCGCGAGTTGCACTCCCGCGGCGTAGGCCAGCGATCGACCGTGCAGCGTGTGCATGCCGTAGGCCTTGAAGTAGCCGGGAAAGTTCGAGGAACAGCCGATTCCGCTGACGTTGACGATCGTGTGCGGCGCGATGCCGAGTTCGGCGCAGGCCCTTTGCAGGCCGTTCAACACACCGAAGTCCCCACAGCCGGGGCACCAGTCAGGGTTGATCTTGCTCTTGAAGTCCTTGGGGGAAAGTTCTGTTGCTGTCATCGTTTTGCCTCCTCCTACACCATGATTTCCTGTTCCGGGACGTAGATCTTTGCGTCCCCTGCGAGCAGCTCACGTACGCCGTCGGCGATGTGATGCGGCATGAATGGTTCGCCGTCGTATTTGCGAATGCTCGCGTCGACGGTGATTCCGGTCTCGCTCCGCAGATAGCGGAAGAACTGACCGGAGTGGTTGTTCTCGACCATGATGGTCTTGTTGGCCTTCGAGAGGATTTCGGTCACGGCTTCGGCGTGGAATGGCACGATCCACTTGACCGCGAGCTGATTCACCGTGACGCCTGCTGCGGTCAGTTGCTCGATGCCCTCGGCGATCACGCCCTCCGTCGAACCGAACCCGACGAGCGTTACCTCTGCGTCCGCCGGCCCCTGAAGTTGCGGCGCGGCGATGCGCTCGAGGAGGTCGTCGAACTTGCGCGCCCGCTTCTCGACCATCTTGCGCCGCTTGAGCGGGTTCGTGAACTCGTCACTGAGCAAGACACTGTCTTCGTCGTGTTCGTCCGTGGCTACGACGTGAGTGAGGCCGAGCGTTCCGGGCAGGGCCCGGGCCGAAATCCCGTCGTCGGTGTTTTCGTAGCGATGGAATTCGTAATCCGGGTCTTCGTTCGGTTCCGTGACGATCTTGCCGCGGTTGATCTCGGGTTGCAGGTTGATTGCATCCGGATCGACGCTGAACGTCCCTTCCGAGATCAGCAGGTCGGAGAGGAGTATCCCGGGGCACTGGTAGTGGTCGGTCAGGTTGAACAGCTCGGGAAGCGTGTTGAACGCGTCGAGGGCGTCGGTCGGAGCGACGATCAGGCGCTCGAAGTCGCCCGCGCTCGCGCCGAGCACCTGCCACAGGTCGGCCTGTTCGGTTTTCGTCGGTACGCCTGTGGAAGGCCCGGCCCGCATCACGTTGATGTAGACCGCCGGGATCTCCATCATCGAGGCGGCGCCGATGGCCTCCGTCATCAGCGCGAATCCGCCACCCGACGTCGCGCACATCGTCCGGCATCCCGCGTGTGCGGCACCGATGATCATGTTCGACGCGGCGATTTCGTCCTCGACCTGTCGCACCATGATGCCGACTTCGCGGGCGTTCTTCGCCATCCAGTGCAACACTCCGGTCGCCGGGCTCATCGGGTAGGCGCAGTAGAACTTGACGCCTGCGGACGCGCCGCCCATGCCCAGTGCCTCGTTGCCCGTCCACACCGCGAGGGGCTTCGGGCCAGTCGGTGCTCCGTTTTCGAGCGGCTTGAAGTTCGCGGTGGCGTACTCGTACCCCGCCCGTGCGACGGAAACGTTCTCGTCGACGACGCCCTGACCCTTGCGTCCGAACTGCTCGGTGAGCACGTCCTGCAAGACCTGGAACTCGATGCCTAGCAGATGCATCATCGCGCCGAGCGCGATGGTGTTCTGCAGGAGCTTGTTCCGGTTATTGTCGGTCAGTTCTTTGATCGGCAGTCCGCAGAGCTGCACGCCGTCGCCAGCTTCGCTGGGCTCGATCGTGTCACTGTTGAACAGGACGTTCGTCCCCGGCCCCATCAGTCGCAGATGTCGGTCCATCGTGTCCTGATTCAGGCAATGCAGTAGATCCAGCTTGTCACCGTGGTTGGTGACGGGCTGGTTGCGCACCCGAATGGTCAGGAAGATGTGACCGCCACGGATGATCGACTGGTACGCGTTGTACGCGTGGAGGTGGAGTCCACGTCGGATGAAGATGCGCGAGAGCAGGTTGCCCGGGGTCGCGATGCCCTGGCCCGCGGCGCCACCGATTGAGATGGCGAAGTCGAAGTTGTTTGATGAGCTCATGATAGATCTTTGCCCCTCCGCTCACCGACCAACCGCCGAGGAGTATACCGGTCAGCCGTTCGAGCGCCACAATTCAGGAGAGTCAGCACGCAGGCGGGCTACTCGTGCTCGTGTTTCAGGTAGATGGTCTTGACACCGGACCCGCGGAGCGCCTCCGCGATGCGAATCAGCTCCGCGTTCGTGACCGTGTTGCCGGCGTGCAGCACGAACGGTACGTTTGCGATCGCCTGAGCCGGGACGATAGCCTTCACGGCGGCCTCGAGGCTTTTCACGTCCGTGAACTTCTTCCCCCCGATGCCGTACTCGAGTTCACGGCCCTGATGGCGCACGTTTGTCTCGTAGCCGCCTCGTCGGCCCCGAGTGCCGGCTTTTGTCACGATCGCGGACAGGGCGACGACGGATTCAGGCAGTTTGTCCGGCGCGGGGGAGTACGCCGCGTGCACCGCGGCGTCGCCGTGCTGGAGGAATATCCTCTCCCGGACCCACGAGGGCGTCTTGGTCACGCGCAGGACCGGATAGGCAGCTTTGTTGCCGGCCAGGCTGGCGTCGAAGAAGTTCCATGTCGCGAGAGAGTCTTCGCTGTGTCCTTCGAGAAGTTGGGCCGCGACTCGCGCTCGGCGTTGGGCTGCGTAGACGACCAGGGTTCCCTTGGGCAAGGTGTGCGTGCCGGTCTCGAGCTTCCCGCGGAGTGTCACGAGTTGGTGTCCTTCGTAGCGCATGCCGCGACCGCGAGGGCGATCCCTTCCCTCGATTTTGAAACTCTCGGCTTCGACCTCGGTTGGCGCCATCAATCGATGGACCTCGACGTCGTGCATGAGCAACGCCTTGCGCACCTCGTCACTGGCGTTGGGGATCGCCCATGCCACGGGGTGGGCGATGAACTTCGTGGCTTCGAAGCGGATGCGGACGTCCATCTCGACTTCGCGGACATCCTTGCCCGCCACACGGCGCGCACCTTCGCGGGACACGCTGCCGACGAGGATCTTGCGGCGCATTGCTTTGCGCAATTGGCTGGCGTAGCCGAACTTCTCGCCGCCGGCGATGGCCCGTTGGTCCGCCTGCTCGCACACCGCGAGCACTGCCTTCCTGTGTCGGACGAGTTCGCGCAGACTCTCGATCACGAATGCTCGCGTGGCGAGGGCGCGTTTCTTGAACGGAAGGTAACTGTAGGCCTCCGAAAGGAGACTGAGTCGGTTGCGAAGACCGAAGTAGTTGATCGCGTACCGCGGTGTGTGCGCGTAAGTCGTCCAACTGCTCGGGTCGCCGCGGCCCCGCGAGAAGTTGCCGTAGTCCATGATGCGGACGTTGTGGTTCTTCAAGACCGAAGCACGCACTGCGGGTACGAACACCTCGTGCATGAAGTCGTCGAGATCGCCGTCGAGATTCGTACTCAGAGACGGCGCATAGGTCAGGTGGTAGCCGTGCTGCGAACCATTTGTCGTGTGAAGATCCATGAAGAAGTGCGGATCGACACGGCGAAACAGACCGAGCAGCGCGCGGCTTTCATTCGTCTCGATCTTGACGAGGTCGCGGTTGAGGTCGAGTGACTGCGAATTGCGCCGCACTCCGACCGCGCCCGGGCCGTTTTGTGATCTGCGATTCCCTTCCTGTACCTCATCGTTGCCGTCCACGTTGTAGATCGGGACGAACCAGATGTCGCACGCCGCGAGGATGTCCTTGTGTTCGCCGAGTGCGATCTCCCGGAGGATGATCTGCACGGCTTCCTTGCCCTCGACCTCGCCACCGTGGATGTTCGCGATGATGACGGCGCGGAGGCGCTTGCCGAGCTTGTCGTCCGATGGACGCAGGACGGTCGCGAGTTGGATCGGTCGACCGCGGAGCGATGTTCCGATCTTCGAGGTCCGAAATGCGCCGGGATGGGCTTTTTCCAGGCCAGCGAGGAATGCCTGCACGTCCTGGGATGTCGATGTCTTCTTCCAACCTTCTCGCTCGGGCGCCGTCCACCATTTCTTGTCGACGGGCTTTCCGCACAACTGCTGTGCCTTCGCGACCGTTGGGAGAATCAGGAGCGGCAGGGTCCAGACAAGGACGCGAGCGAGGGGTCTCATGTTTCGAGAGCGTAGCGGAACGCTGGTTGTTTGCGTCCCGGCGGACACACTTGCGACGATTCCCGTGTCAGTGAGTTTTTGCGAGGGCCTCGGCGACGGCGTGTTCCAGGAGTTCGGCGGCGCGACGCATGGCATCGTCGTGTGCGATGCCTCCTGCGATCTCGTGAGCGTGGGTCATGCCCAGTCGGGTTCGCGTCGCCTCGTCTGGGGCATCGGACGCGATCGAACCGAAAAACCCCGTCACCGGCACGCCGGCGTTGGCGGCTACCCGCGCCACCCCGAAACACGCCTTGCCCTGGACACTCTGGCCGTCGAGGCGCCCCTCGCCGGTCAGGCAGAGCGCGCTGCCCTCGAGCTTCCGATCGAGCGCGCATGTCTCGAGTATCAACTCGATTCCCGAACGCGCCCGCGCGCCGAGCATCGCGACCACGCCGCCACCCATTCCGCCGGCGGATCCCGAACCCGGCGTCTCGATCACATCTACTGCGAGCTGATCGCGCCATATCGCACCGACGTGCAAGAGACCCGCGTCGAGGACTTCCACCATCTCCGGGCCGGCGCCCTTCTGGGGTCCGTAGATCGCTGACGCACCGTTCGGGCCCGTCAGAGGGTTGTCCACGTCGCTGCATGACGACAGAGCCAAACCGTCCAGCCGCGAATCGATTCCTTCTCGGTCGATCTTCCCGATGCGCAGGAGGTCTGCGCCGGTGATCGGATCATCCATTCGCTCACCTCGGTGATCAAGGAACGACACGCCGAGCGCCTGCGCCGCGCCGCAGCTGTTGTTAATGATCGCGCTGCCACCGAGACCGAGGATGATCCGCGTCGCGCCGGCGTCCAGCGCCGCCCGAATCAACTGACCCGTGCCGAACGTCGACGCGCGCGAAGCATCGCGTTCACGTTCCGGCACCAACGTCAACCCTGACGCGGCGGCCATCTCGATCACCGCGGTCGACTCCTCGCCGCCGAGCCAACCCCATTCCGCCGAAACCTCTTCCCCGCGCGGCCCCGATACAGTGGTGCGGCGCAACTCTCCACCGGTGGTCCCGACGAGAGCGCGGACGGTGCCTTCGCCGCCGTCCGCGACCGGACAAGAGACGATCTCCGAATTCGGCAACGCGCGGCGGATACCGCGCTCCATCGCCCTCGCCGCATCGAGGGCGGTGAGTGACCCCTTGAAGCTGTCCGGCGCGCACACGATCCGCATCGGCTTGAGCATACCGATGCCGCGTCGAACTCGACGGCAAGGAATCGAGACCCCTTCCCGCTATCCTCCCCGTGAACCGTCCCCCGAGATTCTTGACCGACACCACCGCCGCGCCCGACCTCAAATCCCTGCGAGCCCTTCTGGCGAACGTCGATCTACCGCCGGTCGAGCACGCGGAAGCACTGCGCCGTCAGCGCGAGATGATCGTCGACGACCCGATCACCTTGCTCGACCTGGACCGGACCGAACTGCGGTTCCTCGAGCGGCAGGCGCGGCGCGCGAAGGCGCGAGAGAAACTGAAGGACGCCGTCGCCGGAGCTCGCGCGTGCGCGTTCGACCGCTCGCTGCTGCGGCTCGGCAAGATGCCGATCGAGAGCGCGGCCACCGTGTTCGATCTCGCCGAACTCCGCGTGGCCTACGAACACGCGGGGCGCGAGGACAAGGCAGCAGCGACAGACACCGCATTGGGCGAGCGTCTCGAGGTCGTCCGCCTGGACACGAAACTCCGCGAGGAAGCGAGTGAACGTTACGCGGCGATCATGACCGATGAAGAGGATCTCGGTCTCCCACACAAGATCCTGCTGTTGCGGTCGACGAGCGACGTGATGGAGGCTCTCTTCGAACGGAGCGGGGACAAGATCTATCGAAAGATGTGCAAGCGGCTGCGGCGCGCTGCCGGGGATCGCGGCCTCTATGTGCGACTGGAGAAGATCCTCGGTCGGCGTGGTGTCGTGGCCATGGAGACGACGAGCCTCTTCTTTCTCGTCGTCGTGCTCGCGCTCCTGACCGTGGAGATGACGGTGACGCTGTCACCGGGAGCCGAGAGGAATGTCCACCTGATCGACGCCGGGATCTGCCTGTTCTTCATCCTGGAGTTCTTCTTCAAGCTGTCCCTCGCGCCGGCCAAGCTGTCGTGGTTCTGCCGCAACATGGTCACCGATCTGTTGCCCGCGATCCCGGCCGTGCTGATGTTGCCCGCCCAGTTGGCGTCCGTGCGGTCGTTGCGGTTCATTCGGATCCTGCAGACCGCGCGGTTCGCACGGCTGTTGTTGCTCCTGATCCGTGGCCTCGATGCGGTGGTGAACCGGTTCTCCAGGTTGACGAACCGGAACTTCATCTTCTTCGAATCGGGGACGCACCGTGGCGACGAGCTCACGCGCATCGACCCGCGTCGCGTCGTGTTCGAGGCGATCCGGCGCGAACACGTTCAGCTCGGCGATCTGGCGATCGACGAATCCGAGGCGACGCTCCTCGTTCGCGCCGAAGCGCTGTCCGAACGGCTGCGCACGCGGGACATCGCCGTGCGGGACGAAATATCGCCCGTGGCGGACGTGCGTGACATGCGGGTCGAGGACGCGATCGCGCGCCTCTACAGCCTCCGTCCCGACGAGGTCGCCACGTCGATGAGCAGCACCGACCTGATGGCGCTCAACAGGGTCACCAGGGTCATCAATGCGCCGTTCATCCGATCGCTACCCTTCGTGCGTGCGTTCCGTTCACCGGAGCGAGGTACCACGCCGGAGCAGCGCGTCGTCAATCTCGGGCGCCGCATCGCCGACAACCTCGAGAAGTGGCGCGGTCGCATCCTGTTCTTCGCCGACCTCCACGGCATCGTCACCGGCCCCCAGGTCCTCGATCGGCTCGCGACCGCGATGGTCAATGCGAGCAAGCGACCGGCAGTGCGACTGCTGATGTTTGGCGCGCTGTTCTCGATCATGCGGATGTTCGTCAGCGACGACAATCCGCTCAACGAAATTCTGAAGCGGTTCGTCGCGACGCCGCTCGTCGTGCTCGGCGGGGTGTGCTTTGTGATCCTGCTGGTCGGTCGCTGGTTCAAACGCCTCGCCGGGGAGGCGACCGAGAGTCTGAAGCGCACGAGCGAAGCGCACTTCATCAACCTCCTCGAGCTCGTCAAGGCGAGAACGCGCGACAGCGACCTCGTGTTTCTCGCGAGGCGCGTGTTCCGTTTCGAGATGGATGCGTGGGAAGCAGCGCTCGCCCTCGGGCAGCAGGTCGAAGAAGCGTCGTCGATCCAGATCGATTTCGGCGGCGAACACGCGCCCACGACGCCTCCCGAGGCCGTGCGCGAAGACCTCAGCCGCGTGGCCTTCCTCTACATGCACTTCCTCGACGGGGCCATCCTGCACGAGAGTGACATCAAGACGACCGAGCAGCTGCTCGCCAACCTGTCACTCGAGAACATCCGCAGGCACCACCTCAGGTTCTCCCGGCGCGACCACAAGCGCGTGAAGAAACTGTCGCTAGCCTCCGGTTCGATCCTCACCGGGCCCTACCTCTGGTTCCGCTTCATCACCGAGAGCGTGTCGCTCGAGACCGCGAAGCGCATCACCGAGTACAACCGCCACTGCATCACGCTGCAGCAGCGCGCCGTCTCTTCACCCGAGGAAATCCAGGACATGGAGGAGTGGATGGCGAAACGACGGGCGCAGATCGAGGG
>Ga0114996_10008623_pt1 | contig 11300 bp, 10 predicted proteins | sample ArcticOcean_MG_C_4_FD_87039 | JGI IMG/M metagenome (GOLD analysis project Ga0114996, IMG submission 87039) | Marine microbial communities from western Arctic Ocean - ArcticOcean_MG_CB4_134 | ecosystem: Environmental > Aquatic > Marine > Oceanic | place: Arctic Ocean: Canada Basin | collected... | reverse complement strand
TTGCACTCATCAAGGATGGCAAAGCTATATAGTAGCAAATGAAGAAGATCCCCAATTATTTAAAGCCGATCCTTCAATAGTTCCTTTATCGACTTATCTAGGTACTGTAGGCATGCCAGGAAGAACAGCATATTTCGGCTTGCTTAGAGTTGGGCTTCCAAAATCAGGTGAGACCATTGTTGTGTCTGCTGCGTCAGGAGCAGTTGGAACGGTGGTTGGACAAATGGGTAAAATCTTAGGATGCAGAGTTGTAGGGGTAGCAGGTGGTGAAAAAAAATGTTCTTACGTAAAAGATGAACTTGGATTTGATGATTGCATTGACTACAAGGCAGGAAGTTTAGAAGAAGATTTAAAAAATGCATGCCCAAATGGTATTGATATTTATTTTGAAAATGTTGGTGGACCAGTTAGCAAAGCAGTAGCTAAACTTCTCAATCCTGGTTCTAGAGTCCCTATATGCGGATTCATATCTGCTTATAACTCTGAAGATATGACTCAAGAAGAAACTCCATTCCATGTCTTTGGAGCCCTAGATCCTGCTCCAGAACACAGATTTTTTGTGGTTACCGAATGGTTCAAGGAATGGAGAAGTGCTACCAATGAGCTATGTGAATGGATTTCAGAAGGAAAGATAAAATATAGAGAAACCGTCACAGATGGTTTTGAAAATGCTCCTCAAGGTTTGAGAGATGTTCTGAGTGGTAAAAACTTTGGGAAACAAGTTATTAAAGTAGCTGAAGAGTAATCTAATTACCTTCCCATTTAAATTCAATACTTTCTTCAATATCCCTTTCAGTATCTAACAGAGTACGCATTGCTTTTGCTGCATCATTTGACCTCATGGTTACATCAAAAGCTTCTTGTTCCATCATTAAACCCTCTTCTAAGGTTGTATCTAGTCCATGATGGATGATCTTTTTGACCTGCCTTAAAGCTATTGGTGCTCTTGAGGCCAGATCAGAACAATAGAGCATAAGTTCTTCATTAAATTTATTATGAGGGACAAGCTTATTTACAATTCCAAAATCATAAGCTTCTCCAGGGGTTAATAATCTCGCATGTAAAATTAGATCTAAAGCTCTAGAAGAACCTATTAATCTGGCTAATCTTTGCGTACCTCCTCCACCTGGTAATATTCCTACTGATGTCTCAGGTAAACCTATAGCATAAGAACCTTCGGACATAATCCTTAAGTCACAACCCAGAGAAAATTCACAACCTCCGCCTGCTGTATTACCATTTATTCCTGCAACTACTATTGCCTCTAAATCCCTAAGTTTTAGTAGCATCTTATGGAAACTATGGAGTTCTTTAGGACCAGAAATATCTGATTTAAGAGGTGTATCTTCTGAAATATTTTTCTCTGCTGAATCAGCCAATTCACCAACCTCATAATGTTTTATGAAGACATCTTCTCCCTCTCCAGTAAAAGCAAGAACCCTCAAGTCATCTTTTTTTTTCATTTGATCTAAAAAATCATTAACTTCCTTGACCCCCTGGGCAGTGAAAGTATGAGTTGGCGGGTTAGATAAAATACAAATTACAATTTGACCATGATCTTCGATTTTTAAGTGTTGGTAATTTCCTACCATCCTGTTACCTCAGCAACACCTTTACCTATCTCAGCAGGACTCTTCACCGTATGCACGCCTGCTGCTTCTAATGCTTTAAATTTATCATCAGCAGTTCCTTTTCCTCCTGATATTATTGCTCCTGCATGGCCCATTCTTTTACCTGGAGGTGCTGTGACACCCGCGATATAAGAAACCACAGGCTTAGTAACATCAGATTTAATATATTCTGCAGCTGCTTCTTCAGCAGTCCCTCCTATCTCTCCAACCATAACTATGGCTTCAGTCTTAGAATCATTCTGAAATAATTCAAGAATATCAATAAAGCTAGAACCTGGTATGGGGTCACCACCAATTCCGACACAACTGGTCTGGCCAAAACCTAAATCAGTAGTTTGTTTTACTGCTTCATAAGTTAGGGTTCCAGATCTTGATATAACCCCCACTTTCCCTGGGAGGTGAATATTACCAGGCATGATTCCTATTTTACATTCGCCAGGAGTAATAATACCAGGACAGTTAGGTCCAATCAGTCTAACTCCAAGACTATCGCACCTTGCTTTGACTTCCAACATATCAATCGTAGGTATACCTTCTGTGATACAAATAATTAAAGAGATTCCAGATTCAGCCGCTTCGAGAATTGATGCCTTACAAAATTTAGCAGGTACAAAAATTAGACTGGCGCTAGCGCCAGTCTTATCTACCGACTCTTTTACAGAATTAAAAACCGGTAGACTTAAGTGAGTCTGACCCCCTTTTCCAGGAGTAACTCCTCCCACTAACTGAGTTCCATAGTCTACACATTGAATGCAATGTTGCGTAGCTTGACCACCTGTAAAACCCTGACAAATAACTTTAGTGTTTTTATTGATCAAAATACTCAATTTACTTCTCCTCTAGAAGCTTTTACTGCTAATTCTGCAGCCTCTTGAAGACTCGAAGCTGAAATAATATTTAAGTCGCACTCATCTAAGGTTTTAAGTCCAATTTCAGCATTATTTCCTTCAAGCCTTACGACTACAGGTATTGAGACTCCCATAACGGTCAAAGCTTCTACAATGCCATCAGCGATTACATCGCATCGAACAATACCACCAAAAATATTTATCAGAACAGTATTAACATTTTCGTCAGATAAAATAATTTTAAAAGCTTCAGCTACTCTTTTTGAGTCAGCAGTCCCTCCTACGTCTAAAAAGTTAGCTGGCTCTCCGCCTTGCAACTTAATAATGTCCATTGTTCCCATTGCCAAGCCGGCCCCGTTTACCATACAACCAATATTGCCTTCTAAAGCAACGTAACTTAAACCCCATTCGGCTGCTTTTGCTTCTCTAACGTCTTCTTGAGTTATATCACGCATTAAGCTTAAAGCTTCCTGACGATAGAGAGCATTTGAATCAATATTTATTTTAGCGTCCAAGCAAAGCAAATCTCCCGCCTCAGTTATAACTAAAGGATTTACTTCTAGTAAAGCCAAGTCCTTTTCTAAAAAAAGTTGAACTATGCCTTTGTAAATATTTCTGAATTGAGAGGTTTGAACCTGATTAAGATTTAAAAGCATAGATAATTTATCTGAATCCTCATCGCTTGTTCCTTCAATTGGATCTATTTCTATTTTAAAGATTTTATCCGGAGTTTCTTCTGCTACCTCTTCTATATTCACTCCGCCTTCAGTAGAAGCCATAACAACTAACCTTTGAGAGGTCCTGTCAATAACAGCTCCAAGGTAGAGTTCATTTGCTATATCTGTGCATGACTCCACTAGAATCTGGTGTATCGGTTGACCTTTTTCATCTGTTTGAAAAGTAACTAAATTATTTCCTAACCATTTATTTGCGAAAGCTTTCACACTTTCAATATTATCAACTATCTCTACACCTCCTGCCTTCCCTCTCCCTCCAGCATGAACCTGTGCTTTAACAACCCACTTAGATCCACCTAAAGACAATGCTGCGACTTCAGCCTCTTCAGCCGAAGAAGTAGCAACACCGTTTGAGACGGCAATGCCGTACTCTCTAAAAAGCTGCTTAGCTTGATATTCATGGAGATTCATTTTTTTTCCTTTTATTCATATCTATAGAAGAAACATAACTTCTAGACCCTATGACAACTACATCATATTGATTTGCCATAAAACTCTCTAGCTTCTAATTCCTTTTCCTATTTATAAGTTTGTTTCTAATATTAGAGATTGCTTGGGTAGGATTTAAACCTTTGGGACAAACAGAAACGCAGTTCATAATCCCATGACACCGATACAAACTAAATGCATCTTCTAGATCATCTAGTCTTTCTTCCGTAGCTTCATCTCTTGAATCAGCAATAAAACGCCAAGACTGTAGAAGAGCTGCTGGTCCTAAAAATTTATCTGGATTCCACCAAAAAGATGGGCATGCGGTAGAGCAACAACCACAAAGAATACACTCGTAAAGACCATCTAACTGTTCTCGTTCTTCTGGGCTTTGTATTCTCTCTTTGTCTGGATTATCACTCTTTGTAATTAAATAAGGTTGCACCTTCTCCAATTGATCGTAGAACATTTTCATGTCTACAATTAAATCTCTAACAACAGGGAGTCCGGGCATAGGCCTGAGAGTTAATTTATTTCTTTTCACAGCTTCTGACAAGGGGGTTATACAAGCCAGACCATTTTTTCCATTAATGTTCATTCCATCAGAACCGCAAACCCCTTCCCTACAAGATCTTCTGTAAGATAAAGAAGGTTCTTTAGCTTTTGCTAAATGCAAGGCATCTAAAACCATAATATCTTTATCAGTGGGAACTTCGATATCTATATCTTGCATGTAAGGTTTTTCATCCACAGAAGGATCAAAACGATAAATACTCATGCGGAGAGTTTGAAGATGTGCAACAGGTATTACAGCGCTCATTTTTAATACGTCCTTACTTCAGGTTGAAAAGCTTGAACTGTGTTGGGCCTAAAATTTACGTCTCTTTTGCTAACTTCTTTTGTTTTAGAAAAATAGATCGAATGTTTTAGCCAGCCATCGTCATCTCTGTCAGGGTAATCATCCCTTGCATGTGCTCCCCTGCTTTCTTTTCTTTCATTTGCAGTAATAGCTGTGGCTTCAGCGACTTCAAAGAGGTTCTGCATTTCAAGTGCTTCTATTCTTGCGGTATTGAAAGTAGCAGACTTATCTTGAAGATATATATTCTCAACCTCTTCTCGAGAATCATTTAACTCTCCTATTCCTTTTAACATTAGATCTTCTCTTCTAAAAACTCCAAAGTTATTTTGCATATTTTGTTGCATTCGTTCTTTTAAAATAGGTACTTGCTCTCCTTTTGTCGAAGAATTAAGGCGATTTAATCGTTCAAGAGCTTTATCAACGTCATCAAAAGAGGCTTTCTTTAAATCAACACCCTGTTTTAAAGACTCTTCTATATGAATACCTGCAGACCTCCCAAAGACTACTAAATCAAGAAGAGAATTACCTCCGAGGCGGTTACCTCCATGGACAGATACACACGCAACCTCTCCAGCAGCATATAAACCTTCAATGATGGTATCTTTTCCTTGTTTAACAGTTATGACTTGTCCATTTAAGTTTGTCGGCACTCCACCCATCATATAATGACAAGTGGGGACTACAGGAATAGGTTGTACTGCAGGATCAACTCCTGCAAAAGTTTTTGATAATTCGGTAATTCCTGGCAGCCTTTTATGAACAACCTCCGGTCCAAGATGGTCTAACCTTAAAAAAATATGATCTGCATTAGGACCGCAACCTCTGCCTTCTAAGATTTCTTGAGCCATAGACCTGGCAACAACATCACGACCTGCCAAATCTTTAGTATTTGGGGCATAACGTTCCATAAATCTCTCACCGTCCTTATTAAGTAAATAACCTCCTTCTCCCCTACAACCTTCAGTAACTAACGTTCCTGCACCATGAATTCCCGTAGGATGAAATTGCCACATTTCAATGTCTTGCACTGGTAAACCTGCTCTAAGAGCCATACCAATTCCATCGCCTGAATTTATCAAAGCATTTGTTGTAGAAGCATAAATTCTTCCTGCTCCACCTGTAGCTAAAACAGTTGCTTTAGAGCGTATATAAAATATTTCTCCACTTTCAATTTCAAAAGCTACAACTCCTACAACGGCTCCGTCTTCATTGAGGACCATATCAATTGCAAACCACTCATTTAAAAAATTTGTTCCTGCTTTAAGGTTGGCCTGATAAAGAGTATGTAAAAGACTATGTCCTGTTCTATCAGCTGCTGCACACGTCCTTGTTGCTTGACCTCCCTTTCCATAATCTTTCGATTGACCTCCAAAAGGTCTTTGATAGATTTTTCCTTTCTCGGTCCTAGAAAATGGTAAACCCATATGCTCTAACTCAAAGACCGCCTTTGGTCCTTCACTGCACATATATTCGATAGCCTCTTGATCACCTATGTAGTCTGATCCTTTTACTGTATCAAACATGTGCCATCTCCAATCATCATCAGGATCATCACTTTGAATTGCACATGTTATTCCGCCCTGTGCAGAAACTGTATGCGATCGGGTCGGGAATACTTTAGAGATCACAGCAGTATTAAGACCTGATTCCGCTAGCTGAAGAGAAGCTCTTAATCCAGCTCCACCTCCACCAATGATAATTCCATCAAAATCTATCACAGGAAGATCTTTAGCATTTATTACTTCACTAACTTTCATATTTTTACCAAATAATTAAAAGAGACCAAATAAACACGACCAAAATTATCAAAAAACAAAGAATTCTATATGAAGAATAAACTATTTTACTTAAGCCGCCCAATCTAGCAGCAGTAAAGTAATCTGAACCTATCGACCAAGTACCTAACCAAGTATGCACAGCAAAAGATAATAAGAACATACTTGAAAAAATTCTAATAAAAAATCCTTCGAAAAAAGATTTCCATACCAAGTAATCTACTACAGGAGTTGAGACTAAAAAATATATCAAGTAAGCAACGTAGAGAAGCATGAGCAATGCGCATACTCTTATTATTATGAACTCGTTAGTACCCGACTCAAAAAATTTCATTATTTTTACCAGATATATACTAAAAACCAAAAAGAACAGGTAAAACTCAAGGCAAAAATCAGCCAAGATAATACCTGGCCAGACTTTAGAGTTTGTCCAAACCCAAAGATTTCACCTAAAATCTTTTTTAAACCCGCAAAGACATGATAAATGAATCCTGTTGCTATCAGCACTATCATTATCTTTAAAAGTGTATTGTTCTCAAGATAACCATTCAATTGATCAAAAGATTCAGTTGAGTTTAAAGAAATGTGCAGTAACCAAACAACTAGTGGAAAGCAAATGAATAGAGCAAAACCAGATATTCTATGAAGAATTGATGCAAGACCAATTATTGGTAGGTTTATTCTAAGTAAATTTAAATTTACTGGACGATTATCTTTTTCTATCACTGTCTTTAATAGGGTTTGCTTTTGAGCACGATAAAGCTAGCCAATTATAATTTGTGATCAAAGTAAATGCCATACTAAATGCTATGACTTCAGAAAAGATTTATCTTCTAATATAAAAATAAGAAAAGAGGCTATTAAGAAAAGAGGTATGGTAAATAAGAAAGGGAAGACTAGATTAGCTTGATAAAGAAAACCACTCACGAGTGGGCCTAAGGCAAAACCTATACCTGGAGCAATCATTGCTAAACCGACTGCCGCACCTTGATTATTTCTATCCGCGTTCAGAGATGCAGAAGCAGTATAACCTGGCGAAGCTAATCCCATACCTAAACCCATCAAACTCATTCCAACAAGAACCCAATTAAAGTTACATGAGAGCACTATGACAATTGCACTTGATATAAAGAAAGGCATTGACCACCAAATTAAACGTAACGGCGATCCTTTAAAGCTTTGGACGATTGTTAACTGTGAAACAATAGACATTGCAGCCATAGAACCTAAAACTAAAGCTGTAGATTTAGCTGTTTCATTTAGAGTCAGCAAGAATCTATCCTGTAAATAGTAAGCAGTTACGGACTGAAAAATGGCAAAGCTTGTAAAAATAATAACGCCTATTGTAAGAAGAAATTTAAGATTTTTATCTAAAACAGGCCTCGAAGTAGGCCTAGCTTCTGAAGTTTGAGAGGGGATAGTTGGAAGAAAAACAAAAGAAAAAATAATGGCTGCAAACATGATAAATGACATGATCAATAGTGGTGTAAGCAACCCAAAATTTTGAATATCAACTGAGAATATATTAATGCCAATAAGTGACCCAACTAAAATTGGTCCAGCTATTGTTCCAATATTATTGGCAGCTCCAAATTTTCCCATACCTGATGAACGATCTTCATCTGAGGTAATGTCAGCCACATAGGCTCCAGTAGCTGGTCTTGAGGCCGCTCCCAATGCAGAATTTAACATTCTAGCTAAAAGCAAAATAATTAATAAATTAATACCAGAAAAATAGCCGCTTAACCCATAAGAAACAAAAAAACAAAAGAATAATGTTGATAAAACATACCCTGAAAGTCCCATTATTAGTACTGTCTTTCTTCCTATTTTGTCACTCAATTTTCCCCAATAGGGAGTAAAAATAATAAACATAGCTGCAGATATTGAAATAAGGCTATTTATTTGAACTTCAGAAAAACCAAACTCTCTTCCTATGATTGGCATTGATTGCCAGTAAACAGATTGACCCATACTCACAAACAATATGATGAGCATTAAGATAGAAAGAACTTTATTATCGGTTTGTTTAAAGTTAGTAGATCTCTCTAAGTTTTGCATTAATTGTTATCTGATCTCAGAAGAAAAGCATACTCCATTGCAACCTCCTCAAGACTTGCAAATCTTCCACTTACACCACCATGCCCTGCAGTTAGATTTACTTTAAACAAAATAGGATTGCCGGAAGTGCTGTAATCTCGAAGTTTGGCAACATACTTTGCTGGCTCATAATATTGCACTTGAGAATCCCACAAACCTGCTGTTACAAGAATACTCGGGTAGGAATAAGAGTCTATATTGTCATAAGGAGAGTACTTCATCATGTACTTAAACTCTTTCTTGTTTGCGGGATTGCCCCACTCATCATATTCACCTGTTGTCAGAGGTATGGATTCATCAGACATAGTTGTTATGACATCAACAAATGGAACGTTTGAAATAATTCCGTTATATAAATTAGGTTCCATATTGATTATTGAACCCATCAAAAGACCACCTGCACTACCTCCACCTGCATACACTCTGCCTGCTTGTCCATAACCTAGATTAACTAGGCCTTTCGTTACATCGATGAAGTCATAAAAAGTATTCAACTTGTTAAAAATTTTTCCATCTTCATACCATTTCCTTCCTAGGTCTTGACCGCCTCTTACATGAGCAATAGCAAATATAAATCCCCGATCAAGTAACGATAATCTTGTCGAACTAAATCCTGCATCTACGGATATCCCATATGATCCGTAACCATAAACAAAGAGAGGGTTTTTTCCTTTTTTGTATAAATCTCTACGATATACAATAGAGACAGGTACAAGAGTTCCGTCTCGAGCTTTTATTTCTTTCCTCAGAACCTTGTAGAGACTTGGAGAAAAAGGACCCTTTATTTCCGCTTGTTTTAGTTTTCTTTTTCTGCCGCTTTGTAGATCGACAGAATAAATAGCATCTGGTGATCTCATGCTTGAATATCCATAGTAGAATTTAGTACTTATGTATTCAGGATTAGCTGCTAGATAAGCCGTATAAGAAGGATCATTAAAACTTACCACTCTTTCGGAATCACCCTTCTCATCCAATATTCTTAAACGTCTTAGTCCAAATTCCCTTTCCATTAAAACTATATTTTTCGGATAAGACAGAACAGACTGGAGTAAAACATTTTCTTTATGAGGAATAATTTCCTGCCACTGGGACCTTTTTTTAGATTTAGGAAGAGCAGATTCCATAAGTCTAAAGTTTTTTGCCTTCCAATTCGTATGAATTAAGAAGCGACCTTGCTCCGGATCATGCTCTACTGAATATAAATGATTTAAAGTTCTAGGGAAGAAGACAATAGGACTCTCTAAAGGCTTAGAGCTATTCATTAAAAGGGTTTCCGAACTGGTCGTGCTGGATATATCTATTTCAATAAATTCCATGGATCTTGAGTTTCCTACTGACACATGAAATGTTGGATCTTTTTCTTCGTAAATCAGGACATCTTCTGATTCTTTTGATCCAATTAAATGACGATACACTTGGAAAGGAAGAAGGGTTTCTGGGTCTCTTCTTACATAAAAGAAATAATTACTATCTGAAGACCAGGCCATGTCTCCCGAGGTACCGTTAATTGGGATTTCAGAAACTTTTTTGGTTAATAAGTTCTTAAATTTAATTAAGTATTCACGTCTACCGGTCGTATCTTCAGCATAAGCTAAAATTTGCTCGGTTGGAGAAATACTCCAGTTTGCTAATTGATAGAAATCAGAATTTACTGCTAATTTATTTACATCTAATAATACTTGCTCAGGTGCGTTTTTATTAGCACGCCTTATAATTATGGGATGCTCTTTATTGGGTTTATATCGCCTGAAGTATTCATAAGAACCCATTCTGATAGGAACAGACTCTTCTTTTTTAGGAATCCTATCAGTTATCTCTTTAAACAGTTTTTTCCTTAAATCTCCTCCCGAAGCAAACCAACCCTCTAGATACTGATTTTCTAATTTAAGATGATTTAAGACTTTCTGACTTTTTCTTGTGTCATCTCTCATCCAATAATAATTATCAATTCTTTCAACTCCGTGAGCTTCCATTATGAATGGAACTTTTTTTGGTGATGGCGGTTTAAGTTCAGTCAATTCCTTACCTTGTATTACATTTGCAATTGAGAAGAGAAAGCAGACTAACAGAAAATTCTTGATACCCTTTGACTCTTTCATTATTTTTTCCTTCTTCGAACAAGACGAGCTCTTTTTTTCTTTTGTCTTTCAGTCAGAATATTAGGTTTATCTTTAAATGGGTTTTCCTTTTCACTAAACTTAATTATCAGCGGTGTTGATCCAAGTTTTAGATGGGTTCGATAAAAATTCTCCAAAAACTTCTTATAAGAATCTCCTATAAGCTTAAGGTTATTTCCATGAACTATTATAGTTGGAGGGTTTTTTCCTCCCGCATGAGCATATCTTAATTTAGGCCTAAACCGTCCTGACATTGGAGGAGGCTGTCTCTGCAATGCAACTTTCAGTATCTTATTTAAAATTGGTGTATGAAGTTCATTAACACTTGAAAGGTAAGCTTTTTCAGCCATCTTAATTAAGACATTAATTCCCTGCCCTTCTTTCGCTGATATAAATTGTATTTCCAAGAAACTAGCGAACCTTAATTTTCTGTTGATATTTTCTTTTAAATCTTCTTTTTGTTTCTTAGAAAGTAAATCTAATTTATTGGCAGCTATAATAGCTGGCCTTCCTAAGGCAAGAGCCAAACCTAAGAGGTGAACATCTTGATCTACAATTGTTTCAGATGAATCCAACACCAGAATTACCACACTGGATTTTCTGATAGATTCTAAAGATTGAGAAACAGAAGATTTCTCAGTTTCTCCTTTTATTGACCTCTTTCTTCTCATACCAGCAGTATCTACCAGCGTGATATTCTTACCATTCCAATTAAGAGGAACTTCAATAGAATCTCTTGTAGTACCAGATTCAGGAGAAACTAAAACTCTTTCTTCTCCTATTAATTTATTTATGAGTGTAGAT
>Ga0114996_10008613_pt1 | contig 11310 bp, 7 predicted proteins | sample ArcticOcean_MG_C_4_FD_87039 | JGI IMG/M metagenome (GOLD analysis project Ga0114996, IMG submission 87039) | Marine microbial communities from western Arctic Ocean - ArcticOcean_MG_CB4_134 | ecosystem: Environmental > Aquatic > Marine > Oceanic | place: Arctic Ocean: Canada Basin | collected... | reverse complement strand
TTGTAAGGAAAATTTCAAGAAAATTTCAAGACGTATGGGTACCGAAAGCAGTTGGAGTATATACTAGACAACTTGAGTTGGCTCTCGACCATAGAAAATCGGTTCTAATTAGTTCTCTGATGGGATTGGGATTCACCTTATTTATGTTTAATTGGACGAACTCTGGAGTAGAGTTTTTTCCAGAAGATATGCCCCCAGAAAACATCATGGTAGGTGTCCAACTTCCGGTGGGGAGTCGAGTACAAGCCACTGATGAGGTAACTCGGAAGCTGGAAATTGCGATTGCTAGAGCCAAAGGGATTGGAGATGCCTCTTCTGTAGTCGCGACAGTAGGGTCAGGGCCTGGTGGCGGCAACCCGATGGGTGGTGGTGCTTCTGGTCCGAATTCTGGTCGGATAACCGTGAGCATGGTTGATTTCGGTAGTCGTCAATTTGACGCTAAAGACCTCCTGATTGACATGCAAACCTCCTTGGGGACCGATGTGGCTGGGGCGGAAGTGACTGTGGACCAGAGTGCTTCGGGTCCTGGACAAGGATTGCCGGTCAGTATTGAAGTGACGGGTGAAGACCCACAGGTATTGAAGCAGCTTTCCGATCAAGTTTTGAGTATTTTACAGAATCATTCTGTTTACGGAAAATTGGTGGGGCTAGAAAGTGATTTGGATCAAGCTCGCCCAGAACTTTCTGTTTATGTGGATAGAGAAAAGGCGGCTCTTTATGGAGTATCCAGCAGAGATGTGGGGCTTGCGATCCGAGGAGCCATTCAGGGTGTCGAGGCAGCTAAATATCGTAGTGGCAGTGATGAGTATGACATTGTGGTCAGACTAGGACAACGGTATCGAGACGATCTCGAGAGCCTCAGTCAATTGACTGTTATGAATGAGGGCAATCAGATACCGTTATTATCCGTAGCGAACTGGGAAGTAGGCGAGGGCCTAGGTAGCATTCGCCGTAAAAATCAAGTTCGGATGGCCACAATTAGTGCTGATACCAGAGCTGGCTTGAATAGCAATGCTGTTTTAACGGAAGTGACAAGTGTGCTAAGTGGTTTTTCTGAAAACGATCTACCAATTGGTTATCAGCTCCGTTACACGGGACAGGCAGAAGATCAGAAGGAGGCTATGGATTTTCTGGTCTCCGCTTTTCTCTTGGGTCTAGGATTGATTGCTTTGATTCTGGTGACCCAATTTAATTCTGTCATTAAACCAGTGATAATCCTTACTTCAGTTTTGCTGTCGACGGCTGGAGTATTTTGGGGCCTTATAATCTTCCGTATGCCGTTTGTCATTATAATGACAGGAGTGGGCTTGATATCTTTGGCTGGTATAGTTGTAAATAATGCTATTGTAATGATCGATTATATTGATATACTCCGAACTAGGGACGGCCTTAGTATACGTGAAGCACTTATACGAGGAGGCCAAGTTCGCTTCCGCCCAGTGATCCTGACCGCTCTTACTACTGCCTTAGGTTTGGTGCCTTTGGCCATCGGACTGAATTTTGATTTTTTAGGTCTATTCACGAAGGTGAATCCAGATTTGTATTGGGGTGGTATGCAAGCGGCATGGTGGGGCCCAATGGCAATCGCAGTGATAGTAGGAATTTTGTTTGCAACCTTCTTGACTCTGGTCCTCGTACCGGTTCTTTACTATTTGTTCGACAGCACGATGATAATGGTGAGAAGAAAATTCATGATTTCAGAACAGGTTTAGTGAACAGATTGATTAGAGCACAAGGATCAGAGGAATCGAAAGAAGCCAGTCCAGTTTGGGCTAAAGTGTTGGACCACACCAGGTGCATAGGTTGCCACGCGTGTACCACAGTATGCAAGTCTGAAAATAGCGTTCCTCTTTCAGTGACTAGAACCTATGTGAAATATGTAGATGTAGGTCGTTATCCTGAGACGCGAAGGTCCTTCCAAGTGACTAGGTGCAACCAATGTTCTAGTGCGCCTTGCGTACCCGCTTGCCCGACCTCAGCCATGTACGCACGCCCTGATGGAATCATTGATTTTGATAAAGCTTCCTGTATAGGGTGTAAGGCTTGCATAGCCGCCTGTCCTTACGATGCGATTTTTATAAATCCTGAGGACAAGTCAGCGGAAAAGTGTAATTTCTGTGCACACCGACTCGATGTTGGTCTTGAACCAGCATGTGTGGTTGTTTGCCCGACTCAAGCCATCCTTGTTGGTGATATGACGGATCCTCTATCAAAGGTCACCCAGATTATCGCCAGAGAACCAGTTACGGTCAGAAAACCCGAGAAAGGTACTCGCCCTAAGGTATACTATAAAGGGGCTAGTAATATGACTTTGGATCCATTGGCTGCTAAACGTCCACCAGGTGGTTTGTTTATGTGGAGCGAACAGAATACCGATCCCCATAAAGTCACATCTGGTCACCCTGGAACGCAGAATAGTTCGGCTGCAGCTGTTCTATCCTATGATGTATCGCATAGCGTTCCTTGGGATTGGAGGGTTGGTTTGTATACTTGGACTAAATCTATTGCGGCTGGTGCATATATAGTACCGGTATTGTTGATGCTACTGGGCCTTATGTCTACTAATAGTCCTACTTGGAATATCAGTACTCCACTGTTGGGAACTGCACTATTAGCTGTGACTGGAGGTCTCCTAATTTGGGATTTGGAGCATCCAGAGAGGTTCTACATGATCTTTACTAGACCACAGTGGAATAGCTGGCTCGTCCGAGGGGGATTGGTGATCGGAGCTTACGGTGCAGTGTTGGTATTACATGGGGCTTTGTCTTGGATAGGAGAGGGCACCTTGCAGAGGAAAATCGCCTGGATAGGATTTCCTCTTGCCGTGATGACAGCTATTTATACAGCGTATCTGTTCGCTCAAGCTAAAGCCCGAGATTTATGGCAAAACCCACTTCTTCCAATCCATTTTTTTGTCCAAGCTGTCCTTGCTGGTGCTGGAGTGTTGGCACTGGCTTCCCGTTGGGTGGATAGAGAATCAGTGGAAGTTCTAATTTCTAGTTTTCAGATTGCGTCAGTATTACATCTTTGTATGGTGTTTGGAGAACTCAGCTTGCCTCACGGCTCTGCACACGAACGCTTAGCGGTAGATGAGATTCTAAAAGGACAATTTAAGAATCTTTTTTGGTTAAGTACACTTCTATCTTTTCTTGGATTACTGGCCCCCGCGATAGGTGTAGTGGCTTTGATCTTCGGCTTAGTAGGTTTGGCAATCTACGAGCATGTGTATGTACAAGCTGGGCAAGTCGTACCTTTAGCTTAAGACAATGTTTCCAAGGGGTGTTTTATTGTGAGTGATTTAGATCGGATAAGTAATAGAGTTTCGGTAGCTCGGAAAGATGTTGAAGCAAGAGGGGAAACTTTTTATCCCGGGCCAAGCAGAATCCACCTGTCTGCATTTCCTCCTAAGGAAAGATGGGATGATTGGGTGGAGCTAGAGTCAACTGAATGGCCTAATAAAGTAGAACGGCGATATATGTTGGTGCCAACTACATGTTTTAACTGTGAATCGGCCTGTGGGTTACTGGCCTATGTGGATCGAGAGACTTTGGAAGTAAAGAAATTTGAAGGAAACCCTGAGCATCCAGGATCAAGAGGTAGGAATTGTGCGAAAGGCCCTGCCACTCTGAACCAAATTAAGGACCCGGAGAGGATTTTGTACCCCCTCAAGAGAAAAGGAAAGCGAGGTGAAGGGGACTGGGAAAGAGTGAGCTGGGACGAAGTCCTTGACGATCTTGCCAGTAGGCTTCGGAAGGCTTTAACAGAGAATCGAAAGAATGAAATAATGTACCATGTGGGCCGCCCAGGTGAAGATGGGTTTGCAAATAACGTTTTGGGTGCGTGGGGAGTAGATGGTCACAATTCACACACTAATATTTGCTCCTCTAGTGCGAGAGTGGGTTTTCAGTTGTGGGTAGGCTCCGACCGACCCAGCCCAGATTTCGCAAACGCAGAAGTGATATTCTTAATTTCTAGTCATCTTGAAACCGGTCATTATTTCAATCCGCATGCTCAGCGAATTATCGAAGCTCGTGAGCGTGGAGCGAAGGTCATAGTTTTTGATACACGATTGTCTAATACAGCGACTCATGCAGACCACTTCATTTCTCCATATCCTGGGTCTGAAGCCTCCATTAATTTAGCGATAGCAAATTACTTGATTCAGAATGATTTGTATGATAGTGAATTTGTGTGTTCCTGGTGGAATTGGGAGGAATATATGCGGTCCTGTCACCCTCAGGAGGAATGTACATTTGATAAATTTCAGATACTTCTGAAAGATGTCTATTCGGATTTCACTTTTGATTATGCTGCTTCGGAAGCGGGAGTCAATGCGGAAGATCTGAAGGAAATAGCTAAAACTGTAGCGCAGGCTGGCAACAAGCTTTCTGTTCATAATTGGCGTAGTGCAGCTTCAGGAAATTTGGGTGGGTGGCAGGTGTCCAGGAGCTTATATATGCTTTGTACTCTTATGGGAGCGGTTGCTACGAAGGGAGGGACTCACCTGGCTGCCTGGAATAGATTTTCTCCCAAGCCTATGTATAGCCCCGAAGCCCCGGACGAATGGAATGAGTTGATATGGCCCAAGGAATATCCTCTGTCCTATCATGAAATGTCTATACTTCTCCCTCATTTTTTGTTGGAGGGAAGGGGCAAACTAGATACCTATTTTACGCGGGTTTACAATCCTGTGTGGACTAATCCAGATGGGTTTTCTTGGATACAGGCATTAATTGATGAAGACCTTGTTGGGATGCATGTTGCTCTGACGCCTACTTGGAATGAGACTTCTCAGTATGCTGATTATGTGCTTCCTATGGGTTTGGCATCTGAACGTCACGATGTTCATTCCTATGAGCAATATAACGGACAATGGATCGGTTTTAGGCAGCCTGTGTTAAGAACAGCACGGAAACGGATGGACCAAGAAGTAACTGATACAAGGGAAATAAATCCGGGAGAAGTTTGGGAAGAAAATGAATTTTGGATGGAATTGTCTTGGAGAATCGATCCTACAGGAGAGCTCAATATTCGGAAATATTTCGAGTCTAAAGCTAATCCTGGAACTCGCCTTTCCGTAGACGAATATTATTCTTGGATGTTCGACAATTCAGTGCCAGGTCTTCCAGAAGCGGCTGCCAGTGAAGGCGTCACGACACTGGAATATATGAGGAAATATGGCGCGTTTGAAATTAGGAATAAAGTAGGTGCATTGTATGCGGAAGATGTCGACCCTGACGAACTTAAGGATGTCGAGGTCGACAAGCATAATAGAGTATACACTAGTGCACCTAGAACGAATGAACCACATACTGTCACTGCTCCAAAAGGTCCGAAACGTGAGGGTTTGAGGTGTACAGGTTTGCTGATGGGTGATGACGTGAAAAGAGGCTTTCCTACACCTTCAGGAAAACTGGAATTTTTTTCCAGAACTATGGTGGACTGGGGATGGCCGGAGCTAGCTATGCCAGGTTATATCAAGAGCCATATACATCCGGAAAATCTGGATGAGGGCCAACTTGTGTTGCTACCGACTTTTCGAGTTCCAGTCCAAATTCATACAAGAAGTGGTAACTCCAAATGGTTAGATGAGATTGCTCACACAAATCCATTATGGATAAATCCATTGGATGCTGATCCATTGGATGTGGTAACTGGAGATCTATTGAGGGTTGAGACTGACTTGGGGTATTTTGTCGTGAAGGCTTGGGTTACGGAATCCATTAAACCTAGTGTAGTGGCTTGTAGTCATCATATGGGTCGGTGGAGAGTACAGGTAGCAAGTCAGCGTCAAGTGACGGCTGCGGTCAATCTTGATAGAGAAGGGAATAAGTGGAATATGCGACGCATTTCTGATAAGGTGGCTTATAAATCTAGCGATCCTGATACACAACGTATTTGGTGGTCTGACTTAGGGGTTAACCAGAATTTGACCTTTCCAGTACATCCGGATCCTATTTCTGGTATGCATTGTTGGCATCAGGCAGTCAGGGTTACAAGGTCTCATCCTACAGATAGGCCAGGAGATATATTTGTTGATACTGACAAGTCATCTAGGATTTTTAGAGAATGGTTGACCCTCACACGTCCTGTAGATACCGTCAGTCCAGACGGTACTAGAAGACCGAGTTGGTTTGACCGACCAGGCAGGCCTTCGGATGCTGCATACCAACTCTGATAAACAGATTGCAATAATGTTCAGTAACTCCTGGGGTCTGATCCCTCGTGGTTGAATTGATCCGAGCCTTGGGCGTATTTTGTGAACCCCCCAAGGATGAACATATAAAACTCGCTGAAATTCTTGGCTTTTCAGAATCCCCATGCCCGGATATTTACCAAGAAATTTTTTGCCACAATTTACCTCCGTACGCTTCTGTTTACACAAGTAATGAAGGCATTGTAGGAGGCGAAGCCTTGGGACGCATTTCTGGATTCTGGCAGGCTCTTCAAAGAGACGTGCCTCATGAGCCAGATCATCTGAGCAGGCTCCTGGGACTTGCCGCTTTCCTCCAGGAAAGTCAGGCCTCTGAGCAAGAGCCTGCGCGTGCAGTCTTAATCGAGCGATCTCTAGCAGCTTTATTTTGGGAACATCTATTACCGTGGCTTCCAATGTATTTGGATAGAATTGAATCCCTTGGAAAGGGAACAGTGTATGATGATTGGGCAAAGCTCTTGTCTGAAACTTTGATATGTAAATTTGAAACGTTAGGCCCTTTGGAGAGCCTGCCAAGGCACCTGGCTGCCTCCTCAAGATTGCTTGATCCACGTCGCAGTGGAGCGACAGAGTTTTTGTCCAGTTTGTTAGCTCCTGTCCAATCGGGATTCATCTTGCTTAGGGAAGATCTGAACAATATATCTGCTGAGATTGGCATTCCCACAGAAGATCGCGACCGCCAGGGAATTCTTAAGGGCTTGCTCAGAGCAGCACCCAAACAAACATTGGAAGGGTTGACCAAAGTGGCTTACGAAAGATCTTATTATGCGTCAGGGAGATGGAGCCTTTTGGGAAGTCTTTGTTTGCATTGGGAAAGGCGTGCCAAAGAATCTGGAGAATTGCTTCATCAGTTATCCTGTGATCTAAAAGAGGAAGATTGAGGTATGCGATGAATAACCTAAAGGATATACTTTCTGGGATCAGTGTGGCCTTAGTCCTAATCCCCGGATCAATGGCCTATGCTGACCTAGCTGGATTGCCCCCGGAGTATGGGTGGATTTCAGCTATTGTAGCTCCTATAGCAGCTTCTTTTTTTACATCTTCACCAATTTTACAGACTGGACCGACAGCATTAGCAGCCTTGCTCACTTTTAGCACTGTAGCACCTTTGGCAGAGACAGGATCTCAGGAATTTATATTTTTCGCTGCTTTACTGGCTTTGTCTATTGGTATAGTGCGGATAATAATTGGTATTTTGGGTGGAGGGTGGATCTCTTATCTTCTTTCTCGTCCAGTCTTAGATGGATTTAGTTCTGCCGCAGGAATTTTAATCGTTTCTTCACAGTTGCCTTTAGTGCTGGGGGTAACACGTGGAGAAGGGGGTGTTCTTGGAGCAGCTATTACAAGTCTGAGCTCTCCAGAAAACTGGCATCTTGTTACAATTATAATATCGGCCGTGACAGTACTGATTGTCTTGGTCAGTCGACGGATACATGTGCTGATACCAGGAGTCTTGATGGCTACTGTTCTCGGAATAGTTTACTCCCAAATGTCAAACTATACCGGCGCTACGATTGGGATGATCGATGTTAGTATACCTCGTCCGAGTTTGGCTTTACCTTGGACACAAATTCATTTATTAATCATCCCCAGTATCGTGATAGCACTAGTCAGCTTTGCCGAAGTTACTGCAATTTCAAGTAAATATGCTAAGCTACAGAGGGTAGCTTGGAACCCTGATCGTGAATTTATTAGTCAGGGCGCAGCGAATTTAGCCTCGGGATTATTTGGTGGTTTTCCTGTGGGAGGATCGTTTGTAAGGAGTAGTTTGAATTACTCATCTGGCGCTCGGAGTCGGTTGAGTGGCGCTGTGGCGGGATTGGTGGTTTTTCTATGTATTCCTTTTGCGGGTTTATTGGCTGATTTACCCAGAGCCGTGCTTGGTGCTATTGTGATCACGGCAGCTGTTCCTTTAATACAATTCCGATTCCTAACATATCTTTGGAGAGTAGCACCTCTGCAAGCTGTGGTCTCTTGGATGACTTTTGTCCTGACGCTCATGCTATCTCCCCACGTGGAACAGGCAGTGTTGTTAGGGACTCTTGCAGCTATAAGTGTTCACATTTGGCGCGAACTGAACCCTTCTTGTGAATCTTGGGCGGAAGGAGATTCCATCCATGTCCGTCTAAGTGGAGTACTGTGGTTTGGATCTGCGGCTTTCATACAGGAAGCAATCAATGAAACCTTACCCTTAAATCCTCGAGCCAGAAGGTTTATAATTGATCTCACCGGTGTGGGTAGAGTTGATTTTACAGGAGCATTAGCATTGAAAGAATTCAGAGATGAGGCTGCTGAAAGTGGAATGCAGGTTGAATTGGTGGGCATTCCCGACCATGCTGTAAAAATTCTAGGACGGGTCAATTGATTACGAAATGGAGATTTAGTCAAATATCTACGGTTCGATGGACTATCAAGGGGATGGTGGCAGTTGGCGGAACATTTTTGATTGTTGGAATCATTAAGTCCGTCTTTTTTTCTGGGGGACCACCTTTCTCGCAGTATCTAAATCCTATTGGATTGATGACTGTAATTGGAGCTACTGTTGGAGGATTAGTTGGTCCTCTAGTGGGCAAAGCAATGCAAAACATTCGAAGTTAATTTTGCTCGCGACTATTGATTAAGCATGTCAATCGATAAGTCGTTCAGAGATTTTGTCTGGCACATAAGGAGATAGCTAAATGGACACAAAGATAAACAGACGTAGATTTCTCCAGGCCACTGCTGTGGGAGTTTCAGCCGGATCTGTAGGTCTAGGTAAACGATCGAATAACAGAACAAAATCTCCTCATGTTTTCACTCCTAAATTGATTAGTCCAGTAGTGATATCTGATACAAGTGGATATCGATATCGCAACGGCGGCTCTTATAACGCAGTTGAAAGAGCCTTCAAAGGGATCATCGAAGGAGAAGACACCCTCGAAGCGTTGATCGCTGGAGTCAATATCCCTGAGCTAGACCCTGAGGAATCAGGCATTGGGTACGGCGGGCTGCCAAATGCTGACGGTGTCGTTCAATTGGACTCTTGCTGCATGCATGGACCTAAAAAATGGGCTGGAGGCGTAGCAGCCATTGAAGGCATTCGGACCCCTTCTTTGATTGCTAAGAGTGTTATGGAATTGACTGATCACCATCTGTTAGCAGGTTCAGGTGCTCAGCAGTTTGCCAGACAACTCGGATTCGTTATAGAAGATGATTTGAATACTGAAAAATCCCGTGCTCTTTGGTTGGAATGGAAACGTCGCATCGATCCTGAGCATTTTCTGGACCCATCTAAAAGAAAAGGTTTCCAAGATTCTTCAGGCGACAGAGATGAGATCGGTGCTAGGATGAGATCGAAGGCTGATGAATTTTACCGTGCGGGCCTGGCCATGGTGGATGAGGGTTTGATAGAAGAAAATAGCTTCTGGGGCACTATTAACTGCAACGGAATTTCTCCATCGGGAGATATTTGTGGAGTGACGACAACTTCGGGTCTTGCCTGGAAAATTCCAGGACGGGTAGGGGATTCTCCTATTCTGGGGGCTGGCCTTTATGTCGATGGAGATATCGGTGTGGCGGGGTCTACGGGGAGAGGTGAAGCCAACCTCTACAATCTAACTTCTTTCCTGATAGTCGAAAACATGCGCCATGGGATGTCTCCTCTCGATGCAGGGATGAGCGCTCTGAAGAGAATCGAAGCAAACACAGTAGAGAGTAGGTTATTGAACAGTAGAGGTCTTCCTGCTTTTGATGTAAGATTTTTTATCTTAAATAAAAAAGGTGAATCCGCTGGCGTGGCAATGTATGGTTCTCAACAAAAAAAATATGCAATTTGTACAGAGAATGGATCTGAAGAGCGAGATTTGGAAGGATTGCTCGCAGGTTCTCCGAATGAATAGAAATTGATTTAGGTTACTTGTTTACTTGATGGATTTTGAGGAGGCAGAAATACTGATGAGGAAAATTACGATGAGATTTATTGGTTCTCAATTCTTGGTTATGTCGTTATTGCTGTTAGGAAGCGAGGATTTGCTGGGGGTCCAAGAGATGACGATTGAAGAATATGAGCCTCGCACGACTTTGATTGTTCCAGAGAATCCTGTGACGTCGGCTCGGTTTCCTTTTGTAGATATACACGGACACCAAAGAGCTGAGAGTATGACTCCACAAGATATACAAGCCCTAGTGAAGGAAATGGATGATTTGAATATGGCGGTAATGGTGAATTTGTCGGGGGGTAGCGGAGTAACTTTATCCGCCGGGTTAAATAAAATGACGACGGAAAATCCTGGGAGATTCATTTTCTTTGCGAATGTGGATTTCCGAGGAGTAGGTGAAGAAGGTTGGGGCGAAGACGCCGCTGATCAACTTGAGGATGACGTTCGTGCTGGTGCAGCTGGATTGAAAATCTTTAAAACCCTTGGACTCAGTGCTCGTGATATCCAGGGGAATCGAATTGCAGTAGATGATCCAAGACTGGCTCCTGTGTGGGACAGGGCTGGTGAATTGGGGATTCCAGTGCTTATACATTCCGCAGATCCAGCGGAATTCTGGCAACCTTTCGACCGTTTTAATGAGCGATGGTTAGAATTAAAGTTGAGACCACAACGACGTCAATTCCCGGATGCAGAAGCTTCATTCGAAGAAGTTATGGAAGAACAATACAATGTCATTCGTCGGCATCCTAATACTAATTTTATTTCAGCGCATTTGGGCTGGCTGGGACACGATCTGGATCGATTAGGAGAGATTCTGGATGGTTTGCCTAATATGTATGTGGGGTTGGGAGCAGTCATATATGAGTTGGGTAGGCAGCCACGCTTTGCTGCAGAGTGGCTGACTAGATACCAAGACCGTGTCTTGATGGGAAAAGACTCCTATAACAAAGAAGAATTTTATACTTATTTCCGAGTGTTTGAAACAGACGATGACTATTTTGACTATTACCGTGATTACCATGCATTTTGGAAGATGTACGGCCTTTCTCTCTCGGATGATGTTCTTAGAAAAATTTACTACCAGAATGCATTGAAACCAGTTCCTGGCATTGATGTTACCCTGTTTTCCCAATGAAAAATTCTGTATCTGAAGCCAACCGACATCCACTGAACACGGTT
>Ga0114996_10008611_pt1 | contig 11313 bp, 14 predicted proteins | sample ArcticOcean_MG_C_4_FD_87039 | JGI IMG/M metagenome (GOLD analysis project Ga0114996, IMG submission 87039) | Marine microbial communities from western Arctic Ocean - ArcticOcean_MG_CB4_134 | ecosystem: Environmental > Aquatic > Marine > Oceanic | place: Arctic Ocean: Canada Basin | collected... | reverse complement strand
TCACAGCATCCGCAGCCCGGAAGTGTATTTGCGATTCACGGACTCGGCGTTCGAGGTCTGCCCGAACCAAAGTTTGAAGCTTGAGGCCAATTCACACGCGTACAGTCCACTGGCCGCCAACAAATCGTGGCCGCTAGGCCCGGCTTCGCCGGGTCACCTTCGATGTTTTTGCACAATTCTTGCGCCAGCATACAATGAGTGTGTTACTTAACCTTTAATCCCCGGTGTGGGCGGTGACGGCCACACCCACCATTGGGCGATCAAGTAATATCCGATGCACAACGAACGATTCGCAGAGGAAAAAGTCGAGCGACCGGTTATTCGCACTTGGACTTCAAAAAAACGTGAACAGCCAGTTCGTAATTGCGGACGGTGGATCTGCTTTACCGGTGCCATTTGGTTCGTGGCGTCCCTCGCAGCCTTTTGGATTCTCTTGGGCTTCGAAAATGCTGGCTTTGTATTTTTCATTGATGGCCTGGCCGGCGCCGTCATGTATTTCGGAATGTACTTTGGGAGTTGGCTTCTAATTGTCGTTGGTGGACTGACATGGTTTGTCGGTGCGGTCATTCGGCGCTGACGCCCAACAAAGACCGGGAGGGCTAAGTTGGACAGGCCAGTTAAGATTCAACTCTAAAATATTTTGTGTCGATCCGTTCTGTTCTAAAAGTCTATCCAACAGTCTTTTCCTTGCCGCCTCCAAGATCAAAGACAATCATCGTCAGAGTGACGATGCAACAACTGGATGATTTTGCCAAATTCCAGAAGTGTGGCACCCTGACCCAGTGGACTGGGAGAAACTTGACGAGGCGACACATGATTACGATCGCGAACCGTCGCTAAATCCTGACTACATGTTAGCTGCGGTCGACTATTGCATCGTAAAAGATGAGGAATCGAACCGCATCACAGCAATGTGGTCACGTGCAATCTTTTGTTTAATTATGGCTAGGATTCGGTGCTTTCTCGCGTTTTGCTTTGCTCTAGTGCATAGTCACGTGGGCTGGCGTGTTCATCGTCTTCATCTGCAATTGCTTTTCCGGCGATAGCTTCCAAAACATCCTCGCGGGTGACAAGGCCGATCTCTTGCCCGAATTCATTTAACACGAGCACCATTTCATCGCGACCGTCTGTGAGCATTTGCAGTGAACCAAAGACGCTTGAGGAGTCCGCAAGGCTTTTTAGTGGAAATGCTAGTTCTGAAAGTGTCTTTTCATCTGCCGATTCATAGTGCGATCTCAAAAGATCGGTATATTTAAAATATCGTTTTAAATGTCCTTCTTGGTTGCGCAGCGGAACGCGAGAAAATTTTATCGGCATATGGTCTTTAATTGCCTGTCGGACGGTGAGGCTTTCGTCTAGACAGAAAGCAACTGTCATCGGCGTCATGATGTCGCGGACTGTCAGCACTTTAAGGCGCAGCATATTTTGCACCATGCCCGCTTCGGCTTTTCCGATGTCGCCTTCCTGGCCAGCCAGCCCGGCCATTGCAATCAGTTCGACGCGAGAGTAGGTGCTCTCATTCGCTTTTCCAAACAGTAATGTTGAGATGCCCTGCAGAAGGATGACTACTGGTAAGAGCAAGAGGGAGAGCCAGTGGATCAGGATGGCGCTCTTGCTCGCAAGTGCGCTGGCATGCCTTGCACCAAGTGTTTTTGGAATAATCTCCGAGAGCACAAGCACTAGCAATGTGAGAATGACGGAGGCTATTCCTAGATAATTATTTCCAAACACGCGTGCCACTTCCGCCCCCACACCGGCTGCTCCGGCCGTGTGTGCCACGGTATTAAGAGTGAGGATCGCTGACAGCGATCGATCTAAATTACTTCGAAGGTTTTTTAGTATCCGCCCCGATTTTTTCCCGTCCTCCACCATCATCTGCACTTGGCCCGGCCCGACCGAGAGCAAGACCGCTTCGAGGATGGAGCACAGGAAAGAGACTCCTAGTGCCAGTAGCAAAAACAGGGCTAGCGGAATCAAATCTGCGAGACCCGTGTAGGAAGACGATTTCTCGCTTGCTGCTATTGGCGATCCAGCACCGAGCGCAGCCATTATCAAAATCGCCAAAGTCAGTAAAAAAAAGGTGCGCTTCAGCATTATTACTCCAACTCGAAAGAAGCAAGAAATACAGAGGAAGCTAGCCGCCACTCATTGTAGGAAAGAAAACCATCACTCGGCAATTTGCCATTGTCTTGTTCATACTTTCCGTTTTCCTGTTCGGGCCTGCGAAGCCCGAGCCACCTCCGGCGCAGACCCTGTAAGTCTCGACGGACCGCACAGGTTTCTAGAGCAGTCAATATACCGATTGTTAAATTACAAAAAGCATTTGCGGACCAAGGCGGCTAAAGGGTGGTCCGTGCACAATCAGGATTACTCTATTTGTCGCCATAAACGTCAGCCGCAGTATTTGTACCAGAGCGTTTTTTAATCAGCTCTAATATTCCTGGATCGTCTTTTTGGTCACCATATGGAGCGAAAAGAGCTTTCCCTCTATCGCTAGAATCTTCTTCTGGAGTTGAAAGAAAATACAAAGCCATACTTTGTCTACATTGATCTTTGGGACTTTCGATTGGTCGCGGTAATCCGTGCCAACTATTTTGAGTTGTATCGAGGAACACAGCTCTATTAAAGAGTGGCAAGACTTCTTGCATCAACTCTCCGGGAGCTTGCTCTTTTTCATCTTCCCCCCATAGACCTAAGTGTCCACCCCAGCTCTCTTCCCAATCTGAATTTAAATACACTATTAAGTTAATTTTTCTTAGGAGTCCCATTTTTGGATGAATGGAGTAATCCAAATGAGTGTTTAGCTTTCCACCACTCCGATGAATATGCCAACCTCCACCATTTAAACCATAGTCAGCGTAGAGCGGGTCAACTCCCGAAAGTTTCTTCAGTTTATCGACAAAGTTTTGAGAGCACAAATAAGAGAAAGTATTGTAGGTATGCTCGGGAAAATGATTCCAATAATTAGTTATTTTTTTTATTTCAATGGGATTATTATATTTCTGCCAAACATCACTTTCGAATTCAGGAATTTCGCTTTCTAAATGTTTTGCAAATTCGTCAGTAAAAAAATTGTCGATAACACAATGGTCAAAGGGTTCCGCACCGCGAAAACATTTAAATGCCTTCCCTACACCCTCCCAGTTAATGCAATCCTCGACGTTTACATGTGAGTTTCTTGTCTTTTTCATGATTTCCCTGATCGCATTTTAAAACCTGAGCCAACGGCGCTAAAGTCGTGCATTTGCAATTTATCGCCTGCACCTGAAACGCGCGAGACCCGCCACGTCAGATTTGCAACTAGCACCTTCGGCTCACTTTAATTATTCACTCGGTTTTGAAATGCGCTCCAGCTAATTATTAACCAGGTTGTGCCATTCGGATGTGCCTGGAACCACTCCAGGCTCAGAATGTCGCCTATTGTAACAGCACGCCCACTTCCCGTGTCTAGCGCGTGGGAATTTCTTCGCATATCCTTACGCTTCTTGACTGCGGGCCTAGTTATTGGGTTTCTGCCCATATCCTTTCCTCCTAAATCTGGGTCTATTAGAATCCGATAACGTGGATCCGCCTGAACTCGGTTTAGCGGGATAGGTCAACATGCAGGGAGACTTAAACATCATGCCTGACAAGTCATTCTGGAATTCAAAAACTGTGTTCATCACAGGCCACACCGGATTCAAAGGCAGCTGGTTATCCTACTGGTTGCGGCTACTTGGAGCCAATGTTTACGGTTACGCATTGAATCCGGAAACCGAACCGAATCTGTTTCACGCAGCAGGCCTTGCAGATGACATGGACAGTCGCATTGGCGACATTCGCGATGAAGATAAATTGCACGCGGAACTTAAGCAGGTGAAACCCGACATCGTATTGCATCTGGCAGCGCAAGCGCTCGTTAGACGCTCTTACGAAGACCCGGTGGCAACTTTCGATACCAACGTTATGGGCACGGTCCGGTTGCTTAACGTTTTGCGAGAGTTGCCTCATGTCGGTGCCGTGGTCGTCATTACCAGCGACAAGTGCTATGAAAACCAAGAGTGGTCATGGCCGTACCGAGAGACAGACGAGATGGGAGGACATGACCCGTATTCCAGTAGCAAAGCCTGTGTTGAGCTGTTGGTTTCTGCGTTTCGACGATCGTTCTACAACACCCCCTCCGGAATCCCTTTGGCCACCGCTCGTGCCGGAAACGTCATCGGCGGTGGTGATTGGAGCGTCGATCGGTTGGTTCCCGACCTGATTCGCGGCTTCGACGCCCAGCAACCGGTGGTCATTCGAAACCCGACCGCAATCCGCCCATGGCAGCATGTCCTGGAACCACTGTCCGGATACTTACTCCTTGCTCAAAAACTCTACGAAGACAAGCACTCGTTTTCTGAAGCGTGGAATTTTGGGCCTCATGAACAGAATAGATGTACCGTTGCTTGGATCGCCGACCAGCTCGTTGGGCGTTTGGGAGCCGGCGCCGGATGGAAACAGGACCACAATGCGCACCCACATGAAGCTCACGTGTTGTCCTTGGATAATTCGAAGGCCCTTCACCGCTTAGGTTGGCGCCCGCGATGGAACATTCACACAACTTTAGACAGCGTCGCCCGGTGGTATCAAGCGCACGCCGAGCAGTCGACGACTTCACGCCTGCGCGATGAAATGCAATTAGACATCGAACGATACTCGCAGCAAGGGTTGTAACAGGTTGGGTAAAACACTTCACACCGCATCGAATAGACTTGACTTCCAGGCGCGCGCAACTAGACTCAACGATCGATTCTCTTGCTTAACATATCGCGTCAACGTTTCATGCAGGATACCATCATACCCCTGCAACTGCTTGCTCGGAGAGCCCTTGAATGAGCCTGGATGCCGAAAACGTTCGAGCCAAGATTTTGGATCTTGGTGACCGCTATGTTGATGCCACGCCCACATCATCCTTCATCCCAGGTGAGACGTACATTCCATGTTCCGGAAAGATTCTCGACGGTGATGACCTTCGGCACTTACTCGACGCTTCACTCGACCTCTGGTTGACAGCGGGCCGATTTGCGAACGAGATGGAGGAGCGATTGGCATCGAAGTTCGGCACGAAGTTTGCGCGATTAACAACCTCCGGTTCCGCAGCAAATCTGCTCGCGTTCAGTTCACTGACATCACCACGTTTGAGCGACCGACGGATCGAACCTGGCAGTGAAGTGTTGACCGTTGCAGCAGGTTTCCCCACGACAGTTGCCCCCATTATTCAAAACAACTGTGTGCCCGTGTTCGTTGACGTCGACCTGCGAACGGCAAACGTTAACGTAGAACGCCTTGAGGCGGCCGTGACCGACCGCACGAGGGCGATCATGCTTGCTCACACGCTGGGCAATCCCTTCAACCTGGAAGCAGTATGTACCATTGCACGCGAGCACGATCTGTTGCTCATTGAAGATTGTTGCGATGCATTTGGCGCTACTTACAACGACAAAGAGGTCGGTACATTCGGAGACCTTGCAACCTTAAGTTTTTATCCGGCTCACCAGATCACAATGGGCGAAGGAGGGGCAGTCATGACCGACAGCAAAAAGCTTGCGTCGCTTGTTGAGTCATTTCGCGATTGGGGCCGCGACTGCTGGTGTCCACCCGGAGCTGTCAACACCTGCAAAAAAAGATTCGATTGGCAATTGGGAGATCTGCCGAGCGGTTACGACCATAAATATATTTACGCACACATTGGATACAATCTGAAGCTAACAGACATGCAAGCGGCGGTTGGCCTTTCTCAATTGAATAAACTTGACCGTTTCGTGCAATGTCGCAGAGAGAATTTTTTGGCTCTAACAGAAATGTTCAAAACCGAATGTTGGGATGAACATTTCGTACTTCCCGTGATGACGCCGAATTCCAATCCAAGTTGGTTCGGTTTTCTGCTAACAATTCGAGATGAAAGCCCACTGATTCGGCGAGACGTCACACAGTGGTTGGAGGATCACAAAATTGGATCACGGTTGTTGTTCGGCGGAAATCTCACACGCCAACCTGCGTTTCAAAAAACAGAATACCGCATCGCTGGCGATTTAGCGGTTACTGACAAACTGATGGAGAACAGCTTTTGGATCGGTGTGTGGCCAGGAATTGATGGCTCGCGCCGCAGCTATATTCACGAAATGTTTTGCCTGATGTTAAAGGAGATGCTGTAATGAAAGCAGTCATCCTGGCAGGTGGCCTGGGAACTCGACTGTCGGAGGAAACGGACCGCATTCCCAAGCCGATGATCAACATAGGTGGGCGGCCGATACTCTGGCACATCATGAAAATGTATAGTGCGCATGGCATTAACCAGTTTGTAATCTGTCTTGGGTATAAAGGTTATTTGATCAAAGAGTACTTTTTCAATTACCGCTTACACATGTCAGACTTCACGCTGGACCTCAGCAACGATACATTGCAAATACATCAACACTCAGTCGAACCGTGGAATGTAACGCTGATCGATACCGGCCAGGATACACAAACGGGCGGTCGTTTGCGTAGAGTCCGTGACCAATTGGAGGATGATACTTTTTGCTTTACATATGGTGACGGAGTCAGCGACATCGACATTACCGCGGCCATTGCCTATCATCGCTCGCATGGAAAGAAGGCGACGGTGACCGCTATCACACCGCCGGGACGATACGGAGTGTTGACCTTGGAGGGTGACCAAATTACGGGATTCGCGGAAAAAATGGATTCCGCCAAGTCACCGTTAAACGGCGGGTTTTTTGTTCTCGAACCCTCCGTCATAGATTACATCGACGACGACAATTCACTCTGGGAGCGGAAACCACTGGAAACACTCGCCAAGGACGGGGAGTTAATGGCCTACAGGCACGAAGGTTTCTGGCAACCGATGGACACGCTTCGCGAAAAACGGATTCTCGAGGAACTTTGGTCAAGCGGCAGTCCCCCTTGGAAGGTGTGGAAATGACAACCGCGCTCGTTACCGGGGGCACCGGATTTGTTGGCAGTCATCTTGTACACCGATTGGTCCGTGACGGTGAGCGGCCGCACCTCGTGATTCGCCCGCACGCAGATACATCTAACCTGCAAGACATCGCTGACAAAATCGTCCTGCACGAACACCAAGGGACCACTGAAAGCTTGATTCACATCGTGCGCGCGGCCCGCCCTCGCTGCGTATTTCATCTCGCATCCGTATTCGTCGCATCGCACGTCCCGACAGACGTTGAACCGCTTGTTCGAAGCAATCTTCTGTTTGCGTCACAGTTGCTAGAGGCTATGTCTGCGGAGGGCTGTTTGTCGGTAGTGAACACCGGTACAACCTGGCAACACTTTGAGGGTGGGGACCACAGGTCGGTAAATCTCTATGCGGCGACGAAACAGGCGTTCGAGTCGATTCTGGATTACTACGTTGACGCGCATGCGATACAGGCAATAACACTCAAATTGGCTGATACGTATGGTCCTAATGACAAGCGTGGAAAATTACTTGCGCTGCTCGCAAACATTTCGGAATCAGGCGAGTCATTAGATATGTCGCCAGGCGACCAGTTGATCGACCTTGTACACGTTGACGATGTTGTACGTGCGTTCTTAGTGGCACGCACGCGGCTCACTCGTGCGAGCGCACCTCAGAATGAGTCGTTTGCAGTTACCTCGGGTGACACGCTATCTCTGCGCAGACTTGTTGCCACACTCGAAGACGCCCAAAAATGCGAACTGCGCATCCTTTGGGGTAAACGTCCCTATCGAAACCGCGAAGTGATGTCACCCTGGACTGAGGGATCCTGGCTGCCCGGATGGTCGCCGACAATTCCACTCTCTGACGGGCTGAAATCATTATTGGAGTCAAGGCATGCTTGAATTCACTCCATCCCGACTTTTCGGCTGTTTCGAAATTCAACCACTCATTCGGCGAGACCACCGCGGCATGTTCTCCAAATCTTTTCATGAAGGGCAATTTCGGGCCAACGGATTGGCGACCGATTTTGCGGAGGTTTTCTATTCAAATAGCGTGAAAGGGGTTGTTCGGGGAATGCATTTTCAGCTGCCCCCCAACGATCATGACAAACTGGTTTATTGTGTGCACGGCGAAATCTTCGATGTCGCCCTTGACCTGCGACGGGGGTCGCCAACGTATGCCCAGCACGAGTCGTATTTGGTCTCCTCAAACAAGGCGAATGAAATCTATTTGCCAGCCGGTTTCGCCCATGGATTTCAAGTATTGTCGGACGAGGCCATTGTAATTTATCACGTCACAAAGGTTCATTCACCAGAACATGACGCCGGGATTCGTTGGGATTCGGCAGGAATTGAATGGCCGATCACGAGTTCAATCGTCTCCCAGCGCGACTCCAGTCACATACTACTGAGCGAATTCGATAGCCCTTTTCGATTCTCAGACGGAATACGCCCGGTAGCGAGATAAACACATGACTGATCAACTGAAGCTAGAAAAAGAAATAATTATTTACATCCCGTCGTATAATTGCGAAGACCACATTGATAGTGTTCTCCGCAAAATCCCTGATTCATTCTGGAATGTTGCGGATGTACTCGTCGTGGATAACCATAGTGAAGATAAAACGGTAGCACAAGTTTTAGCTTTTAACTTACGAAATTCCCCCGACCGCCAGGCAAATGTTGTTCGACCAGTTCGAAACATCGGCTACGCGGGATCTCAAAAGTTTGCATACCAACTGGCGCTACAATTCTCTGCAGCACAATGGGTCATTATGTTACACGGCGATGGTCAATATGCCCCAGAATTGCTGGAGCGACTCACTCCGTTTTTTTCCAGCGACTATGGCATTGTTTGCGGCTACCGTTCAAAACGGAGGTGCGGCGAAAAAGAGGAAACACCATTGTTTGCTTTTCTCGTCATTACGTTCCTAAGCGTACTAGAGAGTCTGCTTACGATGTGCTTTCGCAGGGAATGGCATTCTGGTTTCGTTATGCATTCGCGACGTTTCTTGAGCAAGATCAATATTTCCGAATTGACCGACACGCGTCACATCGACGGCCAAATGTTATTCGCCGCGAGCGTGGTTGGCGAAAAGGTCAAAGAGGTGCCCATTTACAAACGGTACAAAGGCTATGCAGAATTCGCTGGGTGGGAGCGTATTAAATATGTCATCCACGTATTGACGCTTGCAGTGAGTTTTCGCTTCCGCGCCGGACGAATTCCTTATGTCAGCCGTTCCACGACGCCGTTGCTTTACGATGTTGTCACCGAAGAACTCCCCAATGGCGGCTCATCTTTGCCTTGAGTCGCTACGGCGGACTGCGGTGTCCCTCCGAGCGCCTGGCCCTGCGATCGGTGGATGTGGATTGGGAACGAAACAGGGTAACGATCGGCAGTCCCAAAACAGAGCACCACGAAGGTGGTAAGTCGAGGGCAATTCCCATGTTTCCCAAACTGCGGCCTCTGTTAGAAGCAGTGTTCGATGCTGCGGGGGATGGGACAGAACACGTTATCACGCGATATCGTGATCCCAGGCAGAACCTTCGCACACAACTAATCCAGATAATAAAGCGGGCTGGCTTGAATCCCTGTCCGAAACTATTTCAGAACCTGCGCACTCGGTGTATTTGGTACAATTAATTGTTGGCTATGGTCGGGGGCTTCGGTAAACAGCCGCGACCACTACACTTACCATTGGCGGAACGACCCCAAAATATCATTGGTAATTCGAATGCAAATGCATTTGCGTCACCAGGCCAGGTCACCTCTTCGTTTCGCTGGCCAGAACGGCGTATGGTTAACGCATTAGTGATGGCCACGTCGGTAGGCATGGTCATTGTCGCTGCGTTGTGTGGTGTCGAGATCGGGGACATAGACGATCCGTCTCTCATGCGATAGAACGCGTCGGCTACCGATCAAAATACTAGGCCTCCACGAGCCCTAATGAATATCTCTCAAGAAACCTGCCGGCAGTTGCTTTGCCCTCAGACTAACAGCGCTCTGCGGCAACAGGATAATTCCCTAAAGAATCACGCCGATCCGACCGTTCGCTATCCGATCATCGATGGCATTCCAATTCTGATTAATAAAGAAAAAAGTATCTTGTCGATTGACGACTTCGTTCAACAGCGAGACACGACGTTCGATCTCGATCAAAACAAGTTCAAAGAACTCTTTTGGAAATGCATGCCGGGCATCGGCTTCAACTTCAAGGCCAAAGACAACTATCAAAAGCTCGTCGCGAGGTTCCCCGAGAACGCCAAGATTCTGATCGTCGGCGGAAGTATTCAAGGCAAAGGCATGGAACTGATCTACTCGAATGACTCCTTCGAACTCGTCGGCACCGACGTTTCTTATGGCGACCCGATTGGGCCGCGATTTGCGATTGGGTCACCGCCAATGTCGCAGATGATGGTTTGAACGACGCTTGGACAAAGTTGGCTACTCAGTGGGTTGACCAACTAATCGAAGCCTTGCCCACTGGCTATTCGCGCCACGAATCATCGGAATTCGTGCTTCTCTCTAATTCTGACGCAACGACCGCTAATCGCATTCTGAGATGGAGCGAGGATTCGCGTCAGGTCATTCTGGAGACATTATCCGACGTCGCACGCGACGCCGGATATGGCAAGCACGTCGTGTTTGCCTTCCACGACACGGATACCTATTACGACTACATCGCTGACATTTACCCAGACGCTGGCGAATTCGCACTGTCCGGCGGGATGTTCATTGACCACGGGTATGGTCACTTTGCGATTTGTATGGCGTATTCTGGCGAGCATGATCGAACGATTGCCCATGAACTGAACCACGTATTTCTTCGCCATCTACCCTTACCGTTGTGGTTGAACGAAGGCGTAACACAGGTCATCGAGGACATCGTGGTTGATGGTTCGCATTTCATTGTTGACCACGACACGGTGCGTCGGCATCGCGAATACTGGAATTCAGAATCTATTCATTGGTTCTGGTCGGGCGATTCGTTCTTTTCTCCCGATGACGGACAAGAATTGAGCTATCACTTGTCCCAAATCCTCTTTCGTAATTTGATGTCTGATTACCCGAAACGAGTTTCAGATTTTCTGAATACCGCAAACTTCGTGGACGCGGGCAACAGTGCGTTGCATGATGCGTGTGGCGTCTCGCTTGGCGATCGCGTTGCGCAATTTCTGGGTGATGGGGACTGGGCTCCACACGCGGATTATACTGAGATCGACGCGTAGCGCCGCCCAACAAATCCCAGTGGCAGGGTGGCCTACGGCTACAACCACATGCGAGAACGACCATAACAGTGGCAACGACGAAAAGCCGCATCACCATACCCTCACAACTCGGTTGTGCTAATCGCTCTCTATCGCGATTGGAAT